>Ga0265797_10000089_pt1 | contig 187898 bp, 163 predicted proteins | sample P2T30metagenome_FD_192433 | JGI IMG/M metagenome (GOLD analysis project Ga0265797, IMG submission 192433) | Plant litter microbial communities from East Loma Ridge, Irvine, California - P2 T30 | ecosystem: Environmental > Terrestrial > Plant litter > Unclassified | place: USA: California...
CGCGCATCACCTTGCGTTCGACCGGGCCTTTCGACAGCGCCGGGTCGCCGATCTGTTCGCAGATCGCGCACGATTCGCCCAGCTTGACCAGCTTGGCCAGGTAGCCGTCCAGCGAGTGGAACGGCACGCCGGCCATCTTGATCGGTTCGCCGTCGGACTTGCCGCGCGCGGTCAGGGTGATGCCGAGCACGCGCGAGGCTTTCTCGGCGTCGTCGAAGAACAGCTCGTAGAAGTCGCCCATGCGGTAGAACACCAGCATGGTGGGGTAGTCGGCCTTGATGCGCAAATACTGCTGCATCATGGGGGTGACTTTTTCGGTCGGATTGCTCTTGGCTGCGGCGGCGTTGATTTCGATGGGAACGGTGGTCATGTGTTTGATTCGGGACGGCGTGGCCGTGTGCGGCCTGGACTTGCCATTTTACCCCGATCGACAGCCCGCGTTGATGCCGCGACGACTGCCGGAGCGGCCGGATGCATCAACGCGTTCACACGCCATCCATGCAGAAGAGCGCCGCAATCGCGGCGCGCCTGCTGCATCAATCCGTTTTGCCCTGTACCGGCGTATTGAGCAGTTGCTGTTCCCACAGGTAGGCGATGCCGACTCCGCCCATATGCTGGCGCAGCAGGTCGACGAGTCCGTCGGCGTATTCGGTGCGCTTGTAGTCGCGCTGCCACTCGGAGACGACCGCCATCCAGGTGATCACGTTGGCGCCGGCCGCGACCATGCGCTGGATCGCGACCTCGTGCGCTTCGACGGATACCCCGCCGCAGGCGTCGGTGACCACCGTGACATCCCAGCCTTCGCCGAGTGCCTGGATCACCGGCATGGCGACGCAGACTTCAGTGTAGAGTCCGGCGATAATCAATTGTTTGCGGCCGGTGGCCTTGACCAGGTCGACGACGTTCGGGTCTTGCCAGGTGTTGATCAGGGTGCGGTCGATCACTTCCTGCTCCGGGAAGATGCTGGTGATCTGCGGGAAGATCGCGCCGCCGCGTTCGGCGATCACGCTGGTGAGGATGGTGGGGACGCGGTAGGTTTTGGCGGCCTTCGCCAGGCCGGCCGCATTGTTGACGACCATGTGCTGGTCGTGGCTGCGCAGGGTGGCAAGCTGGAAGGGCTGGTGATCGATCAGGACGAGCACAGAATCTTCGGGACGGAGAAGGGCCGCCAGGCCGTTACGGGTAGTCATTTTCAGCATCCTTATAATGTGTGGCGAGGGAAAGGTTTCCACTGCAGCGCCGTCGACGCCGAGGGGTGAAAATATTCTGCGGTCGATGGGTGGGCGGCGGTAGTACTGTTCCCCGACGAGCTGTGTCGCGCAAACCAGAACGCCAGACGGGCCTTGGTGGGGGGGCGATGCCGGTGGCATGGCAGGGGCGGCGTTCCGGATTGCGCGACACTGCGTTGCATATAACGCGCTATGTGTGTCGATTTGAGCAACGTTATGCTCTACCAAACGTAAAATAGGGACGCCAACAGGATTGGCTTTTCTGGAAACGACACAAGGAGACTGGATGGCCGAAGCAAACCTGGCGCACACGATCGGACCGGTGGTCGTCCTGATGGGCGCCGCCGTGGTGGCGGTGCCGCTGTTCAGGCGCCTTGGCCTGGGATCGGTCCTCGGCTACTTCGCCGCCGGCATCCTGGTCGGTCCGTCGCTGCTCGGCCTGTTCACCGACGCCCGATCCATCCTGCATATCTCCGAGCTTGGTGTGGTGATGTTCCTGTTCGTGATCGGACTCGAACTGCGCCCGGACAAGCTGTGGGCCATGCGCGGCCAGATCTTCGGCCTGGGCCTGGCGCAGGTCGCCGGCGCCATCGCCGCCCTCGGCCTGACCGCGTATGCGCTGTTCGGCCTGTCCGGCCCGGCCGCCTTCGTGGCCGGCGCGGGTTTCGTGCTGTCCTCGACCGCCGTGATCATGGTGGCGCTGCAGGACCGCGGCGACATCGCCAGCCACGAGGGCCAGAAATCGGTCGCCATCCTGCTGTTCGAAGACCTGATGATCGTGCCGCTGCTGGCGGTGGTGGCCTTCCTGTCGCCGCTGGCGCAGGGGCAGTCGGGGTGGATCGGCATGGCGCAGGCGCTGGGCGCGTTGCTGCTGCTGCTGGCGGTGGCGCGCTGGGGCCTCGACATCTTCTTCGCGCTGCTCGCCAGGGCGCGCACGCGCGAGGTGCTGACGGCGGGCGCGCTGCTGGTGGTGCTGTGCGCCGCGCTGCTGATGGAGGCGGTCGGCCTGTCGATGGCGATGGGAGCCTTCCTGGCTGGCGTGATGCTGTCCGGGTCGAGCTACCGGCACCAGATCGAGAGCGACATCGAGCCGTTTCGTGGTTTGCTGATGGGCTTGTTCTTCCTGGCGGTCGGCATGTCGCTCGACCTGTCCATCGTGGCCCACGAGTGGCCGCTGCTGCTGTCCATGCTGCTGGCGTTCATGGTGGTCAAGGGCATCGTCGTGTACGCCGCCGCGCGCGTCTTCGGCGCATCGAACCAGCAGGCGGCGCAGCGCACATCGATGTTCCTGCAGGGCGGCGAGTTCGCCTTCGTGCTGTACGCGGCGGCGCTGTCGCAGGGCGTGTTCGATGAACGCGAAAACGCCCTGTTCGCCACCGTGGTCATCCTGTCGATGGCATGTTCGCCGCTCCTGGTGCTGGTGGCCGAGCGCTGGCTGCGGCGCGAGAAGTCGATGGAGGGCGTGGCGCCGGCAAAGGACTTGCGCGAGCGGGTCCTGGTCATCGGGTTTGGCCGCTTTGGCCAGATCGCGTCGCAGGTCCTGCTGTCGAGCGGCATCAAGCTGTCCGTCATCGACCGGGATCCCGACCGCATCCGTGAAGCGCAGCGCTTCGGGTACCAGCTGTTCTTCGGCGACGGCACCAGGATGGACACGCTGCGCCATTCCGGCGCCGCCGAAGCCGAGGCCATCATGGTCTGTGTCGACGATCCCGGCGCCGCACTGCAGATCGTCACGCTCGCGCAGCGGGAATTCCCGCAGGCCAGGCTGCTGGTCCGCAGCTTCGACCGCCGCCATGCGATCGAGCTGCTGCGCGCGGGTGTGGATTTCCAGATTCGCGAGACCGTCGAATCGGCCTACCTGATGGGTGCCGAGGGCTTGCGCGCCCTGGGTTACGCCGAAGCCGACGTCCTTGAAGCGGCCGACGAAATTCGCCAGCGCGATGCCGAGCGGCTGTCCGAACAAGTCCAGGGCGGCGTCATGCCGGGCCGCGACCGGCTGCAACTGTCGGTGGTGCCGGAACCGCTGCGCAAACCTTCTGGCGCGAGATGATGCGTCTGGCACCGTCTCGCGCCGCTACGGAAGTATCATTCGCGCACAGTCGCTGACCGGGAGAAGTAGCGTGGACATCGAGGCGTTGCAGACTTTCGTGGAAGTGGCCGATGCGGGTGGCATCTCGCCGGCCGCGCTGCGCCTTGGCGTATCGAAATCGATCGTCAGCCGCCGGCTCGCGCGGCTGGAAGCGGAGCTGGGCGTGCAGCTGTTGTCGCGCACCACCCGTGGCGCGGCCCTGACCGAAGCCGGCGCCGCGTTTCGCGACTACGCCGCCCGGGCCTGCGCCGAGATCGACCTGGCCCGCGAGACGATCCTGCCGGCCGGCGAACTGCGCGGGCGCCTGCGCATCGCCGCGCCGCTGTCGTTCGGGCCGACCCATTTCGCGCCGGTGCTGGCGGAGATGGCGCGCCGCCATCCGCAGCTGCACATCCATACCTGCTACAGCGATCACGTGGTCGACCTCATCGCCGAGGGCTATGACTGCGCCATCCGGCTGGGCTACCTGCAGGACTCGAACCTGGTGGCGCGGCGGATCGGACCGGTCACCGGCAGGCTCGTGGCGAGCCCGGACTATATCGCGGCGCACGGGGCGCCCGAGACGCTGCAGGAGCTGCTCACCCACCAGGCGCTGATGCAGGGCACCGAATCCTGGCAGCTCGTGGACGGCGACAGCATCGTGTCGGTGCGTCCGCAAGGGCGCTTCAAGGCCGACAACGGCACCGCGCTGGTGGCCGCGGCGCTGGCCGGGATCGGCGTGGCGTATCTTCCCGACGGGCTGACCCAGCCTCACCTGGACTCCGGCGCGCTGGTGCCGGTCATGACGCGCCATCCGGCGCCGCCGGCAGGCGCCTATGTCGTGCGTCCGCCAGGCCAGCACACGACCAGGAAGATCAAGGTGCTGACCGACTTGCTGGTCGAGCATTTCGACGGAAAGCCGGTCTTTGCCGGGGCCACGCCGCGCTGACTGGCGCTGACTGGCGCAGACGGGCTGTTACCATTTCATCACCGAGGAGAACACCATGATTGACATGATCATCGAGCAGCGCCGCCGCAACCTGGGCGGCAGTTTCGAAGTCGGCCGCGTGCTGCCGTTCGCAAAGCGGCGCATGGTCGGCCCGTTCATCTTTTTCGACCATATCGGGCCGGTCGACCTGGCGCCGGGCATCGACCGCAGCGTCGACGTGCGCGCGCATCCGCATATCGGCCTGTCGACGGTCACCTACCTGTTTTCTGGCGAGATCATGCACCGCGACAGCCTGGGCTACGAGCAGCCGATCCGGCCGCAGGAAGTCAACTGGATGACGGCGGGGCGGGGCATCACGCACAGCGAACGGTTCGAGCATGCGCGTGCGCAGGGCGACCATTTGCACGGTATCCAGGCCTGGGTGGCGCTGCCGGACGGGATGGAAGAAATCGCGCCAGCGTTCTCGCACCATGCCGGCGCCGACCTGCCGCAGTGGCACGCTGATGGCGTTGCCGGGCAACTGATTGCCGGCAGCGCCTACGGCCTGACGGCTGGCGCCGCCACGCACTCGCCGCTGTTCTACGCGCATCTGGACATGGCGCCGGGATCGACCGCCGAGATCCCGGGCGGCTACCAGGAACGGGCGCTGTACATCGCGACCGGTGCGGTCGAACTGGATGGCCTGCGCCATGAGAGCGGGCGCATGCTGGTGCTGGGCGCGGCCGCCTCGCGGGTGCGCGCGCTCGAGCGCGCCACGGTGATGGTGCTGGGCGGCGACCCGGTCGGCGAGCGCCACCTGTACTGGAACTTCGTGTCGTCATCGAAAGACCGGCTGGCGCAGGCGGCCGCGGACTGGAAGGCGGGGCGGATGAAGCTGCCGGATGCGGACGATGCCGAATTCATTCCGCTGCCGGACGACGCGGTGCTGCCGGCGCCGTCCGTGCCGCCGGCGCACGGTTAGCCTGGGTTGCGGGCGTGGACGCACCACAGCGTGCATGCCTGCCAGAGACGCGCGCGGCAGGCGCCGCGCCAGCCCATCGTGGTGAACGGGGCTCTGGGACACACCTGGCCCGGGATGGCGACGGTATCGGTTGCGCATCCTCGCATCGGCGTCGACGAACGCCGCCGCGTCAAACCAGAGACGCCGAGGAATGCATGCCAATCGTGCACTCGACCGCCGGCCGGCCATTGCACACGGCGGTCAGGCGCGATGGCCCGGCCGCGCCGCTCAGCGTCACCCGCGCCCCGAGCGGGACCGGGCGCTTGAAGCGGCAGGCCAGCGCCGCCGCCGGCTTGCCGCTGATGCGCTGCCAGTGCGCGCAGGCCATTGCCACCGTGTGCATGCCGTGGATGATCGGCGCGCGCAGGCCCATCAGGCGCGCCGACCAGCGCCACAGGTGGATCGGGTTCCAGTCGCCCGACAGCGCCGCGTAACGGCGGCCGGCATCCGCCGCCAGGGTCCAGCTGCCCAGCTCGGAGCCGGGGACAGGCGCGGGCGCAGGGGAGTGGCGCGGCGTGCGCGCGCCGCGCTTGACCAGGTAGGTGCTGTCGCAACTGAATACGAGCTGTTCGCCATCGAATGCGCGCGTCGCCAGTACGCACAGCAGCGCGCCATTGCCCGCTGGTGGCGGCAACCCCACCGTCGTATGCAGGACCAGCGGCGCCTCCGGCCGGATCTCGCCATGGATGGCCAGCGCGTTGTCGACGTGGATCAGGCCGGGAATGCGAAACGGCAGCGGCCGTGCCAGCATCGTCGCCAGCTGCGCGCGCTGCGCCAGCAGGTACAGGTAGGTCAGCGGGATCGCGCTGCCGGGAAAACCGAACGCCGCGTTGTAGCGCCGCACATGGTCGAGGTCGATGCGCGCGAGGCGGAAGCTGGCCTCGATGGGGCCGCCCACCGGGGCGCGGCGCTTGAACAGCGTGCGCGCGAGGCGCAGCCGGCTGGATGGGGGGAGGGGAGAAAGCGGATCGTGGGGCGAAGTGCTCATCCCCTCAGGATAGCACCCCGCCCCGCGCACGCAACAACGTCAGGCGGCCCTGGCCTCGGTGACGCGCGCCGTGATGTGCGCCAGCGCCGCATCGACCTGGTCGATCAGGATCAGGCACAGATCGCCATCCTGCAGGCGATCGAGGGCGCGGTCGATGGCGACCATCTCGCCATTGATCTCCTCGACGTGGCCGGTGCGGGTGGCGCCGGCCAGGCCGGCGCGCAGCAGGGCGATCACTTCGCCGTCGGCGCGGCCGCGCTGGCACTGGTCCTGGTACAGCAGCACGTCATCGAACGCGCGGCCCAGGATCTCGGTCTGCTGCGAGATATCCTGGTCGCGGCGGTCGCCGGCGCCGCTGATCACCACCGAGCGGCGCTTGGCCGGCATGCCTTCCACGGCCGTCACCAGGGCCGCGATCGCGTCCGGATTGTGGCCGTAGTCGGCGATCACGGTGGCGCCCCGGTAGTCGAACACATTGAAGCGGCCCGGCGCATTGTCGCTTTCGCCGACGAAGGTCTTCAGGCCCAGGCGGATCGCGTCCCACGCCGTGCCGACGCCCCAGGCGGCAGCCACCGACGCCATCACGTTCTCGACCTGGAAGCCCACCACGCCGCCGCGCGTGATCGGCACGTCCTTCAGATCGATGCGCTCGACGAACTGGCCCTGCGCCGCGACCAGGAAGCCGTCTTCGACGAACACCACGCGCTTGCCCTGGGCCCGGTGCATGGCCATGACGGGCAAGCCTACGTCCTGGGCGAAGAAGGTGACGTCGCCGCGGGTCTTGGCGGCCATCGCGGCCACGGTCGGATCGGCGGCATTGAGCACCGCCACGCCGCCCACCGCCACGTTCTGGACGATCACGCGTTTGAGTATGGCCAGGTCTTCCAGCGTGGTGATGTAGTTCAGGCCCAGGTGGTCGCCCGAACCGATATTGGTCACCACGGCCACCTGGCAGCGGTCGTAGGCCAGGCCTTCGCGCAGCAGGCCGCCGCGCGCGGTCTCGAACACGGCCGCGTCGACGTCCGGATGCAGCAGCACGTTGCGCGCGCTGCGCGGACCGCTGCAGTCGCCGCTGTCGATGCGGCGGCCTTCGATGTACACGCCGTCGGTATTGGTCATGCCGGTGCGCAGGCCCGAGGCGCCCAGCAGGTGGGCGATCAGGCGCACCGTGGTGGTCTTGCCGTTGGTGCCGGTGACGGCGACGATCGGGATGCGGCCATCGTCGCCGGGGGCGTACAGGGTGTCCATGATCGCTTCGCCGATCGGACGCGCCTTGCCGAACGATGGCGCCAGGTGCATGCGCAGGCCCGGCGCGGCGTTGACTTCGACGATGCCGCCGTTCTGGTCTTCGATCGGCTTCAGGACGCTGTCGCACACCAGGTCGACGCCGCAGATGTCCAGGCCGATCATGTGGGCGGCGGCGATGGCGCGCTCGGCGACGTCGGGGTGCACGTCGTCGGTGACATCGGTGGCGGTGCCGCCGGTCGACAGGTTGGCGTTATTGCGCAGCACCACGCGCTGGCCCAGGGCCGGCACGGAATCGGCGTCCAGGCCTTGCTGGACCAGGGTGCCCAGCGCGATGTCGTCGAAACGGATCTTGGTGAGCGAGGTCGCATGGCCGTCGCCGCGGCGCGGATCCAGGTTGACCTGCTCGACCAGTTCGCGCACGGTGTGCTGGCCGTCGCCGGTCACTTGCGGCGGCTCGCGCCGCGCGGCGGCGACCAGCCGGTCGCCCACCACCAGCAGGCGGTAGTCGTGGCCCGGCAGGTAGCGTTCGACCAGGATGTCGTCGCGGAATTCGCTGGCGGCCTTGAAGCCGGCATCGAGCTGTTCGCGGGTGGTGACGTTCACCGTCACGCCCTTGCCCTGGTTGCCGTCCTTCGGCTTGATCACGACCGGCAGGCCGATCTCCAGCGCGGCGGCCCAGGCGTCGTCGGGGTCGGTCACGCCGCGGCCCTGCGGCACCGGCACGCCGGCCGCGTCGAGCAGCTTCTTGGTCAGTTCCTTGTCCTGGGCGATCGATTCGGCGATCGCGCCGGTGGCGTCGATCTCGGCGGCCTGGATGCGGCGCTGGCGGCTGCCCCAGCCGAACATCACCATGCTGCCCTCGGTCATGCGGCGGAACGGAATATTGCGCGCCACGGCGGCCTGCACGATCGCGCCGGTCGATGGGCCCAGGCGCACGTCTTCGTCCAGGTCGCGCAGCTGCTTGAGCGCGGCGGCCAGGTCGAACGGGGTGTCGTTGCGCGCGCTGTCGATCAGGTTTTGCGCCAGGTCGAGCGCGAGGCGGCCGACGTCTTCTTCGCTGTACTCGACCACCACCTGGTAGATGCCGGTTTCCAGTGTGGCGGTGGTGCGGCTGAAGGTGACCGGGCAGCCGGCTTCGGCCTGCAGGGTGAGCGCCACCAGTTCGAGCACCCGGGCCAGCGGCACGGTGTCGTCATGGCCGTAGGTCTGCAGGGCGCCGAGCTGCGGGAAGCGCACGCGCAGGCGCGCTTCGAAGCCGGGCAGGGAAGCGATCGCTTCGTCGTTGGTGCACGACACGATCGCCTCGACCGAGGTGTGGTGGCTCCAGAGATTGGGGCCGCGCAGGGCGCGTACGCGAGATACTTCCATAACCGTGATTCCGTTCTTAGAGGGTCGTTTGCTTCGGGGTGGCGTCGAACGCGCGCAGACCGCCACACAGCAGGTCGCTCGGCACGCCCAGCGCCCATGCCGCGGCCACTGCCGCCAGCACGTTTTCGGGGTATTTCACCGTGGACGGTTTCATTGCCGCCAGCGCGATCAGGGGTGTTTCGGTGGCGCCGTCGGCCAGCACGATGCGGCCGTCGCGCGCAAACACGACGCGCCCCCCGTCGGCGCGGTGGGTGCGCACCAGGGGATTGTGTTCGTCGAGCGCGTAATAGATGACGCCGCCGTCGCACAGTTCGGCCAGCGCCGCCACCTGCTCGTCGGCCGCGTTGAGCACCGCGAAACCGTCGGGCAGGATCACGTCGACCTGGCTGCGGATCACGTTGCGCAGCGCATCCATGTCACGGATGTGGAACTCGGCCACGTCCTCGAGGCCAGCCATGTCGGTCACCACGCCCACGGCGCAGCGGTCGTAGGGCAGGCCGTCCTGCAGGATGGAGCGCGCGTTCGATTCGAACACGGCGGTCTGCACGTTGCGGTTGATCAGGATGCGCTGGGCCGCCTCGACGCCGGTGCTGTCGCGCTGCGAGATCGCGCGCGTGTTCAGGTACAGGCCTTCGCCGTTGGCGACGCCCACTTCGCGGCCGTCGATCGTGGCCAGGCAGCCGACCAGGCGCGTGATCAGGCTGCAGCCCTTTGAGCCGGTCACGCCGACCACCGGGATGCGGCCCGTCTCGCCGGCCTCGAACAGGTGCTCGATGATGTCCTTGCCGACGTTGCGCGGGGTGCCGCTGGCCGGCTTCATGTGCGACAGCAGGCCAGGGCTGGCATTGACTTCGATGATGGCGCCGCGCTGCTCGCCCAGCGGCCGCGAGATGTCTTCGCACACCAGGTCGATGCCGGCGATGTCCAGCCCGACGATGCGCGCGGCCAGGGCGGCCGCATGGGCCACGTCCGGGTGCACCAGGTCGGTGACGTCGTCGGCGACATTGCCGTTCATCTGGATCAGCACTTTCAGGCCATCGGCCGGCACCGAATCGGGGCGCAATCCCTGGCGCTTGAGCTGCAGCTGGTTTTCTTCGCTCTGCTGCGGCAGCACCGGGCTGAGTGGGTATTCTTCGCTTTCGCCGCGGCGCGGATCGATGTTCAGCTGCAGGTCGCACAGCTCGGTGACCGTATGGCGCCCATCCCCCGTCACCCACACCGATTCGCCGCGCGCCACCGCCACCACCTTGCGCCCGACCACCAGCAGGCGGTGTTCGTCGCCGGTGATGAAGCGCTCGACCAGCACCGAACGGCTTTCGCCTTCTTCGGACGCGATGGCGTAGGCGGCCTTCACGTCGGCCTCGGTCATGAGGTTGAGCGACACGCCGCGGCCATGGTTGGCATCGATGGGCTTGACCACGACCGGCAGGCCGATGTCCTGTGCTTCATCCCAGGCATCGTCGGGGCTGCGCGCGATCGCGCCTTCGGGTACCGGCACGCCGCAGGCGCCAAGTAGCGACTTGGTCATGTCCTTGTCGCTGGCGATGCCTTCGGCGATGGCGCCCGTGCGGTCGGTTTCGGCGGTCCAGATGCGGCGTTGGGAGGCGCCGTAGCCGAGTTGCACCAGGTTGCCGTCGGTCAGGCGGATCGACGGGATGCGGCGATCGGTCGCGGCATCGACGATGTGGGCGGTCGACGGGCCCAGGCAGTGGCGGTCGACCAGGTCGGTCAGGTGCTGCACGGCGGCGGGCAGGTCGAACGGCTCGTCGTTGATCGCGGCCATCATCAGGCGGTGGCCCGCTTCCAGCGCGGCGCGGCCGACGATCTCGTCGCGGGTGCGAAACGCCATCTTGTAGACGCCGTGCTCGCCGGTGGAGCGGGTCTTGCCGAAGCCGGTCTTCATGCCGGCCAGGTTCTGCATCTCGAGCACGACGTGTTCGAGGATGTGGCCGGCCCAGGTGCCTTCGACCAGGCGCTCGATGAAGCCGCCGTGGTAGCCGACGCCGCAATGGTGTTCGACCAGGCCGGGCAGCCAGCCTGTCAGGCGTTCGGTAAAGCCGGGAAGGAGGTTTGACGGATACTCTTCGAGTTCGCCAATATCGAGCCATGCCTCGAGCACCGGACGGTAGGTCCAGATATTTGGTCCGCGCAGGTAGGTGATGCGCAGGAATTGGATGTCATTCTTCTTGGTCATAAACACGTTTGTCACCTGGCGTCGCTCCCCGCGCCGACGACGTTTCCTTTTTTGCCTGACTGTCCACCACGGTAGCGAATAAGGCTGAACCGCAGCGCACATCTTGTATACTTGCCGGCGGCGCGCATGCCGCAATGGCCGCCAGGCGCCGCAACTTTCTCTGTCAACACGCTTCCTGTCATCCAAACGACCCGCAGAAACGTTCTAGCGCTCTGTGGCGCGTTTCACGCGGCAGCACATCGACAGAAATCCTTGTGCAGTGCCGATCCGGCGTCTCGTCCACCCTTGAAGAACAACAGCCTGACTAATCAGCCTGGAAACGGGCGAACTACATGACAAATCAACAACTAGCCAATCCTTCGTCCCTGGCGGTAGCCGCCGGTTCTCTGCCTGAATCCTGGCAAAGTGACGTTGCGAAACAGCTTGCACCAGGGGAAAACGTTTTGACCGGGGTGGAGGTTGACCTCGACGCGAAATTACATTTTGCGAAGGGTTTGCTGGTGGTGACCAACCGCCGCCTGCTGGCGCGCGCGCCCGGCGAGGAATGGGCGGCCTGGCCCTACCGCGCCGACCTGGCGCTGCGCCACCACGACCACGCCGGCGTCGGCCACCTCGAGCTGGTGGACAGCCATGGCCTGCTGGCGGCCTGGCGCTTCACCCTCGGCCAGAACCTGCAGGCGATCCGCGCGGTCGACCATTTCCAGGAGCAGGTCGACAGCCACCGCACCGGCCAGGCCGTGCAGGCGCCCGACCAGCACAGCTGCCCGACCTGCAAGGCGCCGCTGGAAGCGAGCGACGACGATTGCCCGATCTGCGAAAAAGTGCTGCACACGCCGCCGTCGACCTGGACGCTGTTTCGCCTGTGGCGCTTCGCCAGGCCGTATAAAGGGCAATTGCTGCTGGGCTTTTTGCTGATGCTGGGTTCGACCGGCGCGCACATGATCCCGCCGTATCTCACCATGCCGCTGATGGACAATGTGCTGATCCCGTACCAGAACGGGCAGCAGATCGACGATCGCCTGGTATACATGTACATGGGCGGGCTGTTCGCGGCCGCGATCCTGGCCTGGCTGCTGGGCTGGGCCAAGACCTATGTGCTGGCGCTGGCGTCCGAGCGCATCGGCGCCGACCTGCGCTCGACCACCTATGAACACCTGATGCGCCTGTCGCTCGAATTCTTTGGCGGCAAGCGCACCGGCGACCTGATGGCGCGCATTGGCAGCGGCTCGGACCGGATTTGTGTCTTCCTGTCGCTGCACCTGCTCGACTTCCTGTCGGACGTGCTCATGATCATCATGACCGGCGTCATCCTGTTCACGATCAACCCGTGGCTGGCGGTGGTGACGCTGCTGCCGCTGCCGTTCATCGCCTGGATGATCCACATCGTGCGCGACAAGCTGCGCACCGGTTTCGAAAAAATCGACCGCGTGTGGGGCGAAGTCACCAATGTGCTGGCCGATACCATTCCCGGCATTCGCGTGGTGAAGGCCTTTGCACAGGAAAAGCGCGAAGCGGCGCGCTTCCGTGAAGCCAACAAGCACAACCTGGCCGTCAACGACAAACTCAACCGCGTGTGGTCGCTGTTCTCGCCGACCGTCTCGTTCCTGACCGAACTGGGGCTGCTGGTGATCTGGTGCTTCGGTATCTGGCAAGTGTCGCGCGGCGACATCACGGTCGGCACCCTGTCGGCCTTCATCGCCTACAGCGGGCGCTTCTACGTGCGCCTGGATTCGATGAGCCGCATCGTCTCGGTGACGCAAAAGTCGGCCTCGGCCGCCAAGCGGATCTTCGACATTCTCGACCACGTGTCGAGCGTGCCGGACCCGGTCAATCCGGCCAGGCTGGACAAGGTGACGGGCGAGATCGAGCTGCGCGAAGTGGGTTTCCGCTACGGCAATCGCGCCGTGAACCGCGGCATTTCGCTCAAGTTCAAGGCTGGTGAGATGGTGGGCCTGGTCGGCCACAGCGGCTCGGGCAAGAGTACGCTGGTCAACCTGATCTGCCGTTTCTACGATGTGGCCGAAGGCGCGATCCTGCTCGACGGCAAGGATATCCGGTCGTATGCGGTGGCCGATTACCGGCGCCATATCGGCCTGGTGCTGCAAGAACCTTTCCTGTTCTTCGGTACCATTGCCGACAACATCGCCTACGGCAAGCCGGACGCCACCCGCGAAGAGATCATCGCCTCGGCGCGCGCGGCGCACGCCCACGAATTCATCCTGCGCCTGCCGCAGGGCTACGATTCGATGGTGGGCGAGCGCGGCCAGGGCCTGTCGGGCGGCGAGCGCCAGCGCATCTCGATCGCGCGCGCACTGCTGATCGATCCGCCGATCCTGATCCTCGATGAGGCGACCTCGTCGGTGGACTCGGAAACCGAAAAAGAAATCCAGAAGGCGCTCGACAACCTGGTGCAGGGCCGCACCACCATCGCCATCGCCCACCGCCTGTCGACGCTGCACCGGGCCGACCGCCTGGTGGTGCTGGACCGCGGCGTGGTGGTCGAAGAAGGCAACCACGACGAACTGATGGCGCGCGAAGGCGCCTACCACCGGCTCTACGAAGCGCAGGCGCGCAATGTGGATCAGGACCTGGATGACAAGGACGCATAAGACATGACCGCATCGACCCCATCGCCCGTATTGGTTACCGCATTCACGTTGCGCCGCGACAGCTTCGGCAAGCTGATCATCACCCTGGACGACGGCGTCGAGCATGCCGGCGTGACGCCGGTGCGTTCGTTCCCGATCCAGGCGCCCACCAGGGGCATCTCGCTGGTGCGCGACGGCGGCAAGGAAGTCGCCTGGATCGACGACCTCGACCAGATGCCGGACGACATCCGCACCCTGGTGCGTGAAGAAATCGACGGCCGCGAATTCATTCCCGAGATCCTGAACATCAAGGATGTGTCGAGCTTTGCCACGCCGTCGACCTGGTCGGTCAGGACCGACCGGGGCGACACCGAGTTCGTGCTGAAGGCGGACGAGGATATCCGGCGCATCGGCGAAGCGTCGCTGCTGGTGGCGGATAGTCACGGGATTAATTTCTTGATTCGCAATATGTTCACGATCGACAAGCACTCGCGCAAGATCCTCGACCGTTTCCTGTAGGATCGATTCTTTTCATACAGCGTCGAACCGGGCTTGACCCGGCGCCGGACAGCGATCCGCCGCTCCGTTCGTCCGCCAACATACGGACGTTGCCGGTTTCGCTACAGTCGTCTCATCGGCCAACCGGCCCAGCCATCAGGAGACGACCATGGATTCGATCAACCGCAACCAGCCCGAAGACAATATTCGCCACCTCGCAGGCGCGGACGCCATCAAGCGTACCAAGGACATGATCGACGACGCCGACTCGTGCTTCTTCGTCACCGGCGGTGGTACCGGCCCGAGCCGCGGCGTGCGCCCGATGAGCGTGCGCGAGACCGACGACAACGGCGCGATCTGGTTCCTCAGCAGCATCGACAGCCACAAGAACAAGGAACTGGCGGCCAACCCGGCCGTCAAGCTGTTCTTCCAGGAAGGCAAGCATTCGGGCTTCCTCGAACTGGATGGCCACGCCGAGGTCTCGCAAGACAAGGCGCGCATCAAGCAGCTGTGGAACAGCATGCTCAAGACCTGGTTCACCGAAGGCGAGGACGACCCGCGCATCACCGTCATCAAGATCACGCCAAAGTCGGGCTATTACTGGGACAACAAGCACGGCGACGCCGTCGCCGGTGTCAAGGTGGCGGTGGGCGCCATGATCGGCAAGACGCTCGACGATTCGATCGAAGGCACGTTGTCGTTCTGAACGAGCGACCGGGCCGGGCGCGTGCACTTCATCCTTGCGACGATCGGCTCGGCCGGCGACCTGTTTCCTTTCCTGTGGATCGGACGGGCGCTGCAGGCGCGGGGGCATCGGGTCGACTTTCTCGGGCCTGAACAGCACGCGCCATTCGTGGAGCAGGCCGGCCTGACCTTCCACGGCTTGCCGGCCGACATGGCCGTGCTCGACCATCCCGACCTGTGGCATCCGACCCGCGGCCTGTCGGTGGTGTGGGAGGCGACCCGGCCCGCCATGACGCAGCTGCCGGCGCTGGTCGACGCACTGGCTGTCGAAAAGCGGACCGTGCTGCTGGCGCATCCGCTGGCCCTGCCCGAAGCCGACCTGTGCCGGCACGCCAGGCCCGGCCTGGCCATCGCCGCGGCCTGGCTGGCGCCATCGAACCTGCCGACCGTGCACGATCCCTTGCTGCTGGGGCCGTGGCCGGTGCCGGCCTGGGTGCCGCATCGCGCGCGGCGCTGGCTGTGGCGGCGGCTGGCGGCGCGCTTCATCGATCCGGTCGCGTTGCCGGGCCTGAACCGTGAGCGCCAGGCGCGCGGGCTGGCGCCGGTGCGCGATTTCGTCGGCTACATGACCGGCGTGCCGGACTTGTCGCTGGCGCTGTTTCCCGACTGGTTCGCGGCGCCGCAGCCGGACTGGCCGGCGTCGCTGCACCAGGCCGGGTTTCCGCTGTACGATCCCGATCCGGACGCCGCGCCGGGCGCCGCATTGCGCGCCTTCCTCGATGCCGGCGCGCCACCGGTCGTGTTCACGCCGGGCACCGGCAACCGCCAGGCCGGCGCCTATTTCGCCGCAGCGGCGCAGGCAATCGGTGCGCTTGGCCTGCGCGCCATCTTCCTGACACCCCATCGCGAGCAATTACCTGGGTCACTCCCATCCACGATCTGCTGGCAGGAATACGTGCCGTTGAAGGCGCTGCTGCCGCACATCGCTGCCCTGGTCCACCACGGCGGCATCGGCACCACTGCCGAAGCCCTGCGCGCCGGCACGCCGCAACTGATCGTGCCGCTGGCCCACGACCAGTTCGACAACGCGGCGCGCGTGATGGCGCTGGGCGCCGGCGCCAGCCTGCACGCCACACGCGTCACGCCGGCGCGCATGGCGCAGGCGCTGCGCCAGGTCGTGGGCAACGAAGCGATGGCGCGCAACTGCGCCGGGGTGGCCAACCGCTTCGTTGGGCCGGACCCGATCGGCCCCTTGTGCGACCGGCTCGAAGCGCTGGCATGAGACGCATGTGGGGTGGACGGGCTTCCCGTTCACGCGTTCAACAGGCAACCGAACAGCCCGCGTTTCGCCGTGCACGCGTCGCTTGAACGCGTGGACGGCACAGCCGTCCACCCCACGGTCCGCGCCGGCCACCCCACGGTTCGCGCCGGCCACGCGTCCAGCAACCGCGCGAACACCCGTAGGGTTGGCGGCTCTGCCGCCAACGCGTTCAACAGGCGCCAGCAGACTGCGCGGCCAATCCGGAGCTGATTGAACGCGTCGGCGGCGAAGCCGCCAACCCTACGGTTGCGGCCGGGATGCAGGTTGCGCGAGCGCGCCGACATTCCCGCCGTCACAGCGGGGTGCAGGGTTCGCGAGCGCACCGACATTGCCGCCGTCACAGCGTCCAATGATGCTTTGACGATGATGCCGGAGCGCAGATGCCCAGCAAAAAAAAATCCAACATGCCGCATGCCGCCATCGAAGACGGCTTCGTCCACGTGCGCGGTGCACGCGAACACAATCTCAAGAACGTCGACGTCGACATCCCGCGCGGCGCGCTGGTGGTGTTCACCGGCGTGTCGGGTTCGGGAAAATCCTCGCTCGCCTTCGGCACGCTGTACGCGGAAGCCCAGCGGCGCTACCTGGAATCGGTCTCGCCCTACGCGCGCCGCCTGTTCCACCAGATGCCGGTGCCCGAAGTCGACGAAATCGAAGGCTTGCCGCCGGCGGTGGCCCTGCAGCAGCAGCGCGGCACGCCGACCGCGCGGTCGTCGGTCGGCAGCGTCAGCACCCTGTCGAATTCGCTGCGCATGCTGTATTCGCGCGCCGGCGATTATCCGAAAGGGCAGGAACTTCTGTATGCCGAATCGTTCTCGCCCAACACCCCGCAGGGCGCCTGCCCGCGCTGCTCGGGCCTGGGCCGCATCTATGACGTGACCGAACAGTCGCTGGTGCCGGACGATACGCTCACCATCCGCGAGCGCGCCGTCGCCGCCTGGCCGCCGGCCTGGCATGGCCAGAACCTGCGCGACATCCTGGTCACGCTCGGCTACGACGTCGATACCCCGTGGCGCGATCTGCCGAAGAAAGACCGCGACTGGATCCTGTACACCGACGAAAGCCCGACCGTGCCGGTGTATGCCGGCTTCACGCCGGCGCAAACCCGCGCCGCCCTGAAGCGCAAGGAAACGCCCAGCTACCAGGGGACCTTCACCGGTGCGCGCCGCTATGTGCTGCAGACCTTCGCCAACACCGAAAGCGCCTCGATGAAGAAGCGCGTGGCGCGCTACATGGTCGGCAACGCCTGCCCGGAATGCGAGGGCAAGCGCCTGCGGCGCGAGTCGCTGTCGGTCAAATTTGCCGGCATGGACATCGCCGAACTATCGCGGGTGCCACTGGCGCGCCTGGCCGAGCTGCTCGCGCCGTACGCCGAAGGCAAGGGCAAACCCGACAAGGCGCTGCACGCCGAGCAGTTGATCGTCCGTCAGCGCATCGCCCAGGACCTGGCCGCGCGCCTGGATGTCCTGCTGGCCCTGGGACTGGGCTACCTGGCGCTGGAGCGCAGCACGCCGACGCTGTCGCCGGGCGAACTGCAGCGCCTGCGCCTGGCCACCCAGGTGCGCTCGAGCCTGTTCGGCGTGGTGTATGTGCTGGACGAACCCTCGGCCGGCCTGCATCCGGCCGATACCGAAGCGCTGCTCGACGCGCTGGCGCAATTGAAGGCGGCGGGCAATTCGCTGTTCGTGGTCGAGCATGCTCTGGACGTGATCCGCCAGGCCGACTGGCTGGTCGACGTCGGTCCGCTGGCGGGCGAACGCGGCGGCCAGATCCTGTACAGCGGCGAGCCCGAGGGCTTGCGCAAGGTCGCGCAGTCGCAAACGCGGCGCTACCTGTTCAACGAAGCGCCGCCGGCGCAGCGCACCTTTCGCGAGCCGACCGGCTGGCTCAAGCTCGAAGGCGTGCGCCGCAACAACCTCGATGGGCTGGACGCCGCCTTCCCGCTCGGCGTGCTGACGGGCGTGACCGGCGTGTCGGGTTCGGGCAAATCGAGCCTGGTCAGCCAGGTGCTGGTGGAGCTGGTAAGCCGCGCGCTGGGGCAGGGCGCCGTGCCGGGCGAGGAGGAATCGCACGAACCCGACCTGGAGCGCGACGAAGAGTTGCCGCTGGAAGGGCGCATCGTCTCCGGCATGGAGGGTGTGCGGCGCCTGGTGCGGGTCGACCAGAAACCGATCGGTCGCACCCCGCGCTCGAACCTGGCGACCTACACCGGCCTGTTCGACCAGGTCCGCAAGCTGTTCGCGGCCACGCCGGCTGCCAGGAAGCGCCGCTACGACGCCGGCCGCTTTTCGTTCAATGTGGCCAAGGGGCGCTGCGAACACTGCGCCGGCGAGGGCTTCGTCATGGTCGAACTGCTGTTCCTGCCCAGCGTGTACGCGCCATGCCCGACCTGCGAAGGCGCGCGCTATAACGCCCAGACGCTGGAAGTGACCTACCGCGGCAAGAACATCGCCGAGGTGCTGGGCATGACGGTGGGCGAGGCGATCGACTTCTTCAGGGACGAGCCGCTGGTCGAGCGCTCGCTGGAAGTGCTGAACGAGGTCGGCCTGGATTACCTGCGCCTGGGCCAGCCGGCCACCGAGCTGTCGGGCGGCGAGGCGCAGCGCATCAAGCTGGCGTCGGAATTGCAGCGCGCCACTCGCGGCAATGCCCTGTATGTGCTGGACGAGCCGACCACCGGCCTGCATCCGGTCGACGCCGACCGCCTGATGGTGCAGCTGAACCGGCTGGTTGACGCCGGCAACACCGTGATCGTGGTCGAACACACGATGCGCGTGGTGGCCGGCTGCGACTGGGTGATCGATATCGGTCCCGGCGCCGGCGATGAGGGCGGCAAGCTGGTGGCCTGCGGACCGCCGGCGGACGTGGCGCGCAACAGGGAGAGTCGCACCGCGCCCTACCTGCGGGCACACGTTCAATAGCGAAGGACAAACACCCAAAGGTGATGGTATTCGCGCCACTGACGGTTGCACCAACAGTGCGCGAGGTTTGTATGCACTTTGATAAGATCGATGCCCCACGGTCCTGCTGCAGGCTCCCTGCCTACGCACGACCGTGCTTTCTTCGTGCGCGCAATAATTGACCTTTGCGTTACACTTAGGACATTTTTCTTCTACGAACTCAACAGGCATGGCCGGTCCAACCATCGATAACAGCGAGTTTCGCCGCATCCTCACCCGTAATGTCGCGCTGCCTTTGGGCATGAGCATCATCAGCGCAGTGGTCTTTGTGGGCATCATTGCGTACCTGATCAATAACATGACCTGGGTCGAGCATTCCCAGAAGGTCATTGGCGGCGCCCATGAAATCCGCAAGCTGTCAGCCGAGATGGAGTCGGGCATGCGCGGCTACCTGCTGGCTGGCGACGAGGAATTCCTGTCGCCCTACATGCTGTCGTCGCAGCGCATGAGCACCAGCCTGGAGTCGATGGCCGAACTGGTCAAGGACAATGCGCCCCAGACCGAGCGCGTGACCCGCATCACCCAGGTGCAGAAGCAGTGGGAAGATTTCGCGAACGACATGATCGCGCGCCGCCGCGCCAACGACCTGACCTACGTCGAGGCAGTCAGCAGCGGGCGCGGCAAGCTGCTCACCGACGAGATGCGGCGCCACTTCGACCTGGTGCTGGCGGCCGAATCGCGCCTGCTGCAGGAGCGCAGCGACGCCACCCGCCAGACCACGTTCTGGTCGGTGGCGCTGTTCCTGTTGCTGAGCGCGATCGTCGGCGCCAGCCTGGCGGCGTTCGGCCGGCGCCAGCTGATGCACCTGTCCACCACCTATAACGAGGTGCTGGGACATGAAGCCGAGAACAACGACAGGCTGCGCCACCAGGAATGGCTGCGCAAGGGCCAGACCGAGCTGACCGCCAAGAGCGCCGGCATCCACAACCTGGAGCCGCTCGCCGATGCCTTGCTGCCGTATGTCGTGAAATACCTGGACGGCGTGATCGGCGCCATGTACGTGCGCCTCGACGACGGCACCATGCGCCGCATCGGTGCGTATGGCTTCAAGCACACCGACACCGAACGGGCCGAGATCATCCAGCCGGGCGCCTCGCTGGCCAGCCAGGTGGCCGAGGAAAACCAGCTGAAAGTGCTGCGTGAACTGCCGCCCGACTATGTCAAGGTCGGCTCGGCGCTGGGCGAAGCCCCGCCGCGCAACCTGGTCATCGCGCCGTTCTACAACCACGGCAAGGTCAAGGGCGTGTTCGAGATCGGTTTCCTGCGCCCGATCGAGGCGCGTGACCGCGAATTCCTCGAATTCATCGCCCCGGCCATCGGCGCGGCGATGGCGGCGGTGGTGTACCGCCAGCGCCTGCAGGATGCGCTGGAAGAAAGCCAGACCCTCAACGAAGAACTGCAGGTGCAGCAGGAAGAACTGCGCACCGCCAACGAAGAGCTGGAAGAACAGTCGCGCGCGCTGGAAGAATCGCAGACCGCGCTCGAAAACCAGCAGGCCGAGCTGCGCACCACCAACGACCAGCTGGCCGAACAGGCGCTGAACCTGGACATGAAGAACTCGGCGCTGCAGTCGGCGCAGGAGCAATTGCATCACCGCGCCGTCGAGCTGGAAAGCGCCAGCCGCTATAAATCCGAGTTCCTGGCGAATATGTCGCACGAACTCAGGACGCCGCTGAACAGCTCGCTGATCCTGGCCAAGCTGCTGTCCGACAATACCGCCGGCAACCTGAGCGACGAGCAGGTACGTTTCGCCCAGACGATCTACTCGGCCGGCAACGACCTGCTGCAACTGATCAACGACATCCTCGACATCTCGAAGGTCGAGGCCGGCAAGCTCGAGCTGGTGCCCGAGGACGTGCCGGTGCGCCGCGTGGTGGAAGGCCTGGCGCGCACTTTCGAGCCGCTGGCGCGCCAGAAGGCGCTCGAGTTCACCATCGCGGTGGCGCCGGACGTGCCGGCCACGCTGCACACCGACCGCCAGCGCCTGGAACAGATCCTCAAGAACCTGCTGTCGAATGCGGTCAAGTTCACCGAGCTGGGCTCGGTCAGCATGGCCGTGGCGAGTGCGCCGAACGGCGACGTCACCTTCACCGTGCGCGACACCGGCATCGGCATCGCGCACGACCAGCAGGACAAGATCTTCGACGCCTTCCACCAGGCCGACGGCACCACCAGCCGCCGCTTCGGCGGCACCGGCCTGGGCCTGTCGATCACGCGCGACCTGACCCGTCTGCTGGGCGGCAGCGTCAGCGTGTCGAGCGCGCCAAACGAGGGCAGTACCTTCGTGCTGACCGTGCCGCGCGGGATCCCCGCCGTGCCGGCGCCGGCCGCGGCGCCCGTCGTGGCGGCCCCCGTTGCGACCTATACCGCGCCGGCGCCCCAGGCGGCCACCCCGGCGCCGCTGGTGCAGCACGAACCGTCGACCACCTTCCCGGACGACCGCGACAAGCCGGCCACGGGCCGCCGCACCGTGCTGGTGGTCGAGGATGAAGCGCCGTTCGCGCGCATCCTGTACGACCTGGCCCAGGAAATGGATTACCGCTGCCTGGTGGCGATGAGCGCCGACGAAGGCCTGGCCCTGGCAGTCAGCCAGCGTCCCGACGCGGTCCTGCTCGACGTGCGCCTGCCGGATCGCTCCGGCCTGACCGTGCTGCAGCAGCTGAAAGACAACCCGTCGACCCGCCACATTCCGGTACACGTGCTGTCGAGCATCGAGAGTGGTGGCGAAGCGCTGCACCTGGGTGCGATCGGCTACGCGATGAAGCCGGCCTCGCGCGAAGAGCTGGAAGACGTGTTCCGCAAGCTGCGTGAAAAGTCGGCCCAGAAGATCAAGCGCGTGCTGCTGGTCGAGGACGACGAACGCCAGCGCGACAGCGTGACGGCGCTGATCTCGGACGACGACGTCGAGATCGCCGCGGTCGGCACCGCCAAGGAAGCCCTGCGACTGCTGCGCAGCGAACTCTTCGACTGCATGATCATCGACCTGAAGCTGCCCGACATGCAGGGCGGCGAACTGCTCGAGAAGATGTCGACCGAAGACCTGTGCTCGTTCCCGCCGGTGATCGTGTACACGGGACGCAACCTGACGCGCGACGAGGAAGCGCAGCTGCTGCGCTACTCGCGCTCGATCATCATCAAGGGCGCCCGTTCGCCCGAGCGCCTGCTCGACGAAGTCACGCTGTTCCTGCACAAGGTCGAGTCGGACATGTCGAGCGAGCGCCAGAACATGCTCAAGGCCGTGCGCGGACGCGACCGCGTGTTCGAAGGCCGCACCATCCTGCTGGTCGACGACGATGTGCGCAACGTGTTCGCGCTGACGTCGGCGCTGGAAGCGCGCGGCGCCCGCATCGAGGTCGGCCGCAATGGCTTCGAGGCGATCGCCAAGCTCGATGAAGTGTCGGGCATCGACCTGGTGCTGATGGACATCATGATGCCGGGCATGGACGGCCTGGAAGCGACCCGCCGCATCCGCGCCGATGGCCGCTTTGACCGCCTGCCGATCATCGCCATCACGGCCAAGGCAATGAAGGACGACCAGGAACAATGCCTGGCCGCCGGCGCCAACGATTACCTGGCCAAGCCAATCGACCTGAGCCGCCTGTACTCGCTGCTGCGGGTCTGGATGCCCACCATGGAGCGCATTTGACGAAAACCCCGAGCGACTTCGACATCGAGCTGCGGATGCTCATCGAGGCCGTGTATTTGAAATACAACTACGATTTCCGCGATTACACCGGCGCTTCGCAAAAGCGCCGGGTGCTGGTGGCCATGCGCGAAATGGAATGCGAGACCGTGTCGGAATTGCAGTCGCGCGTGCTGCACGAGCCGAACGGCTTCGCCCAGCTGCTGCAGTACCTGACGATTCCGGTCACGGAAATGTTCCGCGACCCCGATTACTTTGCCGCCGTGCGCGAGCACGTGGTGCCGCTGCTCAGGACCTATCCATCGCTGAAGATCTGGGTGGCCGGCTGCAGCACCGGCGAAGAAGTGTATTCGCTGGCGATCCTGCTGCACGAAGAAGGGCTGCTCGAACGCAGCATCATCTACGCCACCGACATCAATCCCGAATCGCTGGACGCGGCGCGGCGCGGGGTGTTTCCGCTCGAGCGCATGCGCCTGTACACCGAGAATTACCAGAAGTCGGGCGGCAAGGGCGCGTTCTCCGACTATTACACGGCGGCCTATGGCGGCGCGCTGTTCGAACGCTTCCTGACCGAAAACGTGACCTTTGCCGACCACAGCCTGTCGACCGACAGCGTGTTCTCGGAAACCCATTACGTCAGCTGCCGCAACGTGCTGATCTATTTCAACCGGCGCCTGCAGGACCGCGTGCTGGGCCTGTTCCACGATTCGCTGTGCCACCGCGGCTTCCTGGGCCTGGGCAGCAAGGAAAGCATCGACTTTTCGAGCTATGCCGACCGGTTCGAGCCGCTGGCGCGGCGCGAGCGGGTGTTTCGCAAGGTGGGCGCATGACGCCGCCGCCGAGTCCCGAACGCCAGCTGGTGGCCGCGCTGGGCAAGCGCCGCATCGAGATGGTCGTCATCGGCGGATCGGCCGGCGGCGTCGACGCCCTGGTCAGCCTGCTGCCGGGGCTGCCGAGCAGCTTCACCCCGAGCGTCGCCTGCATCCTGCACGTGCCGGCCGACCGCGAAAGCCGCCTGGCCGACGTGTTCGCCCTGCGCGCCGCGCTGCCGGTGCGCGAAGCGCGCGACAAGGAACCGATTCTCCCCGGTACGGTATACTTCGCCGGTTCGGGCTACCACCTGTCGGTGGAAAACGACCGCAGCTTCTCGCTCAGCTGCGAGGCGCCGGTGCAATATGCCCGCCCGGCGATCGATATTCTGATGGAATCGGCTGCCGACGTGTACGGCGACGCGCTGGCCGGCATCCTGCTCACCGGCGCCAACTATGATGGCGCCGACGGCATGTGCCGCATCCGCGAAAATGGCGGCCTGACCATTGTCCAAGACCCTGAAGAAGCACAGGCCAGTACGATGCCCGAAGAGGCGATCCGGCGCTGTGCCCCGCACCTGGTGCTGCCGCTGGCCGCGATCCGCGCCGTGCTGCCCCTGTTGGAGACCCCATGAACGTCCAGGATCCAAGCAAGATTCTCATTGTCGACGACCTGCCCGAAAACCTGCAGGCGCTCGAAGCGCTGCTGCGCCATGAGCAGCGCGCCATCTACCAGGCCGGCTCCGGCGAGCAGGCGCTGGCGATGATGCTCGAACACGAGTTCGCACTCGCCATCCTCGACGTGCAGATGCCCGAGATGGACGGTTTCGAACTGGCCGAGCTGATGCGCTCGACCTCGCGCACCCGCCACATCCCGATCGTGTTCGTGTCGGCGGCCGGCCGCGAGCTCGACTATGCCTTCAAGGGCTATGAAAGCGGGGCGGTCGATTTCCTGTACAAGCCGATCGACCCGGGCGCGGTGCGCAGCAAGGTCAAGGTGTTCGTCGCCCTCGACCAGCAGCGCCGCGAAACCCAGCGCCAGATGGTGGCGCTCGAGCGCAGCCGCCAGGAACAGGAAACGCTGCTGCGCGAACTGAACAAGACCCAGCAGGAGCTGCAGCGCTCGCTCAAGATGCGTGACGAATTCATGTCGCTGGTGGCGCACGAGTTGCGTACGCCCCTGAACACGCTGTTCCTCGAAACGCAGATGCGCAGCCTGCAGGTCAAGCGCGGCAATATGGCGGCCTTCGCGCCGCAGCAGATGGAAGCCATGGTCCAGCGCGACGAGCGCCAGATCAAGTCGATGATCCGCCTGATCGACGACATGCTCGACGTGTCGCGCATGCGCAGCGGCAAGCTGTCGATCCGGCCGGCCAAGGTCGAGCTGATGCACCTGCTGGAACGCGTGATCAGCGATCTGTCGCTGCAGGCGGCCACGACGGGCAGCTCGCTGACGCTGCGGCCGCACGAACGGGTCGACGGTTGCTGGGACGAGTTCCGGGTGGAGCAGGTGATCGTCAACCTGCTCACCAATGCATTGCGCTACGGCTGCGGCGAGCCGGTCGAGGTGAGCGTCACCCGCGAAGGCGAGGCCGTGCGCATCGACGTGCGTGACGGCGGCAAGGGCATTTCGCCGGCCGACCTGGAGCGCATCTTCGAGCCGTACGAGCGCGGCGCGCGCAATGGCGAGCCGAAGGGCCTGGGCCTGGGCCTGTACATCTCGCGCCAGCTGGCGATGTCGCATGGTGGCGAACTGCGCGTGACCAGCAACCCGGGGCAGGGCTCGACCTTCAGCCTGGTGCTGCCGGTGACCGAGCAGCCGGTGTGCGCCGAAGCGAACGTCTGAGTTGTACAAGGTAGGTTGGCGGCTTGCCCGCCAACGCGGTGATGGTTACCGGTTCCGATGTCGTGCCGAATGATCTGGCTGCCAACCATCGCTGCGTCGGCGGCGAAGCCGCCAACCCTACCGGCTGGTTGAACGCGTGGACGGACAAGCCGTCCACCCCACGGACGAGCTGCCGACCCCTGACGGACAATCCATCGATCTCCACAGGCGCCCCAAGCGAACGCCGATTGCATCCGCTCCCCATTTGCGACACACTGTCCGGGTTTCGATTGCGCCTTCGTGATTGGCGGAAGAGCAAGTAAGGCTTGACTGATAGCCAAAATCAATCAAGAATATCGAATCAATCAATTTCACAAACGGCGAGCAGGGCGGTACACTGCTTGTCATACGTTTCATCAACCCCAAACAGGAGAATTCATGTCCATTATCAATACCCAGATCAAGCCATTCAAAGCAACCGCTTACCACGCTGGCAAATTCATCGATCTGACCGAAGAAAACTTCAAGGGCACCTGGTCGGTTCTGATGTTCTACCCAGCCGACTTCACCTTCGTCTGCCCGACCGAACTGGAAGACCTGGCTGCATTCCAGCCTGAATTCGACAAGCTGGGCGTGAACGTGTACGGCGTGTCGACCGACAGCCACTTCGCCCACAAGGCATGGCACGACACCTCGGACGCGATCAAGAAAGTGAACTACCCGCTGATCGGCGACCCAACCGGCGTCCTGTCGCGTAACTTCGAAGTCATGATCGAAGAAGAAGGCATGGCACTGCGCGGTACCTTCGTGATCAATCCAGAAGGCCAGATCAAGCTGATGGAAGTGCACGACAACGGCATCGGCCGCGACGCATCGGAACTGATGCGCAAAGTCAAGGCTGCCCAGTACGTCGCTGCCCACCCAGGCGAAGTGTGCCCAGCCAAGTGGACCGAAGGCGCAGAAACCCTGACCCCGTCGCTGGACCTGGTCGGCAAGATCTAAGCAGTAAAGAGTAGTTGTAGCACCCGTGAACGGGCCGCTGCGGCGGCCCGTTTTACGCCCGGCCTGTATTAATAGCAAATCATAGAACCAAGGAAAACATCATGCTGGACGCAACCCTCAAGAAACAGTTGCAAGCCTATCTGGAAAAAGTGGTGCAGCCGATCGAGCTGGTTGCATCGCTGGATGATTCGCCGAAAGCGCGCGAAATGGATGAGCTGCTGAATGAAATCGCGGCCCTGTCCGACAAGATCAGCGTGCGCCAGGAAGCCAATGAGCGCACCCCGTCGTTCGCCATCAACCGCGTCGGCACCGATATCGGCGTGCGTTTCGCCGGTATCCCGCTGGGCCATGAATTCACTTCGCTGGTGCTGGCCCTGCTGCACGTCGGCGGCCACACCATCAAGCTGGAACAGTCCGTGATCGACCAGATCGCGAGCCTGGACGGCGACTACGTATTCGAGACCTACATTTCGCTGTCGTGCCACAACTGCCCGGAAGTCGTGCAGGCACTGAACACGATGTCGGTCATCAACCCGCGCATCAAGGTCGTGACGATCGATGGCGGCGTCTTCAAGAAAGAAGTCGAAGACAAGCAGATCCTGGCCGTGCCGATGATGTTCCTGAACGGCCAGCATTTCGGCCAGGGCCGTACCAATGTCGAAGAGATCCTGTCGAAAATCGACACCAAGGGCGGCGCCAGGAAGGCTGCTGAACTGAGCCAGAAGGAAGCCTTCGACGTGCTGATCGTTGGCGGCGGACCTGCCGGCGCGGCCGCCGCGATCTACGCGGCCCGCAAAGGCATTCGTACCGGCGTGCTGGCCGACCGCTTCGGCGGCCAGGTGCTCGACACCCTGGCGATCGAGAACTTCGTGTCGCTCAAGGCCACCGACGGTCCGAAGTTCGCCGTCGCCCTGGAAGAGCACGTCAAGGACTACGACGTCGACATCATGAATACCCAGCGCGCCAGCAAGCTGGTGGGCGGCAAGCTGATCGAGGTGCATACCGAGAGCGGCGCGGTGCTCAAGTCGAAGTCGGTGATCATCGCCACCGGTGCACGCTGGCGCGAAATCAATGTGCCAGGCGAGAAAGAGTACAAGAACCACGGCGTGGCGTACTGCCCGCACTGCGACGGCCCGCTGTTCAAGGGCAAGCGCGTGTCGGTGATCGGTGGCGGCAATTCGGGCGTGGAAGCGGCGATCGACCTGGCCGGCATCGTCAAGGAAGTCACGCTGATCGAGTTCGGCAATGAACTGCGCGCCGATGCGGTGCTGCAGCGCAAGCTGGTGTCGCTGCCGAACGTCAAGGTGATCAAGTCGGCGCAGACGACCGAGATCCACGGCGACGGCAAGATCGTCAACGGCCTGAGCTACAAGGACCGCACCACGGGCGCCATCCATCGCCTGGACCTGGAAGGCGTGTTCGTGCAGATCGGCCTGGTGCCGAACGCCGAGTTCCTGAAAGGGTCGATCGAGCTGTCGGCGCACGGCGAGATCGAAGTCGATGCCCGTGGCCAGACCTCGATGCCGGGCGTGTTCGCGGCAGGCGACGTCACCACGGTGCCGTTCAAGCAGATCGTGATCGCGGTGGGCGAGGGCGCCAAGGCGTCGCTGGCGGCATTCGACTACTTGATCCGCCAGCCGGTGGAAGAGGAAGAGCAGAAGGCTGCTTGATGGGGAGGCGGGCCGTTGGCCCGCTTCGTCAGGCGCAAACAGAAACGCCGTTCCGGTCACCGGAACGGCGTTTTTTATTGGGGTAATGCAGCGTCACGTGGGGGTGGACGGGTTTCCCGTCCACGTGTTCAAACATCTTCGACTGGCCCGTGCGCGGCGATGCACATGCCGACCATCACCGCGTGGACGGACAAGCCGTCCAGCCCACGATGCAGGCAGACTGAGCGATCAGTGGAACGAAAACAGCAGCGCCGAAGACAATGCTTCCGACTCCAGCAGGAACCAGGTGGCGGCGCTGGCAAGGGCCAGGTGGACTGCGGTCCACGTCATGGGATGGCGGCGCGACATGATGATTCTCCTGAGCTGGTTGCTGCTTTTGTGAACGATGAAGCGATGTTAATTGTCCCTACGTTCCGTTGGCATCGGCAAATTCTCCGTCGCGCTGTAGGACTAAACCTTGTGACGATTTTTTGTCGCACAATTGAAACAGGCTTGCCAGTGACACGCCCATCGGCGGCCCGGATCATCCTCAGAGAGCGTCTCCTACGCTTGAAGTAGGTGGCGTCCTATAGTCGAGTCGGGGCGCCGCAAATAAAGTTGGGTTCACCATGACCCGACACGACCCTACTCTCATGCACCGTGGCTTGCTCGCCGTGCGCCGCAACAGCATCCGTCGCCTCCTGAACGCCGTCTTCGGCATCGCGCAATTGCGCGAAGGCCAGCAGCGTGTCATCGACAGCGTCCTCGACGGCCACGACACCCTGGCGATCATGCCCACCGGCGGCGGCAAGTCGCTGTGCTACCAGATCCCGGCCAAGATGCTGGAAGGGATCACGATCGTCGTGTCGCCCCTGATCTCGCTGATGAAGGACCAGCTCGAGAAGCTCGAAGAACTCGGCATCCGTTCGGTCCAGGTCAACAGCAGCCTGAACACCGAGGAAGAGCGCGAGGCGCTGGCCGCCATCGAGAGCGAAGCCTGCGAGATCGTGTTCTGTACGCCCGAGCGGCTGGTGTCGCCCGAATTCATCGCCCTGCTGCGCAAGGTGACCCTCGACATCGTCGTGATCGACGAAGCCCACTGCATCTCGCAGTGGGGCCACGACTTCCGTCCGGCCTATATCGGCATCGGCGCCGCCATCGAGGCGCTGGGCCGCCCGCCGGTGCTGGCCCTGACCGCGACCGCCACCGAGGACGTGATCGCCGACATCGGCAAGCAGCTCGGCCGGCCGAAGATGAACGTGATCAATACCGGCATTTATCGCCCCAATCTGCATTACCGCGTGCTGCAGGTCACCAATGCCAGGGAAAAGTACCAGCAGGCCCTGACGCTGGTGCGGGAAAGCGAAGGCGTCGGCATCGTCTACGCCGCCACCGTCAAGGTGGCCGAAGAAATGCTGGCCGTGCTGGAAGAAGCCGGCGAATCGGTCACGCTGTACCACGGCAAGCTGCCCGCCGCCGAGCGCAAGCTGAACCAGGACCTGTTCATGGCCGGCGAGCGGCGCGTGATGGTCGCGACGAATGCGTTCGGCATGGGCATCGACAAGTGCGATACCCGCTTCGTGATCCACCTGCAGATCCCGGCCAACCTCGAATCGTATTACCAGGAATCGGGCCGCGCCGGCCGCGACGGGCTCGACGCGGAATGCACGCTGCTGTTCCTGCAGGACGACAAGCGCATCCAGCAGTTCTTCCTGGTCAAGCACTATCCGGATGCGCAAGAGCTGCAACTGGTGCTGGAAACGGTGCGCACCCTGGCCGAGGACGGCCCGGTCACGCTCAAGCGCCTCGACGATGCGCTGGAAGACCTGGCCGACGCCAGCATCAAGGTGTGCCTGAAGCTGCTCAAGGACGAAAAGCTGGTGCGCCAGAACCGCAAGCTGGAATACGTGGCCAGCAGCGCCGCGCCGCGCCCCGGCGTGTTTGCGCGCCTGGCCACGATCTATGTGCAAAAGCAGGAGCGCGACAAGGAAGCGCTCGACCAGATGGTGAGTTACGCGGTCAGCGGCTTTTGCCGCTGGAAGCTGCTGCTCGATTATTTCGGCGACCACGTTGCCGGATTCGAGCAGTGCTGCAAGTGCGATAACTGCCTGAATCCGCCGGCCGCGGCGCTCGACGACATCGTGATCCGCGACGACGAGTTCGATCACGACCCTGACCCCGCACCGAGCGGCCCGCAGTTCGCGCCGGGCGGCACCGTCCGGACGAAGAAATTCGGCAAGGGCGTGGTGGCGCAGGTGGCCGGCGACCAGGTCACGGTCGACTTCCCGGACGGCGAGCGCCGCACCTTCCTGGCGACCTTCCTGAAACCCGTGCGAGGTTGAGGAGCCGCATGGGAGACATGGTCGTCGTTCGCAAGGAAGGCCTGTACTGCGTACCGGGAGACTTCTACATCGATCCCTGGCGCCCGGTGGACCGCGCCGTGATCACGCACGCGCACGGCGACCATGCGCGCGTGGGCCACGGCCACTACCTGGCGGCGGCGCCCGGCGTGGGCGTACTCAGGTCGCGCCTCGGCGACATCTCGGTCGACGGCCTGGCGTATGGCGAGACCGTGGTGCATAACGGCGTGACCATCTCGCTGCACCCGGCCGGGCATGTACTGGGATCAGCCCAGGTGCGCATGGAATGCGGCGGCGAAGTCTGGGTGGCCTCGGGCGACTACAAGGTCGAACCGGATCGAACCTGCGCGCCGTTCGAGCCGGTGCGCTGCGACACGTTCATCACCGAATCGACCTTCGGACTGCCGATCTACCGCTGGTCGCCCGAGCAGCAGCTGATGAATGAAATCAACGCCTGGTGGCGCAAGAACGCCGACGAGGGCCGCTGCAGCGTGGTGTTCGCCTACTCGTTCGGCAAGGCCCAGCGCATCCTGTCCGGGCTGGATACGGGCATCGGCCAGATCGTGTGCCACGGATCGGTCGAACCGCTCAATCGCGCCTACCGCGCCGAGGGCGTGTACATTCCCCCGACCGTGCTGGTGAGCGACATCGACAAGGCGGCGCTGCGCCGCGCGATCGTGGTGGCGCCGCCGTCCGCCAGCGGCTCGCCCTGGATGAAGCGCTTCGGCGACTACAGCGACGCCTTCGCCAGCGGCTGGATGCTGCTGCGCGGCGCGCGGCGCCGGCGCGGCGTCGACCGCGGCTTCGTGCTGTCCGACCATGCCGACTGGCCCGGCCTGATGAGCGCCATCAAGGCGACCCAGGCCGAGCGCGTGATCGTCACCCATGGCTCGATCCCGATCCTGGTGCGCTGGCTGTGCCAGAACGGGCTGGATGCGTCGGGGTTCGATACCGAATATGGCGACGGGGAAGAGGACGAGTCGGCGCCGCCGGCGGGGGCGGCTGCGGAACGGGAAGCGCCGCTGGCGGAAAAAGAGCAGGCTCCCGTCCCGGAAAAAGGGCAGGCTCCCGTCCCGGGAGACGCCGATGCGTGAATTCGCCCGCCTGTACGCCGACCTGGATGAAACCACCTCGACCACCCGCAAGCTCGACGCCCTGCAGGCATACTTCGCCAGCGCCGCGCCCGAGAATGCGGCGTGGGCCGTGTATTTCCTGGCCGGCGGCAAGCCGCGCCAGGCGGTGCCGACCAAGCTGCTGCGCCAGTTCGCGATCGAGTACGCGGGCCTGGACGAGTGGCTGTTCGACGAGTCGTACCACGCGGTGGGCGACTTCGCCGAGACCATCGCCCACATCCTGCCGCCACCCACCGAACGCTCCGATACCGGTCTCGCGGTGTGGATGGAAGAGCGCATCGGTCCGCTGCGCGGCGCCGACCCGGGACGCATCCGCGAGGCGCTGTTCGCCTACTGGAACGAACTCGACTGGCGTGAGCGCTTCCTGCTGGTCAAGCTGATCGGCGGGGGCTTCCGGGTTGGCGTATCGAAGCTGCTGGTCACGCGCGCGCTGGCCGCGATCGCGGCGGTCGACAGCAAGTTGATTGCCCAGCGCTTGATGGGCTGGACCGATGGGCGGGTAAAACCGACCGCAGGCGGCTTCCTGCAACTGATCGCCGAACAGTCGCCCGAAGAACACAAGCTGCGCGGCGGCCAGCCGTATCCGTTTTTCCTGTCGCACCAGCTCAGTGCCGACCCGGTCGGTGACCCGGCCGCGCTGGGAGAAGTCGACGACTGGCTGGTCGAATGGAAGTACGACGGCATCCGCGCCCAACTGGTGCGGCGCGACGGCCAGAATTTCGTCTGGTCGCGCGGCGAAGACCTGATCACCGAGCGCTTTCCGGAACTCGCGTCGGTCAGCATCCCGGACGGCACCGTGCTCGATGGCGAAGTGCTGATCTGGCAGCCGGATTCGGTCATGCCGGCGCCGTTCGCCGACCTGCAGAAACGCATCGGCCGCAAGACCTTGTCCGCCAAGCTGCTGGCCGAACTGCCGGCGGTGCTGTGCTGCTACGACCTGCTGGAACTCGATGGGGTCGATCTGCGCCACCTGCCGCAGCACGAGCGGCGCGCGCTGCTCGAAGTGGAAGTGGCGAAGTTCGATTCGCCGCGCCTCAGGTTGTCGCCGCTGGTCGTGGCCGACAGCTGGGAAGCGCTGGCGCAGCTGCGCGAAGGCTCGCGCGCACGCGGCGTCGAAGGCATGATGCTCAAGGCGCGCAGCGCACAGTACGGCGTCGGACGCACCAAGGACGTCGGCATCTGGTGGAAGTGGAAGATCGATCCGTACGCGGTCGACGCCGTGCTGCTGTATGCCCAGCCGGGCAGCGGGCGGCGCGCCTCGCTGTACACCGACTATACGTTCGCGGTGTGGGACGGCGAAGGGCAGGAGCGCAGGCTGGTGCCGTTCGCGAAGGCGTATTCGGGCCTGACCGACGCCGAGATCGCCCAGGTCGACAATGCGATCCGGCGCACCACCATTGAAAAATTCGGGCCGGTGCGCTCGGTAAAGCCGACCATGGTGTTCGAGATCGGCTTCGAGGGCATCGCGCTGTCGCCGCGCCACAAGGCCGGCATCGCGGTGCGCTTCCCGCGCATCCTGCGGCGGCGCCAGGACAAGCCGGTCGAGGAAGCCGATACGCTCGATATGCTCAAGGACCTGCTGGGGGCGGGCGCCACATGAGCCGTCACGAAGCCGGCAATGCCGTCACTGCGAGAATCGACGCGTGGTTCGCCGCGCGCGGCTGGACCGTGTTCCCGTTCCAGCGCGCCGTGTGGAAAGCGGCTTTGAGGGGCGAATCCGGCCTGCTGCACGCGAACACCGGCGCCGGCAAGACCTTCGCCGTATGGTTCGCCGCCCTGCAGCGCGCCGGCCTGGAGACGGGTCGTCCCAAGGCCGGCCTGCGGGTGCTGTGGATCACGCCGATGCGGGCCCTGGCGGCCGACACCCAGCGCGCGCTGGAGGACTCCGCCGCCGAGCTGCTGCCCGAATGGCGCATCGGCGCGCGCACCGGCGACACCAAGCCGGCCGAGCGGGCGCGCCAGACGCGCAGCATGCCGGCCACGCTGGTGACCACGCCCGAAAGCCTGTCGCTGATGATCAGCAGCGCCGCTGCGCACGAGCAGTTCAGGAATCTCGACATGATCGTCGTCGACGAATGGCACGAACTGATGGGCAGCAAGCGCGGCGTACAGGTGCAGCTGGCGCTGGCGCGGCTGCGGCGCTGGCGGCCGGAACTGCTGGTGTGGGGCGTGTCGGCGACGATGGGCAACCTGGACCTGGCGCGCCAGGTGCTGCTCGGCAGCGACACTGGCGTGCTGGTCGAAGGGGACACCCGCAAGAAGATCGTGGTCGACTGCCTGATCCCGGACAACGTGTCGCGCTTCCCGTGGGGTGGGCACATGGGCCTGCAGATGCTCGCACCGGTGATTCGCGAGATCGAGGGCCACAACGCGACGCTGGTGTTTACCAATACCCGCTCGCAATCCGAGGTCTGGTACCAGAACATCCTGGAAGCGCGTCCCGACTGGGCCGGCGTGATCGCGCTGCATCACGGTTCGCTCGACCGCGAAGTGCGCGAGTGGGTCGAACTGGGCCTGAAGAGCGGCATCCTGAAGGCCGTGATCTGCACCGCCAGCCTCGACCTGGGCGTGGACTTTCTGCCGGTCGAGCGCGTGCTGCAGATCGGCAGCGCCAAGGGCGTGGCGCGCCTGCTGCAGCGGGCCGGACGCAGCGGCCATGCGCCGGGGCGGGTATCGCGCGTGACGCTGGTGCCGACCAACAGCCTCGAACTGCTGGAAGCGGCCGGCGCGCGCAAGGCGGTGGCGGCGCGCCGTATCGAGGGGCGCTACGTGCCCAACAAACCGTTCGACGTGCTGGTGCAGCATCTGGTGACGGTGGCGCTGGGGGGAGGATTCACATCGAAGGAGCTGTACGACGAGGTGCGCGGCGCCTGGTCGTATCGCGAGCTCGACGAGGCCGAATGGCAGTGGGCGCTGGACTTCGTCGCGCGCGGTGGCCAGAGCCTGACCGTGTATCCCGAATACCGGCGCGTGCTGCCGGACGAGGAAGGCGTCTTTCGCGTGCTGGACAGCGCGATCGGCCGGCGCCACCGCATGGGCATCGGCACCATCATGTCGAATACGACGATCCAGGTGAAGTTCATGAGCGGAGGGCGGATCGGCAGCGTCGAGGAATCGTTCATCGGGCGCCTCAAGCCCGGCGACCGCTTCCTGTTCGGCGGGCGCATCCTCGAATTCGTGCGCGTGCATGAACTGACCGCGTTCGTGAAACGCGCGACCGGCACGCGCGGCGCCATCGCGCGCTGGCAGGGCGCCAAGATGCCGATGTCGAACGAACTGGCGCACGCGGCGCTCGAGGAACTGCGCCTGGCGGCGCAGGGCGTGTTCGACGGCCCCGAGATGCGCGCCATCGCGCCGCTGATCGCGATCCAGCAGCGCTGGTCGGCGCTTCCCACCAGCGAGGTGCTGGTGCTCGAATCGATGAAGAGCCGCGAAGGCTACCACCTGTTCGTGTATCCGTTCGCCGGCCGCTCGGTGCATACCGGGCTGGCGTCGCTGATCGCCTGGCGCATCGGGCAGCGCCAGCCGATCACGTTCTCGATCGCCGTGAACGATTACGGCTTCGAGCTGATGGCGCCCGATCCGGTCGACTGGGCGCAGGTGTTCGATGCCGCTTCCGGTGACGGTACCGGTACCGGCGCGGACGTGGCGCTGTTCGATACCGGACGCCTGCTGGAAGACGTGATCGACAGCCTGAATGCGACCCAGTTGTCGCAGCAGCGTTTTCGCGAGGTGGCGCGCATTGCGGGCCTGGTATTCCAGGGCTACCCGGGTCAGCCCAAGTCGAACCGCCAGCTGCAGGCCTCGTCGTCGCTGTTCTTCGAAGTCTTCAGGAAGCACGACACCGGCAACCTGCTGCTGACCCAGGCCGAACGCGAAGTGATGGAGCAGGAACTGGAACTGACGCGCCTGCGCGACACGCTGCACGAACTGCATGCGCGCCGCATCGCGTATGTGGAAGTGAAGCGCGCCACGCCGTTCGGCTTCGCGCTGATGGTCGAGCGTTTCCGCGAAAAGGTCAGCACCGAAAAGCTCAACGACCGGGTGGCGCGCATGGTGCGCGAGCTGGAAAAGGCGGCGGCATGAGCCATCTCGACCTGTCCGTGGCCGGCGAAACGCTGCTGCTGCTGCCCGAAAAAGCCGTGTACTGGCCGCGCGAGCGGATGCTGATCATCGCCGACATCCATTTTGGCAAGGCGGCGGCGTTTCGCGCGCTCGGCGTGCCGGTGCCGCGCGGGACCACGTCCGAGAACCTGGCCGGGCTCGACGCGCTGGTAGCGCGCCACGGCGCGCGCCAGGTGGCCTTTCTGGGCGACTTCCTGCATGCGCGCGCGGCGCATGCCAGTTCGACCCAGCTGGCGATGCTGGCCTGGCGCGGGCGCCATCCCGACCTCGGCCTGCTGCTGGTGCGCGGCAACCACGACGCGCATGCGGGCGACCCGGCGCGCGACCTCGGGATCGACCTGGTCGACGAGCCGCATGCGGTCGGACCGTTCGCGTTCTGCCACCATCCCGACCTGGACACGCCCGGCTTCGCGCTCGGCGGCCACGTGCATCCGGTGTATGTGCTGGCCACGCGTTTCGATGCGCTGCGCCTGCCGTGCTTCGTGGTCGGGCCGGACCGGATGATCCTGCCGTCGTTCGGCGCGTTTACCGGCGGCCATGCGGTCAAGCCGGGCCCGGGCGAGCGCATCTACGTCACCTCGGGCGACGCCGTGCACAGCGTGCGCTGAGCCGCGCAACCGTGAGGCAGCGAACCGACCCCCGCGCCCCGCATGCGTAAGGTAAACCTTGACCGGCGGCGCCGTCGTGCCGTCATGCCATTCGAGGAGATGCTTGATGAAAATACGCATGCTGATGTGCACCGTCGTTGCCGCCGCCGCGCCCGGCGTCCTGCTGATGTCCGCCAGCGGCGCCGCGCTGGCCCAGACGGCGCCGATGAGCCGGACCGTCACCCCGGTCATCCAGGGATTCACCGTGCAGGAAGTCGCCCGCCTGAATGAGGGCGCCCAGTTGTCCTTCACGCTGTACGGCACCGCCGGCGCCACCGTGACGCTCGCGATCGACGGCGCCAACCGCAACCTGCACCTGGACGAGGTCGAGCCGGGGCAATATAGCGGCACCTATGTGATCGGCAACCGTGACCGGCTGGCGCCGGACAGCGTCGTCAGCGCCGAGATGAAACTGGGCAACCAGAGCGCGCGCAGCCGCCTGGGACAGCGCCTGGTGCGCGCCGATGTGCCGCAGCCGCCGGACAACCGCGGCAAGCTGGCCTCGCGCGACGGCGAATCGGTGGCCAGCGCACCCGGCGCCCATCCGCCGCCGCCGCCACGCGCGACCGAGCGGCCCCGCGTGGCGCGCTACTGCACCAGTTGCGCGATCGTCGAGAAGGTGGAAATCGTGCAGGGACCGGTGGCCAACCCGCGGCCGCTGGCGAGCCAGGTGACGGCCCAGCAGCATTACCGGGTGACGGTGAAATTCAATACCGATGAGCGGGTGCAGGCGCTGGAGTACGACAACAATCCGGGCTACAAGAAGGGCGACCGGGTGCGCGTGAACGATGGCGTGCTGTCGCTGGAGCCGGATCAATAAACACCAACCCCGCCGCAGGGGCGGGGTCGGGTGGCTGTGGAAAGGAAGTCAGGCGGTTGCCAGCACGCCGCCTTCACCGGCCCCATCGGTCTCGGCCTTCTGCTTGGCCGCGCTCTTGGTGCGTGAACGCGACGGTGGCAGGCGGCGCAGGGTCTTGAGCGATTCGGCGTCCTTGATGCCGATGGTGCGCTGGTCGACCGTGATCAGGCCGATCTCGTTGAAGGCCGACAAGGTGCGGCTGACCGTTTCCAGCGTCAGGCCCAGGTAGCTGCCGATCTCGTGGCGGGTCATGCGCAGATTGAACAGCTTGCTGGAGTAGCCCATGGCGGCGAAGCGGTCGGCCAGCGATACCAGGAAGCGCGCCACGCGGGCCTCGGCCGAGAGCGCGCCGAGCATGCCGATCATGGTTTGCTCGCGCACCAGTTCGCGGCTCATCACGCCGTACATCATGTTCTCGAGTTCGTTGTGCACGCGGCCCAGCGCGGTCAGTTTCTTGAACGGCAGCAGGATCAGGTCGCAGTCGGACAGCGCCACCGCTTCGGACGCGTAGTGGCGGGTGTGGATGCCGTCCACGCCCAGCATGTCGCCCTTCATCGGGAAGCTCAGCACCTGTTCGTTGCCGAACTCGTCGATGAGCACCGTCTTGAGGAAGCCGGAATTGACGATATACAAGGTGTCGAAGGCCTGGCCGATCGTGTGGACGCGCTGGCCGGTCTTGAACTGGACATGCTGGAACAGCAGTTCTTCCGAGCTGACCGATACGCTGGCCGGGATGCGCAGCAGGTCGCAGACCTCCTTGAGGTTGGACCAGAGACGGCCCTGGCGCTGGCGGCCGGCTTCCATGGGAGAGTGCAGGGTCGGCTGGGTGGCGTTGCGTTGGTCTGGCGTTGGCTGGGACTGCATGCTCATCTCCAAAAAGGGACCTCAGGTTTCCGGCGACCCCGGCAATCACGGCAGAGGAGCTGCTGACGCATCCGACACACCATTTTCTTGATATGACTGATGCCGTGACTTGGATCGCAAGCAAGTCGAAACGCTGAATTCAGTATGCCAACACGAGTTCGGCACGAATATCAGCGTTGCCTGAATATGTAGGTAGGAGGGATGGCAGGCTTGTAGGATTAGTCCGACCAGTGTGCTGGTCCGCCCGAATGGGGCGCGGTAGCAGGAGCGGCGGGACGGCTCAACCGTTACGGCTGGAAAACAACGGCAGCGACCGCACCAAACTGTGGCGCAATGGTCAAAGGTTGTTGAAAACGAGGGTGAAGATTTTTACGCCTTCATCGGCGACAGCAAGCGGTGCGCCACGGCGTACTGGACCATTTCGGATAGCGAGCTCATGCCCATCTTCTGCATGATGCGGGTCTTGTGCGTGCTGACGGTCTTGACCGAGAGATGCAGGCCATTGGCAATGTCCGTAATCGATTTGCCGCCCACCAGCAGCGAAAACACTTCGAACTCGCGGTCCGACAATTGCTTGTGCAGCAGTTGCTCGCTCGGCGCCATGATGTTCAGCGCCAGCTGCTCCGCCACTTCGGTACTGATATACGGGCGGCCGGACGCGACCTTGCGGATCGCGCCGACCAGCTGCGTGCCGGCGCTTTCCTTGGTGAGGTAGCCCTGCGCCCCGGCGCGGATCGCGCGCACCGCGTACTGCTCTTCCTCGTGCATGGTGAGGATGAGGATGGCCAGCTTGGGCGCTTCGCTGCGTACCTGGCGGATCAGGTCGACGCCGCTGCGGCCCGGCATCGACAAGTCGAGCAGCAGCAGGTCGAAGCCGCCCTGGCGCACGGTAGCCAGCACTTCGAAGCCGTTGGTGGCTTCGCCCACGATGTCGATGTCTTCGGCCCCGTCGAGGATGCGCTTGAGTCCCTCGCGCATGATCGTATGGTCATCGGCGATAACGATTCTTACCATGATGGATTCCTCGCGCCCTGAGCAATGGTCTGACTACCAACGTTCCATCTTACGCCAAGCAGGCAAACGTTCAAGCGGCGGGACACAAGTCATGCCGCCCGCATGGGGTTCAAGCGTGCGGTTCCTCGATCAGCCGGTGCACCAGCACCGGCTTGGCCGTGTGCGACAGTACTTTGTTGGTGACGCTTCCCAGCAACAGCTGGTTCCAGCCGCTGCGTCCGTGCGACCCCATGAAGATCAGGTCGCAGTTCTCCTGGTCGGCGACATCCACGATCTTGAGGGCGGCGGCGTCGGAAAACGCCGTCATGCAGGTGTAGGCCAGGCCGGCGCCGGCGCACGAGCGCGCGATCTTGCCCATGTAGTCTTCGCCCATGCGCCGCATCTGGGCGATGTAATCTTCTTCGGTCGGATAGGACGGCGGGATGATCTCGACATATACTGGGTATTGGTATTCCGGCGCGACGAACAGGGCCAGCACCTCGGCACCCATCTGTTGCGCGAATTTGACGCCCGCGCAAGCGGTGTGCTGCGATACGGCCGAGCCGTCGGTGGTGATCAGGATCTTGCGGTACATATTGACTCTCCTTCTGGGCCTGGCCGGACAACCATTCTGACGGTTGCCCGGTGCGGCGATGGTTGCGAAAGCGCAAACCGTTGAGTTCGATCAAATGCCGGGATGTTTCCTTGAAGCGACAATGTGTCGCAGCGTCGCGCGTCCGCGATCACAAAATACAACACCACCCTTGTGAAAACCATCAGGAACAGGGTGTTTTAATTGTCGCGGAAATAAGTTTACCTGTCCATTTCGTTGCATTGCCACTGCTGAGATTTACCTACGGCAACCACGCTGCTACACTCGCTTCACTCAAACGCCATCTTTTTCCACCGCCAGCCGGTGTCGACGGATGCAGCACCACCCCGATTTGCAGACGCTCATTGCGAACTTATACATCATGGAGAAGCAGGGATTATGACCGACGCCGCTGACGATTTCGACGCACTATTCGAGGAAGTGGCAGCCCAGCGCTCCAGCGCCCCGCCAGCTCCCGCAGCCGCGCCCGCCAATGCTGCCGCAGCCGCTCCGGCCGCCGCCGAGGAAGACGACCTGGAGTCGCTGTTCGACTCGGTCGCCGCCACCGCGGCCCCGGCCGCCGCCGTGGCCGTGGCTGCCGCCGCACCTGCCGCCGCTGCGGCACCGGCCGGCGCCCCGGCCGAAGAGGGCCACGAGTCCGGCAATATGTTCGAGCGCCTGGGCGGCATCGTGCGCCTGCTGCACGATTCGCTGCGCGAACTGGGCTACGACAAGGCGCTGACCGAGGCATCGTCGCAGATCGTCGACGCCCAGGACCGCCTGGAATACGTCGCCACGCTGACCGAACAGGCCGCCAACAAGGTGCTCAACACCCTGGACGAAGGCATGCCGGCCCAGGACCTGCTGTCGAAGCAGTCGAAGGACATGGAAGCGCGCTGGTCCGACCTGTTCGATGGCAAGCTCAGTCTGGACGAATTCAAGGCCCTGGCCGGCGACTCGCGCCAGTTCGCGGCCCTGGTCACCGAATCGACCGAAGCCGAAAAGGCGCGCCTGCTCGAGATCATGATGGCCCAGGACTTCCAGGACATCACCGGTCAGCTGATCAAGAAAGTGGTCAAGATCACCCAGACCGTCGAGAGCGAGCTGGCCCAGCTGCTGCGCGACAATGCACCACCGGACGTCAAGGAAAAGCTGGCCCAGAAGGAGCAGCAGGCAGCCGCTCCGACGCCGGTCGCACTGATGCAGGGACCGTCGGTGCCGGACGTGGCGCTGAACCAGGACAATGTTGACGACTTACTAGCCGATCTGGGATTCTAATGGACGATATGCTGAAGGATTTCGTCGTCGAGGCGATGGATCTGGCAGTCAATGTAGAAGAGCATCTGCTGCGCCTCGAACGCGACCCCGATAACAAGGAAACGCTGAATGCGGTGTTTCGCTCGTTCCACACGATCAAGGGCGGCGCCGGTTTCATGGGCCTGCCTGCGCTGGTAGCGGCCTGCCACCTGACCGAAAACCTGTTCGACGCGCTGCGCACCGGTGCCGCGCCGGTGACGCCGCTGGCGATCGAGGCGGCGCTGCAGGCCTCGGGCTTCGTGGCCGACCAGCTCGGTGACCTGAACAATGGCACGCCACCGGAAGGCCTGGCGCAGATGCCGGCCGACCTCGAGCGCATCCTGATGGATGCGATCGAAGGCAAGGACAAGGCGCCTGCCGCAGCATCGTCTCCGGCGCCGGCCCCGGCCCCGGCAGTTGCCGCGGCACCGGTTGCCGCAGCGCCTGCGCCAGCGGCCGCCGTCAGTACCGATGGCCTCGACTGGACGGGCATGTACAACGCCGTGGTGCCGGCCAGCGCCGCGCTGGCCGCGACCGCAGTGACCGCCCAGGCCGCTGCCGCGCCAGCGGCTGCGCCTGCCGCCGCCGTGGCCGACAGTGCGCCGGCCGCCGCCAGTGCGACGCCAGCCGCCGCCGCTCCCGCAGCGGCTTCCGCCGCTGTTGCCGGTGGCAAGAACTGGGACGGCGTCGAACGCCGCAACGACAAGCCGGGTACTGTCGCGCCGGCCAAGGACGAAAGCATCCGCATCGATGCGGTCAAGCTCGACGCCCTGCTCGAAGTGGCGGGCGAGTCGGTACAGGCCGCCAACCAGGCGTCGGTGCTGCTCGAACGCCTGCAGCAGTTCAAGTTCGAAGGCCAGGCCGCCGTGCTGATGGCCACGCTGACCGAAACGCTCGAACGCGCGTCGCGCTACTCGGCCGAACTGCAGCGCGCCACGCTGGCGACCCGCATGCAGCCGGTCGGCCGCCTGTTCCAGAAATTCCCGCGCCTGGTGCGCGAACTGGCGAAAGACCTGGGCAAGGACGTCGAGCTGACCATCGAAGGCGCCGAGACCGAAGTCGACCGCGTGGTGGTGGACAGCCTGTACGATCCGCTGGTGCACATGCTGCGCAACGCCCTCGACCATGGTATCGAGTCGCCCGAAGCGCGCGTTGCCGCCGGGAAGCCGGCCAAGGCCTTCATCCTGCTCAAGGCCTGGCAGGAAGCCAACAGCGTCATGATCGTGCTGCAGGACGACGGCAAGGGCATGGACCCGATCGTCCTGCGCAAGAAGGCGGTGGACAAGGGCCTGATCGGCGAAAACGGCGCCCCGAGCGACGAAGACGCATATCAACTCGTGTTCCTGCCGGGCTTCTCGACCAAGGAAGTCGCTTCCTCGGTGTCGGGCCGCGGCGTGGGCATGGACGTGGTGAAAACGGCGGTCGAGAAGAACCGTGGCGCAATTCGCATCGAAAGTGCGCTGGGCAAGGGCACCCGCTTTGCGATCCGCCTGCCGATCGAGCTGTCGATCGTGCCGACCATGCTGGTGTCGACCTCGGGCGCCCAGCTGGCGCTGCCGATGGCCGTCGTCGAGCGCGTGGTCGAGCTGCCGGACGATTTCTCGTGCGTGGGCGGCGCCCCGGTGCTGAAGGACCAGGGCCGTCCGCTGCCGGTGCGCTCGCTGGCGCTGGCGCTGGGCTACGAAGCCGGCTCGGAAAAGGTCGGCATCGTGATCAACGCACCGCAACCGTACATCCTGGCGATGGAAGCCGTCGACGGCACCGCCGACCTGGTGATCAAGCCGATGACCGCGCTGACGGTGGAAGGCATTACCGGCACCGCCCGTTCGGCCGAGGGCGAACTGGTGCTGGTGGTCGGCTTGTCGTTCCTGATGGATGGTTGCCGCAGCAGCGTCAGGCTGGCAGCCTGACGCGGTGGGCGCCAGGCAGGGTTGGCAACTACGCCGCCGACGCGTCGATCGTTACCTGCGCCGCTTTCGTGCCGGATGATTGTGCTGCAACCGTCACCGCGTCGGCGGCCAGCCGTCAACCATACAGTTGAATTAGCGACAGTTTTACTGCCTTGCGCCAAAAGCGCAGACAAAAGCCTGTGTCAGTGACACAGGCTTTTTTTATTTGCACCCAGCTGGAGCACTGTGAATTTTATTTTCTGCATGTTAATGTTGTTGGCATAATCGTGCGCCGCCCCGGCTTGGTGCGGCACCGCACAATTATGGCATAATCAAAAACCCGGTTTCATCAGGGTCTCCCTGGCAGCCGCGCTTGACCACCCCGTTCGACATCACCGCTTCACTTGGATCGACCATGCAAAAAACGCTCTACGACAAACTCTGGGATTCCCATGTCGTGCGTGCCGACGCCGATGGCACCACCGTCCTCTATATCGATCGCCACCTGGTCCACGAAGTGACCAGCCCGCAGGCCTTCGACGGCCTGCGCGAAGCCGGCCGCGGACTATGGCGCGTCTCGGCGAACCTGGCCGTGGCCGACCACAACGTCCCGACCACCGACCGCGCCCAGGGCATCGCCGACCCCACCTCGCGCCTGCAGGTCGAGACGCTCGACGCCAATACGAAGGCGTTCGGCCTGACCTATTTCGACATGAACGACAAGCGCCAGGGCATCGTGCACGTGATCGGGCCGGAGCAAGGCGCGACGCTGCCGGGCATGACGGTCGTGTGCGGCGACTCGCACACCTCGACCCATGGCGCCTTCGGCTGCCTGGCGCACGGCATCGGCACCTCGGAAGTCGAGCACGTGCTGGCCACGCAGACGCTGCTGGCCAAGAAATCGAAGGCGATGCTGGTGAAGGTAGAGGGCAGCCTGAACCCGGGCGTGACCGCCAAGGACATCGTGCTGGCCGTGATCGGCCGCATCGGCACCGCCGGCGGCACTGGCTACGCCATCGAATTCGGCGGCTCGACCATCCGTGCGCTGTCGATGGAAGGGCGCATGACGGTCTGTAACATGGCGATCGAAGCGGGCGCGCGCGCCGGCATGGTGGCGGTCGACGCCACCACGATCGCCTACGTCAAGGACCGCCCGCTCTCGCCCAAGGGCGAGCAATGGGAGCAGGCAGTCGCCTACTGGAACACCCTGCATACCGACGCCGGCGCCGTCTTCGACACCGTGGTCGAACTCGATGCCCGCGACATCCAGCCGCAGGTCACCTGGGGCACCTCGCCCGAGATGGTGATCGCGATCGACGGCCGCACGCCCGACCCGGCGCAAGAGAGCGACCCGGTGCGCCGCGGCGCCATCGAAAAGGCGCTGGCCTATATGGACCTGGCGCCGAACACCCCGATCGGGGAAGTCGCGATCGACAAGGTCTTCATCGGTTCGTGCACCAACTCGCGCATCGAAGACCTGCGCGCCGCCGCCGACGTGGTGCGCGGGCGCCAGCGCTCGCCCAACGTCAAGCTGGCGATGGTGGTGCCGGGCTCCGGCCTGGTGAAGGAACAGGCCGAGCGCGAAGGGCTCGACCGCATTTTCGTCGACGCCGGCTTCGAATGGCGCGAGCCGGGCTGCTCGATGTGCCTGGCGATGAATGCCGACCGGCTCGAGCCGGGCGAGCGCTGCGCCTCGACCTCGAACCGCAACTTCGAAGGGCGCCAGGGACAGGGCGGGCGCACCCACCTGGTGTCGCCGGCGATGGCCGCCGCCGCAGGTATTGCCGGCCGCTTTGTCGACGTGCGCGCACTCTGATGCGTTAATGCAGCATTGAAGGGCGCTGGCCCGTTTTACCGAACTGGAAACAACATGAAAAAAGCAATCGCACTGTCCCTCGTCGCCATCCTGCTGGCCGGCTGCAACACCATCTCGGGCTTTGGCCGCGATGTCTCGAAAGTCGGCCAGGTCGTCACCGGCGCCGGCGGCAAATAAGGCAGTCATGGACAAGTTCACCGTACACGAAGGCCTGGTGGCGCCGCTCGACCGGGCCAATGTCGACACCGACGCCATCATTCCCAAGCAGTTCCTCAAGTCGATCCGCCGCACCGGCTTCGGCCCGAACCTGTTCGACGAGTGGCGTTACCTGGACCACGGCGAACCGGGCCAGGATTGCAGCACCCGTCCGCTCAACCCGGACTTCGTGCTGAACCAGCCGCGCTATGCGGGCGCCTCGATCCTGCTGGCCCGCAAGAACTTCGGCTGCGGCTCCTCGCGCGAGCACGCGCCATGGGCGCTGCAGCAGTTCGGTTTTCGCGCCGTGGTGGCGCCGGGCTTTGCCGACATCTTCTTCAACAACTGCTTCAAGATCGGCCTGCTGCCGATCGCGCTGAAGGAAGAAGAGGTCGAGGCGCTGTTCCAGGCCACCGCGGCCACTGAAGGCTTCACGCTGGTGATCGACCTGGAACAGGGCTGCGTCAGGACGGCGGACGGCGCGCTGTCGTTCGGTTTTGCGATCGACGACTTCCGCAAGTACTGCCTGCTCAACGGCCTGGACGACATCGGCCTGACGCTGCGCCACGCCGACGCCATCCGCGCGTTCGAACAACGCCACATCGCGGCCCAGCCGTGGCTCGCCAACACCATCTGAAAGACACTGCATGAAGATTGCAATCCTGCCGGGCGACGGCATCGGCCCGGAGATCACCGCGCAGGCGGTCAAGGTCTTGAACGCGCTCGGCGAATCGTTCGAGATGGAGCAGGCCGACGTCGGCGGCGCCGGCTACGCGGCCCACGGCCATCCGCTGCCGGAGGGCACGCTCAAACTCGCGAAGGACGCCGACGCGGTGCTGTTCGGCGCCGTCGGCGACTACAAGTACGACACGCTCGAGCGCGCGCTGCGCCCGGAGCAGGCGATCCTCGGCCTGCGCCGCGAACTGAACCTGTTCGCCAATCTGCGGCCGGCGATCCTGTACCCGGAGCTGAGCGGCGCTTCGACCCTGAAGCCCGAAGTCGTGTCGGGCCTGGACATCCTGATCATCCGCGAACTGACCGGCGACATTTATTTTGGCAAGCCGCGCGGCGTGCGCGAATGCCCGGACGGTCCGTTCAAGGGCCAGCGCGAAGGCTTCGACACCATGCGCTACGCCGAAGGCGAGATCCGCCGCATCGCCCATGTGGCGTTCCAGGCTGCCCGCAAGCGCGACGGCCGCGTGACCAGCGTCGACAAGGCCAATGTGCTGGAAACGTTCCAGTTCTGGCGCGATATCGTCACCGATGTCCACCAGGAATACCAGGACGTCGCGCTCGAACACATGTACGTCGATAACGCCGCCATGCAGCTGGTGCGCGCGCCGAAGAAATTCGACGTGATCGTCACCGGCAACATGTTCGGCGACATCCTGTCCGACGCCGCCGCGATGCTGACCGGTTCGATCGGCATGCTGCCATCGGCCTCGCTCGACGCCAGCAACAAGGGCCTGTACGAACCGTCGCACGGTTCGGCGCCGGACATCGCGGGGCAGGGCGTGGCCAATCCGCTGGCGACGATCCTGTCCGCCGCGATGATGCTGCGCTACTCGCTCGGCATGCCCGCGCAGGCCGACCGGATCGAGAACGCCGTCAAGCAGGTGCTGGCGCAGGGCCTCCGGACGCCCGACATCCACGAGCCGGGCACCACCCGCGTGGGCACCGAAGACATGGGCAACGCGGTGCTCGCGGCGCTCGGATAACATTCTTGTAAAACTCCAAGGGAAGATGATGAAACTAGTTGGTCTGGTAGGTTGGCGCGGCATGGTCGGTTCGGTCCTCATGCAGCGCATGCAGGAAGAGGGTGATTTCGACCACATCGAGCCGGTGTTCTTCACCACCTCGAACCCGGGCGGGGCGGCGCCGAAGATGGCGAAGAACGAGACCGTCCTGAAGAGCGCCAGCGACATCGCCGAACTGTCCCGGTGCGAGATCATCATCTCGTGCCAGGGCGGCGACTACACGAGCGACGTGTATCCGAAACTGCGCGCGGCCGGCTGGAACGGCTACTGGATCGACGCGGCGTCCACCTTGCGCATGAACGACGACGCGGTGATCGTGCTCGACCCGGTCAACCGTTCGGTGATCGACAGCGCGCTGTCGAAAGGCGTCAAGAACTACATCGGCGGCAACTGCACCGTGTCGTGCATGCTGATCGGCCTGGGCGGCCTGTTCGAACACGGCCTGGTCGACTGGATGACCTCCATGACCTACCAGGCGGCGTCCGGCGGCGGCGCCCAGCACATGCGCGAACTGCTCACGCAATTCGGCACCATCAACAGCGCGGTCCGGCCGCTGCTGGACGACCCGGCCGCGGCGATCCTCGAGATCGACCGCGGCGTGCTGGCCACCCAGCATGGCTTGAGCGCGGACGAGACGAAGCAGTTCGGCGTGCCGCTGGCCGGCAACCTGATCCCGTGGATCGACAAGGACCTGGGCAACGGCCAGTCGAAGGAAGAATGGAAGGCCGGCGCCGAGACCAACAAGATCCTGGGCCGCGGCGCAGGTTTCGAGGCCAAGCCGATTCCAGTGGACGGCCTGTGCGTGCGCATCGGCGCGATGCGCTGCCATTCGCAGGCGCTGACCATCAAGCTCACCAGGGACGTGCCGCTCGACGAGATCACCGACATCCTCGCCTCGCACAACCAGTGGGCGAAGGTGGTGCCGAACACCCGCGAAGCGTCGATGCACGAACTGTCGCCGGCCGCGGTGACCGGTGGCCTGACGATCCCGGTCGGGCGCCTGCGCAAGCTGGCGATGGGCGGCGACTACCTGTCGGCCTTCACCGTCGGCGACCAACTGCTGTGGGGCGCCGCCGAGCCGCTGCGCCGCATGCTGCGCATCGTGCTCGAGCGCTGAACGCATGCTCGACAGATAAGTATCGTGTGACAATGGCCTGCTGCGGACACCGCCGCAGGCCCGTGCGCAGTGTCGATAGCATTGCGTCAACTCCGATGCAACGGCGATATCGAACTGTCTCGTCACCGCAGCGGATTGACTAAATCTCCACTCTGCAAGGTAGCCAAACCTTGCATGCTCCAGAGCATGATGTTATGTTGGGATTCTGCGAAACCGTGTTTCCTTTGGTCAACTAACTTTTGCTTACTATGCCTTTTTCTCACCGTCCTCCGCTTGTAACATTCGCGATGAAATCCCTCACCGCGGCAGTAGCCAGCGCAGTGTTAATGTCTTCCGCTGCCAGCGCCGCCGGGCTCGGGAGATTGACGGTGCTGTCGGCCCTCGGCCAGCCCCTGAGGGCAGAAATCGAGTTGACTACCGGCCCAGGTGAAGACCCCGGCAGCATGGCGGTCAAGCTGGCGGCGCCCGAAGCCTTCCGCAACGCCAATATCGACTTCAATCCGGCCCTGCTGTCGCTGCGCTTCGTGGTCGAGAACCGCGGTGGGCGCCAGGTCATCCGGGTCAATTCGGCGCAACCGCTGAACGAGCCGTTCGTCGACATGCTGCTGGAGCTGACCTGGAATAACGGTCGCCTGGTGCGCGAATACACCTTCCTGCTCGACCCGCCCGAACTGCGCGCGACCCAGCCGGCCCAGGTGGCCGCCGGCGCCGCCACCGGTGCGGCAGCAGGCGCTGCGGCATCGGCCGCAGCCGGCAGCGAGCAGTCGCGCCTGGCGACGCGCGCCGCCGCGGCCCGTGCCGGCGCCGAGCGCCAAGCAAGCGCCGCCGCCGCGGACGAAGAATCGCCGTCGAGCTACCGGGTGCGCCGCGGCGACACGCTGGGCCGCATCGCCAACCGCGTCAAGCCGGGCGACGTGTCGCTCGACATGATGCTGGTGGCGCTGTACCGCGCCAATCCGGATGCCTTCATCGGCAACAACATGAACCGCCTGAAGTCGGGCCAGATCCTCAGCGTGCCTGACGCCGACGCCGTGCGCAGCGGCGCCAGCGCCGGCGAAGCGCGCGGCGTGGTGGTCACCCACGCGGCCGACTTCGAAGCCTACCGCAACAAGCTGGCCGGCCAGGTCGCCAGCAGCACCCCGAGCGCCGCGCCGGAAGCCGGCCAGAGCGCCACCGGCCGCGTCACCGCACGGGTCGAAGAAAACGCCAGCAGCACCAAGGAAGCCCAGGACAAGCTGCGCCTGTCGAAGGCCGAAGCGGCCGGTGCGGCCACGGCCGGCGCCGCCGCCCAGCAGGGCGGCACCGCCAGCGTCGAAGACACGGTCGCCAAGCAGCGCGAACTGGCCGCGGCCCAGGCGCGCGTCAAGGAACTCGAAAAGAACGTCGGCGAGCTGGAAAGCCTGATGACGGTCGAAAACCGCCAGGGCGCCGAAGCCCAGCAGGGTGCAGCGGCTGGCGCCGCAGGTGCGGCGGCCGGCGCAGCCACTGGCGCGGCAACCGAAACCCCGGCCGAGCCGGCAGCTGAAAAGCCGGCCCCGCGCCCACGCCTGAAGAAGCCGACCCCGCCGCCGGAAGAGCCGGGCCTGGTCGACACCCTGATGGACAATATCGCCGTGCTGGGCGCCGGCGCCGCCGTGCTGCTGCTGGGCGCGTTCGGCATCGCCCAGCGCCGCAAGCGCAAGGACGAACCGGCCAAGGCCACCCCGACCGAACCGTCGGTGCTGGGCGTGCCGGGTGCGGCGCACTCGCTGTTCGCCGAAAGCGGCGGCCAGAGCGTCGACACCAACAACAGCGTGTTCAATTCGAGCTTCGCGCCATCGGCCAGCCAGCTCGACACCAATGAAGTCGACCCGGTCGCCGAAGCCGATGTGTACATCGCTTACGGCCGCGACGCCCAGGCCGAGGAAATCCTGAAGGAAGCGCTGCGCATCCACCCTGAACGCCATCCGGTGCGCCTCAAGCTGCTCGAGATCTACGCGGCCCGCAAGGACCTGCGCGCCTTCGAGACCCAGGCGCGTGAACTGCACGCACTGACCGCCGGCCAGGGCGACGAATGGGCGCAGGCCGCCGCGCAGGGCTTGACCATCGACCCGGCCAATCCGCTGTACGCGAACGCCGCACCGGCCCCGGTCGCCGCACCGTCGGCGCAGGAGCGCAGCCAGCAGGCCATGCTGTCGCAGCAGTTCGAGGAATCGTTCCGCTCGGGCGCACCGGTGGCTGCCGCAGCCGCAGCCGGTGCAGCCGCCGGCGCCGGCGCCGTGGCGCTGGCCAAGGACGAGCAGCCGACCGCAGTCCCTGCCGCCGCTCCCCAGGAACAGGACAGCGCGCTCGACTTCGACCTGAATGGCCTGACCTTCGAGCCGGTCAGCGCCGACGAGCCGGCAGCGGCCGGCGCACGTCCCGATCCGAATGCGACCGCCGTGCCCGACCTCGAGTTCAATACCAATCCGGTGACCCAGCTGGCCCCGCAGGCCAAGCCGGCCCCGGATGCCAACGACCTCGATTTCGACATGACCTTCGACGCGCCAAGCCCAGCCGCAGCCCCGGCCGCGAAGGACGACGACTTCGCCCTGGACCTGTCGCCACAGGCGCAGGTCCAGGCGACCCCGGTCGACATGGCCGGCCTGGCCAAGGACTTCGACGGCCTGCCGCCGCTGCCGGCCGCCGCCCCGGCCCCGGCCCTGGCTGCCTCGGCCCAGGATGCCGATCCGCTGTTCGACCTCGACACGATGGACTTCGGCACCACCGAAGCGGCGCCTGTGCCGGCCGCCGGCAAGGCCCCTGCAGTCGGCACCGCCGACGATCCGCTGTTCGACCTGGATGCCATGGACTTCGGCACGCCGGACGACGGCAAATCTGCGCCAGTGCAGAACTTCGGCACCACCCAGGCGGTGGCCCAGGACGATCCGTTCGATGCGTTCGACCTGCCAGAAACCCCGGCCGCCGTGCCGGCCGCCCAGGAATCGCAGGCAGCGGCGAACCCGTTCGACAACGCCGGTTTCGACCTGGACCTGCCGGAAGAGCCAGCTGCGCCAGCCCAGGCGGACAGCGCCTTCGCCGCGCCGGTCGACGCCGAACCAGGCCAGATGTCGCCCGAGCACATGGAGATGGAGACCAAGCTGGATCTGGCCATCGCCTACCAGGAAATCGGCGACAAGGAAGGCGCGCGCGAGCTGCTGGACGAAGTCATCAAGGGCGGCAACGCCGAACAGGTAAGCAAGGCGAGCTCGATGCGCGACCTGCTGGCATGAGGGCGGTTTAACGCGTGACTAGAATTGCCCTGGGTGTCCAGTACATCGGCACCGGCTGGAACGGCTACCAGAAGCAGCCCGACCGTCATACCGTGCAGGACCGGCTCGAGATCGCTCTCGAGAAGTTCGCCTGCACGCCCCTGAGCACGACCTGCGCCGGCCGCACCGACGCCGGCGTGCACGCGATCGAGCAGGTGATCCACTTCGACACCGACCTCGATCGCGCGCCCCAGTCCTGGGTGCGCGGCGTCAATGCCTTCCTGCCCGAATCGATCGTGGTGCGCTGGGCCAAGGCCGTCGCGCCAGAAGTCGACGGCCTGGAATTCCACGCGCGCTTCTCGGCGCGCTCGCGCACCTACCACTACGTGCTGTACAACCACCCGCACCGCTCGGCCCTGCTGGCCGACCGCGCCGGCTGGACCTTCCGTCCCCTCGACGTCGAGCGCATGCGCGCGGGTGCGCGCCACCTGGTCGGCACCCACGATTTCACCAGTTTTCGCGCGTCCGGCTGCCAGGCGAATACCCCGGTCAAGGACATGCACGAAGTGAACATCGAGCGCCGCGGCGACCTCATCGTGTTCACCCTGCGCGCCAGCGCTTTTCTGCACCACATGGTGCGCAATATCGTCGGTTCGCTGGTCTATGTCGGCATCGGGCGCGAGGAACCGGACTGGATACGCACGGTGCTGGAGGCCCGCTCGCGCGACGTGGCCGCACCGACGTTCATGCCGGACGGCCTGTATTTCGCCAGGATCGAGTACGATCCACGCTGGCAGCTGCCGCAGGAGACCGGCGCAGCGCTGCCATTTTTCTGAAAGCGCGCATGCGACGTACCCGAATCAAGATCTGCGGCATCACCCGCGAACCGGACCTGCAGGCGGCAGTCGCCGCTGGCGCCGACGCCCTCGGCTTCGTGTTCTACCCGAACAGCCCACGCTACGTCACGCCGCAGCGCGCGGCTGAACTGTGCGCGGCCCTGCCGCCGTTCGTGAGCGCGGTAGCGCTGTTCGTCAATCCCACCCCCGCCGAGGTGCAGGCCGTCGCCGCCGCGATGCCGCTCGGCCTGATCCAGTTCCATGGCGACGAAACGGTAGCGCAGTGCGCCGCCATCGCCGCGCTGGTTGCGCGCCCGTTCGTGCGGGCGTATCGCGTCAAACCGGACACGTCGCCCGCGGCTTTGCTAGAATGCGAGCATGCATACCGCGCCGCCAGTCCGTGGTTCTCGGGCCTGTTGCTCGACGCTTACGTGGACGCTTATGGTGGTGCAGGAAAGGTTTTCGATTGGTCTCTTATTCCAGAAGAGCTCGCGCCTCGGGTCGTTTTGAGTGGTGGCTTGAGCGTACACAACGCGACTGACGCTGTGGTACGTGTTCGCCCGTTCGCCGTGGACGTCAGCAGTGGCGTCGAAGCGGCGAAGGGGATCAAGGACGCCCGCATGATCGGCGGCTTCATAGCCGCGGTGCGGGCCGCCGATGCCATCATTGCACCTGAAAGCGAGTCGCACCATGAAACCTACCCTCCTGAAGCCGGCGCCGGGCGCGCCCCTGTTCAAGACCCCTGACTACGCCTTGCCCGACGCCACCGGGCATTTCGGTCCCTACGGCGGCAGCTTCGTCGCCGAGACCCTGTCGCATGCGCTGGCCGAGCTGAACGCCGCCTATGCAAAATACTCGCAAGACCCCGAATTCCTCGACGAGTTCCGCTACGAGCTGGCGCACTTCGTCGGCCGCCCGTCGCCGGTCTACCACGCGCGGCGCTGGTCCGAACTGGCCGGCGGCGCCCAGCTCTACCTCAAGCGCGAAGACCTGAACCACACCGGCGCGCACAAGATCAACAACGTGATCGGCCAGGCCCTGCTGGCGCGCCGCATGGGCAAGCAGCGCATCATCGCCGAAACCGGCGCCGGCCAGCACGGCGTGGCCACCGCCACCATCTGCGCGCGTTTCGGCCTCGAATGCGTGGTCTACATGGGCAGCGAAGACGTCAAGCGCCAGGCCCAGAACGTGTACCGCATGAAGCTGCTGGGCGCGACCGTGGTGCCGGTGGAATCGGGCAGCAAGACCCTCAAGGACGCGCTCAACGAAGCGATGCGCGACTGGGTCACGAACATCGAAGACACCTTCTACATCATCGGCACCGTGGCCGGCCCGCACCCGTACCCGATGATGGTGCGCGACTTCCAGTCGGTGATCGGCGAGGAGTGCCGGGTGCAGATGCCGGCCATGACCGGGCGCCAGCCCGACTACGTGGTGGCCTGCATCGGCGGCGGTTCGAACGCGATGGGCATTTTCTACCCGTATATCGGCGAGCCGGGCGTGCAGCTGGTCGGCGTCGAGGCGGCGGGGGAGGGGCTCGACTCGGGCAAGCACGCGGCCTCGCTCACGGCCGGGCTGCCGGGCGTGCTGCATGGCAACCGCACCTACCTGCTGCAGGACGACAATGGCCAGATCATCGAGACGCATTCGGTGTCGGCGGGCCTGGATTACCCGGGCGTCGGTCCCGAGCATGCCTGGCTGAAGGATTCGTTGCGTGCGCAATATGTGTCGATCACCGATGAGGAAGCGCTGCAGGCCTTCCACGACTGCTGCCGCATCGAAGGGATCATTCCGGCGCTGGAGTCGTCGCATGCGATCGCATATGGCGTGAAGCTGGCGGCGACGCTGCCGAAGGACGCCATCATCCTGGTCAACCTGTCGGGCCGCGGCGACAAGGACATGCACACGGTGGCGCAGCGGATGGGAATGGACTTCGGCTGAAGTCCTGCCCGTGTCGCCCCCCATCCCTTTTGAACAGAAAGCACAGCATGTCCCGAATTGCAGCAACCTTTGACGCGCTCAAGGCGCAACAGAAAACCGGCCTGATCACCTTCATCACCGCCGGCGACCCCGGCCCCGAACTGACCGTGCCGCTGATGCACGCCATGGTCGCGGGCGGCGCCAACGTCCTCGAGCTGGGCGTGCCGTTCTCGGACCCGATGGCCGAGGGCCCGGTGATCCAGCGCGCCTGCGAGCGCGCACTCACTTTCAACATCGGCCTGAAGGACGTGTTCGGTTTCGTGCGCGAGTTCCGCAAGAACGACCAGACCACGCCCGTCGTCCTGATGGGCTACGCCAACCCGATCGAACGCATCGGCCAGCAGGAATTCATCCGCTGCGCCAGCGAGGCGGGCGCGGACGGCGCCATCGTGGTCGACTATCCGCCCGAGGAATGCGCGGACTTCGCCAATGCCATGCGTGACAACGGCCTCGATCTGATCTTCCTGCTGGCGCCGACCTCGACGGTCGAACGCGTGAAGCAGGTGGCCCGGTATGGCGGCGGTTTCAGCTACTACGTGTCGCTCAAGGGCGTGACCGGCTCGGGTGCGATCGATACCGACGACGTGGCGCGCCGCGTGAGCGCCATCCGCGAACACGTGAAGCTGCCGATCGGCGTCGGTTTCGGCATCCGCGACGCGGCCACGGCGAAAGCGGTGGCCGAAGTCGCCGACGCGGTCGTGATCGGCAGCCGCATCATCCAGGAAATCGAATCGGTGCAGAAGGAAGACGCGGTCATGGCAGTGCGCACCTTCCTGACGGGTATCCGCAGCGCACTCGACGCGCGCTGATCGCACGGCTGGGCCGGCCTGAAAGGCGCGGCGCGCCGTCCCGGCGTGTGATGTTGCCGATTGTGCCAACTAGCGCAACCGCTAGTTGTTCACGTTGCTACTCATGGTAAATTGCTGATTCCATTTCAATCAGGAGCCAGGCATGAAGAAGCGCGTCACGCATATCGGTGTACTGCAATGTGGCAAGGTGTTCGCGGGCATCTACCTCATCCTCGCCATTCCCCTGCTGGCCTTCATGCTGGTGGGGGCGAGTGTCAGCGGCGACGAGACCGGCTTTGGCATCGCCGGCGCGCTCGCCATGGTGATCCTGTACCCGATCTTCGGCTTCATCAGCGGCGTGATCGGCGCCTGGCTGTACAACCTGGTCGCTAAAAAGATCGGTGGTTTCGAGTACACGGCAGTGGACGCTTGACGCGAAAACGGCGATCCAGCGTGGGTAGTGTCGCCGCGACAATTGGCACCTTGCCATCATTCGACAAGTGATGCCCGAGCGGCTACACTACGCCTCTTCAAAAGATTCGCCGCTAAGGAGAGAACATGAGTTGGTTGGAAAAACTGCTGCCACCCCGGATCCAGCGCTCCGACGCCGCCAACCGCAAGACCATGCCCGAAGGGCTGTGGGTCAAGTGCCCGTCGTGCGAGTCGGTGCTGTACCGTGCGGACATCGAGTCCAACCTGCACGTCTGCCCGAAGTGCGACCACCACATGCGCATCCGCGCCCGCGATCGACTCGACGCGCTGCTCGACGAAGGCGGCCGCTACGACATCGGCCAGGAAACCCTGCCGGTCGATACCCTGAAGTTCAAGGACAGCAAGAAGTATCCTGACCGCCTGAAGGCGGCCATGGAAGCCACCGGCGAAACCGATGCGCTGATCGTCCAGGGCGGCTCGATCATGAGCCTGCCGGTCGTGGTGGCCTGCTTCGAATTCGAATTCATGGGCGGCTCGATGGGCTCGGTCGTTGGCGAGCGTTTCGCCCGCGGCGCCCAGATCGCGCTGGAACAGAAGGTGCCGTTCATCTGCATTACCGCCACCGGCGGTGCGCGCATGCAAGAGGGTTTGCTGTCGCTGATGCAGATGGCCAAGACCACGGCCATGCTGACCAAGCTGTCCGAGAAGAAGCTGCCGTTCATCAGCGTGCTGACCGATCCGACCATGGGCGGCGTGTCGGCTTCGTTCGCCTTCATGGGCGACGTCGTGATCGCCGAACCGAAAGCGCTGATCGGCTTTGCCGGCCCGCGCGTGATCGAGAATACCGTGCGCGAGAAACTGCCTGAAGGTTTCCAGCGCGCCGAGTTCCTGGTCCAGAAGGGCGCCGTCGACATGATCGTCGACCGCCGCAAGATGCGCGAAGAAATCGCGCGCCTGCTGGCCCTGCTGCAAAACCAGGCGGCCGACGTCCTGGCCTGATTGCTGGCCGCAGGCCGCTGCATCCGTGGGGTGGACGGCTCGCCGTCCACGCGTCCAGCCAGCATGTGCATCGTGGTATTGCATGATGTGGTCGAACGCGTGGACGGCACAGCCGTCCACCCCACGATTCCCTTCAGCCGTACATAGTTGATCACCATGCCTCCACTTCCGACCACCTTGCCCGACTGGCTGGCCCTGCTCGAGTCGCGCCATGCCGAAACCCATATCGACATGGGCCTGGACCGTGTCCGCGCCGTCAAGGAGCGCCTCGCGCTCGCTTTCGCGTGCCCGGTGATCATGGTCGCCGGCACCAACGGCAAGGGCTCGACCTGCGCCATGCTCGAATCGATCCTGCTGCAGTCGGGCTACCGGGTGGGCCTGTACATCAAGCCGCACTTCCTCGACTTCAATGAGCGCGCCCGCCTGAATGGCGAGATGGCCAGCGACGCGGCCCTGGTCGCCGCGTTCGACGCGGTCGAGGCGGCGCGCGGCGCCACCGACCTGACCTATTTCGAGTTCACCACGCTGGCCATCGCCCATCTGCTCGCGCACAGCGAGATCGACGTCGCCATCCTCGAGGTCGGCCTGGGCGGGCGTCTGGACGCGGTCAATGTGATCGATGCCGACGTCTCGATCGTCACCAGCATCGATATCGACCACACCGCCTACCTGGGCGATACGCGCGAGAAGATCGGTCTCGAGAAGGCCGGCATCTTCCGTCCGGGCCGGACTGCGATCTGCAGCGACCCGGTGCCGCCGCAGTCGCTGATCGACCATGCCGAAGCGATCGGCGCCGATCTGTGGCTGCTGGGGCGCGATTTCAATTACCAGGGCGACCAGCAGCAGTGGAGCTATGGCGGACGCGGCCAGCGCCGCAATTCGCTGGCCTATCCGGCCCTGCGCGGCGCCAACCAGCTGCTCAACGCCTCGGCCGCGCTGGCCGCGCTCGAAGCGCTGCGCATGCAATTGCCGTGCGGCGCCCAGGAAACCCGCACCGGCCTGGCGCTGGTGGAGTTGCCGGGGCGCTTCCAGGTGCTGCCCGGGCGTCCGACCCAGGTGCTGGACGTGGCCCACAACCCGCATGCATCGGCCACGCTGGCCCAGAACCTTGGCAATATGGGGTTCCACCGCTTCACCTACGCCGTGTTCGGGATCATGGAAGACAAGGACATCGACGCCGTGATCGCGCCGATGGCCGGTATCGTCGACCACTGGTGCGTGACGCCGCTCGATTCGCCGCGTTCGGCGCAGCCGGATGCGCTGGCGCCGAAGCTCGCGGCGCTGGCGCCCGCGGGCGCGAAGGACGACGATTTTTCGGTGACCGCGTTCGCCAGTCCTGCCGAGGCCTACGCGAATGCGCTGAGCCGGGCAGGGGAGAATGATAGAATTGTGGTCTTTGGTTCGTTCTATACGGTCGCCGGTGTCATGGCGGCCCGAAAATCCTCTCTTCACTGATCATACAATCGCATGGGCTTGTTCTCGTTCGGCAATAAAAACAAGCAAGAAACTGTCCGGGACAGTGGGCATTTCGTCAAGGATGACGATGCCGCCTTCAACCAGCACGTCCGCTCGAAACGGGCCGGCAGCGCCGGCGAGGGCGCACGCCGCACGACCCGCGGCGATCCGATCCTGCCAGAAAAGAAACGCGCACGGCGCCGCCTGGTCGGCGCCATCGCGCTGGCGCTGGCCGCCGTGGTAGCGCTGCCGATGCTGTTCGATTCGGAACCGAAGCCGCTGGCCACCGATATCGCCATCCATATTCCGGACAAGGACAAGGCGGCGCCGCTGCCGGTGCCTTCCGAGCAGGTTGCCGCGAGCGCCAGCGTCGACAGCGACGAGGAAATCATCGAGCCGCCGCCGGCAGAACCGGCCGCGAGCACGCGTGCACCGGCAGCCGCGGCGCCGGCCGTGACCACGCCGCCGCCGCGCACGCCGGCCGCCAGCGATCCGCCACCGCTGCGCACCCTCGACATCAAGCCCGAGCCGGTGAAGCCGGCGCCGAAGCCGGAACCGAAACCTGAGCCGAAACCGGCTGCGAATCCGGCAGCGAAACCCGAGCCCGAGAAAAAGCCCGCCAAGCCGGCCGAGACGCACCCGAAAGCCGAGCACATCGAAAAGGCCACGCGCGCCGACGACGCCGCCCGCGCCATCGCGATCCTGGAAGGCAAGCCGTCGGCGCCACCGGCCGAGGCCGCCAAGGGTCCGGCGCCGCGCTTCGTGGTGCAGGTCGCCGCGCTGGGCAGCCAGGAAAAAGTCACCGAACTGCAGGAGCGCCTGCGCGGGGCCGGCATCGCCTCGTTCACCCAGAAATCGGGCGAACTGATCCGCGTGCGGATCGGTCCGTTCAGCAAGGAAGAAGCGGAGAAAACGCGGGCCAAGCTGGGCGGCATCGGCCTGTCCGGCACCATGGTGCCGCTGTAATACCTGTAGCAGCGTGACCATTTTCGATTACCTGGTGCTGTTCGTGCTGATCACCTCGGTCGTGATCAGCACGCTGCGCGGCCTGGTCAAGGAAATCCTGTCGCTGCTGGGCTGGATCGTTGCTTTCGTGGTGGCCAATGCCTACGGCGCCGCGCTGGCGCCGCTGCTGCCGGACGTGTTTCCCGGCGAGACGGCGCGCCTGATCGCTGCCTTCATCGCGCTGTTCCTGGGCGTGCGCATCCTGATGGGCCTGCTGTCGCTGGCGATCGGGGCGGTGGTGGCGGCAACCGGCCTGAGCCTGGCCGACCGCGGTCTCGGCGGCCTGTTTGGATTGGCGCGCGGCATTGTAATCGTGCTGGCCGGCGTCATATTGTGCGGGATGACGGCCATTCCGCAACAGCCGTTCTGGGAACAGGCGCTGCTGTCGCCGATCGCGGAAACCGGTGCGCGCACCGTCAAGCCCTTCCTGCCCGCTGCCATGGCGCAGCACGTACATTTTTAGATTTGCAAGACCGAACTTTTTTGTAATCCAGCACTCAAGCTTTTAGGAGCACACCATGTGTGGCATCGTCGGCGTCGTTTCGCACTCTCCCGTCAACCAGCTGTTGTATGACGCATTGCTGCTGCTGCAGCACCGCGGCCAGGACGCGGCGGGCATTGCGACCAATCACAGCAGCATGTTCTCGATGTTCAAGGCCAACGGCCTGGTGCGAGACGTGTTCCGCACCCGTAACATGCGTTCGCTCCAGGGCAATACCGGGATCGGCCACTGCCGCTACCCGACCGCTGGTTCGTCGAGCGAGGAAGAAGCGCAGCCGTTCTATGTCAACGCGCCGTTCGGCATCACGCTGGCCCACAACGGCAACCTGACCAACCAGGCCCAGCTCAAGGACGAGCTGTTCCGCAACGACCGCCGCCATATCAACACCGATTCCGATTCCGAGGTGCTGCTCAATGTGCTGGCCCACGAGATCCAGGAAGCCGCAGACGGCTTCTCGCTCGACGCCGACGCCATCTTCAAGGCCGTGAGCGCCGTGCACCGGCGCGTGCGCGGCGCCTACGCCGTGGTCGCGCAGATCTCGGGCCACGGCATGCTGGCCTTCCGCGATCCGTTCGGCATCCGGCCGCTGTGCCTGGGCGTGAACGAGACCGAGCAGGGCAACGAATACCTGGTGGCCAGCGAGTCGGTCGCGCTGGAAGGCCTGGGCTTTCGCTTCGTGCGCGACATCGCGCCGGGCGAGGCGGTCTTCATCGCTAACGATGGCAAGCTGTCCGAGCGCCAGTGCGCGCAGAACCCGTCGCTCAATCCATGCGCGTTCGAATTCGTGTACCTGGCCCGTCCGGACTCGGTGATCGACGGCGCCTCGGTCTACGCCACGCGCCTGCGCATGGGCGAATACCTGGCCGACAAGGTGCGCAAGGAAATCCCGATCGACGAGATCGACGTCGTGATGCCGATTCCCGACTCGTCGCGTCCGGCCGCGATCCAGCTGGCCCTGAAGCTCGGCGTCGAGTACCGCGAAGGCTTCATCAAGAACCGCTACATCGGCCGCACCTTCATCATGCCGGGCCAGGGCATGCGCAAGAAATCGGTGCGCCAGAAGCTCAACGCGATCAGCTCCGAATTCAAGGACAAGAACGTGTTGCTGGTCGACGATTCGATCGTGCGCGGCACCACCAGCCGCGAGATCGTGCAGATGGCGCGCGAAGCGGGCGCCCGCAAGGTGTTCTTCGCCTCGGCCGCGCCACCGGTGCTGTACCCGAACGTGTACGGCATCGACATGCCGACCCGTGACGAACTGATCGCCCACGGCCGCACCGTCGAGGAAGTGTGCCAGGAGATCACGGCCGACCGCGTGGTGTACCAGGACGTCGACGCGCTCAAGCGCGCCATTTCGGACGTCAACCCGGCGCTGAAGAACTTCGAGGCATCGTGCTTCGACGGCGTGTACGTGACCGGCGACGTGACCCCGGAATACCTGGACCGCCAGGAATCGGCGCGCCACAATCCGGCCAAGCGCGAAGTCGAAGACCCGGTGCGTACCCAGCTGAACCTGAACCCGCCGGTCGCGGCAGAGTAAGCGCATGAGCGAGCCGAAGCATTACGGTTTCACGACCACGATCCTGCACAACGATCGCCGCAAGGCGATCGAGCAGGGCTCGCTGCACAAGCCGATCCACACGTCGGTGGCGTTCGGCTACGGCGATGCACGCCAGCTGGCCTCGGTGTTCCAGGGCAAGGAGCCGGGCTTCCGCTACGGCCGCCAGGGCAATCCGACGGTGGCGGCGCTGGAAGACAAGATCACCCGGATGGAAGCGGGCGTGGCCACGCTGTGCTTCGGCACCGGCATGGCCGCGATCGGCGCGCTGTTCCAGGCGCTGCTCAAGGCCGGCGACCACATCGTGTCGTCGTCGTTCCTGTTCGGGAATACCAACAGCCTGTGGCAGACGGTGGCGGGGCAGGGAGTGGACGTCGCCTTTGCCGACGCCACCGATGTGGCGCAGGTCGAAGCGGCCCTGACGCCCACGACCCGCATGGTGTTTGTCGAGACGATCGCCAACCCGCGCACCCAGGTCGCCGACCTGGCGCGCATCGGCGAACTGTGCCGTGCGCGCGGCATCCTGTACGTGGTCGACAACACCATGACCACGCCGTGGCTGTTCCGCCCGAAGGACGTGGGCGCGGGCCTGGTGGTCAATTCCCTGACCAAGTCGATCGGCGGCCACGGCATCGCGCTGGGCGGCGCGCTGACCGACACCGGCCTGTTCGACTGGAGCGCGTATCCGAACATCGCCGCCAACTTCCGCAAGCAGCCGCCGCAAGCCCAGGGCATGGCGCAGCTGCGCGCGAAAGCGCTGCGCGACTTCGGCGCCGCGCTGGGGCCGGAAGCGGCGCACCACATCGCCGTCGGCGCCGAGACGCTGGCGCTGCGCATGGAACGCACCTGCGCCAATGCGCTGGCGCTGGCCACGCTGCTGGAGAACGAGGCACGGCGCCCCGATGGGCGCGTTGCGGCAGTGCATTATCCGGGGCTGGAATCGCATCCGCAGCACGGTATCGTCAAGCAACTGTTCCGCAGCGGCGGTTCGCTGCTCAGCTTCGAGCTGAAGGACGACATCGATCCGTTCGACTACCTGAACCGCCTGCAACTGGCGATTCCGGCCTCGAACCTGGGCGACAACCGCACGCTGGTGATTCCGGTGGCGCACACGATCTTCTTCGAGATGGGCCCCGAGCGCCGCGCCAGCATGGGCATCGCCGAGTCGCTGATCCGGGTGTCGGTCGGCATCGAGGATACCGACGATCTGGTGGCGGACTTCCGCCAGGCACTGGAAGCGTGACGGGCGATGGCATGTAAAGCCCGGTAAATCGGGGTAAGACATCGTCAAACGGGGCCGGCTGCATGCCGGCCCTGTGTTTTTGCGGTTGAGCCCGGCTGTAAAACAGCGCTATCATGGGTTTTTACAGTCGCGCCCAGTCGTGCCAACCCGGATGCCCATGAAACGATTCCTGATCTGCCTCGCCCTCGCCGCCAGCGCCAGCGCCTTCGCCGGCGAACTCGAAGACGCCCAAGCCCTGTTCGAAAAGAAGGACTATGCGGGCGCCATGAAGCTGTACACCAGGCTGGCCAATGCCGGCGATCCGGCTGCCCAGCAGAGCCTGGGGCAGATGTACTGGTATGGCGAAGCCGGTACGGTGGACGAGGCCAGGGCCAGGGAACTGTTCGAGAAATCGGCCGCCAAGGGCAACAAGATCGCCGCCGAATCGCTGGCCGTGATGGGACAGCGCGTGACGCGCCGCGCCGAGATCGATTACTGGATCAAGGGGTACGATGGCGCCGACCTGCAGTCGGGCGAATACCGCTGCCCGGCCCCGCGCATTCCGGCGGTGTCGAAGATCAATGAAGAGATCGACCGCGTGAACAAGGCGGTGACGGGCTGGCAGGATTGCTACAACAAGATGGTGGTCAACCTCAACGAGCAGTCACCGCTGTCGAAGAAGATTCCAGCCGATATCGCGCGGCTGATGACCAAGCCGGAAACCGACGCCTCGCACGCCTACCTGGAGGCGGTGCGCCAGAATATCGCCGAAGGGGCGAAGGTGAACTCGAAGATGGTATTGGCCGACTTTGCTGCGTGGCGCAGCGCGACCGAGGCGTTTATCGACCAGCATAATGCGGTGGTCAACAAGAACAAGTGATGGTGGCCCCGAGGCGCTGCGGCGCTGCGGCGTCAGGTTGAACGAACTTGGATCCCCGCCTTCGCGGGGATGACGTCGGTCATGGCGCTGTTGATTCAACGTGCAGCGACGTTGACTACGTACCTCGGCACGTCATCCCCGCGCAGGCGGGGATCCAGTTTCGCGCCGTCGCCACGTGACAAAGCGTGGCCAGCCGGCCGCCGCCAGGCGACCGTGTGCAGATCAGTGCCAGCTACGCATCAACCCCACCGCCAGTCCTTCGAGCGCAAACTCGTCGTCCGGCGTCACCTGGATGACCTGGAAGTCGGGGTTCTCGGGCAGCAGTTCGACCAGGTCGCCCGTCTTGCGGTAGCGCTTGACGGTGACTTCCTCGCCCAGGCGGGCCACCACGATCTGGCCGTTCTTGGCGCTGTCGATTTTCTTGACCGCCAAAAAGTCGCCATCCATGATGCCGGCGTCGCGCATCGACCAGCCCTTGACCTTGAGCAGGAAGTCGGGCCGCGCCGCGAACATCGCGGTGTCGACGTTATAGGTCGCCTCGACGTGTTCCTGCGCCAGGATCGGATTGCCGGCGGCCACGCGGCCGACCAGCGGCAATGACATCAGCGATGGCGGTGGCATGGGGATGCGCTCGACGCTGGCGCCGATCAGGCGGATGCCGCGCGAGGTGCCGGGCGCGATTTCGATGGCGCCCTTGCGCGCCAGTGCTTGCAGGTGTTCTTCGGCAGCATTGGCCGAACGGAAACCCAGTTCGGACGCGATTTCAGCCCGGGTCGGAGGAAAACCCGTGTTCTCGATCGCTTCCTTGATCAGGTTAAGGATCTGTTCTTGCCTTGCGGTGAGCTTGAGCATAAGTATGTTGCTACGGGTTGAAAGAGTAGACTGTATTTTTGTACAGTATTCTGGTATGCGCAAGGAAAATCACGAAAAACCTGTAAAAATCCACGCAGAACACCTCGAACGTCGGTCAAACCACCGTTAATGTCGAGTGAGACCCGGCTGTCGCGACATGCCCGCCAGCCGGCAGGGCACCATGGGGTTTCCACATTGCCGATTTTCACGCTATAATGTCAGGCTTTCCCTTCCCACACTCGTCTTGACGCCGAGGTGGGCATTTGTTTAAAACGTCCTCAAGGAGTAATGCATGCGTCATTATGAAATCGTTTTTATCGTCCATCCGGACCAGAGCGAACAAGTCCCGGCGATGATCGAACGTTACAAGACCACGGTCACGACCCGCGGCGGTAACATCCATCGCGTGGAAGACTGGGGTCGCCGCCAGATGGCATACCAGATCCAGAAGCTGCCGAAGGCACACTACATCTGCCTGAACATCGAGTGCGACAACGAGACCCTGGTCGAGCTGGAAACCGCATTCAAGTTCAACGATGCCGTCCTGCGTCACTTGACCGTCAAGATGAAGAAAGCCGAAACCGCACCGTCGCCGATGATGAAATCGGTGCAGCGCGAAGACGCAGCCAAGAGCCACCGCGCTGAAGCAGCCGCTGCTGCCCCAGCACCGGCCGCCGCCGCTGCCTAAGGTCTTTCCAGGTTTTTTGTTGCGGGTGTGAACCAGTTTCATGTGGTGGCGACCATCGCCGAACGTGATGTGCTGCGTTATACCCCGGCCGGCGTGCCGATCGTTTCAGCTGTCCTGATGCACAGTTCGCACCAGGAAGAGGCGGGGATCGACAGGCTGGTGGAGTTCGAAGTCCCCGCGTTCGCCGCGGGAGAGATTTCGGGCAGGTTCGCCAGCGCCGAACTCGGCGCCAGTTACCGTTTCGAGGGTTTCCTCGCACGCAAGAACCGCAACAGCAAAGCCCTGGTGTTTCACATCATTGAATTCAGTGCCGCCTGACGCGGCAAATTAGATACAGGAGCCTCAAATGGCATTCGGTAAAAAGTTCGACAAAAACAAAGCTAAAGAAAAACTCAAGCGCAAACAGCAGAACCCGCTGTTCAAGCGCAAGAAGTTCTGCCGTTTCACCGCCGCTGGCGTTGAACAGGTCGACTACAAGGACGTCGACACCCTGAAGGACTTCGTCCAGGAAAACGGCAAGATCATGCCAGCACGCCTGACCGGCACCAAGGCGCACTACCAGCGTCAAGTCGACACCGCCATCAAGCGCGCCCGCTACCTGGCGCTGCTGCCGTACACCGACCTGCACCACGGTTAATCGGTTACGTCAGCTATCCTGGAGATAAAACATGCAAATCATTCTGTTGGAAAAAGTCATCAACGTCGGCAACCTGGGCGACGTCGTCAAAGTCAAGGACGGTTACGCACGTAACTTCCTGATCCCACAAAAAATGGCACGTCGCGCTACCGCGTCGGCAGTGGCCGAGTTCGAAGCCAAGCGCGCCGAACTGGAAAAAGCAGCCGCCGAGAAACTGGCAGCAGCCCAAGCCCAAGGCGACAAGCTGAGCGGCCTGACCGTCACCATCGGCCAGAAAGCCGGCGTCGACGGCCGTCTGTTCGGTTCGGTCACCAACGCGGACATCGCTGAAGCGCTGACCAAGCAGGGCTTCCCAGTCGAAAAGGCAGCTGTTCGCCTGCCGACCGGCCCGCTGAAAACCACCGGCGAATTCCCGGTCGCAGTCGCACTGCACACCGACGTCGTGTCGGAAATCACCATCGCTGTCGTGGGCGAAGCCGCCTAAATGGCGTAGCTGATGTCCAGTCAGCACTGAAAAAAAAGCCGGGTTCGCCCGGCTTTTTTGCTTTTGAAACTCCCCAATTATGACAGCCGTGTGACAGGAGAAGGTATAATGCCGCCCATGAACGCAGCACCCCCAGATCCGCAGATCGAATCCCTGCGCATCCCTCCCCACTCCATCGAAGCAGAGCAGTCCGTCATTGGCGGCTTGCTGCGCGATAACGCTGCCTGGGACCGGATCGCGGACTTCATGCACGCGGACGATTTCTACCGTTACGATCACCGCATCATCTTCGAACAGATGGTCCGCCTGATCAACTCGGGCAAGCCGGCCGACGTCATCACCGTCTACGAAGCCTGCAACCTGCTCGGCAAGGCCGAGGAAGTGGGTGGCCTGCAGTACCTGAACGCCATGGCGCAAAATACGCCATCGGCCGCCAATATCCGCCGTTATGCCGAGATCGTGCGCGATCGTGGCATCCTGCGCAAGCTGATCACGGTCGCCGACGAAGTCTCGGGCAATGCCTTCAACCCGCAGGGCAAAGAGGTCAAGCAGATGCTCGACGAGGCCGAGTCGAAGATCTTCGCCATCGCCGAGTCCGGCGCGCGTGGCGCCCAGGGCTGGAATCCGATCCAGCCGCTGCTGACCCAGGTGGTCGAGCGTATCGACGAACTGTACTCGCGCGAAAACCAGGGCGAAATCACCGGCGTGCCGACCGGCTTCATCGACCTCGACCGCATGACGTCGGGCCTGCAGCCGGGCGACCTGGTGATCGTGGCCGGCCGTCCGTCGATGGGCAAGACCGCATTCTCGGTCAACATCGGCGAAAACGTCGCGATCGAAGCCGGCCTGCCCGTGGCCGTGTTCTCGATGGAGATGGGCGGCACCCAGCTGGCCATGCGTATGCTCGGCTCGGTCGGCCAGCTCGACCAGCACCGCCTGCGCACCGGCCGCCTGCTCGACGAAGACTGGCCGCGCCTGACGCACGCCATCCAGAAGATGAACGATGCGCAGCTCTATATCGACGAGACGCCGGCCCTGAACCCGATCGAGATGCGCGCACGGGCCCGCCGCCTGGCGCGCCAGTGCGGCAAGCTCGGCCTGATCATCGTCGACTACCTGCAGCTGATGCAGGGCAGCCAGCCGGGCGACAACCGCGCCTCCGAGATTTCGGAGATCTCGCGTTCGCTCAAGGGCCTGGCCAAGGAACTGCATTGCCCGGTGATCGCGCTGTCGCAGCTGAACCGCTCGCTGGAACAGCGCCCCAACAAGCGTCCCGTCATGTCCGACCTGCGCGAATCCGGCGCAATCGAGCAGGATGCCGACGTGATCATCTTCCTGTACCGCGACGAAGTCTACAACCCGGATTCGCCCGACAAGGGCACCGCCGAGATCATCATCGGCAAGCAGCGTAACGGTCCGATCGGCGCGATCCGCCTGACCTGGATCGGCCAGTACACCAAATTTGGCAACTACAGCGGTAATCTCGCCGTCTACCAGGGCGACTGACCCGCATTTCAATGCCGCTGCTTTCTCCCGGGGCAGCGGCTCATTTCAACGGGATCCGCAAGAGAGATTCGGAGAAAAACAATGTTCGGACGCTTCATGCCCACCGAGGGCAAGTTCTTTGATCTGTTCAACCAGCACGCCGCCTTGTGCGTGAAGGGTGCGCAGGAAATGGTTGGCCTGATGACCAATTTCGACGACCTGGAAAACCGCACCCACGCGGTCGAAAGCATCGAAAAACAGGCTGACAAGATCACCTACACCACGGTCGATCTGCTGCACAAGACCTTCATCACACCGCTGGACCGCGACGACATCCACAAGCTGATCACGCGCATGGACGACATCCTGGACATGATGGAAGACGCGGCCCAGACCGTGTCGCTGTACGACCTGCACGCGGTCACGCCGGAAGCGAAACGCCTGGCCGAGCTGTGCCTGTCGTGCTGCCTGAAGGTGCAGGAAGCGGTCGGCATGCTGCACGATATGGACAATGCACCGAAGATCGTCGCCATCTGCGAAGAGATCGACCGCTTCGAGTCGGATGCCGACCACGTGATGCGCGCCGCCATGTCGAAGCTGTTCCGCGACGAACCGGACGTGCGCAACCTGATCAAGATGAAGGCGATCTACGAGATCCTCGAGACCGTGACCGACCGCTGCGAAGACGTGGCCAACATCATCGAAGGCATCATCGTCGAAAACGCGTAAGCGTCGTCGTCCTCCTGATTATGGAAACTCTACACATCAGCATCTACGTGCTGGGCATGCTCGTGGTGCTGGCACTGATCTTCGACTTCATGAACGGCTTCCACGACTCGGCGAACTCGATCGCCACCGTGGTCTCGACCGGCGTCCTGAAGCCCCAGCATGCCGTCGCGATGGCCGCGTTCTTCAACTTCATCGCGATCTTCGTGGTCAACATGAAGGTGGCGCAAACCATCGGCAAGGGCACCATCGATCCGCACGTGGTCGACCACTACGTCATCTTCGGCGCCCTGGTCGGGGCGATCAGCTGGAACATCATCACCTGGTACTACGGCATCCCGTCGTCGTCCTCGCACGCCCTGATCGGCGGCCTGGTGGGCGCGGCCGTGGCCAAGGCCGGCACCGGCTCGCTGATCTCGGGCGGCCTGCTCAAGACCGTGGCCTTCATCGTGGTCGCGCCAATGCTGGGCTTCCTGCTCGGTTCGATCATCATGCTGATGGTGGCCTGGATCTTTGTCCGCTCGACGCCCCGAAAAATCGATGGCTGGTTCCGCAAGCTGCAGCTGGTCTCGGCCGCGGCGTATTCGCTGGGCCATGGCGGCAACGACGCGCAAAAAACCATGGGCATCATCTGGATGCTGCTGATCGCGGCTGGCTACACCAGCGCGACCGCCGAATATCCACCGGCCTGGGTCATCATCTCGTGCTACGCGGCGATTGCCTTCGGCACGCTGTTCGGCGGCTGGCGCATCGTCAAGACCATGGGCCAGAAGATCACCAAGCTCAAACCGGTGGGCGGCTTCTGCGCCGAGACCGGCGGCGCGGTGACCCTGCTCATGTCGAGCGCGTTCGGCATCCCGGTGTCGACCACCCACACGATTACCGGCGCGATCGTCGGCGTCGGCGCGGCCCAGCGGGCCTCGGCCGTGCGCTGGGGCGTGGCGGGCAATATCGTGTGGGCGTGGATCTTTACCATTCCGGCATCGGCCTTCATGGCGGCGGTGGCGTGGTGGATTGGTACCCACATCATGTGATTGCGCGCAGGCGCAGTAAAGAAACGGCGCCTGCGGGCGCCGTTTTTCGTAGGGTCGGCAGCTTGGCTGCCGACGCGGTGATCGCATGCGGCTGCGCTGTCGTGCCGGATGATGTCGCGGCCAGCCGTCACCGCGTCGGCAGCACAGCTGCCGACCCTACGAACCCAGGTCGACTTCCAGGCCTTCATAGGCCAGGTGGACCTGCAACTGGCCCAGCTGCGCCGCATGGCGCGCCAGCACGTCTGCAAACACCGCCTCCAGCGCATCGTCGCTGCGGCTCGGCTCGTGATGGGTGCAGTACAGCGCGCGCGCACCGACCCGCAGCGCCATCGCGAACGCGCCGTCGAAGGTGCCATGGCCCCAGCCGCGCCGGGACGGATACTCGTCGCGCGTGTACGAGCAATCGACGATCAGCGCGTCCACGCCGCGCATCGCCGCGTCCATGCTGCGCTGGCGTTCGGCCAGGTGGGCCTCGCACGGCGCATGGTCGGGATGCCCCGGCGGGTGCGGGTTGTGCCACGGTTCATGGTCGCCGGTGAAGAACAGCGACTTGCCGCCAGCATCGATGCGGTACCCCAGGTTGGTGACCGGATGGTTCATCTCGACGTTCGACACGGTCGCGTCGCCCACCGTGACCGCCTCGCCGATCTCCAGCGTGCGGTAGGCGAGGATGGCATGCATCTGGGCTTCGCCAACGGGGAAATAACTGTTCTGCAGTTGCACCTGCAGTACGTGTTCGATCCCGGCGCCGGTATCGGCATCGCGCGCGCCGTACAGGCAGACCCGGCTGCCGGCATCGAACAGCGGGGCGAAGAACGGCAGGCCGTGGATGTGGTCCCAGTGGCTGTGGGTGATGAGGATGTTGACGTCGACCGGCGTGCGCCCCTGCAGCTCCTGGGCCAGCGGGAACAGGCCGGTGCCGCCGTCCAGGACGATCAGGGTGTCGCCGGCGGTGCGCACTTCGATGCAGGTGGTGTTGCCGCCATAGCGCGCGGTGCGCGGGCCCGGGGACGGAATCGAACCGCGCACGCCCCAGAATCGGAATTTCATCGGACCTCTCCGGCCAACTCGTCAGCCTGTCTGAACAGCCTCGATCATAGCCGGTTTCATCCATGTGGCAATCAGGCGCGGGTCAGCGCGGCGGCGCAGGCCGGATTCATGCAGTGCCGGCCTGGGCGGCCGCATGCGCCTTGCCCAGCAACAGCGCACGTTCGCGCGCATTCGCGGTCAAGGCGGCTGCGCGTTCGAACTCGGTGCGCGCCTCCTGGTGGCGGCCCAGCTTGAGCAGCAGGTCGGCGCGCACGCTCGGCAGCCAGTGGTAGCCGTCCAGCCGCCCATCCTGCGCCAGCCGTTCGGCCAGCAGCAAGCCGGCCGCGGGACCATCGGCCATGCCGACCGCCACCGCCCGGTTCAGTTCCACCACGGGCGACGGCTGTGCCCTGGCCAGTTCGGCATACAGGCCGGCAATGCGGCGCCAGTCGGTCAGCGCGGCGCGGTGGGCGCGGGCGTGGCAGGCGGCGATGTGCGCCTGCAGCTGGTAGGGGCCGGGCGCCTCGCCCAGGCCGGCGGCGCGTTCCAGTGCGGCCAGTCCGCGCCGGATCAGCACACCGTCCCAGCGGCTGCGGTCCTGGTCGAGCAGCAGCACCGGCGCACCTGCCGCATCGGCCCGCGCCCCCATGCGCGAGGCCTGCAATTCCATCAATGCCACCAGGCCATGCACCTCGGGTTCCTGCGGCGCCAGTCCGGCCAGCACGCGTCCCAGGCGCAGCGCTTCCGCGACCAGGGCCGGCCGCATCCAGTCCTCGCCGGCGGTGGCGGCGTAGCCTTCGTTGAACATCAGGTACACGGTGGCCAGCACGGTGTCCAGGCGCTGGTCCAGTTCAGCAGGCGGCGGCAGCGCAAACGCCACCCTGGCCTCGCCGAGGGTACGCTTGGCGCGCACGATGCGCTGGGCCATGGTGGATTCGGGCACCAGGAAGGCGCGCGCGATCTCGGCAGTGGACAGGCCACCCAGCAGCTTGAGCGTGAGGGCCAGGCGCGCATCGGGCGACAGCACCGGATGGCAGGCGGTGAAGATCAGCCGCAGCAGGTCGTCCTGGATCACGTCTTGCCGCTTCGCATCCAGGTCGTCGGTGAAGTCGGGCACGCTCGCGGCCTCCCGGGCCTCGAGGTCGAGGCCGATCTGTTCGAGTTTTGCGCGCAGCACGCGGTCGCGCCGCAGCAGGTCGAACGCCTTGTTGCGCGCGCAGGTGACCAGCCAGGCGCCGGGACGCTCGGGAATGCCGTCGCGGCCCCAGGTTTCGAGGGCGGCCACCAGCGCGTCCTGGGCCAGCTCCTCGGCCAGCCCGACGTCGCGCACGATGCGGGCGAGCGTCGCGACGATGCGCGCGGATTCGATGCGCCACACCGCCGCGATGGCGGCGTCGGCCTGTTCCCGCATCAGGGGACCTGCAGGTCACGCATGCGCTCGAGCGCCGGGGACGGCGGAAAATCGTCCATCTCGTAGAGCGGCCGTATTTCGATCTCGGCGCTGACGCCCGGGCCGTGCGGGTTGGGGAAGCGCCGGCTCCATTCCATCGCTTCCTCGCGCGAGCGTACTTCGATCAGGGTGTAGCCGGCGATGAGCTCCCTGGTTTCAGTGAACGGACCGTCGACGACGCGCCGTTCCTCGCCCTCGTAGCGGATGCGCCAGCCCTGGCTGGTGGGTTTCAGGCCGGCGCCGTCGAGCAGCACGCCGGCGTCGGCCAGTTGCTGGTTGTAGTCGCCCATGGCGGCAAACAGCGATTCGTCCGGCATCACGCCGGCCTCGGTCGAGGCGTTGGCCTTGACGATGATCATGAAACGCATGATGGTGCTCCTTGTGGTGGATGGGGGCGGACCTGGCGTGGCCGCCTCTTCCCGTGACAACGAACGGCAGCTTCCGGTTTCGACAGCGGCATGCGAAAAAAATGCCCGGCGCGCGTTCAGCCCATGTAGCAGGGCGCCAGCGGGCGCACCTCGACCGTGGCAAACGCGGCGGCCGGGCACTCGGCGGCCAGGGCGATCGCTTCTTCGCGGGTTTTCACATTCACCAGGAAGAAGCCGCCCAGCATTTCCTTGACTTCGGCGAACGGGCCGTCGACGACCCTGGGCTGCCCGCCTGCGACCGTCACGCGCACCGCGTGTTCGTGCGAGGCCAGCGATTCGCCGGCCAGCAGCAGGCCGCGCCGGTGCAGGTCTTCGCCCCAGCGCAGCATGCTGTCGTAGGCGGCGCGGCCTTCGGCGTCGGTGCGGGCGGCGCGCTGGCCGAGGGGTTCGTGAATCAGCAGCATGTGGGACATTCGGTGCTCCTCCATTCATGGGGTGCCTGGACGCGTGGACGGCAAAGCCGTCCACCCTACGGTGACGAACGGTCGTACGCAACACGCAACATGCGTGACGAACGGTTGTACGCAATATGCGTGACGATCGCTGTTGCATGCGTCGTGCGCGACGATCGTCTTATGCATTGTGCGGCGGTATTCCATGGTGCCAAAAAAAATGCCCGCCGGGGAGGGCGGGCACTGGATGCGGTCAGTCGCGTGTTACAGCACGTCGCTGGCGTGATCGGCCAGGCGCGAGCGTTCGCCGCGCGCCAGGGTCACGTGGCCGCCGTGGGCCCAGCCCTTGAAGCGGTCGACCACATAGGTCAGGCCGCTCGAGCCTTCGGTGAGGTACGGCGTGTCGATCTGGGCGATATTGCCCAGGCACAGGATCTTGGTGCCGGGGCCGGCGCGCGTGACCAGCGTCTTCATCTGCTTCGGCGTCAGGTTCTGCGCCTCGTCGATGATCAGGAACTTGTTCACGAAGGTACGGCCACGCATGAAGTTGAGCGACTTGATCTTGATGCGCGAGCGAATCAGGTCTTGCGTGGCGGCGCGGCCCCAGTCGCCGGCGTCGCCGTCCGACTTCATCAGCACCTCGAGGTTGTCGTCGAAGGCGCCCATCCACGGCGACATCTTTTCTTCCTCGGTACCCGGCAGGAAGCCGATGTCCTCGCCCACCGGCACCGTCACGCGGGTGACGATGATCTCGTTGTAGAGCTTGGTCTCGAGCACCTGCGCCAGGCCGGCGGCCAGCGCCAGCAGGGTCTTGCCGGTACCGGCCTGGCCAAGCAGGCTGACGAAGTCGACTTCCGGATTCATCAGGAGGTTGAGGGCAAAGTTCTGCTCGCGGTTGCGCGCGGTGATGCCCCACACATTGTTCTTCGTGTGGCTGTAGTCGCGCAGCGTCTGCAGCACGGCGGTCTTGCCATTGACCTGCTTGACCTGCGCGTACAGCGGCGACTGGCCATCCTTCGGCTCGAGGTACACGAACTGGTTCGGCAGCAGCGACGGGATGACCGGGCCGGTCACGCGGTAGTAGGTGGCCGAATTGCCGTTGCGGTTTTCCTGCCACGACTCGACGTCCTTGCCATGCGTGTCCCAGAAGTCCTCGGGCAGCTGGACGATGCCCGAGTACAGCAGGTCGGTGTCTTCCAGCACATGGTCGTTGAAGTAATCCTCGGCCGGCAGGCCCAGCGCACGCGCCTTGATGCGCATATTGATGTCTTTCGACACCAGCACGATGGCGCGGCCGTTCATCTGGCCTTCCAGCGCCCGCACCACGCCCAGGATCTGGTTGTCCGCCTTGCCCGACGGCAGGCCTTCCGGCAGCGCCGCGCCGTTCAGGCGGGTCTGGAAGTACAGGCGGCCCTTGGCGTCCTTGTTGCCCAGCTTGGACAGCGGGATGCCGGACTCGATCGCGTCGTCGTCGACGTTGGCGATCAGCGCGTCGAGCGTGCGCGAGACCTGGCGCGCATTGCGGGCGACCTCGGACATGCCCTTCTTGTGGTTGTCGAGCTCTTCCAGCGTCATCATCGGCAGGTAGACGTCGTGCTCTTCGAAGCGGAACAGCGACGATGGATCGTGCATCAGGACATTGGTATCGAGCACGAACACCTTGGTGGCGCCGGAACGGTCGGCCTTGCGGCTGGTGGACGACTTGACGGTGACTTCGACCGGCTTGTGCTTGGCGGGATGCGCGTCGGCGGCGTCGCCGGTATCGCGGATATCGGATTCACGCAGCTTGGCCGAGGCCGGCACGGCGGCCGGCTTGGCGCCCTTGCGCCCGGCCGGGCCGGCATTGGCTGGCTCGGCCGCGTTCTCGTTGGCGGCAGCGGCGATCGGTGCGGCAACGGCGGAAACCTGGGCAGCGGCGAGCGTATCGGACGCCTTGCGGCGCGCGCGCGATTTCGGGGTGGGGACGCCCTGACCGCTGATCAGGTCTTCGACGTCGGCGTCGGTGCTGGCGGATACCGGGCGCACCGGTGACTTGCCGGGTTCGGCTTTTGGATAATCTTTTGCCAGCAGCATCGTGGCTGGCTTGGTCGGCATTTTTGGTAGTGGCATCAGGTTCTCAATTGAAAAAAGTCGGAATGGCCGTGCGCGCGCGGGCCACGCTGGCGCGCTGCCGCACGGAGTCGATGCAACCAGGGAAAATCGTGGGAGACACACTTGCCACGGTCGGGTAATGGCGGAAGCAATGCCGGAAGCAATGGCCGAAGCGATGGCCAAGGTAATGGCCGAGTTCGGGAAACGTTCCGGCCCGACGGGCAAGGGGCGTAAATCGGTGTGCGTGTGTTGCGGGTTGACTCAAAATAAACGATAGCAATCCAGCAGGTTGAACAAACTGGAGCCATCCATATTCAGGGCTGGCTCTTCAGAAATTCCAGCACTTCAGTGACGTGATCGTTGACTTTCACGCCACGCCATTCTTTCACCAATCGGCCTTGAGCGTCAATGACAAACGTACTGCGCTCGACACCACGCACCTGTTTGCCATACATATTTTTCAGCTTCATGACACCGAACTGGGTGCACACGGACTCTTCCGGATCCGAGATCAGCTCGAACGGCAGGCCCAGCTTCGATTTGAAATTCTCGTGCGAGCGCAGCGAATCGCGGCTCAGCCCATAGATCTCGGCGCCCAGCGCCTGGAACGCGGGCCAGGCTTCGCGAAAGGCGATGCTCTCGGTGGTGCAGCCAGGGGTATTGTCCTTGGGGTAGAAGTACAGCACGGTGTACTTCGCCGGGCGGCCTGCGAGTGCGAAGGTCTGTGCGCCGGTCATCGGCGCGGAAAAAGGGGCGATGGTGGAAGGTTGGCTCTCGGCCACGGGGTTCTCCTGGCAATGACAGCGCGAACGCTGCGAATAAAACGCTTCCTGGCGCGGTGCAGGAATGCGGCAACGCATGATAATCCGGCCGCTCCCCAAGCCGCTAGTCCCGTATGGGAAAATGCATGATATTTACTATTATGTGAGCGATGTTGCTGAAATTCAAGAGCGTGCCAGCAGCACAACGCCCAGCATGATCACGCCCATGGCCAGCATGCGCTGCGGCGGGATGACTTCGCCGAGAAACATCCAGGCGCCCACTGCGCCAATCACATAGCCGAGCGACAGCATCGGATAGGCAATCGTCACGTCGGTGCGCGACAGGCCCAGGATCCACACCACCAGCGACACGCCGTAGCACAGCATGCCGAGCACGATCGGCCACTGGGTGGCGACCTTCAGGCCGGTGACGAACCAGTTGTCGCGAGTGAGGTGGATGGCGCCGCCGAGCGCATTGGTGCCGGCCTTGAGCAGCAGCTGGGCCGCCGCATTCAGGATGACGCCGGTGATGATGAACAGGAAGGCCGACCCGTTCATGCTGCCGGCGCTTCGATGATCAGCGCCAGCGTGACCTTGCGGCCTTCGCCCATCAGGACGTTGTAGGTGCGGCAGGCGGCCTGGCTGTCCATGCTCTCGACGCCGATGTGCAGGGCCGACAGACTGGCCACCAGGCGCGGATGCACGAAGCGCTGGCGCTCGCCGGTGCCGAGGATCACCACGTCCGGCGCATCCTTGGCGATCTCGTCGAAATGGGCCGTGGTCAGCTCGTCGAAGCGGGTCACGTTCCAGGGGCGCGGGGCGATCTCGGGCAAGACTGTCAGGCTGTAGTCGAACCGCTGGGCATTGATCTCGACGCCGCCGGCATCGTAGCCGGTCACGGTCTGGTATTGCTGGGTGCTGTCGGAATGGAGCTTCATGATGTCGAAAGGGTAGCTTTGGGCGATGAACATTGTACAAGATCGCGAGGTTGCCTAAATACGCTGCACGGGGCAGAATGGTATTTTTCGCACTGCAACAGTGCACCGCTCATCCAGAGGTTACCTTGCGCCCGATTTCCAAATCCAAGAAGCTCGACGAAGTCCTCTACGAGATCCGCGGCCCGGCGCTGGACAAGGCCCGCCAGATGGAAGAGGACGGCCAGAAGATCATCAAGCTCAATATCGGCAACCTGGCGGTATTCGGCTTCGATGCGCCCGACGAAATCGTCGGCGACATGATCCGCAATATGCACGGCGCGGCCGGCTACACCGACTCGAAGGGCATGTTCGCGCCGCGCAAGGCGGTCATGCACTATACGCAGAGCAAGAACATCGCCGGCGTGGGGATCGACGACATTTATCTTGGCAATGGCGCGTCCGAACTGATCGTGATGGCGATGCAGGGCTTGCTGAACAACGGCGACGAAGTGCTGGTGCCGGCGCCCGATTATCCGTTGTGGACCGCGGCGGTCAGCCTGGCCGGCGGCGCGCCAGTGCACTATGTGTGCGACGAGCAATCCGGCTGGATGCCCGACATCGAGGACATGCGGCGCAAGATCACGCCGAACACGCGCGCCATCGTCGTCATCAATCCGAACAACCCGACCGGCGCGCTCTACCCGAAAGAGGTACTGCTCGACATCATCGCGCTGGCACGCCAGCATCAGTTGATCGTCTACGCCGACGAGATCTACGACAAGACCCTGTACGACGGCGAAACCCACGTGTCGATCGCCTCGCTGGCCGACGACGTGCTGTTCGTGACCCTGAACGGCCTGTCGAAGAACTACCGTTCCTGCGGCTACCGTGCCGGCTGGATGGTGGTCTCGGGCGAGAAAAGCCATGCCAAGGGCTATATCGAGGGCCTGAACATGCTGGCCTCGATGCGCCTGTGCGCCAACGCGCCGGGCCAGTTCGCGATCCAGACCGCGCTGGGCGGCCACCAGAGCATCAACGAGCTGGTGGGGCCGGGCGGGCGTCTCCTGAAACAGCGCGACCTCGCCCACAAACTGCTTACCGACATACCGGGCGTGTCCTGCGTCAAGCCAAAAGCTGCGCTGTACATGTTCCCGCGCCTCGATCCGAAGATGTATCCGATCACGGACGACCAGCAATTCATCTGCGAATTGCTGGCCGAGGAAAAAGTGCTGCTGGTGCAAGGCACCGGCTTCAACTGGATTGCCCCGGACCATTTCCGGCTGGTCTTCCTTCCCAATTCCGACGACCTGACCGATGCCTGCGGACGTATCGCGCGCTTCCTCGACGGCTACCGACGACGCCATGCCTGAGCGAGACGCTGCATGGCGTCCAGACCATCAAGAGATACAGATTTTATGAAACCGATTCAAGTTGGCCTTCTGGGCATCGGCACCGTCGGTGCCGGTACCTTCAACGTTCTGCAGCGTAACCAGGAAGACATCCGCCGCCGCGCCGGCCGCGGCATCGAAATTGCGATGGTCGCGGCGCGCAACACCGAACGGGCGCGCGCGCTCACCGGCGGCGCCGTGGAGGTCGTGGCCGACCCGTTCGCGGTGGTCGACCATCCGGACATCGACATCGTCGTCGAGCTGATCGGCGGCTATGAGCTGCCCAAGGAACTCGTGCTGCGCGCGATCGCCAACGGCAAGCACGTGGTGACGGCCAACAAGGCGCTGCTGGCGCTGCACGGCAACGAGATCTTCGCCGCCGCGCAAGAGAAGGGCGTGATCGTGGCGTTCGAGGCGGCGGTGGCCGGCGGCATCCCGATCATCAAGGCGCTGCGCGAAGGCCTGACCGCGAACCGCATCGAATCGGTGGCCGGGGTCATCAACGGCACCACCAACTTCATCCTGACCGAGATGCGCGAGAAGGGCCTCGACTTCGGCACCGTGCTGAAACAGGCCCAGGAGCTCGGCTACGCCGAAGCCGACCCGACCTTCGACATCGAGGGTGTCGATGCGGCGCATAAACTGACGATCATGTCGGCGATCGCCTTCGGCATCCCGGTGCAGTTCGACAAGGCCTACGTGGAGGGCATCAGCCAGCTGCAGGCGGTCGACATCCGCTACGCCGAGCAACTGGGCTACCGCATCAAGCTGCTGGGCATCACCCGGCGCACCCAGACCGAGGCCGGCGACGGCGTCGAGCTGCGCGTGCATCCGACCCTGATCCCGGCCTCGCGCCTGATCGCCAATGTCGAAGGCGCGATGAACGCAGTGCTGGTGCAGGCCGACGCGGTCGGCGCCACGCTGTACTACGGCAAGGGCGCCGGCGCCGAGCCGACCGCATCGAGCGTGATCGCCGACCTGGTCGACGTGACGCGCCTGGCCACCGTGGATCCGTCCGGCCGCGTGCCGCACCTGGCGTTCCAGCCGAACCAGATGACCGACGTCGCCATCGTGCCGATGTCGGAAATCACCAGCAGCTACTACCTGCGCGTGCACGTGCAGGACCAGCTCGGCGTGATGGCCGACCTGACCCGCATCCTGGCCGACGCCGGCATCTCGATCGACGCCGTGCTGCAAAAGGAGCCGGGCGACAAGACCGACATCGACATCATCATGCTGACCCACCAGACCCGCGAAAAGAACATCGACGCGGCGATCGCCAAGGTCGAGGCGCTGCCGGCGGTGATCAGCAAGGTGACGCGGATTCGTCTGGAGATGCTGGGCTGAACGACGGCGGCTGAGGCAGGGTCGACGGCTCTGCCGTCGACGCGGCGATCGCTGGCCGCGCGCTCATTCGGCGCGGTATCGATCACGATCACGCGTCGGCGGCGGAGCCGCCAACCCTGCCGGCATCACGGCGGCGCATGCTGTCTGGCCGCGGCGCCGGATACGGCCTGGAACGCTGGGACAGTTCATCGTCATCGTCCAGAAGAACAGTGGTCAGGGTCAAGAGATCCTGCTCGATGTGCTCGAACAGCGTATTGGTGACGCTGGCGTAGCGAACGCGGAAGTCGGCGGAAGTCATCCGAACGATTTTACCGGTATGCGTGGTACCGGAAGCAGCGCATCGCCGGCCGTTTGACCGGTTTCAAGCGATGCCGGTGCGTATCATCCGCCACGACCGGCAGTATCGTCTGCGGCTACGCAAACATGTCCATGAGAAACACTGTTTGTGGGGTTTCTCTTGCCGTTGTACATTACGCACTCCACGTCCACCGAGCCATCGAGCATGAGCCAATCGAGCCAGTTTTCCCTGCTGACGCAGCGCCGTTTCGGCCCGTTTTTCTGGACCCAGTTCCTGGGCGCCTTCAACGACAACCTGTTCAAGACGGCGCTGCTGGTGGTCATGACCTACGACGCCCTGAACTGGACCACGCTCGACCCGTCCCTGATCAACAACCTGATTCCCGGCCTGTTCATCCTGCCGTACGTCCTGTTCTCGGCCACGTCGGGCCAGATCGCCGACAAGTTCGACAAGGGCCGGCTGGCACGCATCGTCAAGGTCGCCGAGATCGCCATCATGGCCGTCGCCGGCATCGGCTGGTTGAGCCACAACCTGTGGCTGCTGATCGCCGCCGTGATCGGCATGGGCATGCACTCGACGCTGTTCGGCCCCGTCAAGTATGCCTACATGCCGCAGCACCTGAAGCCGGAAGAACTGGTTGGCGGCAATGGCGTGGTGGAAATGGGCACCTTCGTCGGCATCCTGCTGGGCGAAGTGGCCGGTGCGATCCTGGTCGGCTACAAGCCGAACGGCATCATGCTGGTGGCGGGCGCCACGCTGGTGTTTGCCGTGCTGGGCCTGGTCGCCAGCTGGCGCATTCCAGCCTCGCCGCCGCCGGCGCCCGAGCTGCGCATCAGCCGCAATATTTTCGCGGAATCGTGGCGCAACCTGGCGTTTTCGCGCCAGAACCGCACCGTGTTCCTGTCGATGCTGGGCAATTCCTGGTTCTGGTTTTATGGCGCATTGCTGCTGGCCCAGTTCCCGGTGTTTTCGAAAGACTACCTGCACGGCGACCACAGCGTGTTCGTGCTGCTGCTGACCGTGTTTTCGCTTGGCATCGGACTGGGTTCGCTGCTGTGCGAACGCCTGTCGGGCCACAAGGTCGAGATCGGCCTGGTGCCGTTCGGCTCGATCGGCCTGTCGGTGTTCGGCATCGACCTGTATTTCGCCGCCAGCGGCTTCACCGGCAGCGCGGCGGTCGTGGACTGGCTGGCGCTGGTGCAGCAGCCCGGCGCGCTGCGCATCCTGTTCGACCTGGTCATGATCGGCGTGTTCGGCGGCTTTTACATCGTGCCGCTGTTCGCCCTGATCCAGACCCGCTGCGACCAGAAACACGTGTCGCGCACCATCGCCGGCATGAACATCCTGAACGCGATCTTCATGGTGGCGTCGGCCGGGGTGGCGATCCTGCTGCTGGGCCAGGGCCTGTCGATTCCCGAGCTGTTCCTGACCACGGCGCTGCTCAATGCGGTGGTGGCGGTGTACATCTTCTCGCTGGTGCCAGAGTTCTTGATGCGCTTCCTGGCCTGGCTGCTGATCCATACCGTGTACCGCGTACGCACCCTGGACACGGCGCGCATCCCGGACGAAGGCCCGGCCGTGCTGGTGTGTAACCACGTCAGCTATGTCGACGCGATCGTGATCAACGCCGCCAGCCCGCGCCCGATCCGTTTCGTGATGGACCACCGCATCTTCAAGACGCCATTCCTGCGCTGGATCTTCCGGGCCGTGAACGCGATCCCGATCGCGCCGGCCAAGGAAGATCCATGGACCATGGAAAAGGCCTTTGTGGACATTGCCCATGCCTTGCATGATGGCGAGCTGGTCTGCATCTTCCCGGAAGGAAAACTCACCTCGACCGGCGAAGTGAACGAGTTCCGCAACGGCATCGCCAAAATCGTCGAGCGCAGCCGGGTGCCGGTGATCCCGATGGCGCTCAGCGGCTTGTGGGGCAGCTGGTTCACGCGCGACAGATCGAGCCTGTTCGAGCGGCGCATCGCACGCGGCATGCGCTCGCAGCTGGCGCTGGCGGTCGGCGAACCGGTGGCGCCGGAGCGGGCCACACCGGAGTATCTGCAGCAACAGGTGATGGCGCTGCGGGGCGAGCGCAAGTGAGCGGTGATGCAGGCCGGATACCACCGGCACCGTATGGCAAAAACGCAAGTTTTTTTCGGCGGCTCTGATATAATTGTCGACTAGTCGGGGCGTAGCGCAGCCTGGTAGCGTACGTGCATGGGGTGCACGGGGTCGGAGGTTCGAATCCTCTCGCCCCGACCAAAAGAATCAACGAAAAGGCCAGCTGAGAAGCTGGCCTTTTTGTTTCTACGCGATGCGTTGGACGGTCGTTCTCCTGCCGCGTCGACGCCCCATCAAACCCAGTAAGGCAATCCCGCAGGCGAGCATCGCCGGGGCCGGCGCTTCCGGAACGGGCGAGGCCATCGTATACGACCCGGATTCCGCGATCACCCTGAACTCCCCGGACGCCGCGTAATCGGTGTCGTTGGTGAACATGAGGGGTAGCGTCAGTTGACGATTCACTTCAGTCCGATAGGTGCCAAGCGGGTCCAACCCGACATACCTGGCGTCGTCCTCGGAATCGTACCGGGTCCAGCGGTCCCGCGGTGGTCCCCAGGTGGCATTTGCCAGGAACGCGATCCACGCTGTGCCGTATTGAACCTGCGGCGGGGCGGGAGACGCCAGCATTGCGATGTCGGCATCGATGAGAAGCGACACGTGGGTATATGCCGAAAACGTGAAATTACAACGCCGTTCCTCGTAGGCATAATCGTCATGGGCCCTATCTGTGGTCGGCGTGACCGTGGTGGATACCGACAGCGAAGGCAGAACGGCGTCCTCGAACGCAAACCAGGGCGCCAGGCCGTCGTCCGGGTTCAGGTCGGTCAGCACGACACGGATATTCGACGCGCTGACTGTCGACGTGATCTGGGCCGTTGCGGGAAGGGCGTGCAATGCGGCGCATGCGAGCAGCGCGCCGGTCAGTCGTATCGGGGGCATGTGCATCGTGATTCTTCCAGTGGATACCGCGATTGACAGGCGCCCACGCCGACGTCGTTCACGGCGAGGGCGCGCGCCGCGTTGACCTGCTTGGAAGGATACGACGGTTTCCGGCCCGGTCCGCTTGAAACGCTGTTGTATTTCGGTTTTCTGGCCGCATGCCTGTTTGCCGGGCCGGGATCCATGGCGGATGGGGCCGGACCTGCGGGGTTCAGGCCACGCCCTGCACCAGCGTCGGTGCGTCGCCGATCTGGCGTGCGTCGAGCGGAAGGTCGACGGTGAAGGTGGTGCCGCGTTCGGCGCTGCTGTCCAGGCTGATGCTGCCGCCGTGGCTTTCCGCCACCGCGCGCACGTAGGGCAGGCCGATGCCCCAACCCTGGTCCGGGCCGCGCCGCGCCAGTTCGGCGCGGCGATACATCTGGAAGATGCATTCGTGCTCCTGCGGCGGTATCGGCGGGCCCTCGTTGTGCACGGAAAGCAGCAGGCGGCCGAATGCCTCGTTGATCCGGACCGTTACCGGGGTTGCGGGAGCGCCATATTTGAAGGCGTTCGCCAGCAGATTCTCGACCGCGCGCTTGAGTGCGGGGCGGTCCCACCAGCCATTGGCGGGACACATATCCAGCCGGGTTCGGGTGCGATGGCTGGCGTCGGTCTCGGCCTGTATTTCCTCGACCAGCGCGACGATATCGACGCTCGACATGCTCAGCCGGATACTTTCTCCGCTGTGGAACGCCATCGTATCGAGCAGTTCGTCGATCATGACGGCAATGCGCCGGGTATTGGCCAGGGCTTTGGTGGCGGTGGTCCTGATCCGGGCCGGATCGTCGCTCAGCAAGATCAGTTCGAGCGCCGACATGGTGGCGCTCAGGGGGCCGCGCATATCATGGGTCAGGGCCGCCGCGAAGCGTTCGCGAAAGCCGCTGTGAACCAGCGAAAACGCTTCGACCGACTGCTGGATGCCGGAGTCGATGGATGCGTTGATCGCATGCGCTTCGTCGTAGTCGAGCACCATCCCGTCCTGTTGCAGCACATGGAAAATGGCCCACCGAAGAATCTGGTATTCCTCGATCAGGGCTGTATGGTCGTAGGAGGTGATGCGGGCGCGCTCACCGCCATGCTCGGCGGAGATGGTGGTGCCGTCGATGGCGGAATGGCGCGGATAGCCGGGGCTGATGCTTTGCGCGATGTTGTCGTACAAAACCGGCAGGGTATCGACCAGGATGGGGCGCTGGACAGTCCGTGCTTGCGCTATCCGCTCGCGCACACGTTCTTCCCATACGGTGAAGACGGTGTCGCGCAATGCGAGCATGCGTGCGGCCTTGCCCGACAATTGCCAAGGGGCGGCATCCTGGTCGCTCGCATGGTTCACGTGGCCATCCTGTTTCAAGAGGTTGACTTGCGATTCTACGCGCCATTAACGCCGCGCGGTGCGATTGTCGCCGCGTTCGGATGAGGTGTTCATATCGTGCAATGCGTCACCGGCAGCGCAGGTGTCGAGCAAGGCCAGCAGCCGACCGATATCGACCGGCTTGACCAGATGGGCGCAGAATCCTGCCTGGCGCGACGCCTCCAGGTCTTGCGGCTGGCCATAGCCGCTCAGTGCGACCAGTGCCGCCTTTTCCTGTCCCGGCAGGGCGCGCAGGCGGCGCGCCAGCGCATGGCCGTCCATGCCGGGCAGGCCGATGTCCAGGATGCCGATGTCGAACGGTTCGTGCGCGGCGCGGCGCAGGGCGGCTGCCGGCGTATCCTCGACCGTTACCGTATGTCCAACCGCGGCGAGCATGATGGACAGCGATTCGGCGGCGTCGCGGTTGTCGTCGACCACCAGGATGCGCCGGGACACGGCTGCCTCCGGGACGGCGCCGTCGTGCGCGGTCCCGGGTACGGGGGCGCCGGTGGCGTCGTGCACGGGCAGCACGACACTGAAGCTGCTGCCCCGGCCGGGCCCGTCGCTGTGCGCCGCGACCGTGCCGCCATGCAGGCTGACCATGCTGCGCACCAGCGCCAGGCCGAGCCCGAGTCCGCCCTGGGCGCGGTCGGGGGTACGCTTGGCCTGGGTGAACAGCTCGAAGATATCGGGCAGCAGCGCCGCATCGATGCCGATGCCGTTGTCCTTCACGCACAGGCGCACCGCGCCTGGCAGGGCGTCGGCGCAGACCGTGATCTCGCCGCCTTCCTGGGTGTACTTGGCGGCATTGTTGAGCAGGTTCGCCATGACCTGCACCAGCCGCTTGCGGTCGCCCAGTATGCGCACGTTGGCGTCGCCCAGGCGGATCGCGAGCGTGTGGCCCTTCTTTTCGATCAATGGCCGGGCCTGCTCGATGGCGGCCTGGATCACCGGCTTGAGTTCGACCGGTTCGCATTCGAGTTCGACCAGGCCGCGGGTGACCCGCGACACGTCCAGCAAATCGTCCACCAGCTCGACCATATGGCGCACCTGGCGGCCGATCACGTCGCCGGCGTGCGCGATGCGTTGCGCGTTGCTGCCGGCCAGCTTGAGGATCTGGGCGGCGGTGCTGATCGGGGCGAGCGGATTGCGCAGTTCGTGGGCCAGCATCGCGAGAAACTCGTCCTTGCGGGTATTGGCGGCCTGGAGTTCTTCGGCCGCCAGTTTCTGGTCGTGGATGTCGGTGACGGTGCCCATCCAGCGGATGATGGCGCCGTCGTCGCCCCAGACCGGCAGGGCGCGGTTCAGGACCCAGCGCCAGCTGCCGTCGTGGTAGCGGATGCGGTGTTCGACTTCGAACAGCGCGCCGCCCGCCTGGCTGTCGGCCCACTGCGCCTGGAGCCGCGCCAGGTCGTCCGGATGCACGATCACGGTCCACCCGTTCCCGAGCAGGTTCAGGTCGCTCAGGCCGGTGAACTCGTGCCAGCGCTGGTTGGCGTAGTCGTTCTGGCCGTCGGGCGTGGCCGACCAGACCATCTGCGGCATCGCCTCGGTGATCGTGCGGAACTTGCTTTCGCTGTCGCGCAGGGCGCGCTGGGCGTCGAGCTGGGCCGTCATGTCGGTCGACGCCGCCACTGCGCCGAGGATCGCGCCATGCTCGTCGCGGATCGCGCTGGCGCGCGTAAACAGGGTGCGGCGCCGGCCGGGCTGGCCGAACGGTTCGATCTCGACGATGTCGGCGTCGACCGTTTCGCCGCGCAGGGCGCGCGCCAGGGCCCAGTCGCCAGGCGCGATGCGCTGCCCGTGGCGCGCCGAACCGTCGGCCCAGCGGCCGCGCCAGTCGGCGTAGCCTTCCTGGCTGGTCGACATCGGGTGCTCGCCCCACAGTTCGCGGCTCATGCGGTTGGCCGACGACAGGGCGCCGCCGGCGTCGGCGTACACGATCCCGACCGGCGCCGCGGCGAGCAGCGCGTCCAGCCGGCGCCGGTCGGCCTCGGCCTGGGCGGCCGCTTCGCGCGCGGCCTGCTCGCTGGCGCGCAGCGCATGCTCGGCGTTCCTGCGCGCGGTAATGTCGGTAAACAACAGCGCCACGCGGCGCCGGCTCGGGTGCGCGATCGGGCTGGCATACACGGTGAACCAGCGGCCCATCGCCTCCGAACCCTGCTCGAAGCGGCGCGCCACGCCTGAACGGGCGATGGCGTCGTAGCTGTCGACCCAGCTCTGCTCGAGGTCCGGCACCATCTGGCGCGCGGTCTTGCCGACGCTGTCGACCAGGCCGGTATGGCGGGCGAAGGCGTGGTTGGCTTCGATGAATTCATAATCGATGGCGCGGCCTTCATCATCGTCGACCATGTCGAGCAAGCAAAAGCCATCGTCCATGGTCTGGATCAGCGCATGGTTGGTCTGCTCGAGCTTTTCGCGCAGCAGGTGGTCGCGGGTGACATCGTTGCAGATCACCAGCACGCCATGGATGCCGGCTTCGTCCTCGATGGGGCTGTAGCCGTAGGTCCACCAGACGTCTTCGCGCCGCCCGTGACGCGTGAGCGGCACCAGGCGGTCTTCGTACCAGGCGCTGCCGCCACCGGCCATCACGCGTTCGATGTCGGGACCGATCAGGTGCCAGGCTTCTTTCCAGCATTCCCGGCCGGGTGCGCCGAGGGCGCTCGGATGACGTTCCGGTCCCATGGTCCGGCTGTAGGCATCGTTGTAGAACTGGATGAGGTCGTCGCCCCACCAGATGAACATCGGATGATTGCTCGACAGCAGTACGCGCACCATGGTCTTGAGGGTCGACGGCCAGGTATCGGGCGCACCCATCGGCGTGGCATGCCAATCATGGCCACGCATCAGCGCGCCCATCTCGCCGCCGCCCGCTAGACAGCTCAAACTCGTATTCAACATGATTCCGTATGGGATTGCGCAACCGCTCACAATACGGTGTACATGGCCATACTGCAACTCCAGTGGCGCAAGGAAACTATCACGATCTTTATCGCTTGTTGAGTGCGTCATCCAGGCAACATGATGCGGGACAAATGCAATTTTCTTGGAAACAATTGCCTTTCAATATCGATAAATGTTGGTGTTGAAGTATCATTCGGTACAACCGTCTCGATGCGATGAGAATTCCATGCACCACACCGTTCGTGAAGATTGCCTGACTGCCCAGCATATTGAAGTAGCGCTTGTCTACAAGGACATGCTGAGCCTGAATGATGCGCTGGAGTACCTGCGACGGGAGCAGATACCGGAAACGCTTGCCGAGCGGGTATTGCTGACCGACCGGAGACGACAGGCGCAACCGGCGCCGTCCGCATGCCGCATCCCGCAAGCAGCGCCGGTCGGATGCCGGCGCCATGATGGCGTCCACGAAGCCATCGTCGAGGCAGCGCTCACGATCGAGCGCAAACAGGGCGTGCAATGGGCGCTGGCGCTGATGCGCGATGAGGGCGTCCCGGAGAGCGTCATTGCCAGGGTCGTGGCGCAGGGGCCGCGCCAGCTTCGTGTGAAACCAGTACGTGTCCAGGCCGTCCGGGCCAGACCCCCATATCGGGACTGATGGTGGGCCTGGTCAGAAACTAGCGCTGGCGCTGCAGGCGCAGCAGCAACCAGGCCGCTACGGTGGTGAACGTCGCCACCAGGGCGAGCGCGATCCAGAAGCCGTGGCCATTGCCGGCCAGCGGCACGCCGCCCACATTCATGCCGAGCAGGCCGGCAATCAGGTTGATCGGCAGCGCCATCACCGTCACGATCGTCAACAGGTACAGGCTGCGCGCATTGTCTTCGTTCACGCGCGCCGCGATTTCTTCCTGCAGCAGCTTGATGCGTTCTTGCAGCGCCGCCAGGTCGCTCAGCACCACCGTGAATTCTTCGGTGGCCTGGCGCAGGTCCTGGCGGTCTTCGGCGTCGACCCAGGTCGGTGGACGCTGCAGCAGGCGAAACAGGGCGGCCGGCTCGGGCGCCAGCAGCCGCTGCAGGCGCACCAGCACGCGCCGCAGCGCGCCCAGGTCTTCGCGCTGGCGCGTCAGGCGGCCGGCCAGCAGGCGGTCTTCGATGGTGTCGACCCGCGCCACGGCATCGCGCACGATATTCACCAGCACGTCGGCCTGGTCGCGTAGCAGGTGGACCAGCAGTTCGCTGGTCGAGCGCAGCGGCGCGCCCCCTTGCACGTCCTGGCGCAGCCGTTCGATCGAGGCCAGCGGCTTGCGCCGCGCGCTGATCACCAGATGGGGCGTGACATGCGCCCATAGCGTGGAGATGTCGGCGGTGTCGAGCGAAAAGCCGTGCAGTACGTCGTTGACCACGGCGATCAGGGCATTGTCGGCGATCTCGATGCGGGTCGAGCGCGAACCCTGGTGCAAGGTGGCGTAGAACGCGTCGGCCAGGCCCGCGTGGGCGCGCAGCCAGCGTTCGCTGGCGGTGTTCGACAGGTTGAAGTGCAGCCAGATGAACTGGCCCGGCTGGGGCGCGGCCATCCACGCGGCGGCGTCCTGCACGCCGACCGGCGCCGCCGCGCCGTCCCGCCCGATCAGGAAGCCCCATACCAGGCCCGAATCGTCCGAGCCGTAACTGAAACCGGAATGCGCGCTGAACACCGCCATCTTTCATCCTGCTGCTGTGAACGATAGGCAATTGTAGAGCGTTACGCTCTCGCCATGTTGGCGGGTGGATGGGCGTCGCCCCGGCCTGCCGGTCTGCAGGACTGGTTGCGATGTCATCAAGATGAAACGCGGACCGGCTAAGCTTGCGCCTGTGTCTCTCCGCGTGATCCCTCAACCGGATACTGCGTTTTTCCGTCGGCCTTGCGGCCGGCGGATTTTTTTTATGTCCCGCCCGGGCGGGCCGGCGCCCTGGGCTGGCGCGGGCACGGGCCCGGCGAAAGGAATAACGATGCAAGCTTCCCGGATCGATCGCCGCAGTGCGGCCAACCCCGTCGCGCGCGACCAGTCGCATGTGGACGCCAGTCATGTGGTACGCCAGAGCATGGCGATCCAGGCCAGCCTGGGTACCCGCAGCGCCGTGGAATTTTTGAAACGGCACGGCGTGCAGGGCGCCGTGATCCAGCGCGTGCTGACGGGCGCGCAGGTGCGCAGCGACGATGTGGCCGATGCCGATGCCGATCCCGATGCCGATGCCGGTGCCGACGAGGTTGCGCTCGACGAGCCACGTAGATAGGCAACGATGGGCTGTGCGGTTCATGGCGCTTCCTCGTGGTGTGCGATGAGCAGGGCGGCGCTGTACAGGTCGGGCGCGATGCGGGTGGGCAGGCGCCGCGGTCCCAGCCGCCATTCGGTTTCGTTGCCATTGTCGATCAGCAGGCTGCGGCAGCCGGCGCGGTTGCCGGCCTCGACATCGTTGAGGATGTCGCCGACCATCCATGAGGTTTTCAGGTCGATGCCGTGTTCGCGCGCGGCGCGCAGCAGCATGCCCGGTGCGGGCTTGCGGCAGGCGCAGGTGACGGCGTAGTCGGTCACCGTGCCGAGCGGATGGTGCGGGCAGTAATAAAAACCGTCGAGCGCGAGGTGTTCGCGAAACAGCAGGTCGGCCAGCCGGTTGGCAACGGCGTCCATGGCGTCTTCGCCAAAGCAGCCGTGCGCGATGCCGGACTGGTTGCAGGCCACGAACAGCCGGTAGTCGAGTGCGGCCAGCATGCGCAGCGCGGCGCCGGCCCCGCTGACCAGCCGGATGCGGCGCGGTTCGGCGTCGAAGGGAGCGCCCTCGACCAGCGTGCCGTCGCTGTCCAGGAACACGGCCTTGCGCAGTGCGGCGCGGATGCCGCCCGTCGCCGGTGCATCGGCCTGGGCGGACAGTGGGGGCAGGGTGGTCATGCCGGCCCCCGTTTGCTGCCGGCCGCCTCTATCGGCCGGGCCAGGCCGGGACTGCGCTGCAGCCGCGCCAGATGCGCCAGGCGCGCGGCCAGCGCCTGCGCATCGCGCGGCGCGACCAGCCAGCCGGTGACGCCATCGACCACGCTGGCGGCGCTGGCGGCGCCGCCAGCCGCCCCGGTCGCCGGCCGGACCCACGCCGCCGCTTCGGTCCCGGCGCCGCCGTAGCTGGCCTGCCACGGCAGGTTGACCAGCACGTCGCAGGCCGCGTCGCAGGTCGCGTCGCAGGCCGCGTCGCAGTGCGCGCCGGTATCGATGCACGGGCAGGCCATGAAATGCACCCGCACTTCGATGCCCAGTTCGCGCGCCAGCTGACGCAAGCGCGCCCGTTCGGCGCCGGCCACGCTGCCCGGCTCGAGGCAGTCGTCAGCGGCAATCAGCAGCGTTGCCTCGACCCCGTGTTGAAAGCGCAGCAGGGCGACGCCCAGCAGCGCGGTGTCGATACCGCTGCGCGGCGCCATGCGCCCGCGGTGCAGGACCACGAAGTCGGATGGGTCGAGGCCAAGGCGGCGCCGGGCCTCGGCTTGAAGCAGACGCGAGGGCGTAATGCGGTCTTCGTACAGGACGTCGTCTGCAGCGAACATGGCGTTTCTCCCCGATTGGGCCAGTGCCGGAAAGTGGCGATGGCGAACGGTTCGAGTGCCTGGGACGCGGGGAGTTCCTGTGTTTACATACAGTGTGGAGGTGGATCAAGCCTGTCCCCGTAAAGCACGCGGGCGGCAGTCTCGAGGACTGCCGCCCGGGGCGATGGTCAATCCTGGCGGGACCGGCGATCAGCCGCGCGAGAAGCCGGTATCGTCGTCCATCTTGCGGTCGCCCGCCAGCTTGTTGGCGCCGGCCGGGCTACGCGGGTAGCCGCCGGCCGCGTCGTTCGATTCGTGCACCCGGTCCGGATCGGCCTGCATGCTGCCGCCCGGCTGCCAGCCCGGGTCCTCGTTGCGCGGGCCGCTATTGCCGGGGCTGCGCGGCAAGCCGCCCGAGGCGTTGTTCGACTTGTGGATGGCGTCGGGGGCGGTTTCGCGGCGGTCGTTGCCGGTCTGCGAACCCTCGCGGTCGACGCTTCGCTGGACCGCGCTGGCGCTGGCGTCCTGGGTATCGGCGCGGTTGTCGCCGGTGGCGGCCTGGCGGTTGCCGTAGATGTCGCCCTGCTGGACGCCCGGTACGCCAGCCTCGGTGCCGCGCGTGACGTTGCTGCCGGTGTTCGACACCCCCCCTTCGTGGCGGCCGCGTTCGTCGACCGAGGTGCCGGCTGCATCGGTGCGCATCCCGACCGGCTGCTCGAGTTCACCCAGCGCGTCCGAATGCATTTCCATCTGGCGCGTGTGGCTGTCGCTCAGGTTCTGCGCACCACCGGTACTGGCAAGCGGCTGCGCCGGCACGGGCGTGGCGGAGGCATGCGCCATGCCGGTGCCGTTGCCGTTGCCACGGTCGGCCATCGAGCGTGCGTGGGTTTCGTCCTGGCGATTTTTTTCGTTGGCGCCGTTATTCGTTTGATTGTTGCTTTCGCTGCGTTGATTCGCATCCATGTCGGTCTCCTTGTGCGTTGGTGACTGGCAAGCGTCGCGCTGCCGGATGCTCCAATAATGCGCCTTCGCGCACCCGTGCAGAATAGGAAGAGGTAGGGGGACGGTGTAGGACTTTATCTGACCAGCTTGTTGATGAGAAGGAAGTGATTTCACGAGCGCATTTTCTGTCGCGTGTAGTCCTACAAAGTCATCTGAAATGCTCCTATACCCTCATCTATCCTACCTGCCTAACATGACTTCCGACTCATCGCTCATCGGCGCCACGCCTGGAGACGACAGGGTCCAAGCCTGCCGCAGGACGCGGCGGTTTTCATAAGTTACAGGGAGAATGCATCATGGCATCAAGCAATCAAGGTAACAAGCAGTCGGGCGCCCAGGGCAACAGCCAAAGCAGCGGCACGCGCAATCGCGGCTTTGCATCGATGGATCCGGCACGCCAGCGTGAAATCGCCAGCCAGGGCGGCAAGGCTGCGCACGCCAAGGGCACCGCCCACGAATTCACCTCGGAAGAAGCGCGCCGTGCCGGTAGCCTGAGCCACGGCAATCGCCAGTCGGCCAATGCCAGCGCCGGTGGCCCGGCGCGCGCCAGCGGCAATCGCAGCGGCTCGAAACAGTAGGCAGCGCATAGCAGTCCGCAGGCCAGCGGCCGCGGGCACGATCCATGGGGAGCGTACACGCTCCCCTTTTCATTTCCAGAACCATACCGAAGGCCGACACGATGGGGTAGAATCGCTGCGCCTTTTTCAACCTCCCAAGGATCATGTCGTGAAACCAGCGGTCATTCGTCAAGTCAAGAGCCTGTCCATGTCGTGCGACCGGGTCGGCAACCTGTTGCTCACCAAGTTTTCGTCGCAGGGCGCAAGCGACCTCTGCATCCATGTGCCGGCCAACATCGTGTTCTGGCTGCTCAAGCACTTGCCGGCCAACCGTGATCCGCAACTGAAGGCGCCGCCAGCCGGCCCGACCATTACCCAGCAGGATTGGGAAAGCCCGTACGTGCCGCGCGCCCAGTACGTCAACTGCAAGGAATTGCCGGGTGCGATCCGCATGACCTTCGTGCTCGATCGCAAACCGGACCTGACCGTCGTGCTCGACCGCGGCAACGTCGAGCTGATGCGCCAGATCATGCAGATGTACACGAAGGACCTGATCGACCTCGACGCGCAATAACAAGCTGTCCCGGCAGCCTCGAAGCGCGCGGCGCCCGGCACGGCTGACCGGACGGTGTGCGCCGATCCGGTATCATGGCGGGGTTGCCTGTTTTGCTATCCGCCATGAAAGGACCACCATGCCCATCAAGATCAGCACGATGTTCGACTCCGGCTCGATCGACGTCGTCCGCGCCGACAAGGCCAGCCAGATCGACCTGAACCTGCGCAAGGATTCGCACGCCGACATCCACCAATGGTTCCACTTCCGCCTGCAGGGCGCACGCGCCCAGGCCGTCACCATGCGTTTCCTGAACGCCGGCCAGGCCACGTATCCGAAAGGCTTCGAAGGCTACCAGGCGGTGGCGAGCTACGACACCGAGAACTGGTTCCGGGTTCCCACCAGCTTCGACGGCCAGGTCATGACGATCGAGCACACGCCCGAGCTCGACAGCGTCTACTACGCCTATTTCGAACCCTACACCTGGGAACGCCACTTGCGCCTGCTGGGCGAAGTGGCCGAGAACCCGATCGCGCGCGTGCACGACATCGGTTCCACGGTCGACGGCCGCGACATGAACCTGGTCGTGATCGGCAACCCCAATGCCGAGAAAAAGATCTGGGTCATCGCGCGCCAGCATCCGGGCGAATCGATGGCCGAGTGGTTCGTCGAGGGCATGATGGATGCGCTGCTCGACAGTGCCAATCCGGTCGCCCGCAAGCTGCTGCAGCGCGCCGTGTTCTACATCGTCCCGAACATGAATCCGGACGGTTCCGTGCGCGGCAACCTGCGCACCAACGCCGCCGGCGCCAATCTCAACCGCGAGTGGATGAACCCGTCGCCCGAGCGCAGCCCCGAAGTACTGTGCGTGAAGAACAAGATCGAGGAAACCGGTATCGACATGTTCTTCGACATCCATGGCGACGAGGCCTTGCCGTACAACTTCGTGGCCGGCTGCGAGATGCTCGAAGACTTCACGGCCGAGCGCGCGCTCGAGCAGAGCACCTTCATCGACCGCTACATCAGCTGCAGCCCGGACTTCCAGAAGGAATTCGGCTATGCCGCCAGCAAGTACAACGAAGAACTGCTGACCCTGGCCTCGAAATATGTCGGCCACCACTTCAAGTGCCTGTCGCTGACGCTGGAAATGCCGTTCAAGGACAACGCCAACCTGCCTGACCCGCATACCGGCTGGAACGGCGCGCGCAGCGCCGGCCTGGGCGCGGCCATGCTGCAGCCGATCCTGCAAGGGCTGGGCTGAGCAATGGGTGTCGAGATCGAACGCAAGTTCCTGGTGACCAGCGATGCCTGGAAACAGCTCGGCGCCCCGGTCCTGCTGCGCCAGGGCTACCTGTCGTCCGATCCGCTGCGCACCGTGCGTGTGCGCATCGAGGGGCTCAGCGGCCAGGAAACGGGGGCGCTGACCATCAAGAGCAAGAGCGAAGGCGCGACGCGCGGCGAGTGGGAGTATCCGATCCCGCTGTCCGAGGCAACCGAGCTGCTCGAGCGTCTGTGCGAGCGTCCGCTGGTCGAAAAATACCGGCGCCGCATCGCGCATGCCGGCTTTGTCTGGGAAGTCGACGAGTTCCTGGGCGAGAACGCGGGCCTGGTGGTGGCCGAGATCGAGCTGCCGACCGAGGACACCGTGTTCGCGCGGCCCGACTGGATCGGCGCCGAAGTCACCCACGACCAGCGCTATTTCAATTCCAACCTGATCCGCCAACCCTATTCCACCTGGTCCCATCCATGACGACAGTGTCCCGCCGCCATATCCTTGCTGTTTCCGTTGCATCCTTGCTGGGCCTGGGCCTGAATCTGGCCTTGCCGGCGGGCGCCGCTGTCGCTGCCGACGCGGCCACGTATTTCCCGCCGCAAGGAGAATGGGCGCGCATGGATCCGGCCGCCCTGGGCATGGATCCGGCCGCACTGGCCGCCGCGGTGCGCTTCGCCGAATCGCGCGAGACCGCGCGCCCGCTCGACCTGTCCGACCAGGAAGCCGTGTTCGGTGCGCGCCTCGGCTCGATGCCGACCAAGCGCGCCCGCACCAACGGCGTGGTGATTTACAAGGGGCATGTGGTGGCCGAGTTCGGCGACACGCGTGCGGTCGACCCCACCTATTCGGTGGCCAAGAGCATGCTGGCCACGGTGGCCGGCGTGGCGGTGCGCGAGGGCCGTATCGGCAGCGTCGACGAGCCGCTCGCGCGGCGCGTGGACGATGGCGGCTATGCAAGCGCGCACAACGCGCCGGTGACCTGGAAGCAGCACCTGCAGCAGGAGTCCGAGTGGGAAGGCACGCTCTGGGGCAAGCACAGCAATTTCATCGGCAGGGAAGCGTTCGGCAAGGGCGAGCGCAAACCACGTACGCTGCAGGCGCCCGGCAGCTTCTACGAATACAACGACACGCGGGTGAACCGGTTCGCGTTGTCGCTGCTGCGCGTGTTCGGCCAGTCGGTGCCGGACGTGTTCGAGCAGGAAATCATGGCGCCGATCGGCGCCTCCGGCACCTGGAAATGGATTCCCTACCATAACAGCTACGTCGACGTGAACGGCAAGCAGGTGGCCTCGGTCAGCGGCGGCACGCGCTGGGGTGGCGGCATGTGGATCGACAGCTGGGACATGGCGCGCTTTGGCTACCTGTGGCTCAACGGTGGCAACTGGGATCGCCGCCAGATCCTGCCGCCAGCCTACGTCAAGGATGCCTTGACGCCGAGCGCACATGGACCGGACTACGGCTACCTGTGGTGGCTCAATACCAGGGGCAAGAACCTGCCGGGGATGCCGGCCACGGCCTTCGCGGCGCTGGGGGCGGGCAGCAACGATATCGTCGTCTCGCCCGAGCACGACCTGGTCGTTGTGTGGCGCTGGCATGCCGGCAATGCCGCCGAATTTGTGACACGCGTGATTGGCGCGATCCGCAAGTAGGGCTGGCCTGCGGAGGCGCCCGGCAACGCCTCTGCAGTGAAATTCCTGTCGGAAATCTTTACATCAGGAATTTCGCATTTCCCCAAGTAATTGATTTTCCTCAAGGTATCTTCTTGGTATGAAATTTGCATATTGTTGGTTTCCAACACTAGAGGTGCTCCATGCAAAAAAATACCGTCCTGAAGTCGCGCCTGGTCAAAGCGGCATTGTGTGTCGCAGTCGCTTTCAGCGCGTCGGCCAGCCACGCCACGCCGATCCTCCTGCAAAACGCCGGTTTCGAAACCAATAGCCAGGGCCAGAGCTATCAATACCTGGATGGCCAGACCGTGGACGGCTGGTCGTTCGTCGGCAATGCTGGTGTCGCCGGTAACAACAGCCTGTTCAATGTGGCGAACGCCCCGGGCAACCAGGCTGCGTTCCTGCAGCAGGCCGGTGCGTCGATCTCGCAAGCGTTCACTTTCGCCGGCGGCATGCTGTCGGTCGATTTCCTGGCCCAATACCGTTTCTATTACGGTGGCAACACCGTGCAGGTGTCGATCAATGACCAGCTCCTGACATTCAACGGCGCGACCTCGTTCTCGCCATCGTCGGATAACACGTTCACGCAATACCAGACCGATGCCATCGCGCTGGCGGCTGGCGACTATGTCCTGAAGTTTACCGGTATTGACGGTTCGCACGACTACACGACCTTCATCGACAATGTCTCGGTCAACGCCGTGCCGGAACCAGGCAGCCTGGCGCTGCTCGGCGCTGGCCTGCTGGCCGTGGCCGGCCTGCGTCGTCGTCGCCGCGGCTGATCCGCGCGATCGAGCGCAGCGTGGGCGAGCCAGCCGGTCCGCCCACCGCATGACCCGCGCCCGGAACGCTCCGGGCGGTCACCACGGCGCCGCGCGCCAGTCCTTGTCTCTTTCCTTGTCACCTCCCACGACGTTCTCGACGTCTTCTTTCTGCCTGCAAGAAGCTTGTTCGCGCGTGTGCGCACGCGTTCAATTGTGCGGGGCAATGCGCGTCCGGGATGATATATTTTTAATATTAATTCCAACCGCAGTGCGGTGTCGTACATCCCGGTTTGACTCGACAATTCAGTGCATTCGTTCTCGTCCGAGTTCAGGTCTGGCATACGCCCCCGGCATTGCCAACTCCACCAGGACACTAGAATGAAGAAGAACATCGCCATCGTCGGCGCAGGGTTTTCCGGAGCCGTGATCGCCAACCAGCTGGCGCAGGCCGGGTACACCGTCGACGTGTTTGAAACGCGGCCCCATGTGGCAGGCAACTGCTACTCGGAACGCGACAGCGAGACCGGCGTGATGGTGCATGTGTATGGTCCGCACATCTTCCATACCGATAATGAGCGCGCCTGGGAATTCGTCAACCGCTACGCCGAGTTCAAGCCCTACGTGAACCGCGTCAAGGCCATCACCGGCGGCAAGGTCTACACGCTGCCGATCAACCTGCTCACCATCAACCAGTTCTTCGACAAGACCATGCGTCCGGCCGAAGCCCAGGAATTCCTGGGCAACCTGGGCGACAAGTCGATCGAGAATCCGACCACCTTCGAAGACCAGGCACTGCGCTTCGTCGGCCGCGACCTGTACGAAGCCTTCTTCAAGACCTACACGATCAAGCAGTGGGGCCTGCAGCCGAGCGAACTGCCTGCCAGCATCCTCAAGCGCCTGCCGGTGCGCTTCAATTACGACGACAATTACTTCAGCCACAAATACCAGGGCATGCCGGCCGAGGGCTACACCGCGCTGGTACAGAACATCCTCGACGTGCCGGGCGTGACCGTGCACCTGAGCACCGCCTTCGATCCGGCCGCGAAGGGCGATTACGAGCACGTGTTCTACAGCGGCCCGATCGACGCCTGGTTCAAGCATGCCGAGGGCCGCCTGCCATACCGCACGCTGGATTTCGAAGTCTTCCGCGACACCGGCGACTACCAGGGCAACGCCGTCATCAACTACTGCGACGACGCCAAGCCGTACACCCGCATCACCGAGCACAAGCACTTCTCGCCGTGGGAACAGCACGAAAAGACCATCTGCTACGCCGAGTACAGCCGCCAGTGCGAAGAGAAGGACATTCCTTACTATCCGATTCGCCAGACCCGCGAAAAGGCGCAGCTGGAGCTGTACGTGAACATGGCGAAGAACGAAGAGAACGTCACCTTCGTCGGCCGCCTGGGCACCTATCGCTACCTGGACATGGACGTCACCATCCACGAAGCGCTGGTCACCGCCGACACCTTCCTGGCCAGCGCGCGCGACGGGGCGCGCATGCCGGCGTTCTCGATCGATCCGATGGCCTGACGGTCCGACTGCCAGGCTGCTACGCCGCGAAGCCGCCGTCGATCAACAGGTCGGCGCCGGTGACGAAGGCCGCGTCAGGGCCGGCCAGGTAGGCCACCATCGCGGCGATCTCGTCGGCCCTGGCGTGGCGGGGAATCGCCATCAGGCCGTGCATGCTGGCGCCGAACTCGGTGTCTTCCGGGTTCATGTCGGTGTTGACCGGCCCCGGCAGCACATTGTTGATCGTGATGCCGCGCGGACCGAGTTCGCGCGACAATCCCTGCGTCAGGCCGCTCAGCGCCGACTTGCTCATCGCATACACCGCGCCGCCAATGAATGGCATGCGCAGCGCGTTGGTGCTGCTGATATTGATGATACGGCCGCCTTCGCCCATATGGGCCAGTGCCGCCTTGGCGCCGAAGTACACGGCGCGCACGTTCACCGCCACGGTGCGGTCGAAATCCTCCAGCGAAAATTCCTCGATCGGCCCCATCACTGCCACCCCTGCATTGTTGACCAGGATGTCGATGCGGCCATGTTCGCGCGCGACGCCGTCGATGGTGCGGGCGATGGCGGCCGGGTCGCCCGAATCGCTCTGCAGCATCCGGGCGCTGCCACCGGCGGCGGCGATCCCGGCCACCACGGCCTCGGCCGCGGCCGCGCCTTTCTGGTAGGTCAGCGCCACATGGGCGCCATCGCGGGCCAGGCGGCGGGCGATGGCGGCGCCGATGCCGCGTGCGCCGCCAGTGACCACGGCAACCTTGCCTTCGAGCGGTTTGTTCATGTTGTTCTCCAGTGGATGAGTGAGGCACCAGTATGCTGATGCGCGCCGGGCGGCACTAGCCAGGCCGGTGTCGTTAGACTTTCAACTGGCGGTATAAAATCCCGAACCACATTGAGGAATGCGCCATGCCCGAATCGATCAGCCGTCTCGTGTCATTCATCTGCAGCGCCGAGGAGGGCGGCTTCTCGGCGGCGGCGCGCCGGCTCGGCACCAGTCCGGCGGCGGTGAGCAAGAACGTCGCCGCGCTCGAGGGCCAGCTGGGCGTGCGCCTGTTCCAGCGCACCACGCGCCATTTGCACCTGACGGCCGAGGGCGAGGATTTCCTGCGCGAAGTAGCTGAACCCTGGCGCCGCATCGAAGAGGCGGTGGTGGCGACCCGCCAGGGCGGCGGCCAGCCGCGTGGAACGCTGAAAATCAGCATGGCGCCGCTGGTCGGACGCACCTATTTCGTGCCGATGCTGGGCGAGTTCCTGCGCCGCTACCCGGCGATCGTGCCCGACCTGCACGTCGAGAACCGCCAGGTCGACCTGGTCAAGGAAGGCTTCGATGTCGCCATCGGCGGCGGGGTCGAGCTGGGTGACGGCATGGTGGCGCGCCAGCTTGCCGAGGTGCGCAGCGTACTGGTCGCGAGCCCTGCCTGCCTGGCGCGCGCCGGCATGCCGGCGCATCCGGACGCGCTGGCCGGGCACGCCGGCATCGCCCGCCGCTCACTGCGCAGCGGACGCCTGCAATCCTTGACCCTGCAGACCGACGACGGCCGCCAGGCGCCGGCGGCATTGCGCACGGTCGCCATCTGCGACGACCCGGAAGCGATGGCCCAGGCCGCGCTGGCCGGGATCGGGATGGCGGCGCTGCCGGTACCGCACGCCCAGCCCTTCCTGCGCAGCGGCGCGCTGGTCGAGGTGCTGCCGGGCTGGTACGTGGCGGGCAAGGCGCTGTGCCTGTACTACCCGAGCCGCCGGCTGCTGCCGGCCAAGACGCGGGTGTTCATCGATTTCGTGGTGGAGCGGTTCGAGGAAGAAGGGTTGGCGCGCCAGTTCATGGTGCCGGCGGGGCCGGCCGGCTAGGCCGGGCAGCTGTGTGGTACAGCCAGCCGTGGACTGTACGGTAGGGTGGGCGGCTTGGCCGCCCACGCGTTCAGCCAGCGATGGAATGCACGTGTAATCCGCATGCGCCCGTTGAACGCGTGGACGGACAAGCCGTCCACCCCACGATGGCAGGCCGTCCACCCCATGATGGAGGACCCGCCGAACGGATCAGTGGAAGTGCTCGGTCCCGGCAGGCGCGTCTTCCGGCATCTCGGCATGCACCAGTTCGCCGGTCGGATCGGCGAACAGCGGCGCGCCGCAGTCGTCGCAGAACTCGGCAGCGTAGCGCTCGTTGATGCGCTTGATGTGGGCGATGCCGGCGTCGTTCAGGTGCGCCACGATCTCGTTGAGCGGCGTCTGCGGGGCGTTGCTGATCGCCAGCGGGCCTTCCATCGGCGTGCCGTCCTCGTCTTCCTGGCCATACAGCGGCCAGACGATGCCGTACACCACGTCGGCGCTCTGGCGCAGTGTGAAGGCGATGCGGTATTCGTCGACCAGGATGTCCGGCGCTTCTTCGCCGAAGCCGGCAATCACCGCGCGCAGGTCGGACGCTTCCACGTTCAGCGTGTTGGTCAGGTAGTGCACGGCGGCGCGGATCGAGACCGGGCGGATCAGTTTGTCGGCCTCGCGGCAGGCCACGTAATACGCTTCGGGCAGCAGCAGCTCGATGCCGCAGCCGGGCAGCAGGCGCGCCACGTTGGACGTTGCCTGGGCGCGCCACTGTTCGAGGCTGCGGTTGCGCTCTTCTTCGAAACGCAGATGGTGCTGCGGCTCTTGCCAGCGGAAGATCGGCTCGCCGGCCGGGGCGACGATCGCCACCACCAGGTAGCGCGTGTCGGCCAGGAATGGCGCCGTTTCGTCCAGGTGCGGCGCCGGCTTGATGGTGCCGCCCTTGTGCGCCGCGGCGGCCAGCTTGTGGGTCAGCGCATAGGTTTCGGCGTGGGTGCGCGGCAGCTGGTCGAGCGAGTACAGCGTCGGGGCCATCGCCATGCGGGTGCCGTCGGCCAGCAGGTGGGCCGAGAAATGGGCGCCCAGCGTCGACAGCAGCTCGCCGGGAATGGTGCCGGTGGCGATCGAGAAGCGGGTCCAGGCCAGGATCGGCGCAGCGACCAGCAGTGCTTGCCAGGTAACGTCGCCGCCATCGCCCTGCTCGACCATGGTGGCCGATTCGCTGACCGCTTCGACGGTATCCATCAGCACGTCATACGAGGCGAGGTCGTCGCGGAACAGGGCATTCAGGGCGCTGTCGACGCTGTCTTGGTGGTTGGTCTTGAGCAGCTTTTGCAGTTGCGTGTCCAGCTGGCGCTCCCAGGCCCGTTCCTCGGCACGGCTGGCAGCTTGCATGAGGGCTTGCGAGAGGCTGACGAGGCGCTGGCTTTCTGCGGAAAGTTTTGGGGTTGAATCTTTGGAAGGACGACGCATGGCGCTTGTGAGTCTCTTGTCTGATGAATGAAAGTCTGAAGTCCAGGGAATGATGATAAACCCATATCCTCGGTATTGTAGTTGATTCGGCCACAAGCCATGCATTCCGGGACCGGTGAATCCGGCGCACGATTGGTGCGAGAAGTCGCTTGCAGAATGCGCGAACACGGTACATAATGAGAATAATTCTCATTCACACCTTCTGGGCTTGCTTGGGAATATTGGCGCCGCTCCCTGTGAGGGGCGCCGAGCCGGCGACCGGGAACTTCGCCGGTATGTCTCTTCACGGAGTACCACCCCCGCCGGGAAACCGGATTCTCCCTCCTGGCGCAGGCCAGGGGGGCTTTTTTTTGTGGCATGTCGGCGCCGTTCATTCGTCCACGAACCTTGAAACCGTCATTCCCGCGCAGGCGGGAATCCAGGTTTGCTCGCGTCACGGCTGCGGCCTAAGCGAACGATGACATGGCGGACTTGGATTCCCGCCTGCGCGGGAATGACGTGCTGGCGACGCGGGACTGGGGTGCCGGGCCGCGGGCCGACGGGCCGGCGGGTTGGGCCGCTGGCCGCTGGCCGCTGGGGCGACGGGCCTGGCCGCTGGGCCTGTTGGCCGACAGGGCGGCGCGTTCAGGGCGGCGGGACGGGGAGTGCGGGCGAAAAAAAAGCTGGAACCTGTTCGGGTTCCAGCCCTTTGCGCGTCAAGCTGGCCCGCCATGGCGGGCCAACCCTGCAGCAGCGACGAATTACGCGGCCAGCAGCTGACGCAGCACGAACGGCAGAATCCCGCCATGCTTGTAGTAGTCGACTTCGATCGGGGTGTCGATGCGCAGCAGCACTTTGACTTCCTGCGATTCGCCGTTTTCGCGGTGGATCACCAGGGTCGCCAGTTGTTGCGGCTTGATCTCGCCTTCCAGGCCCTTCAGGTCGTAGGTTTCCTTGCCGGTGATGCCCAGGGTCTCGACGCTGTCGGTACCGATGAACTGCAGCGGCAGCACGCCCATGCCGACCAGATTCGAGCGGTGGATGCGCTCGAACGAGCGCACGATCACGGCCTTCACGCCCAGCAGCTGGGTGCCCTTGGCGGCCCAGTCGCGCGACGAACCGGTGCCGTACTCTTCGCCGCCGAAGATCATGGTCGGGGTGCCCGCTTCCACGTACTTCATGGCCGCGTCATAGATCGACATCTGCTCGCCGGTCGGCTGGTGCAGGGTGATGCCGCCTTCGACCGCCGAACCGTCGGCCTTGGCCGGGATCATGCGGTTCTTGATGCGCACGTTGGCGAAAGTGCCGCGCATCATGATCTCGTGGTTACCACGGCGCGAGCCGTACGAGTTGAAGTCGGCCTTGAGCACGCCGTGATCCTTCAGCCATTTGCCTGCAGGACCGTCTTCCTTGATCGAACCGGCCGGCGAGATGTGGTCGGTGGTGATCGAGTCGCCGAACACGCCCAGCGCGCGTGCGCCGGTGATGCCGGTGGCGGCAGCTTTCGGGGTCATCTCGAAGTCGCTGAAGAATGGCGGTTCGGCGATGTAGGTCGACTCGGGCCAGTTGTAGACCTGGCCTTCGGTGGTCGACACGCGTTCCCACAGCTCGCCTGGGTTGCCCTTGACGTCAGCATAGTTCTTCTTGAACACTTCCGAGTTCATCGCGAAGCGCATCAGTTCGCCGACTTCCTGCGACGACGGCCAGATGTCGCCCAGATAGACGTCGACGCCGTCCTTGTCCTTGCCCACTGGCTCGGTCATCAGGTCGCGCGTCATGTTGCCGGCGATCGCGTAGGCGACGACCAGCGGTGGCGAGGCCAGGAAGTTCGAACGGATGTTCGGGTGGATGCGTGCTTCGAAGTTGCGGTTGCCCGACAGGACGGCGGCGGCAACGATGTCGTTCGACACGATCGCGGCGTTCAGTTCCGGGGTCAGGTCACCGGCATTGCCGATGCAGGTGGTGCAGCCGTAGGCGGTCACGCCGAAGCCCAGCTTGTCCAGGTACGGCAGCAGGCCGGCGGCGGTCAGGTATTCGGTGACGACGCGCGAGCCAGGGGCCAGCGACGACTTGATGTGCGGCGCCACGGTCAGGCCGCGCTCGACGGCTTTCTTGGCCAGCAGGCCGGCGGCCAGCAGCACGCTCGGGTTCGACGTGTTGGTGCACGAGGTGATGGCGGCGATCAGGATGTCGCCATTCTTCACGCGCACGCCGTTGGTGGTCTCGTAGACTTTCGACAGGTCTTCCGGCGCCTTGTTGAAGCCGTTCTGGGTCGTCGGTTTGCTGAACAGTTCGGTGAAGGTGTTCTTCACGTGACCCAGTTCGATACGGTCCTGTGGACGCTTCGGACCGGCCAAGGAAGGGGTAACACTCGAGAGGTCGAGTTCGACGACGCGGGTGTAGTCGATGTCGCCCTCAAGCGGCACGCCGAACATGCCCTGCGCCTTGTAGTAGCCCTCGAAGGCGGCCAGTTCGGCTTCGGTACGGCCGGTGCCGCGGAAGTAGTCGACGGTCGCTTCGTCGACCGGGAAGAAGCCCATGGTCGCGCCGTATTCAGGCGCCATGTTGGCGATGGTCGCGCGGTCGGTGGTCGACAGCGAGCGGGTGCCGGCGCCGAAGAATTCGACGAACTTGCCGACGACTTTCTCTTTGCGCAGCAGTTCGGTCACGGTCAGTACCAGGTCGGTCGCGGTGCAGCCTTCGCGCAGCTTGCCCTTCAGGTTGACGCCGATCACGTCCGGGGTCAGGAAATAGACCGGCTGGCCCAGCATGCCGGCTTCGGCTTCGATGCCGCCCACGCCCCAGCCGACCACGCCAACGCCGTTGATCATGGTGGTGTGCGAGTCGGTACCGACCAGGGTGTCAGGGTAGAAGACGTCACCCTGTTTCATGACGCCGCGCGCCAGGTATTCCAGGTTGACCTGGTGCACGATGCCGAAGCCCGGCGGCACCACGCCGAAGGTGTCGAAGGCCTGCATGCCCCACTTCATGAACTGGTAGCGCTCGTTGTTGCGCGAGAATTCCAGCTTCATGTTCAGGTCGAGCGCGTTCGGCTCGCGGAAGTGGTCGATCGTGACCGAGTGGTCGACCACCAGGTCGACCGGCACCAGCGGCTCGATCTTCTTCGGATCGGCGCCGGTCTTGGCGGCGACGTTGCGCATCGCGGCCAGGTCGGCCAGCAGTGGCACGCCGGTGAAGTCCTGCAGCACCACGCGCGCGACGACGAACGGGATCTCGTCGGTCCGCTCCGCGGTCGCGCTCCAGTTGGCCAGCTGCTTGACGTGTTCTTCGGTGACCTTCTTGCCGTCGCAGTTACGCAGCACGGACTCGAGGACGATACGGATCGACACCGGCAGGCGCGACAGGTTCACACCGATGCTTTCGGCCAGGGCCGGCAGCGAGTAGAACTGGCCGGTCTGGCCGGGGCCCGCCGGGAATTCCTTCAGTGTGTTCAGAGTGTTGCGAGACATAATCTCTCCTTGAGTAGGGATATTGTTATTCAACGATGGATAACAGCATGCGACGGCATGGCCGGGGTCCGGGAAACCCCGGCCGCATGTTAACTTTGCTTCGCTTCGGTGGTCGCGCTGGCGACCACCGCCTGCTCGGCGTTCTTGCATTCATTGGCCAGCTGGCGGTTGAGCTTCGAGTCGAGCAGGATGCCCTTGGATGGAATGCCGATCCAGATCAGGCCGTAATGCGGATTCTCGAAGCGCAGCGCGCCGGTGGTGGTGCCCACCCGCGCCAGCCGGTGCAGGCGCTGCTTCCAGCGCAGCGCGATGTGGCTGTCGTCGGTGGCATTGGTGTAGATCGTGATGTTGTTGCCCAGTTCGCAAGCGTACTCGGTCACCTTGTTGTCGGTGATGTCCGGCTCGTTCACTTCGAGCGGGTTCAGCACGGCGGCGGCAGCGGCGCCGGCCACCGCGGCGCCGGCGGCCACCGCCGCCCTGGCTGTCGATTTCGGTTTCTTCTTGGCTTGCGCCTTGAGCACCGCTTCGGCTTTCGGGTGCGTTTCTTTGGTCTTGGTGGCGGCAGCTGCGGGAGTGCAGATGCCGGCGGCGGCCAGCGCGAAGGCGCAGGCGGCGATCAGTCGGGGTAAGTGGGTAGCCATGGAAAGTTCAGTCGGAGTCGGGGAGGTTGACGATGGCTGCAGCCGCGTCCGGTAGCACGAGGCCGGCCAGCTTGGCACGCTGCAACACCGACCAATAGTATCGGTAGCTCGCACGGTCGTGCAAGCGGCCGTGTTGCGCAATTGGTCCCCAGTCCGCGGCCATGGCCTCGATCAGGATGTTGGTCGCCTCGTTCACCTCGGACAGGCGCGGCGTGAACGCCTTCAGGATCGGCTTGATCTGGTCCGGATGGATGCTCCACATGCGCGTAAAGCCGAACTCGGCGCCGGCGCGCTGGGCATCGTTGGCCACCGTGCCGCTGTCCTTGATATCGGTAGTGACATTGTGCGAGGCGACTTTACCGTGCGCATGGCAGGCCGCCACCATCTCGAGCTTGGCGCGCACCACCAGCGGATGCGTGAACTGGCCCGGCGTACGCATCGCGCTGGCCGGAATCGCGCCATAGTGCGAGGACACGAAATCCATGATGCCGAACGACAGGCATTCGACCTGGGGCAGGGCGGCGATGTCATACGCTTCGCGCAGCGCGCCGTGGGTTTCGATCAGCACGTGCACCGGGATGTTCTGGCGGCCGCCAGCCTGCGCCTGCGCATTGATCTGGTCGATCGCGTGGCGCACCTCGATCACGCCCGCCACCTTCGGCAGCACGATGTACGCCAGGCGCTTTGCTGCGCCGCCCACGATGGTGGCGACATCGTCCGCGAAGTGGGTGCTCGCCGGCTCGTGCAGGCGCGCGCCGATGCGGTTGAAGCGGTTGTCGTCGCTGTTGATCAGGTTCGTGACCAGCGCGGCGTGTTCCTGTTCGCCGCCAGTCGGCGCGCCGTCTTCGCAATCAAAGGTGATGTCGAACAGGGGGCCAAGCTCTTGTTGCAGGGCCATCGATTTGCGCATCAGCTTTTCCGAACCGGCGTAGTGATCGCAGGCGGGGAGAAGAAGCGGCTGGCGTTTGCCCTGGAATAAAACCTCGGAAGGATGCATGACTTGTTTGATACCTAATGCCTGTTACGTGAAACTGCCTTGCCGAAGGGAAGTGCGACAACCTGTTGCGCGTTGCACTGTCGGCCTGCGCTGCCCGCCGTACCCGCGTACGGCTGCGCTCCTCGGCCGACCTTGCTACCGCTTGCGACGGTGTTCGAACTTCCCTGAAAAGGCAAGGCACGTTGGCGCGCAGCACAGGCCGCGCGCCATGAGCGACGATCAGCCCAGCAGGTGAGCGACGCCGGCTTTCTCTTCTTCCAGTTCTTTCAGGGTCAGGTTGATGCGCTCTTGCGAGAACGAATCGATGTCCAGGCCTTGAACGATGGTGTATTCGCCGTTCTCGGTGGTGACCGGGAAGCCGAACATGGTGCCTTCAGGAATGCCGTACGAACCGTCCGACGGGATGCCCATGGTGGTCCACTTGCCGTTCGTGCCCAGCACCCAGTCGCGCACGTGGTCGATCGCCGCGTTGGCGGCCGAGGCTGCCGACGACAGGCCGCGCGCTTCGATGATCGCGGCGCCGCGCTTGCCGACGGTCGGCAGGAAGGTGTTGGCGTTCCATTCCTGGTCGTTGATCAGGTCCTTGATCGACTCGGTGCCGGCGGTGGTGAAGCGGTAGTCGGCGTACATGGTCGGCGAGTGGTTGCCCCAGACGACCATCTTTTCGATGTCCTTGACGGCCTTGCCGGTCTTGGCCGCGACTTGCGACAGTGCACGGTTGTGGTCCAGGCGCAGCATGGCGGTGAAGTTCTTGCTTGGCAGATTCGGGGCCGACTTCATGGCGATGTAGGCATTGGTGTTGGCCGGGTTGCCCACCACCAGCACTTTCACATTGCGCGAGGCGACCGCGTCCAGTGCCTTGCCTTGCACGGTGAAGATCTGGGCGTTCGCTTCGAGCAGGTCCTTGCGTTCCATGCCAGGGCCGCGCGGACGCGCGCCGACCAGCAGGGCCACGTCGGCATCCTTGAAGGCGGTCATCGGGTCGCTGTGGGCGGTCATGCCTTCGAGCAGCGGGAATGCGCAGTCGTCGATTTCCATCATGACGCCCTTGAGCGCCTTCTGTGCCTTTTCGTTGTCGATTTCCAGCAGCTGCAGGATGACCGGCTGGTCCTTGCCCAGCATGTCGCCGTTGGCGATGCGGAACAGCAGGGAATAGCCGATCTGGCCGGCTGCGCCGGTAACGGCGACACGCATTGGGGTTTTAGCCATGATGAATCTCCAAAGTGGGAATGAAAACGGTGTATCACTGCGGTCAACGCCGGGTGCGTGCGGTCGAACCGCGCGCGCCCCGTTTGGGAAAACCGCAATGATACCAAAAGCGCTATCCAATCTGACGGGGTGTCGCGCGCGTACGAATCGCAAGGATTGTCCTGCCGACGCCCGGTCGGCCACGAGTGTATTCCTCTGCCGTTCTATCTGTCAATTCAATATCATATGTCTTATATAAGACACATATCTCAAGGCCACTTGCACTGGACGGTGTGACACTTTTGTGGTGAAATCGCGGTCTATGAATTCCGTCCCATCCAATCCGGCAACTGATCCGGGCTCGCCATCGTTCCGGCCGCTGTACCAGCAGATCAAGGGCTTGATCACGCACAGCCTGCAGGCGGGCGAGTGGAAACCGGGCGAAATGATGCCGAGCGAAGTCGAACTGGCGGCCCGTTTCAAGGTCAGCCAGGGCACCGTGCGCAAGGCGATCGACGAACTCGCGGCCGAGAACCTGGTCGTGCGGCGCCAGGGCAAGGGCACCTTCGTTGCCAGCCATGCCGAAGAGCGCGCCCACTTTCGTTTCCTGCGCCTGATGCCCGACGAGGGCGTTCCCCACCATCCCGAAAACCGTTTCCTCGAAGTCAAGCGCATCCGTGCGCCGGCCGAGGTCGCGCGCCTGCTCGAACTGAAATCGGGCGACGCGGTGGTGTACATCAAGCGGGTGCAGTCGTTCGAGGGCAAGCCGACCATCCTGGAAGAGCTGTGGCTGCCGGGGCAATTGTTCAAGGGCTTGAGCGCGGAGCGCCTGCAGGAATACAAGGGGCCGATGTACGGCCTGTTCGAAACGGAATTCGGCACGCGCATGATTCGCGCGACCGAAAAGATCCGCGCGGTGGCGGCCGACCCGGCCACGGCCGAGCACCTGAAGGTGGCGGAAGGCACGCCGCTGCTGTGCGGCGAGCGGGTCTCGTTCACCTACGGCGACAAGGCGGTCGAGCTGCGCCGCGAGATGTATTCGACCGTGAATCACCATTATCTGAATGAGCTTTCCTGATTTACATTCGATTATTAATTATTCAGTTATTTCTGTAGTTTCAAATAGTTTGGAAAATAGCGGGTGGCAATAAATATCCGCGCTGCGTTAATTCCCTGATGGGATTAAAATAGATTGGTTTTGGGTACGCGACGGACATGGCCCGGTTCGCCGCTCGCTGTCCCGCCCGCCTGGCCCCGTTCCCGGGCCCGGTGGTGAAATCGGCAAGATTGCAGGGTTCATATAAAAATTTGTCATCCATGGGAGGTGTACCATCATGTCGGAAGCCGTGAAAGAAGCAAGCAAGAAAGGGCGGCCGGTGTATCGCAACGTCGATTTTGGCGATATCACGACGAAGTACCGCATGCCGCCGTCGGCCATCGTGTCGATCCTGCATCGTGTCAGTGGCGCCGGGCTGTTCCTGCTGCTGCCATTCCTGCTCTACCTGTTCCAGCAAAGCCTGCTGTCCGAATCGTCGTTCGGCCACTTCGCCGGCATCGTGTCGCACCCGCTGGTCAAGATCATCCTGCTGGGTCTGTCGTGGGCCTACCTGCACCATTTCATCGCCGGTATCCGTCACCTGTTCATGGACAACCACTTTGCCCTGGACAAGGATGCCGCCCAGTCGACCGCGCGCTGGGTGCTGATCATCAGCCTGGTGCTGACCGCCCTGGTTGGCCTGAAACTGTTCGGAGTGTTCTAAATCATGGCAAGCAAGCACAATATCGGCCAGCGCCGCCTCGTCGTCGGCGCCCACTACGGCTTCCGCGACTGGCTGGCCCAGCGCGTCACCGCAATCCTCATGGCGGTCTACACCGTCGTCCTGCTGGCCATGTTCCTGTCCGGCCAGAATTTCACGTATGAAGGCTGGGCCGGCCTGTTCGCCATGCAGTGGTTCAAGCTGCTGTCGATGGTCACCTTCCTGGGCCTGTACTACCACGCCTGGGTCGGCATCCGCGACATCTGGATGGACTACGTCAAGAACGTCGGCCTGCGCCTGACGCTGCAATTCATCACCATCTTCTGGCTGGTGGGCTGCGTCGCCTATACCGTGCAAATTCTCTGGAGTGTGTAATCGTGGCAGCAATCAAAACTGCAATCCCGACCCGTCGTTTTGACGCGGTCATCGTTGGCGCCGGCGGTTCCGGCATGCGCGCATCGCTGCAGCTGGCCGAAGCCGGCCTGAACGTGGCGGTGCTGTCGAAAGTCTTCCCGACCCGCTCGCACACCGTGGCTGCCCAGGGCGGCATCGGCGCTTCGCTGGGCAATATGAGCGAAGACGACTGGTACTGGCACATGTTCGACACCGTCAAGGGCGGCGACTACCTGGGCGACCAGGATGCGATCGAATTCATGTGCCGCGAAGCACCAAAGGTCGTGTACGAGCTGGAACACTTCGGCATGCCGTTCGACCGCAATCCGGACGGCACGATCTACCAGCGCCCGTTCGGCGGCCACACCGCCAACTTCGGCGAAAAGCCGGTCCAGCGCGCCTGCGCCGCGGCCGACCGTACCGGCCACGCGCTGCTCCATACGCTATATCAACGTAACGTGCGTGCGCGCACCCATTTCTTCGTCGAGTGGATGGCCCTCGACCTGATCCGCGACGCCGACGGCGACGTGGTCGGCGTGATCGCCCTGGAAATGGAAACCGGCGACATCATGATCCTGGAAGCGAAGACCACCATCTTCGCTACCGGCGGCGCCGGCCGTATCTTCGCGGCATCGACCAACGCCTTCATCAATACCGGCGACGGCATGGGCATGGCGGCGCGCGCCGGCCTGCCGCTGCAGGACATGGAATTCTGGCAATTCCACCCGACCGGCGTGTCCGGCGCGGGCGTCCTGATCACCGAAGGTGTGCGCGGCGAGGGCGGCATCCTGATCAACTCGAACGGCGAACGCTTCATGGAGCGCTATGCGCCGACCCTGAAGGATCTGGCGCCGCGCGACTTCGTGTCGCGTTCGATGGACCAGGAAATCAAGGAAGGCCGCGGCTGCGGCCCGAACAAGGACCACGTGCTGCTGGACCTGCGCCACATCGGCGCCGACACCATCCAGAAGCGCCTGCCTTCGATCCTGGAAATCGGCCACAAGTTCGCCAACGTCGACGCGACCAAGGAACCGATCCCGGTCGTGCCGACCATCCACTACCAGATGGGTGGTATCCCGACCAATATTCACGGTCAAGTGGTGGCCCCTGACGGTACCGGTGGCCAGAAGATCGTCAATGGACTGTACGCAATCGGCGAATGCGCCTGCGTGTCGGTGCACGGCGCGAACCGCCTGGGCACCAACTCGCTGCTCGACCTGGTGGTGTTTGGCCGCGCGGCCGGCAACCACGTGGTGGCTTCGAACCTGAAGCAGAAGTCGAACAAGAAGCTCCCGGCAGACGCGGCCGACTTCGCCATGAACCGCTTGAACAAGCTGGAAACGGCGACCGGCGGCGAAAAGGTGCAGCACGTCGCCAACGATATCCGCGCCACGATGCAGAAGTACTGCGGCGTGTTCCGTACCCAGGAACTGCTGAATACGGGCGTGAGCGAAATCATGAAGCTCGACGAGCGCCGCAAGCACGTGTCGTTCCAGGACAAGTCGCGCGTGTTCAACACCGCCCGCGTGGAAGCGCTGGAACTCGACAACCTGATCGAGACCGCCAAGGCGACCATCGTGTCGGCCGCGGCGCGTCCGGAATCGCGCGGCGCCCACGCCCACAGCGACTACCCGAACCGCGACGACGAGAACTGGATGAAGCACACGCTGTTCTTCTCGGAAGGCAATCGCTTGGAGTACAAGGCTGTCGTGCAAAAGCCGCTGACCGTCGACACCTTCAAGCCGAAACCACGTACTTTCTAATATCGACCGGGCCGGCGCGCACCGCACCGGCCCCTCTGAACAGGTAAACACATGGCACGCACTGTCAAACTGAAAATCTACCGCTACGATCCGGACAAGGATGCGAAGCCTTACATGCAAGACGTGACCGTCGAACTGCAGGACACCGACAAGATGCTGCTGGACGTGCTGCAGCGGATCAAGTCGGACGTCGACGATTCGCTGGCCCTGCGCCGCTCGTGCCGCGAAGGCGTGTGCGGTTCGGACGCGATGAACATCAACGGCAAGAACGGCCTGGCCTGCACCACCAACCTGAACGAGCTGAGCGAGCCGATCGTGCTACGTCCTCTGCCGGGCCTGCCGGTGGTGCGCGACCTGATCGTCGACATGACCCAGTTCTTCAAGCAGTACCACTCGATCAAGCCGTACCTGATCAACGACTCGATCAAGCCCGAGAAAGAGCGCCTGCAGTCGCCCGAAGAGCGCGAAGAGCTCGACGGCCTGTACGAGTGCATCCTGTGCGCGTGCTGCTCGACCTCGTGCCCGTCGTTCTGGTGGAATCCCGACAAATTCGTCGGTCCGGCCGGCCTGCTGCAGGCCTACCGTTTCATCGCCGACTCGCGCGACGAAGCGACCAACGATCGCCTGGATAACCTGGAAGATCCGTACCGCCTGTTCCGCTGCCACTCGATCATGAACTGTACGGATGTGTGCCCGAAAGGCCTGAATCCGAACAAGGCGATCGGCAAGATCAAGGAATTGCTGGTGCGTCGCGCCATTTGAGCGTGGTGTGAAGCGTGCGGCGCCGCCCGTCCGGGGCGCCGCATGCGTGAAGTCCGGGTGTGCAGACGTGCGTTGATTGCAGGCGACGCTTGAACGCGTGGACGGCAGGGCCGTCCACCCCACGTTTCTCCGCGGCCAACCGTGGGGTGGACGGGTTTCCCGTCCACGCGTTCGACGCACGTGTGCACCATCCTCCCGCGCCGGTCACAAAATGCCTGGCGCCTACGTAAAACTACCATCCTGCCGAATCCTGGCAGGCAGGTTATGATGTCGAACCAACAACGGAATCAAGAGTGAAGCACAGCTCAAACGCGCATCAATCCGACCCCGCCAACCGTGCCCGCCTGCGCTGGCGCGCCCGCCGGGGATTGCTCGAGAACGATCTGATCCTGACGCGCTTCCTGGATGCGCACGAAGGGGAACTGACCGATGAAGAGGTCGATGCGCTGACCCGCCTGCTGGACCTGGCGGACAATCCGTTGATGGACCTGCTGCTGGGCCGCTCCGAGCCCGAAGGCGATGTCGACCTGCCGCATGTGCGTGCCCTGTTGGCGCGGTTGCGGCAAGCGTAAGCGAAATTTTTGGAAAACGTTGCCCGGGCCTGGCCCAGGCCAGGTCCAGGCGACGTTTCAGGATATTTTCGTTTTATTTTGTAGACCCACTCCCACAAGAAGGAAGTGCCATGAACATCTCTGATACCAAAGCCACCCTGTCGTTCTCCGATGGCAGCCCATCGGTCGACATGCCGATCTACAAGGGCACCATCGGCCCTGACGTGATCGACATCCGCAAGCTGTATGGCCAGACCGGCAAGTTCACCTACGACCCGGGCTTCATGTCGACCGCAGCCTGCAACTCGAGCATCACCTACATCGACGGTGACAAGGGCGAGCTGCTGTACCGCGGCTACCCGATCGAGCAACTGGCCGTGAACTGCGACTTCCTGGAGACCTGCTACCTGCTGCTGAACGGCGAACTGCCGAACGCGGAACAGAAGGCGACGTTCACCGACACCGTGACCAAGCACACGATGATCCACGAACAGATGAACTTCTTCTTCCGTGGCTTCCGCCGTGACGCGCACCCGATGTCGGTGCTGGTCGGCACGGTCGGCGCACTGGCGTCGTTCTACCACGACTCGCTCGACATCAACGATGCCAAGCAGCGCGAAATCTCGGCGATCCGCCTGATCGCCAAGCTGCCGACCCTGGTCGCGATGGCGTACAAGTACAACGTCGGCCAGCCATTCATGTACCCGCGCAACGACCTGTCGTACAGCGCCAACTTCATGTACATGATGTTCGCCAACCCGTGCGAAGAGTACAAGGTCAACGACGTGCTGGTGCGCGCCCTGGACCGCATCCTGATCCTGCACGCCGACCACGAGCAGAACGCATCGACCTCGACCGTCCGCCTGGCCGGTTCGTCGGGCGCCAACCCGTTCGCGTGTATCGCAGCCGGCATCGCCTGCCTGTGGGGCCCTGCCCACGGCGGCGCCAACGAAGCAGCGCTGAACATGCTGAAGGAAATCGGCAGCGTCGAGAACATCCCGGCCTTCATCGAGAAGGTCAAGGACAAGAACTCGGGCGTGAAGCTGATGGGCTTCGGTCACCGCGTGTACAAGAACTTCGACCCACGCGCCAAGCTGATGCGCGAAACCTGCCACGAAGTGCTGGCCGAGCTGGGCCTGCAGGACGACCCGCTGTTCAAGCTGGCGATGGAACTGGAACGCATCGCACTCGAAGACGAATACTTCGTGTCGCGCAAGCTGTACCCGAACGTCGACTTCTACTCGGGCATCGTGCAGTCGGCCCTGGGCATTCCGGTCACCATGTTCACCGGCATCTTCGCGATGGCCCGTACCATCGGCTGGATCGCCCAGTGGAACGAAATGATCGCCGATCCAGAGCAGAAGATCGGCCGTCCACGCCAGCTGTTCGTCGGTTCGCCGCAGCGTGACGTCAAGAAGTAATCGGTAGCGATACCGTGGGATGGGCTGCCCGGCTGCCCATTCCCGGTGTCGTCGTCCTACGCGACAGCGGGCTGCGGCCCGCTGTTGTCATTTCCGGGGCCGACCAGCCGTTGCTGGAAAGCGCTCGGGGTACTGCCCAGCGACTGCCGGAACGCGGCAATGAAGGCGCTGGCCGTCGCATAACCCAGGTCGAGCGCCACGCTGCCGACCGGCTGGCCGGTGGCCAGCAGTTCGAGCGCGCGCATCAGCCGGGCGCGCTGGCGCCAGGCACTGAAGGTCAGGCCGGTTTCCAGCACGAAGCGCCGGCTCAGGGTGCGTGCACTGAGCGCGCCCCATGCGGCCCATTGCTCCAGATCGCGCGGCGAGGCCGGATCGGCGACCAGCGCCTGCGCGATGCGCAGCAGGCGTGCGTCGCGCGGCATCGGCACGCTCAACGGTTCGGGCGGCAGGGCGCGAATCTCGTCGAGGATCACGTCGAGGACGCGCCCCTGGTCCGGCCTCAGCGGCGCATGACGCTCGAGCGGCCAGGCGGCTGCGCGCCGCACTGCCTCGCGCAGCAGGCCCGAGAGGCGCACGGTGCAGGCGGCAGCGGGCAGCGTGGCGCACAGCGGCTCGACCACATAAGCGCCCCAGCCCTCGAACGGACCGTGCGAACTGGCCCAGTGCTGCAGATGCGGCGGCAGCCATACCGCGTGGCTCGATGGAACCAGCCACACAGCATCGGCCACGCCGACCGTCAGCAGGCCACGTGTTGCCCCGAACAATTGGCCGCGGGCATGGGAGTGCGGTTGCGAGACGTGGGCGTTGTCGTCACGGCCCGCGACGACGATGACGTGCGGTCCGTCGACCCAGTCGACCAGGCCCGGATCGGAGAGAAGATCGCTCATGCAGGGTTGGCGTCAATTCGTTATTGGATGGCTTCATTGCCGTACAGCCGCCATATCTTCCGATGCTACAGTGCTCTCATTCCATCGGCAAGGAGCAGTACATGAACGCACCCGACATGTTTCCCGCGGTACCCGGCGGCATCGATCTCGACGCCCTGTACGCGCCACCCAACGAGCGCATCACGAAAGCCGTGTTCGATCGCCTGGTCGACGTGCACGAAGCCTATCTGAAGGCGGCCACCTTCTTCTGCCTGGCGACGGCGAGCGCCGACGGACTCGATGCGTCGCCGCGCGGCGGGTCGCCCGGCTTCGTGCGTGTGCTCGACCAGCATACGGTGGCCTGGGCCGACTGGCCGGGCAACAACCGGATCGAATCGCTGCGCAACCTCGCGCACGACGAGCGCGTCGGCATGCTGTTCCTGTTCCCCGGGCTGGATATGTTCATGCGCATCAATGGACATGCACGCGCCAGCACCTGGCCTGAACTGTTGGCCACCCTCAGCGAACGCGGCAAGGTGCCGAAGAGCGCCACGGTGGTGCGCCTGAACGAAGTGCTGTTTCACTGCGGTAAAGCGGTGAACCGCGCGAAGCTGTGGGACGAAGCCGGCCGGGTCGACCCGGCGGGCGTGCCGTCGATGGGCCTGATCGCGACGCGCCTGATGGGCATGAGCGAACAGGAAGCCGCGCCGATGGCGGCGCATTATGCGCATGCGGTACGCCACGACCTTTATTGAGCGGAGCAGGCCGGGGTGCGGTTGACGGTTCGCGGCAGCTGGTTATACTGGACCTCGTCCGCCATTTGCAGTCCCCCATGACCACGACCCGCCCGCCATTGCCGCGCCCCGGTTCGTCCCTGAACGAGGGAGGCGCCGCCGCGCCTGTCCATCCCTGCGTCACCCACGCCGTTTTCCGAGCGGCGCAACTGTCCGTCCGCAACCTCGTCCGGCTTTCCCGGGCTCGGTGAGGAAAGCACGGCTGGGCCACGTCCAGCCATCCTCCCGGGCCGCCTCCATCGCATCGCGGCGACGCCATTCCTGTCGCCAACCCTGATACCGGACCTCGCGGTCCACTCTTTGGAGAAACACATGAAACCGTCCATCACCGTCTCGTGGCTCGACCTCGAACGCATCGAGCGCGTCCTTGACCGCCTGCCCGCCGCCCAGTCCCGTGCGCGCGACGCCCTGCTGGAAGAACTGGGCCGCGCCGACATGGTCGAGCCGTGGGACATGCCGGCCGACGTGGTCAGCATGAATTCGCGCGTGCGTTTCCGCTTTGCCGGCGCGGATGAAGAATTCACGCTGACCCTGAGCTATCCGAAGGACATGCAGGACGACGCCGAGCAGTTGTCGGTGCTGACGCCAGTCGGCACCGCCTTGCTGGGCCTGCATGTCGGCGACAGTATCGCCTGGCAGCGCCCGGGCGGCGGCGACTTCGTGGTCACCGTGCTCGGCATCGAGTTCCAGCCCGAACGCGCGGGCGAACTGCATCGCTGATCACGGCCGGAAGGGCGCCTGCATTGTGCATGTCGCATGTTTGCATGTGTACAATACCTGCGCCTGCAACCCGACCGAAGGATGTTCCGTGAAACGATTCTTGACCGCCTTGTTCCTGGGCCTGTCCCTGATTGGCGCCGCCCACGCCGCCACCGATGCCACGCTGACCCGCCAGGTCAATGCGTTCATGGATGAGTGGCATGACGACGCCGCCAGCACCCGCATGGCCTACTTCGACAAGATCGCGAAGGATGGCGTCTACATCGGCACCGACCGCAGCGAGCTGTGGACGCGCGACGAGTTCAAGGCATGGTCGAAGAAGTACTTCGATGCGAAGCAGGCCTGGACCTTCGAGGCCACCCGCCGCAATGTGTACGCCACGCCCGACCAGTCGCTGATCTGGTTCGACGAACTGCTCGACACCGAGAACATGGGCCCGGCCATGGCCAGCGGCGTGATCCGCAAGAAGGGCAATGGCTTCGAGATCGTCCACTATCAATTGTCGGTCGCGGTGCCGAATGAGGTGGTCGACCAGGTGACCGGCCTGATCGCCGGGCACGAGAAGAAAACCACGAAGTAAGCCGACGGGCGCCACTTGTCAGGATAGGCGCCGTCGTACAAGAACGCAGCAACGTGACCCACCATTACATCGGCCGTTTCGCCCCATCGCCAAGCGGCCCGCTGCACGCCGGTTCGCTGGTGGCGGCGCTGGCCAGCTATCTCGATGCCCGCTGGCACAGTGGCACCTGGCTGGTGCGCATCGAGGACATCGACGAAGGCCGCGCCGTGCCCGGCGCCGCCGACGGCATCCTGACGCTGCTCGACGCGCTCGGCATGCACGCCGACGGCGAGATCGTCTGGCAGAGCCGGCGCAAGGCCTTGTACGAGGCGGCGGCCGAGCGCATCGCCGCGACCACCTATCCGTGCGGCTGCAACCGGCGCGAGATCGCCGATTCGCGGCTCGGCTTCGCGCCCGACGGCGCCGCCATCTATCCCGGCACCTGCCGCCATGGCCTGGGCGTGGGCCGCTCGATGCGCAGCCTGCGCGTGCGCGTGCCGGAAGCGTGCCAGGACGAGATCACCTTCACCGACCGCTTCGCCGGCACCGTCACCCAGCACCTCGGCACCGACTCCGGCGACTTCGTGCTCAAGCGCGCCGACGGCTTCTGGGCCTATCAACTGGCAGTGGTGGTGGACGACATCGCGCAGGGCGTGACCGACATCGTGCGCGGCGCCGATCTGCTCGATTCGACCCCGCGCCAGATCTATCTGCAGCGTTTGCTAGGGGCGCCGACGCCGCGCTACCTGCACGTGCCGGTGGTGAGGAACAGCAACGGCGAGAAGCTGTCGAAGCAGACCGGGGCGCTGGCGGTGACGGCAGGGGACGAGCCGGCCGCAGTTGCCGCGCTGCTGCAGGCGGCGGGGTTCCTTGGCCTGGCGCTGGGGACGGCGCCCATCACATGCCGCGACGCTTTCTGGCAGGCCGCGGTACCGGCCTGGGGCGTATTGCTGGCAGGGCGCTAGCCGGGCGATTACTGCGGATTGCGCATGATGCTGATGCTGCCATCGGCTTCGAGGAAGGCGCATTTCATGTCCGGGCGCGGACAGTCCGCTTCGCGCAGCGCTTCCTCGACGTCGCCGTCGGACAGCCGGCAGCGTTTCAGCACCTTGTCGAAGAAGACGCCATCGCGGCCGATCAGCACCGGTTCACCCTCGAACAGCTTGGCCAGCCTGCGGCTGCGCGACGTGATGAAGGCGATCAGGACCGTCAGGATCAGCAGGGTAGCGGCGATGATCAGGCCGCCGAACAGCGATTCGTCGCCGCCCGTCATCGAGTTCGACACTGCCTCCGACAACAGCATCACCACCAGCAGATCGAAGGGCGTGAACTGGCCGACCGTGCGCCGACCGGACAGGCGCATCATGATCAGCAGCGCGCAGTAGACAACGGCGCCGCGTGCGATGAGTTCCCACCAGGGTAGATCGAGGTCGAGCATATGCACTCCGGGAGCGTGGGTCTGTTCGGCTGATTGTAATCAGTTTGCCAACAAAATGGCGCTCAGCCGTGCGCGGCTTCCCAGGCCGCGAGTGCGCGCCGGTAGCGCTCCAGCGCATCTTCGTACAAGTCGAAGATGCAGGGTGTGCAGCCACTGCGGCAGCAGTCTTCAAGTTCAGGCGCGATCGGCGGCTCGGGGCGCCGGGGTGGCGTTGATGGCGTCGTCATCTCTTCAGCATAGATGATGCCGGGCGCTGAGTCGATCAGTCGGCGCACTGCTGGCTGCGCAATGGCGGCGCTGGCGGTGCTAGCGGCGCCGGGCGCAGGCCCGTCTTTTGCCGGAACTGTCTTTCGATGCAGCATGCAAAAATTCCGCTACAAACGTTTCATCGACGATGCCAGATTCCACGCAGGGTAAAACAAGGCATGGTCCTACAGGCACAGTGCCATATTTTGGTGCACAGGGCCGGCGGCGATCACTATCATGGGGTCCTTCGCGCCGGCTTCGGCCGGCATTTTTGGAAACCAATGATCGGAGGCAATCATGGCAAACAATTCGCGAAACAACAACCCGGAAGGCAACAACCAGTACTCCCAGCAGGACAACAGCCAGAGCGGTAACCAGGGTAGTAACCAGAGCGGCAACCAGGGTAATAACCAGGGCAACAGCCAGAGTGGCAAGCAAGGCTTTGCATCGATGGATCCGCAACGCCAGCGTGAGATCGCCAGCGAAGGCGGCCGTGCCAGCCACGGTAGCCAGCAGAGCGATACCAGCAAGGGCAGCCAGCAAAGCAACCTCAACCGGGGCAGCCAGCAAAACGGCGGTGTCCAGGGCGGCACGCCGGAGCAGCACGCCGAAGCCGGCCGGCAAAGCCATAAGAACGACAATCGCTGACACCTGTCAGCGCCTTGCGCAAGGCAGGGCGATGTGATCGATACCGCCGGCGCTGCCGGCGGTTTTCATTCGAATGCCGGCGCTGCCGGCGGTTTTCATTCGAATGCCGGCGCTGCCGGCGGTGTTCATTCGAATGCCGGCAGGAACGCGGCTGTCCCGCGCGACCCAGTGCGCTTCAGCTTGGGCACGAAGCGACGGGCGTCGGCGCATGGTGGCGGCTGCCGGATGCGCGCTTGGGGCGCAGGCGCTTTCCCAATACGACGAAGCCGGCGGATAGCAGCGCGAGGCGTCCCTGCTCTGGCACCGCGCTGATCACCAGCAGCGATGCCATCACGCCATCTTCGCGGTTTCTCCACAGGCCGGGCGCGCCAGGATCGAAGGCCAGTCACCGAGGGGATCCGCGCTCGTTCAGTAGACATCGCGCCGATAGCGCCCGTCGGCCACGAGGCGCTCCACGGTGTCCGCGCCGAGCACGGTGGCGAGCGCCTCGTGCACGCCGCCGGCCATGCCCTGCAGGCTGCCGCAGACATAGATCGCCGCGCCATCGGCAATCCACTGGCGAAGCAGGTCGGCCTGCGCAAGCAGCAGGTGCTGCACGTAGCGGGCCGGCCCGCCATCGCGCGAGAACGCCAGGTCGAGCCGCTGCAGATCGCCGCCATCGCGCCACCGTTCCAGTTCATCGCGGCACAGGAAATCATGCGCCGCATTGCGCTCGCCGAACAGCAGCCAGTTGCGCCGCTCGCCCGCGTCGATGCGGGCCTTGAGCAGCGCCCGCAGGCCGGCCAGGCCGCTGCCGTTGCCGATCGCGATCAGGGGCCGTGTCGCGTTGTCGCCCAAACGGAAGCGTGCGTGCGGGCGCAGGCGCAGGCTGACGGTGTCGGATGCCGAAGCATCGCTGCACAGCCAGCCAGACGCCGCGCCCGGCGCGCCATCCTCGCGCGTTTGCAGCCGCACCAGCAGCGCCAGATGGCCTTCACTTGCAACAGAGGCGATCGAATACTCGCGCGGATGGTCCGGGTCGCGCGGGGCGCTGACCTGGGCCAGGTCGCCTGCTTGCCACGCTGGCAGCGCGCCATCCTGCGGCAGCAGCGCCAGCCGGTACAGTGGCGCACCGGCGCTGCCCGGATTGAGGAGGGTACGCTCCCTGATGCGCCACGCGCCATACGCCGGCGCCTCCCAATCCGGCGCGTCGCTGGTGCCGGCCAGATGGCTCAAATGGTGCTGCCACGCGGCCAGCGCGGCCGGTGCGCCGCGGTCGACGTCGATGCGGTCGAACAGCGCCGTGGCGCCGCGCGCACGCAGCCAGTCGTCCAGCGCGCGGCCGAAGCCGCAGTAATTGGCATAGGTGGCGTCACCCAGCGCCAGCACGCCGTAGTGCAGGTGCGCCAGCGCAGGTGTGGCGCCCATGACGGTGGACGCGAAGCGCGCCGCGGTATCCGGCGCGTCGCCTTCGCCATAGGTACTGCAGATGAACAGCATGCGGCTGCTGGTGCTTAGCGCGTCGGCGTCCAGCGCCGACATGCACACGGCGCGCGCGTCCAGCCCGCCCAGCGCCAGCGTGGCCGCCGTGCGTTCGGCCAGGTGCTCGGCGCTGCCGGTCTGGCTGGCGTACACCACCAGCCAGTCGGCGCCGCCGGCGAGTTCACGGCGCGCCAGCCGGGTGCGCCAGATTGCCAGGCACATCGCCAGCCAGGTACCCGACAAGGCCAGCGCACCGCCCCAGCGGATCGGGTCGAGCGTCATCATGGATAAAGAAGCGTCATTGCTGCAGCGACCGCCAGGCGTCGCTCGTGGTTTCCACCAGTCCCCGTCCGTGCCGGTCGCGTACGAGGAAGCGCGCCGCGATGGCGCGAGCGTGCGCGAAGGCGAGTCCTTCGCCAGGGCCCATCACGGTCAGCGCGGTCGACAGCGCGTCGGCCGCCATGCAGGTGCTCGCCAGCACCGTGACCGAAGCGACATCGTTGGCGACCGGGTAGCCGGTACGCGGATCGAGCGTGTGCGAAGCGCGCCGCGCGCCATAGTGGAAATAACGCCGGTAGTCGCCCGAGGTGGCGACCGCCAGGCCGTGCAGGGCGACGATCGCCTGGCCGGCGCTGTCTGGCGCATCCGGCACGCCTTCCAGCGCGACCCACCAGGGCTCGCCGTCATTCTTGACGCCATTGCCGCGCAGTTCGCCGCCGGCTTCGACCAGGTAGTGGCGCACGCTGCGCTGTTCCAGGCAGCGCGCCAGGCAGTCGACGGCATAGCCCTTGGCCACCGACGAGAAATCGAGGCGCACGCCGCCCGGCTGCAGCAGGCGGCGCGCAGCGCGGTCGAGCAGCGGCTGCTGCCCGCTGCGCCGCGCCAGGACGCTGCCGATGGCGGCAGCGTCCGGCGCATGAAAACCGGCCTGGTCGTAGCGCCCGTGAGCGCCGAAGCCCCACAGATCGACCAGCGCACCGCCGGCCGGGTCGTAGGCGCCGCCCGTGTCTGCCATCACCTGCAGCGCATGGTCGGCCACGTCGTAGAAGCGCGCCGGCAGCGCATGCCAGCTGCCGGCCGGGGCGTCGTTGTAGCGCGACAGCAGGGAATCGGCTTCCCAGTGACTCATCTGGGCGACGATCTCGTCCAGCTCGGCCTGCATCGCGCTGGCGAGCAGCGCGCCGTCGGCGCCGGGCGGCAGCATCAGCCGCGCCGACCAGCCGGTGCCCATGGCCGTGCCGCTGGCGCTGTACAGGCTGCTGCCGCCAGGCGGCAGCGCCATGTCGACTTGCAAGGGAACGAGAACGGACCGCGCCATCGGCCTTACTGCGGCAGTACTTCGAGGGTGGCGGCGTAGCTCGAGCGGCGCGCGCCCGGCGTCTGCTTCGCTTTGTCGTCGAACGGGTAGCTGGCGCTCAGCCAGTACATATTCGGCGACGCCACCGTGAACGAGGCTTCGCCCTTGGCATCGGTGGTCACCCGTACTTCGCCCGACGCACCGCGGTACTTGACCGTGCCCGGCACCACGCTGAACGGCAGGTTGGCGATCGGCTTGCCGTCGAGCAGGAAGCGCACGCGTACCGGTTCGTCCACGCGCAGGTCGGACGGGTTGGTCAGCGGAACCATTTCCAGGCCGGTGCCGCTCGGTTTCAGCGCCGTGTCGTTCATCTTGTTGGCCGACACGAAGGTCTCGTTGCGCGAATGCACCTGGGTGGTCTGCACGTCGGTGGCGCCGGCGGGAATCGCCACCGCCGGGCTGCCGGCGGCGCCGCGGAAGCGCTTGGTCTCGCCGTTCAGCTTGTAGCTGCCCATGACGTTGTTGCTGACGATCGCCAGGCGGTAGGTACCGTCCTTCGGCAGGCGCAGGTCGAGCGTGCTGCGGTATTTGCCGGCCACGGCGCCTTCGGCCGTGGTGGTCACGCCGTCCGGGTCGGTCACCATCAGATTATCCAGGCGCAGCGCGTGGTGGTTGAATTCAAACAGCTCATTGGAAATGCCGGCGTCGAGGACGACCCAGGCTTCCTTGTTGTCGACCATGGCGGTATTCGGCAGGATCCAGGCGCGGTGGGCCTGGGCGCTCAGGGCGGTACCGGCCAGCATCAGGCCGAGCAGGGTGGCTTTGGACAGTCGTTTCATCGTGTTCTCCGTATGATTGTTATTGGACCTGGAGCGAGACCGCACCCAGTTCTTCCTTGCCGGCCGCGTCCGCCGTCAACTTGCCCTTGCCGGCCCAGGTGAACGGGACCCGCACCAGTTCGCGTCCACCGGCTTCGCGCGCCGCTTCCACCACCAGCTTGTAGTCGCCGGCCGGCAGCTGGTCGAGCTTGTTGCGCGCCGCATCGAACTTCATCGTGTGCGCGCCGGGCGGACGGGTGGCGCCGCTGACGCCGTCGATCGGCAGGGCCGCGTCGCGCCCGGCCTTGCGCCACCAGGTACGCAGGTCCTTGACCCATTTCTCGCCGCCCTTGTCCTTCATCTTGACGTCGTACAGCACGGCAAGATTCGACGCAATCGTCTGGTCGGCATTCTCGATCCAGATCGCCACATACGGCTTGTGGTATTCGGCCACGTTCAGGCGCGGCAGTTCGAACTTGACCGACAGGTCGGCCGCCACGGCCCAGCTGGACGCGAGCGGCAGCGTCAATCCGATGGCAAGCGAATGGGACAGTTTCATGCGTGTGTTCTCTCAGGTTATTGTTAGTGAACGAACAGCAATGCCAGGATGGCCGGCAAGACGATGCCGAAACCGACCACTGGCCAGGTCGACGGCCGGTTGGCCGCGTGGTACTTCATGATCAGGAAGCCGGTGATGCAAAAAACCACGCAGGCGATGGCGAAGATGTCGATGAACCAGCTCCATGCCGGGCCGGTGTTGCGGCCCTTGTGCATGTCGTTGAGCCACGAGATCGCGCCCCGATCGGTTGCCTCGTACTCGGCGCTGCCGTCGGCGGCGATGCGCACCCAGGCGTCGCCGCCGGGACGGGGCAGGGCGATATAGGCGTCTTCCTCGGTCCATTCGGCGCGCTTGCCGCGCAGGTCGACCGGGAAGGCGGTGCTGGTCCAGTCGGCGATTTCGCTGGGCAGCGGGATCACGGCGTCAGCGTGCCCGGCGGCATAGGCGGCGAGTTGCGCGCGCAGCGGTTCCGGCAGTGTTGCCCTGGCGCGCGTGACGACCGGTTCGGCTTCGATCAGCGTGGCGTTGTTCAGGGTCAGTCCGGTAAAGCTGAACAGCAGCATGGCCATCAGGCAGATGGCCGAGCTGATCCAGTGCCACTGGTGCAATTGCTTGAGCCAGAGCGCGCGTTTTGCGCCGGGCAAGGCGGGCGCCGGACTGGAAGAGGTGGGGGAGGACATGCGCGAAATGATAACCATTATCATTTGGAAGGTCAACTCGACAATAATATTGCTACTGATTTACTACGTTATTTCCGTACGAAAAAACTGAACTTTCAATAATGCCTGAAAACACATTTGGTAATAATTAATTCTCTGTGCATTCCCGGTTAGCTGCGAATTCATGCGTTACAATATTGTGCGCAAATTGGCAGGATTTTTGCACAAGCAATTGAAGTGATTCAGTCCTTCCCCCACAACTTGATGTCTAGTAGTGCGATCCGCTAACCGGTCAGGCCGTGTCGCGGAAGGTTAAATTAACCCGCCCAAATCTCGCGAAGCGCGATAAGAAAGGTGAGCAACAATGATGCAGCAATATAACGCCAACTCGTACCTGTTCGGCGGTAATGCGCCGTACGTGGAAGAGTTGTACGAGGCCTATCTGGACAATCCGACGTCGGTGCCGGAAAACTGGCGCGCGTACTTCGACCAGATGCAGCACGTACCGGCCGTCGATGGCTCGAACCGTCCTGACGTGGTCCATTCGTCGGTGGTCGCCTCGTTCGCCGAGCGCGCCAAGCAGGGTCCGATCCGCACCGTGGTCGCCTCGGCCGATTCCGAACTGGGCCGCAAGCGCGTCGCCGTCACCCAGATCACCGCCGCCTACCGCTACCTCGGTTCGCGCTGGGCCAACCTCGATCCGCTGCAGCGCCAGGAACGTCCACTGCTGCCGGAACTCGATCCGTCGTTCTATGGCTTCTCGGAAGCCGACATGGACACGGTCTTCAACATCACGAATACCTATTTCGGTCAGGAAACCGCGCCACTGCGCGACATCCTGAACATGCTGCGTGACACCTACACCCGCTCGATCGGTGCGGAGTTCATGTACATCAGCGACCCGACCGAAAAGCGCTGGATGCAGGAGCGTCTCGAGTCGATCCGCTCGACCCCGACCTTCAGCGCAGACAAGAAAAAGCACATCCTCGAGCGCCTGACCGCGGCCGAAGGCCTGGAGCGCTATCTCCACACCAAGTACGTCGGCGCCAAGCGTTTCTCGCTCGAAGGCGGTGAATCGTTCATCGCGGCGATGGACGAGTGCATCCAGCGTGCCGGTGAAAAAGGCGTGCAGGAAATCGTCATCGGCATGGCCCACCGCGGCCGCCTGAACGTGCTGGTCAACACCCTGGGCAAGAGCCCGGCCGACCTGTTCGAAGAATTCGAAGGCAAGCACGCCGACGACCTGCCAGCCGGCGACGTCAAGTACCACCAGGGCTTCTCGAGCGACATCACCACCCCGGGCGGCCCGGTCCACCTGTCGCTCGCCTTCAACCCGTCCCACCTCGAGATCGTCAACCCGGTCGTCGAAGGGTCGGTCAAGGCGCGCATGATGCGTCGCGGCGACAAGAAGGGCAAGGAAGTGCTGCCGATCCTGGTGCACGGCGACGCAGCGTTCGCCGGCCAGGGCGTGGTCATGGAAACCCTGAACCTGGCGCAGACCCGTGGCTACGGCACCGGCGGCACCGTCCACATCGTCATCAACAACCAGATCGGCTTCACCACGTCCGATCCGCGCGACGCGCGTTCGACGCTGTACTGCTCGGACGTCGTCAAGATGATCGAAGCACCGGTGCTGCACGTCAATGCCGACGATCCTGAAGCCGTGGTGCTGGCGACGCAGATCGCGCTCGACTACCGCGCCGAGTTCGGCAAGGACGTCGTGGTCGACATCATCTGCTACCGCAAACTGGGCCACAACGAGCAGGACACCCCGGCGCTGACCCAGCCGCTGATGTACAAGAAGATCGCCAAGCATCCGGGTACGCGCAAGCTGTACGCCGAGAAACTGGCGGCCCAGGGCACGATCGACGCCGATGGCGGCGACAAGCTGGTCGCAGCCTTCCGCGACGCGATGGACGCCGGCAAGCACACGGTCGACCCGGTGCTGACCAACTTCAAGGGCAAGTACGCCGTCGACTGGGCGCCGTTCCTGAACAAGAAGTGGACCGACGCGGCCGATACCGCCGTGCCGATCACCGAACTGAAGCGCCTGGCCGAACGCATCACCAAGGTGCCTGAAGGCTTCAAGCCACACTCGCTGGTCGAGAAAGTCCTGGGCGACCGCGCCACCATGGGCCGCGGCGAAATGAACCTCGACTGGGGCATGGGCGAGCACCTGGCGTTCGCATCGCTGCTGTCGTCGGGCTACGCGATCCGCCTGTCGGGCCAGGATGCCGGCCGCGGCACTTTCGTGCACCGTCACGCCGTGCTGCACGACCAGAACCGCGAGCGCTGGGACCAGGGCATCTACCTGCCGCTGGCCAATATCTCGGACAACCAGGCCGACTTCCACGTGATCGACTCGGTGCTGTCCGAAGAAGCGGTGCTCGGTTTCGAGTACGGTTTCTCGACCGCCGAACCGAACACGCTGACCATCTGGGAAGCCCAGTTCGGCGACTTCGTCAACGGCGCGCAAGTCGTCATCGACCAGTTCATCGCCTCGGGCGAAGTGAAATGGGGCCGCGCCTCGGGCCTGGTCATGATGCTGCCGCACGGCTATGAAGGCCAGGGTCCGGAGCACTCGTCGGCCCGTATCGAGCGCTTCCTGCAACTGTGCGCCGACAACAACATGCAAGTCGTGCAGCCGACCACGGCCGCGCAGATCTTCCACGTGCTGCGCCGCCAGATGGTGCGCCAGTTCCGCAAGCCGCTGGTGATCTTCACGCCGAAGTCGCTGCTGCGCAACAAGGATGCCGGTTCGGCGCTGGGCGACCTGGCCAAGGGCGGTTTCCAGACCGTGATCGGCGAATGCGACGAGAAGATCGACGCGTCGAAGGTCAAGCGCGTGCTGGTGTGCTCGGGCAAGGTGTATTACGACCTGGTCGGCGCACGCAAGACGCGCAACGCCAACGACACCGCGATCATCCGCATGGAACAGATGTATCCGTTCCCGCACAAGTCGTTCTCGGCCGAACTGAAGAAGTTCCCGAACGCGCTCGAAGTGGTGTGGGTGCAGGACGAGCCGCAGAACCAGGGTCCGTGGTTCCAGATCCAGCACAACGTCTTCGAAGGCATGGAAGACGGCCAGCGCCTGGCGTACGCCGGTCGTCCGGCGTCGGCATCGCCCGCAGTGGGCTATGCGGACAAGCACATCGCCCAGCAGAAGGAACTGCTGGAGACCGCGTTCTCGAAGCTCAAGGGTTTCATTCTGACTAAGTAATACAAGAAGTAGCCCCGGCTCCTGCGTGCAGCGCGCGTGGGAGCTTTCTTGCAAAGAATAATTACTGGAGTTTTAAATGGCACAAATCGAAGTCAAGGTACCTGTCCTGTCGGAATCCGTCGCTGAAGCGACCCTGCTGTCGTGGCACAAGAAAGTCGGCGAGTCGGTTGACCGCGACGAGAACATGATCGACATCGAAACCGACAAGGTGGTCCTGGAACTGCCGGCCCCAAGCGCCGGCGTGATCGTGCAGCTGCTCAAGGCCGACGGCGCAACCGTCGTGGCCGGCGAAGTCATCGCCATCATCGATACCGAAGCATCGGCGCAGACCAGCCCGCTGCCAGTCAAGGCCATCCCATCGGCAGCGCCGAACGCGCCGATCCAGTCGTCGGCGCCTGCTGCAGCCCCTGCCGCGGACCAGTCGAAAGCCGGCGTGGCCATGCCAGCCGCTGCCAAGATCCTGGCCGACAACAACATGAACACCAACGGTATCGACGGCTCGGGCCGCGATGGCCGCGTGACCAAGGGCGACGCCCTGAACGCGGTGGCCAACAAGCCGGCCGCAGCACCGGCACCTGCCGCCGCGCCGAAAGCCGCGCTGCAGCAAGTCTCGGCCCCATCCGCACCGGCCAACCTGGGCGACCGTCCGGAAGAGCGCGTGCCGATGAGCCGCCTGCGCGCCCGCATCGCCGAGCGCCTGCTGCAATCGCAGTCGACCAACGCCATCCTGACCACCTTCAACGAAGTCAACATGGCCCCGGTCATGGAACTGCGTAACAAGTACAAGGACAAGTTCGAGAAAGAACACGGCGTCAAGCTGGGCTTCATGTCGTTCTTCGTCAAGGCTGCGGTTGCCGCCCTGAAGAAGTACCCGATCCTGAACGCCTCGGTCGACGGCAACGACATCATTTACCACGGCTACTTCGACATCGGCATCGCTGTCGGTTCGCCACGTGGCCTGGTGGTGCCGATCCTGCGCAACGCCGACCAGATGTCGATCGCCGAGATCGAAAAGAAAATCGGTGAGTTCGGCCAGAAAGCCAAGGACGGCAAGCTGACCCTGGACGACCTGTCGGGCGGTACCTTCTCGATCTCGAACGGCGGCGTGTTCGGTTCGATGCTGTCGACCCCGATCATCAACCCACCGCAGTCGGCCATCCTGGGCGTGCACGCGACCAAGGACCGCGCCGTCGTCGAAAACGGCCAGATCGTCATCCGTCCGATGAACTACCTGGCGATGTCGTACGACCACCGCATCATCGACGGCCGCGAAGCCGTGCTGGGCCTGGTCGCGATGAAGGACGCGCTGGAAGATCCGGCCCGCCTGCTGCTGGACCTGTAATCCACGAAGCAAGCCTATAGCACAGGCTGGCGCGGCAGAGCCGCGCCAGCTGCCGAACGCCGGAGGACGACATGCTGTCAGACGAAATCAAGCGGTTGCACGAGCTGCACCAGGCGGGCGCGCTGTCCGACGCCGAATTCGAGCAGGCCAAGGCCCGCATCCTGTCCGGCGCCTCGACCGTGAGCCTGACGAAGGAGGGCGCTTTCAAGGAAAGCACCTCGTTCGACACCCACCGCGACGATCTGTTGAGCGGCCTGCGCCGTTCGCGCTTCGACCGCTGGCTGGGCGGCGTGTGCGGCGGCCTGGCGCGCACCTATGGCCTCGAGTCGTGGGTGTGGCGGCTGATCTTCGTGCTGTTCGTGCTGACCTTCGGCTTTGGCGTGCTGGTGTATGTCCTGGCGTGGATTTTCATCCCTGAAGAATGAACATGTTCGATGTGGTGCCCGGCACCACAGGCCTGAAGACCGTCGTTCCCGCGCAGGCGGGAACCCAGGTTCGGTGAGCCGTTGCAGCATGTAAATGCAGCGATGATGCGAGCAAACCTGGATCCCCGCCTTCGCGGGGGGTGACGTGCGAAGGGCGCACGCCGAAGATGGCTGGTGCAGACTGCCCACATCGAACCCAATAAGGAATTCAAGTAATGAGCGATAAACAATTTGACGTCGTCGTGATCGGCGGCGGTCCTGGCGGCTACATCGCCGCCATCCGCGCGGCCCAGCTGGGCTTCAAGACGGCCTGTATCGACGAGTGGAGCAATGCCGCCGGCAAGCCTGCCCCGGGCGGCACCTGCACCAACGTCGGCTGCATCCCGTCGAAAGCGCTGCTGCAGTCGTCGGAACACTTCGAGCACGCCGGCCACGCCTTCGCCGACCACGGCATCAAGGTGTCGGGCCTGGAACTCGACCTGGGCACCATGCTCAAGCGCAAGGACACCATCGTCAAGCAGAACAACGACGGCATCCTGTTCCTGTTCAAGAAGAACAAGGTCACCTTCTTCCACGGCCGCGGCGCCTTCGCCGGCAAGGCCGAGGGCGATGCAGGCTACACCATCAACGTGTCGGGTCCGACCACGGATACCATCACCGCGAAGAACGTGGTCGTGGCGACCGGTTCCAACGCCCGTCAACTGCCGGGCGCGGAATTCGACGAGAAACTGATCCTGTCGAACACCGGCGCACTGGCGATCGATGCCGTTCCTGGCAAGCTGGGCGTGATCGGCGCCGGCGTGATCGGCCTGGAAATGGGCAGCGTGTGGCGCCGTGTCGGCGCCGACGTGACCGTGCTGGAAGGCCTGCCGACCTTCCTGGGCGCCGTCGACGAGCAGATCGCCAAGGAAGCGCACAAGCTGTTCACCAAGCAGGGCCTGAAGATCAACCTGGGCTGCAAGATCGGTGCGATCACCAAGGGCGCCAACGACGTCACCGTCGAATTCGCCGACAGCACCGGCGCCGAGCAGAAGGCCACCTTCGACCGCCTGATCATCTCGATCGGCCGCGTGCCGAACACGATCGGCCTGGGCGGCGAGACCGTCGGCCTGCAGCTCGACGAGCGCGGTTTCGTGGTGGTCGACGACGAATGCCGCACCAGCCTGCCGGGCGTGTGGGCGGTGGGCGACGTCGTGCGCGGCCCGATGCTGGCGCACAAGGCCGAGGAAGAAGGCGTGGCGGTTGCCGAGCGCATCGCCGGCCAGCACGGCCACGTCAACTTCAACACGATCCCGTGGGTGATCTACACCTCGCCAGAGATCGCGTGGGTCGGCAAGACCGAGCAGCAACTCAAGGCCGAAGGCGTGCAATATAAAGCCGGCACCTTCCCGTTCATGGCCAACGGCCGTGCGCGCGCGCTGGGCGACACCTCGGGCATGGTCAAGTTCCTGGCCGATGCGACCACCGATGAAATTCTGGGCGTGCACATCGTCGGCCCGATGGCCTCCGAGCTGATCTCGGAAGCCGTGGTCGCGATGGAGTTCAAGGCCTCGAGCGAAGACATCGCCCGCATCTGCCACGCGCACCCGTCGCTGTCGGAAGCGACCAAGGAAGCCGCGCTGGCGGTGGACAAGCGTTCGCTGAATTTTTAAGCGGTAACAAATGTGGGGTGGGCGGCTCTGCCGTCCACGCGTTCGACGAATGTCTGCACGCCACGTTCGTGGCCGTGCAGGCCGGGTCGGATGCGTGGACGGGGAACCGTCCACCCCACGGTGTTTTTATGGTTCGAGAATGAATGTTCAAGAGTATTACCAGCACGCCCTGAGCGAGCGTGGCTTCACGTCCGACCCGGCCCAGCAGATGGCGGTCGACCGCCTGCAGCAGGCGTACGACGACTGGGTCGATTACAAGGCCCAGCGGTCGTCCGCTTTCAAGCGCCTGATCAACCGCCCCGACGTGCCGAAAGGCGTGTACATGTGGGGCGGGGTGGGGCGCGGCAAATCCTTCCTGATGGATTCGTTCTATTCGGTGGTGCCGGTGGTGCGCAAGACGCGCCTGCACTTCCACGAATTCATGCGCGCCGTGCATGGCCAGCTCGATGAACTGAAGGGCGTGGCCGACCCGCTCGACGAAGTCGCCAAGCGCATCGCGAAAAAGTACCGCCTGATCTGCTTCGACGAATTCCACGTGTCCGACATCGCCGACGCGATGATCCTGTACAACCTGCTCAAGGCCCTGTTCGACAACGGCGTGAGCTTCGTGATGACCTCGAACTACGAGCCGTCGACGCTGTACCCGGACGGCCTGCACCGCGACCGCATGCTGCCGACCATCGCGCTGCTGCAGGCGAAGCTCGATGTGCTCAACGTCGACGCCGGCAACGACTACCGCAAGCGCGCGCTGGAACAGGTCGAGGCCTACTACACGCCGCTCGACGCGGCATCGGACAAGGCCCTGCGCGACGCCTACGCGAAAGTTGCCGATACCGCCGACGAGACCCCGGTGGTGCACATCGAAAAGCGCGAGATCCGCGCGCTGCGCCGCGCCGGCGGCGTGATCTGGTTCGATTTCGCCACGCTGTGCGGCGGGCCGCGCTCGCAGAACGACTACCTGGAACTGGCCAGCCAGTTCCATACCGTGGTGCTGTCGGGTATCCCGGCGATGTCGGCCGGCCAGGCGTCGGAGGCGCGCCGCTTCACCTGGCTGATCGACGTGTTCTACGATCACAAGGTGAAACTGATCATGTCGGCGGCGGTCGAGCCCGAAGAGCTGTACACCCAGGGCCAGCTGGCAAATGAGTTCCACCGTACGGTATCGCGTATCATCGAGATGCAGTCGCGCGAATACATGCTGGCCGACCGGCGCGGCGCGGCCGACGCGATTGCCTGAACTCGAGGAATTTATGAAGAAACACACCATGCTGCGCGGCGTCTGCGCGGCAAGCCTGGCGGTGCTGCTGGCCGCCTGTTCGACCGTCGATACCGCCCCTGTCGAGGCGCCGGCGCCATCGACATCGACCGCCGAGGCCGAAGCGCGGCTGGCCGCGGTCGCCCGTGAACGCGCCGCGATCGAAGCGCGCTTCCTGGACCGCGAAATCGTTTGCTACGACAAGTTTTTCGTGAACCGTTGCCTGGACGAGGCCAAGGAGCAGCAGCGCGTGGCGCTGCTGGCCCAGCGCGCGATCGAGATCGAGGCGGCGCGCTACCTGCGCCAGGCCAAGGTCGACGAGCGCGACCGCGCCATCGCGGCCGCCGATGCGGCGTTCCAGGAAGAGGAAGCGAAGATGGCGGCCGAGGCGGCGCCGGTCAAGACGCCGGCCGCCGTGCCGCCGCCGCGCAAGCCGGCTGTCGCGCGCACGGTGCAGAACGGCCAGCGCGCCCAGGATACTGCCGCGCGCGCCGAGAAGGATGCCGCCGAGCGCGCCGCCAACGTCGCCGCGTATGAAGAGCGCCGCCGCAAGTCCGAAGCGCGGCAGCAGGAAGTGGCGCGCCGCGTGGCCGAGCGCGACGCCAAGGCCGCGCGCCGCGCGCAAGAGGAAGCACAGAAGAAGGCGCCGACGGCGCCGCTGACGACCGAGTAAGCGAAGTAGTCAGTAGAGAGACTGGCTACTTGGCGGCGGCCCCGCCATCCTGGGTCAGCTTGACCAGCTTCACGATCGCCATCGAGCAATTGCCGCCTTTGCCCTGCGAGCGCTCGCCGGCCTTGGTGATCATGCGTTCCGACGCTTCGCGCGGCGTGTTCTTGGCCACCACCGCCGCCAGTTCGGTGTCGGTGAAGAAATGCCACAAACCATCCGAACACAGCAGGAATGCATCGCCGGCGACCAGGCCGGTGTGGCTGCCGGTGGTGACGAACGGTTCCTTGCGGCTGTTGCCAAGGGCATTGAGCAGCAATTTCGAGCGGCGGTGGTTGCGCGCCGCGTCGGGCGGCAGGCGGTCGCTCGAGATCAGGTGCTCGACATAGGCGGCGTCGCTCGTGCGTACGGCGGCCTTGCCGTCCTGGAAGCGGTACATGCGCGAGTCGCCCACATGGGCCCAGACCGCATCGCCGTGCGGACTGAGCACCAGGCCGACGAAGCTGGCGTGGATTTCGGTCTTGCTGGTGAGGGCATTCATCTTGATGACCGTGTGGGTCTCGCTGATGATGTCGTGCAGCAGTTGCTCCAGGCGCTCGACCGAGGCCCGGTCGCCGGACTTGAATTCGTCGAATACCTGGCGTGCGGTATGGATTGCCTGCTCGGCGCCGGCCGGCGTCGAAAAGCCATCGGCAAGCACGGCCAGCACGTAGCCGGGCGCGCGCGCGCCGCTCAGGAGGGCGGTACGGTCGTTCTGCTGGGCGCGGTTGCCGATATGCTGCGCGGTGCCCGCTTCAATCTTGTAAGTGGTCATGATTTCTTGCTTTTAGGATCACTCAAACCAAACTTAGTTGGCGGCAATGACTGCCTGCTATAAACTACTGGGTTGAACTATGCACCGATACACTAACTTGGTGCAAGTAATGTTGCTTGTTGTCACATATTTCTGTTGACCAGCAGACACGCCGCCCGATCCCACGCCTTCGCCCCTTGTACAGATCCGTTTGGAACCGCAGACCATGACCGCCGCCCAGGACATCCAGCGCCGCATTATCGAACTCGATGTGGAACACCGCGACCTCGACGCCGTCATTTCGATGCTGACCGCGGATGGCCATGCCGACCAGTTACAACTGCGCCGCCTCAAGAAGCGTAAACTGCAGCTCAAGGATCATATTACGCTGCTGAAGATGCAGCTCATACCCGATATTCCGGCCTGACGCGCGTGCGCCAGGCCCCACAACCTACCGCATTTTGACCGACCATCTCCCTGTTCCCGGCGCTGCCGCCGAGCCGGCGGCCGGGACGGAACGGGACGCTGCCGTGGCCAATGCCGCAGCCGACCTGTCCGCCGCGCCCGCCGGCAAGTACGACCTCGAAGTCGACCGCCTGTTCGGCGCCGGCGGCCCGCTCGCGCCCGCCGTCGGCACGTTCAAGCCGCGCCAGTCCCAGACCGAGATGGCCAAGGCCGTCGCCGCGGCGATCGCCGACCAGCAGGTGCTCATGGCCGAGGCCGGCACCGGCACGGGCAAGACCTTCGCCTACCTGGTACCGGCCCTGCTGTGGGGTGGCAAGACCATCGTCTCGACCGGTACCAAGAACTTGCAAGATCAATTGTTCCTGCGCGATATCCCGACCGTGCGCGCCGCCCTGCGTGCGCCGGTGTCGGTAGCCCTGCTCAAGGGACGCTCGAACTATGTCTGCCATTTCCACCTGGAGCGCACGCTCCAGAACGGCCGCCTGACCTCGCGCGACGACGTCGGCCACCTGCGCGAAATCTCGCGCTTCATGAAGATGACCAGCTCGGGCGACAAGGCCGAACTGGCCAAGGTGCCGGAAACCGCCACCGTCTGGAATCTGGTGACGTCCACCCGCGACACCTGCATGGGCGCCGAGTGCCAGTACTACCAGGACTGCTTCGTCATGAAAGCCCGGCGCGAGGCGCAACAGGCCGACGTGGTCGTGGTCAACCACCACCTGTTCTTCGCCGACGTGGCCTTGAAAGACACCGGCGTGGCCGAGCTGCTGCCGTCGGCCAACACCATCATCTTCGACGAGGCGCACCAGCTGCCGGACACCGCCACGCTGTTCTTCGGCCAGTCGGTCTCGACCTCGCAGGTGCTGGAGCTGTGCCGCGACGTGCTGGCCGAGGGCCTGGCGCATGCGCGCGGCGGCCCCGACTGGGCCAAGGTCGTCACGGTGGTCGAAAAAGCCGCGCGCGACCTGCGCCTGAGTTTTGGCGACGGAAATCTGCGCCTGTCGCTGCCGCAGATCATGCCGACTTCGCAATTCTTCCCCGCGCTCGACAAGCTCAAGGAAGAACTGGCCGGCATGATCACCACCCTGGAAGAAAACGCCGCGCGCGCCGAGACCATCGAGGCCTGCCGCGTGCGTGCGCTCGACCTGGCCGCCGCCTTCGACGCCTGGAAGCCGGACGCCAAGGCGCCGACCAACGAGCAGGCGGTGCTGTGGGCCGAGGCGTTCGCGTCCTCGCTGCAATTGCACAAGACCCCGCTGTCGATCGCGCCGATCTTCGCCAGCCAGCGCGAAGGCACGCCGCGCAGCTGGATCTTCACGTCGGCGACATTGGCGGTGAAGAACGACTTCAAGCATTTCTCCGACCAGCTCGGCCTGACCGGCGAGCCGGCCAAGACCTGGCCGAGCCCGTTCGATTACGGCAACCAGGGCCTGCTGTACGTGCCGACCGGCCTGCCCGAGCCGCAGGCGGCGGTGTATACCGATGCCGTGGTCGACGCCGCGCTGCCGGTGATCGAGGCGGCCGGGGGGCGGACCTTCTTCCTGTGCACGACGATTCGCGCGGTGAACAAGGTGGCCGAACGGCTGCGCGTCGAATTCGCCGAGCGCGGCCTCGAGTTCCCGCTGTTCGTGCAGGGCGAACGGGGCCGCACCGAGCTGCTCGATTCGTTCCGCAATGCCGGCAATGCCGTCCTGGTCGGCAGCCAGAGCTTCTGGGAAGGCGTCGACGTGCGCGGCGATGCGCTGTCGCTGGTGATCATCGACAAGCTGCCGTTCGCCCCGCCGGACGACCCGGTACTGGCCGCGCGCATCGAGGTGATGGAAAAGCAGGGCCTGAACGGCTTCATGCACCATCAGCTGCCCGAAGCGATCATCACGCTCAAGCAGGGCGCCGGGCGCCTGATCCGCGACGTCGACGACCGCGGCGTGCTGATGATCTGCGACCCCCGCCTGATCACCAAGCCGTACGGGCGCCGCATCTGGCAAAGCCTGCCGTCGTTCAAGCGCACCCGGGTGCAGGAAGACGTGATCCGCTTCTTCGAGCAGGGCCCGGACGCGCCGCTCGACGCCGGCGAGCAGGACGCTACGGCGTAACGATCACCTTGCCGACCACCTTGCGCGCCGCCATGTCTTCCAGCGCGCGCGCGGTAGCTTCCAGCGCATAGCGGCGCGACACCAGCGGCTTGAGCGTGCCGTCGGCGATCCAGCCGGTCAGGCGCGCCATTGCCGCCAGGTGGGATTGCGGCTCCTTGCGCGTGAAGTCGCCCCAGAACACGCCAATCACCGACGCACCCTTGAGCAGTACCAGATTCCACGGCAGTTGCGGGATCGCGCCGGCGGCAAAGCCCACCACCAGGTGGCGTCCGCGCCAGGCGATCGAGCGCAGGGCCGGCTCGCTGTACTTGCCGCCAACCGGATCGACGATGACGTCCGGGCCGCGCCCTCCGGTGGCTGCGCGCAGGGCCTCGCGCAAGTCGTCGCGCTCATAATTCACCAGCACGTCGGCGCCGCCGGCCGCGCAGGCAGCCAGCTTGTCCTCGCTGGAAGCGGCCGCGATCACGCGCGCGCCCAGGGCCTTGGCGACCTCGATCGCCGCCAGCCCGACGCCACCGGACCCACCCAGCACCAGCACGGTTTCCCCGGCCTGCAATTGCGCCCGGTCGGCCAGCGCGTGGTAGGCCGTGCCATAGGTGAGGGTGATGGCGGCCGCGATATCGAAGTCCATCTCGTCGGGCATCGGCAGCAGTGCGCTGGCCGGCGCCAGCGCCTGCTCGGCGAAGGCGCCGGTGCGGGTGAAGCCGATCACCCGGTCGCCCGGCGCGAATCCCGCCACACCAGCGCCGACGGCGCGCACCGTGCCGGCGAATTCGTTACCGGGCGTAAAGGGCAGGGGCGGGCGCACCTGGTATTTGCCCTGGACCGTCAACACGTCGGGGAAATTGACCCCGGCGGCGCGCACATCGACCACGACCTCGCCCGCGCCAGCGACGAGGTCGGGCAGGGTGTCGAACGTCAGGCCGTCGGGCGGACCCCATACGGTGCAGCGGATGGCTTTCATCGCGATCTCCCAATTTATTGTCGCGGCGCATTATGCCTGACGAAAACCCGGCAGGCATCGTGTTGCCGATGCTTGCGTCCGCTTGTTTGACCGCAAGGCGATGCAAGAAGTGCGCGCTAGATTGAGATCGTGCGGCCCCCTGCGTGGCCGCCGGAAAGGACAGCGGGACCACCATGGCAATCCGTTACGGTTGTTTCTTCAGCTATGCCCACGGACGGCACGACCTGATGCGGCGCTTCAAGACGGCGCTGTGCGATGCGCTGCGCTGCTATCTCGAACCGTATTTCGACAACGAGGATGAACTGTTCGTCGACACCGAGCAGCTTGGCGGCGGGGACGATCTCGACCGCAAGATCGCGCGCGCCATGTGCGAAAGCGTGTGCATGATCCTGATCTATACCCCCAAGTACGAGGCGCATGCCTACACGCGCCGCGAGTACGCCGCGATGCGCCTGCTCGAAGCCGAGCGCAGCAACTGGTACGCGTTGCCCAGCCACCTGATCATCCCGGTGATCATGACGCGCCATCCCGAGTCGCTGCCACCCCAGATCAGCGCATCGACGTTCTACGTCGACTTCTCGCACTACACGATGGCGTCCGGCGACCTCAAGTCGAACCCGGAGTTCCTGCCCGACATCGACCGGATGGTCAAGCGCATCGCCTTGCATTACGCATGTCAAAAAAAACACACGCCGCGAGATCACGACTGCAACCAATTCGTGCTCCCCGCTGTCCCACACGCATGGCGCGATGTACCGGAACTGACTTTTCCAAAAGAATAAGGAGCCGTATGGACCACCACGCAAGTTCTCTCGAGCCGTTTCCCCCTGATCCTTCCTCGTTGCCGCCGTTGCCGATCCCGGGTGCGGTGACCACCTTCTACGCCTACGATGGCGGCGCCGCGCGCAATGCGCTGCTGGCGGCGCTGGCGCTGCAGCTGGCCGGAAGCGACGGCGCGCAGCCGGTGCTGGTGATCGACTGGGATCTCGACGCACCGGCGCTGCACCGCCACTTCGCCCTGCCGGCGCTGCAGGCCGACATGCCCGACGGCGACGGCCAGCCACCCGGATTGCTCGAACTGCTGGACACCTGCGCCGGCATCCTGCGCGGGACGGGCGCCGCCGCCGATGCCGATGGCGATGGCGATGCCGGCGCCGACAGCGACGCGCGCGCCGACCGCGCGCTCGACGCGGCCGGCTGGATGGCCCACATCGCGCGCGCCGACGGCCGCCGTCCGCTGTACCTGATGCGCGCCGGCCGCTTCGACGACGGCTATGCCGGGCGCGCCGGCCGGCTCGACCTGGAAGCGCTGTTCGCTACCTGCCCGGCGCTGTTCCGGCGCCTGGCGGCGCGCCTCGCGAGCCGCTTCGGCCAGGTGCTGGTGGCTTCGCGCACGGGCCGTTCGGCCGCCGTCAGCGTGTGTTCGACGCTGCTGCCCGACCGGCTGGTGGCGCTGTTCACGCCGGCACCCGGCAGCCTCGAGGGTGTCGAGGGCGTGGTGCGGCGCGCGATCGCCTACCGCTGCAGCCACGAGAACGAGCAGCGGCCCCTGATGGTGTATCCGGTCGCCTGCAGCGCCGACGGCGCGCGCAGCGACCCGCACGGGCGCTGGCGGCGCGGCGACGCGCGCGCCGGCCAGCCCGGCTACCAGGCGCGCTGCGAAGACCTGCTGCGCGCCAGCTACGGCTGGCCGCGCGTGGAGCTGGACAGCTGGTTCGACGAGGCCCAGCTGGCGCTGGCCGACGCCCTATCGACCGCCGGCACGGGCGGCGACCGGCGCGCGCTGGCGCGCCTGGCCGCCGTGCTGGCCGAGTGGGTGGCGCCGGGCCGGTTCCCGTGGCAGTCGCTGTGCGAGGTGCGCCTGCGCCGCGCGATCGCCCAGGCCAGGATGCCGGCCGCCGGCGCCGGCATGGCGGCGCAGTGCGCCGCGCCTGGTAGCACACCCGGCGCCGTGTTCGCCGGCGCCCCGGCCGGCGGGGACGTGTCCGCCACATCATCCAGCATGCCGCTGGCCCTGTACGCGGCATCGCCGCAAGCCGCGGCCGATTTGTTGGCCGATGCCCTGGCGCGCCTGGGCGACTTGTGCCGGCGCGAGCACCGCCGCGACGAAGCCCGCGCCTGCATGGAAGAGTCCCTGGCGCTGCGCGTTGCCGGCCTGGGCGACGACCATGCGGCCACCCGCGCCGCGCGCGCCGCGCTGGCCGCGCTGCTGCTCGAGAACGGCGCCTTGCCCGAAGCGCGGCGCCAGTGCGAGGCGCTGGTGCAGGCGTGCGTGCGCGCGACCGGTACCGATGCGCCCGACACGCTGGCCGCGCGTTCGCAGCTGGCGCGCACGCTGGCCGGCCTGGGCGAGAGCGAGCGCGCGCTGGCGCTGCACGAGCAGGCCGTGGCCAGCTGCGAACGGGCGCTGGGTGACGAGCATCCCGTCACGCTGGCCTGCCTCGAAGACCTTTCCCAGAGCCTGGTGCTGCAGCATGAGTTCGATCGCGCACGCGTCCTGTGCGAACGCGCGCTGGCGGCGCGCAGGCGCAGCCAGGGCGGCGAGCATGCCGACACGCTGCGCTGCGCGCGCCGGCTGGCCCAGCTGCTGGGCGCGGCGGGCGAACTGGGCAACGCCCGGCGCCTGCTCGAATCGGTGCTGCGGGCGCACGAACGCCACGATGGTCCGGATGCCGCCGGCGCAGTGGCGGCGCGCGAGGCGCTGGCCGAGGTCCTGGCTGCCCAGGGCGATCTGGCGGCGGTGCATCACATCAAGGAGGCGCTGGCGCGCAGCCGCGAACGCCATCCCGAGGGCCGCGAGGGCAGCAGCATGGCGGCGCATGCGGTGCGGGAGCCGGAGCCGCTGCAGAGAAAGTATTAAGAAGCAACCCCGGTAGGTGAAAGTCGGGCCGAGAACGCCTGGCAAGCGTGCGCTGCGACATGGGGTCGAGCGGGAAGGGCGGCGCCGTATGATCGGTGCGCATACTGGTGCATGGCCGGGGATGGCAGTGCAAGCCGGCTCAAGCCGGCTCAAGCCGGGTCGATCCGGGTCAATCGGATCAATCCGGGTCAATCGGGATCACGCCGGGTCAGGCCTGGCGACCATGCCTGACCCGGCCAGGATTACTTTTCCAGTCGCTTGCGCACTTCCGCCGCGCTATGGCCGACTTCCGCGACCAGGCGCTCCAGCTCTTCCTTGCTGACACCCAGCGCATCGGTCCAGTAGCGAACCTCGTGCGGCTCGGTCAGGCTGATGAGATTGCGATCGGGTGCGCCACTTTTTTTCAGGTCGTCAGACATATGCCCTCCAGTTAAATGCCAGAATGCGTGCTATTGGCCTTCTGTTAAGCAAAATCGTTCGTCCGTTATCCTAAAAACCGTCATTCCCGCGCAGGCGTCGCCAAGGTGGAAGAATGCGAGTTTGCCTGCGTCACCGCTTCATTTTTCAGGCAGTGGTACGCATAAAACTTGGGTTCCCGCCTTCGCGGGAACGACGGTTTTTGTGTTAGCGGACGAAAGAATTTTCTTAACTGAACGCCGTTACAGCATGCGTGCGGTTTTACAGACGGACAGTGCGCGACTTCACGGTGCGCATCGAGAAGGTGCCTGACTGGCGACGGCACACGCGTGATCTCCGGCGTGGCCACTGCAGCATTGTCGGCATTTCATTGGCTGTTGCCACCCTGTCCAGCAAACTGTGGCATGCCCACCGCACAGTTATCAAGGAGACTATTGTTTCTTCCGGATCGTGAAATCCGGTCACGAATTTCGGCTGGCGGGCGTCGTTATTGGCGTTGCTTCGGGTAAAATCTCCGCCATGCGAATTCTGATCAGCAACGACGATGGTTACCTGGCGCCCGGTATCAACGCGCTGGCGGACGCGCTCGCGCCGATCGCGGACATCGTCGTGGTCGCCCCCGACAGCAATCGCTCGGGCGCTTCGAATTCGCTGACCCTGGACCGTCCGCTGTCGGTCCAGAAGGCTGCCAACGGTTTTTATTTCGTCAACGGCACGCCGACCGACTGCGTGCATATCGCCCTGACCGGGATGTCCGATGCGCCGCCCGACCTGGTGGTTTCCGGCATCAACAATGGCCAGAACATGGGCGACGATACCCTGTACTCAGGCACCGTGGCGGCCGCCACCGAAGCCTTCCTGTTCGGCCTGCCGGCAATCGCGTTCTCGCAGGTCAATAGCGGCTGGGCCCATGTCGAGGATGCGGCCCGGGTCGCGCGCGACATCGTGCAGCGCCACGCCGACGGCGGGTTTACCGACCTGGGACCATCGTTCCTGCTCAACGTGAATATCCCGAACCTGCCATATGGCCAGATCGGCCCGCTGACGCCGACCCGCCTGGGCCGCCGCCACCAGGCCGAACCGGTGATCCGCGCCAAGGACCCGCGCGGACGCGAGATCTTCTGGATCGGCGCGCCCGGCGCCTGCCGCGACGCCGGCGAGGGCACCGATTTCCATGCTACCCAGCAGGGCAGGGTATCGATCACGCCGCTGCAGGTCGACCTGACCCACAAGACCCAGCTGGCCCTGCTCGCGGGAGGCCTCGCATGAGCGACAAGGACGGCCGACGCACCTTCCCGCTGCCGTTGTCGTCGGTCACGGCCGGCAAGGCGAATGGATCTGCCCGCCCGGGCGAATACAGCCGCGCGGGTACGCCGGCGCCGTTTGCCACGCCCCAGACCGCCACCCGCAACGCCGCCAGCACCGGCTCCCCGGGCGGCACCGCCCGCGCGCCCCAGGCGCCGGGTCCGGCTCCGCGTCCGCCCGGCTATGTACAGACCACCAGCAGCGCCCCGGCCGCCCAGCGCTCCGACCTTGCTGCCAGCGAAGCGGTGCGCCGCGCGATGGTGGCGCGGGTCGCGCGCCAGGGCGTGCGCGACCCCCAGGTGCTCGCGGCCATGGAAGCCGTGCCGCGTCACCTGTTCATCGAACCGGCCCTGTCGGGGCAGGCGTATGTCGACGCCTCGCTGCCGATCGGCCACAACCAGACCATTTCGCAGCCATACATCGTGGCGCGCATGATTGAGGCAATGCGCGAGTCGACGCACGAATCAACGCGCGAATCCACGCGCGATGGTCGGCCGGCTGGCGCCCGCCTCGAACGCGTGCTGGAAATCGGCACCGGCTGCGGCTACCAGGCAGCGGTGCTGGCGCAACTGGCCAAGGACGTGTATTCGATCGAACGCATCCGTCCGCTGCACGAGCTGGCCAAGACCAATCTGCGCCCGCTGCGCATATCGAACCTTCGTTTGCAGTACGGGGATGGTATGCTAGGCTTGCCGCAGGCTGCGCCTTTCGATGGCATCATCCTGGCGGCCGCGGGGCTCGAAGTGCCGCGGGCCCTGCTCGAACAGCTGGCCATCGGCGCCCACCTGGTGGCGCCGGTCGGCGGCCAGGTCCAGCACCTGCACCGTATTACCCGCACCGGCAAGTCCGAATGGTCCAGCGAAACGCTGGAAGCCTGCCATTTCGTGCCGCTGCGCCCAGGCACCATCTGAAACCCAAGTAAGGGCCGCCAGGCCCGCCGTACGCCGATAAGACAATAGAATGCCAATGACACAAGCACCGCGTTTAGCCCTCCTGACGATCCTCATCGGCCTCGTGGCCGGTTGCTCCACCACTTCCCGCCAGGCGCCGATCGTCGAGCGTCCGGTCGTCCATGCCCCCGTCCGTCCAGCCCCGGCCCGCGCCGAGGAGCCGGCCAAGCAGGACGAGCGCGGCATGTACACGGTGCGCAAGGGCGACACGCTGCTGCGCATCGCCTTCGATTTCGGCCAGAACTACCGCGACCTGGTCACCTGGAACAACCTGGCCAACCCGGACGACATCAAGGTCGGCCAGGTGCTGCGCGTGACCGGCCCCGAGGGCGAGCGCACCGCCAACATCCAGACCCAGCCGGTCCCGATGCCGCCGTCGTCGACCCCGCCGCGCAAGACCGATCCGCGCGCCGACAAGAAGCCGTACAGCGAAAGCGCCGTGGCCGACACCCGGCCAGGCGGGACGAGCGCGCCGGCAACCACCGCGCCGGTGGTGACGCCGCCAGTGACGGCCCCGGCCGGCGCTGCCGACGAGGCGCGCCTGAGCTGGATGTGGCCGACCGACGGCCGCGTGGTCGCCACCTTCGACGATGGCCGCAACAAGGGCCTGGACATCGCCGGCAAGATGGGCCAGCAGGTGGTCGCGGCCGGCGCCGGCAAGGTCATGTACGCTGGCAGCGGTATTCGCGGTTATGGTAACCTCGTGATCGTCAAGCACAGCAACAGCCTGCTGTCCGCCTATGCCCACAACCGCAAGATCGTGGTCAAGGAAGGCGACAACGTCGGCAAGGGCCAGCTGATCGCGGAAATGGGCGATTCCGACGCCGACGCGGTCAAGTTGCATTTCGAGATCCGCCAGCAGGGCAAGCCGGTCGACCCGACGCGCTTCCTGCCCGCCCGATAGGACGCACATGACGCAGCCGCCGCACTCGCGAGACCTGGATGACAGCGACGAGTTCCCGGCGGATGACTTTCCCGACCAGCCGGACGGCGCCGACGCCCCCGTCCACGCGCCGCAGGCCGATGGCGCCGACGGCAAGGATGGCGCCGCCGCGCCCGGCGGCGAGACGGTCGACGAACTGCGCAAGGTCCTGCAGGCCGAGCTGGCGACCGACACGACCCAGCATTACCTGAACCGGATCGGCGCCCGGGCGCTGCTCAGCGTCCCCGAGGAAGTCCACTTCGCTACCCTGGCCAAGGCCGGCGACTTCCCGGCGCGCCAGACCATGATCGAGCACAACCTGCGCCTGGTCGTCTCGATCGCCAAGCACTACATCAACCGCGGCGTGGTGCTGCTCGACCTGATCGAGGAGGGCAATATCGGCCTGATGCGGGCGATCGACAAGTTCGAGCCCGAGCGCGGTTTCCGGTTTTCCACCTACGCCACCTGGTGGATTCGCCAGAGCATCGAGCGCGCCATCATGAACCAGGCGCGCACGGTGCGCCTGCCGGTGCACATGGTGCGCGAACTGAACGGGGTACTGCGCGCCAAGTACCACCTTGAATCGCAGCAGCGCGACGGCAAGGAAGCGTCGAGCGAGGACATCGCCAGCCTGCTGGGGCGCCCGGTCGAGGAAGTGCAGGATATCCTGAGCCTGTCCGAACACGCCGCCTCGCTCGACGCCCCGCTCGACAACGATCCGCAATCGAGCCTGCTCGACATGCTGTCCGATGACGTCGCCGACAGTCCGGACGCGGTCGCCGAGCAGCACGAGCTGGCGGTGCTGGTGCGCGACTGGCTGGGCCGGCTGCCCGACAAGCAGCGCCTGGTGGTCACGCGCCGCTTCGGCCTCGACAACGACGACCCGGCCACGCTCGAGACGCTGGCCGGGCAGATGGGCGTGACGCGCGAGCGGGTGCGCCAGATCCAGCAGGAAGCACTGGTCAAGCTCAAGAAGGCGATGGCGGCGCGCGGCGTCGAGCGCGATTCACTGCTGTAACCGGTTTTCCCGGCAAGCCCCTGCGGTAGCGTCCCCCCTGAATCCTTGCTATCATGCCCGCCGCGCCTGGCAGCACTGCGGGCCCGTCGCCCACCTCCCGTTGCCCACTTTTTTCCCCGGTCACCATGCAAGAAATCTTCATCGACATCAAATCCCTCGACATGGACGGTCGCGGCGTTGGCCACCTCGAGAACGAGGACGGCTCGCCCGGCAAGGTCATCTTCGTCGAGGGCGCGCTGCCTGGCGAACGCGTCAGCTTCGAGACGCTGCGCAAGAAGAAGAACTGGGAATCGGGCCGCATGGTCACCCTGGCGCGCGCCTCCTCGATGCGGGTCGAGCCGAAGTGCCGGCACTTCGGCGTGTGCGGCGGCTGCTCGATGCAACACCTCGAGCCGAGCGCCCAGGTCGCGATGAAGGGCCGCATCCTGGAAGACAACCTGTGGCACATCAGCAAGGTCAAGGCCGAGACCATCATGCGTCCGCTGTACGGCCCGACCTGGGATTACCGCTACCGCGCGCGCCTGTCGGTGCGCCACGTGGCCAAGAAGGGCGGGGTGCTGGTGGGCTTCCACGAGCGCGGCTCGTCGTTCGTGGCCGACATCACCACCTGCGAGATCCTGCCCGACCATGTCGCGCGCATGCTGGTGCCGCTGCGCGAACTGATCGCCTCCCTGTCGATCTTCGACCAGATGCCGCAGATCGAGGTGGCGATCGGCGAAGAATCGACGGTGATGGTGCTGCGCATCATGGCGCCGCTCACCGCGGCGGATGAGGTGCTGCTGAAAGCGTTTGCCGATCAGTGGACCATCCAGTGGTGGCTGCAGACGAAAGGCCCGGACACGGCCGAGCCGTACTACCCGCTGGGCAAGGAGCTGTATTACACGCTGCCCGAGTTCGGCATCCGCATGCCGTTCAAGCCGACCGACTTCACCCAGGTGAACCACCAGATCAACCGGGTGCTGGTGGCCAAGGCGCTGCGCCTGCTGGAAGTGCAGCCGCACGAACGCGTGGCCGACCTGTTCTGCGGACTGGGCAACTTCACGCTGCCGCTGGCGACCCAGGCGCGTGAAGTGGTGGGCATCGAGGGCAGCACCGCGCTGACCACCCGCGCCCTGGAAAACGCGCAAAAGAACGGCCTGGCGCACAAGACGTCGTTCTCGACCCGCAACCTGTTCGACGTGACCAAGGACGACCTGGTCGCGCTGGGCCGGTTCGACCGCATGCTGGTCGACCCGCCGCGCGACGGCGCGATGGCGCTGGCCCAGGCGCTGGCCGACCTGCGCACGACCCATGAAGAGCTGATGCCACAGCGCATCGTGTACGTATCGTGCAGCCCGTCGACGCTGGCGCGCGACGCCGGCATCCTGGTGCATGGGGCCGGTTACGTGATGAAGAAGGCCGGCGTCGTGAACATGTTCCCGCACACCTCGCACGTGGAATCGGTGGGTGTATTCGAGCTGGGGCCGAAGCCGGTTGCCGGCGCCGCCCTGCCGCCGACGCAGGGCGTGTAAGCAGCGGTCGGCGGGGGCGTGTTACCGAACAGACCGTGATATTTACGGCGGGATAAAGTGCAGGTGGAGACAGGCCACCTGCACATGACGACACCACCGCACCAATCCGCCGCACCGATCTACACCGGCGCGCACGACGACCTCGATATCGGCTTTTGCATCATCGAGGTCCGCTGCGCCGATGACGGCCGCCTGGCCGACTACCGCTTCGTCGAGGTCAACCCGGCCTTCGAGCGCCATACCGGCCTGCGCGATGTGGGCGGGCGCTGGATGCGCGACCTGGCCCCGCAGCTCGAACAATTCTGGTTCGACCGCTACCAGGAGATCGCCACCACCGGCAAGCCGGCCCATTTCGAGTATCCCGCCCAGACCCTGGGCAACCGGTATTTCGATGTGTATGCCTACCGTGTCGGCGCACCCGGCCAGCACCATGTCGCCATCCTGTTTTCGGATATCAGCGGGCGCAAGCGCGACGATGCGATGCGTTCGGCGCTGCTGGCGCTGAGCGACGGCTTCAACCAGTTCGACGATACCGCCAGTGTGGCCGACCTGGCCTGCCAGGTGCTGGGCGCCACCCTCGGTGTGCACCTGGTCGGCTATGGCGTGGTGGACCCGGTGGCCGAAACGCTGACGGTCGAGCGCGACTGGACGGCTGGCGGGGCCGGTTCGCTGGCCGGCACCGTGCACTTTCGCGACTACGGGGCGTATATCGAGGATTTCAAGCGCGGCGACACCGTGGTGGTCGAAGACGCGCGCTGCGACCCGCGCACGCGCGACTTCGCCGCCGCACTGGAAGCGCGCAGCGCGCGCGCCTTCGTCAACACGCCCGTCTTCGAGCGCGGCGAATTCGTCGCGCTGCTGTACGTCAGCACCATCCACCCGCGTGCCTGGAGCGCCAGCGAGCTGGCCTTCATCCGCGACGTGGCGCTGCGCACCCGCGCTGCCACCGCCCGGCGCGAGGCCGAAGCAGCGCAGCGCGCCCTGGCGGCCTCGCTGGAGGCGCAGGTGGCGGCCCGCACCCGCGAGCTCGACCGCGCCTGGCAGCTGTCGCAGGAATTGCTGATGGTGGCCTCGCCGGATGGCACGATCGAAACGGTCAATCCGATGTGGTACACCGTGCTGGGCTACACCGCCCATGACATCGTCGGCCACAAGTTCGTGGAGCTCACCCATCCCGACGACCTCGAGGCCACGTTGCAGGCGTTTGCCGGCATCCTCGAGCGGCCGCTGACCGCGCCGCACGCCTGCCGGTTCCGCCACCGCGACGGCGCATGGCGGTGGCTGTCCTGGACCGGCGCTTTCGACGCCGGCCGCGTCTACGCGGCCGGGCGCGACCTGATGGGCGAGCGGCGCCGCGAAAAAGCCCTGGTCGAGGCCGAGGGTTTCACCCGCCTGGCGCTGCATTCCGTGGGCGGGGTCGGCATCTGGAGCGCCGACCTGCAGCAGGGCACCTATGTCTGCGACGCCGCGATTGCCGAACTGTACGGTGTCGATCCGGCGCGCGGCGCGGCCGGCGTGCCGGCTGCCGAATTCCTGGCGTACGTGCATCCGGACGACCTGCCCCAGCTCAGGACCGCGATCGCGCGCAGCCTCACCAGCGGCGCGGACATGGCGTTCGAGTACCGCTTGCGCCACCCGGACGGCGCGCTGCGCTGGGTGCTGTCGCGCTGGCGCACCCACCTGGACGAACACGGCCAGCCGGTGCGCCGCACCGGGGTCGGCATCGAGACCACGGCCCAGCGCAGTCTCGAGGAGCAGTTGCGCCAGGCGCAAAAAATGGAAGCGGTTGGTCAATTGACCGGCGGCCTGGCCCACGACTTCAACAACCTGCTGGCCGGCATTACCGGTGCGCTCGACCTGATCCAGATCCGCTTGCGCCAGGGTCGCCTGAACGACCTCGAGCGGTTCATGGGCGTGGCCCAGGGCGCGGCGCGGCGCGCGGCGGCGCTGACGCACCGGCTGCTGGCGTTTTCGCGGCGCCAGACCCTCGACCCGAAGCCGACCGACGTCAACGCGCTGGTGGCCGGCATGGAAGAACTGATCCGCCGTACCGTCGGTCCCCAGGTCGCCCTGGAGGTGGTGGGCGCGGTGGGCCTGTGGCCGTCCCTGATCGACGCCGGCCAGCTCGAGAATGCCTTGCTCAACCTGTGCATCAATGCGCGCGACGCCATGCCCGACGGCGGGCGCATCACGATCGAAACCGCCAACAAATGGCTCGACCATGGCGCCGCACAGGCCCACGACATGCCGCAAGGCCAGTACCTGTCGCTGTGCGTGACCGATACCGGCACCGGCATGGCGCTGGAACTGATGGCCAAGGTGTTCGAGCCGTTCTTCACCACCAAGCCGATCGGCGAGGGTACCGGGCTGGGGCTGTCGATGATCCAGGGCTTCGCGCGCCAGTCGGGTGGCGAGGTGCGCATCTATTCCGAGGTCGGGCAAGGCACCACGGTGTGCCTGTACCTGCCGCGCCACTATGGCCCGCTGGACACCGACGAGCTGGTGCCCAGGGCCGCGCAGGCGGCGCCGGCCGGGCAGGGCGAGACCGTGCTCGTGGTCGACGACGAACCGTCGGTGCGCATGCTGGTGAGCGAAGTGCTGCAGGACCTGGGGTATGTCGTGCTCGAAGCGGGCGACAGCGTGGCCGGTCTCAGGCTGCTGCAATCCGGGGTACGCATCGACCTGCTGGTGAGCGACGTTGGCCTGCCGGGCGGCATGAACGGGCGCCAGCTGGCCGAGGCCGGGCTGGAGCGGCGTCCCGGGCTGAAGGTGCTGTTCATCACCGGCTTCGCCGAAAACAGCCTGATCGGCAATGGCTACCTCAAGCCGGGCATGCAGGTCCTCACCAAGCCATTTGCGGTGGACATGCTGGCGAAACGCATCCGCGAACTGATCGGGAACTGATGCGAACCGGGTACGAACCGCTCTCGGCTTGAATTGTCGCTGTTTCGCATCGCGCTGAAAGTATTTTCCACGCGGAAATTAAGTATTGGTAGCGATTCCTGATATGATTCCCTTCAGGAAACGTTATTGTGTAATTATTATGTTTATGTTGACAACTCGTCGAGGGCGGCATTGTTGAGGCTTGGCGCCATCGGCCTGACGCCGAAGGACGTGGCCTACGTGCGTGCACTGGTGCGTCTGTTCTCCAATACTGACAAGCTCACCTGGTCGTTCACCGAACAATTGCCGTTCGACGCCGTCGTGACCGACCGCGCCGGCCGTGCGGCCGACCCCGGCTGGTTTGCCGCGTTCGACGGCCCCGTGCTGACGCTGGTGGCGCCACCCGGCGCGCCCGAGAACGATACGGTGGCCTACCCGGTGCACGCCGAGCAGTTCCGCGCCTGGCTCAAGCTGCGCCATGTGCAGCGGGCGCACACGCCCGCGCCAGCGCCGCAGTCATCGCCCGTGCAGCAGGGATCACCCGTGCACAAGGGAGCGCCCGTGGCGGCGCCGGAGCGGATAGCGCCGCCGCCGGTAGAGGCGCCGGTGTCCGCGCCAGCGTCCGCGGCGGTGTCCGATGCGAAGCCCGATGCGAAGCCCGACGCCACGCCCAATGCCAGCCCCGGCCAGCAGGTGCGGCCCGGCCAGCGCCGCTTCAAGCTGCGCCGCTGGCCATCGGCGGCGCAACTGGAAGGCAACGCCCTGCACCTCAAGATCGCGACGCTCATGGTGCGCAACGCCATCGGCACCGAATTGCTGGCCGTGCTGACCGGCCATCCCGAATCGGAATGCCGCCGCTTCGTGGATACCTTGCACCGGGCCGGGCTGCTGGTCGAACATGCGGCGCATGCCGAGCCGGCCGGCCTGGCCGCGCCGACGGTGCAGGCGACCGACGGCGCGCCGGCCGCGCCACCGGTGCGTAGCGGCCTGCTGGCCAGCCTGCGCCGACACCTGGGTATGTAGGAGGCCCTATCAAAGAATACAAACTGCTCATCACCGGCACCATGGGCGCCGGCAAGACCACCGCGATCCGCGCCATCAGCGACGTCGCGCCGATCGTCACCGACGTCGCCAACCACGACGCTTCGGTGGCCAAGGCGCGCACCACGGTCGGGCTCGACTACGGCATGCTGGCGCTCGACAATGGCGACCGCATCCGGCTGTTCGGCACGCCGGGCCAGGCGCGCTTCGATTTCCTGTGGCAGATCCTGGCCAGGGAGGCGCTCGGGCTGGTCATCCTGACCGACAACTCGCGCCCGGATCCGCTGGCCGACCTGGCGATGTTCCTGGACGGTTTCGCCGCCAGCCTCGACACGCTGCCGTGCGTGATCGGCGTCGGCCGCCTGGACAGCCATGCTCACCCGACGCTGGACGACTACGCCGACCTGCTGGAAGCGCGCGGCATGGTCCTGCCCATTCTCGCGGTCGACGTGCGCCAGCGCGCCGACGTCGTCCTGTTGATCGACACGCTGCTGGGCCAGATCGAGTCCGGCCTGGAAAGGAACTGACATGACCATTCTCGACAATCTGCCGGCCGGGCTGCGCGAAGCGGCCGAGCAGGCCGCCAGGGCCTGCGTGGGCGACGTGGCCGGCGTCAATGCCGTCGTGATCGCTTCCGTGGATGGATTCGATGTCGCATCGAGCTTGCGCGTCCAGCAGGACGCCGCGCGCATCGCCGCCATGGCCAGTTCGATCTCGGCCATCAGCGGCGTGGTGTCGCTGGAAGCCGGGCTGGGGAACTTCCGCTCGGTCACCATCGCCACCGACGACGGTTTCGCCGTCGTGCATGCGGCGCCGCGCGCCGACGTCGAGCTGGTGATCATCGTGATCGCCAGCGGCAACGCGATCCTGGCCCAGGTCATGCACCGCGTCGCCGCCATGGCCAGGGCGCTGGCCGCACACTGATTATCGGGATTCCCGTCACTGCTGCTGCGCCAGCCGGGAATCCATTCACACAGCGCATTATTTGGAGAAACACATGAACATCACGACTTCCCTGGACGAGATCATGAAGATCGACGGGGCAGCTTGCGCGGCGCTGGTGGACTCGTCCAGCGGCATGATGCTGGGCAACGTCGGCAGCGGCGTGGACATCGAGGTCGCCGCCGCCGGCAACACCGAAGTGGTCCGCGCCAAGCTCAAGACCATGAAGGCGCTGGGCATCAACGACACGATCGAGGACATCCTGATCACGCTGGGTTCGGCTTACCACATCATCCGCCCGATGGCGGCGCACGAAGGCATCTTCCTGTACGCGGTGCTGGACAAGTCGCGCGCGAACCTGGCGCTGGCGCGCCGCAAGATCGCGGATGTCGAGAAGGCGATCGTGCTGTAAGGCAGGTGGACGAAAAAAATGCCACCCAGCGTGACTGGGCGGCATTGCGGCCGAAGCCGGTCAGTTTGCGGCGAACTCAGTCGTCGCCACCCACGATGCCCAGCAGGCGCAGCAGGCTCGAGAAGATGTTGAACACGTTCAGGTAGATCGACAGGGTGGCGGTGACGTAGTTGGTTTCGCCGCCATTGATGATGCGCTGGACGTCATACAGGATGAAGGCCGAGAAGATACCGATGGCCAGCACCGAGATCACGATCGACAGCACCGACATCTGCAGGAAAATGTTGGCGACGACCGCCAGCAGCAGCACGACCACGCCGGCCATCAGCCAGCTGCCCATGCCCGAGAAATCGCGCTTGGAGGTGGTGGCGATGCTGGCCATCACGGCGAACACGACCGCGGTACCGCCGAACGCCGTCATGATCAGGCTGGCGCCGTTGGAATAGTTGAGCGTGTGGGTCAGCAGCGGGGCCAGCATCATGCCCATGAAGAAGGTGAAGCCGAGCAGCAGGGCCACGCCCAGGCCGGAATCCTTGTTCTTCTCGATCGCCCACATGAAGCCGAAGGCGACCGCCAGGAAGATCACGAAGCCCATGATGCCGGTGAAGGCGATGCCGAACGACATGCCGGCGACAGCGCCGAGCACGGTCGGGATCATGGACAGCGCCAGCAGCCAATACGTGTTGCGCAACACCTTGTGGCGCGCAGCCTGGCCGCCCTTGCTCAGGTCGATGGTGCTTTGGGGGGTACTAGGATACATGTGTGCCTCCGGTAAATATAAGTGGTAGCCCGAATTTCAGGGGGTACGTCACGGCGATCCTAGCGCATCTTTCTTAACCGAGTATGAAGGATGGGCCGGAAACCGGACGGACTTTCCCACCACTGTACCACCTTGCTTGCCACTACCGCAATATCGGTAATGCGGGACAGGTATGGTAAAATTAAAGGTTGATTGAGTCCCAAAGTTCTCTCACCGTTCTCAGTTCTAACCCTTTCTTATTATTGGAGTTTTCTCATGGCAATCGAACGCACCCTGTCCATCATCAAGCCTGACGCAGTCGCCAAGAACGTGATCGGCAAGATCTACAGCCGTTTCGAAGAAGCTGGCCTGAAGATCGTCGCTGCACGCATGGTGCAACTGTCGCGCGCTGAAGCCGAAGGCTTCTACGCGGTGCACGCTGCACGTCCATTCTTCAAGGACCTGGTCGACTTCATGATCTCGGGTCCGGTCATGGTCACCGTCCTCGAAGGCGAAGGCGCGATCCTGAAAAACCGCGACCTGATGGGCGCAACCGATCCGAAGAAGGCTGACGCCGGCACCATCCGCGCCGATTTCGCCGATTCGATCGACGCTAACGCCGTGCACGGTTCGGACGCTGCCGAAACCGCCGCCGTGGAAATCGCTTACTACTTCCCGGCACTGAACGTCTACTCGCGTTAATTAGTGAAGGGGGAACGCAGTCCGGGCGTTCCCCGGATGATTCCCCCGGACTAATTGAAAGAAGTACCCGCTCGCCATCCCGGTCAAAAGACTGGCGCGAGCGGGTTCAGTACTATAGGATTTATTGCCATGACGACTCTCACCAACCTGCTGGACTTCGATCCCGCGCAACTCGTCGCCTATTGCGCCGACTTGGGTGAGAAGCCGTTCCGCGCCAAGCAACTGCAACGCTGGATCCACCAGTATGGCGCGGCGGACTTCGACAGCATGACCGACCTCGCCAAATCGTTGCGCGAGAAGCTGAAAACGCGCGCCGAGATCCGCTCGCCGGGCATCATCAGCGATAACACCTCGACCGACGGCACCCGCAAGTGGCTGGTGGACGTCGGCAACGGCAATGCGGTCGAGACCGTGTTCATCCCGGAAGAAAACCGCGGCACGCTGTGCATCTCCACGCAGGCCGGCTGCGCCGTCAACTGCCGTTTCTGCTCGACCGGCAAGCAGGGCTTCAACCGCAACCTGACGGTCGCCGAGATCATCGGCCAGTTGTGGATGGCCGAGTTCGAGCTGCGCCGTACCAAGGGCATCGAGCCCGGCCCGAAAGGCGAACGCCAGATCACCAACGTGGTCATGATGGGCATGGGCGAGCCGCTGCTGAACTACGAGCCGACCATCACCGCGCTCAAGCTGATGCTCGACGATAACGCCTACGGCCTGTCGCGCCGCCGCGTGACCCTGTCGACCTCGGGCGTGGTGCCGAATATCGACAAGCTGTCCCAGGACGTCCCGGTCGCGATGGCCGTGTCGCTGCACGCCTCGAACGATGCGCTGCGCGACATCCTGGTGCCGCTGAACAAGAAATACCCGCTGCGCGAACTGATGGCGGCCTGCAAGCGCTATCTCGCATTCGCCCCGCGCGACTTCATCACCTTCGAGTACTGCATGCTCGACGACTTCAACGACAGCGACGCGCATGCGCGCGAACTGATCGCGCTGGTCAACGACCCGGTGGTGGGCGTCAACTGCAAGTTCAACCTGATTCCGTTCAATCCCTTCCCCGAGTCGGGCCTGAAGCGCTCGAAGAATCCGCGCATCAAGGCCTTCGCCGAAGTGCTGATGAACGCCGGCATCGTGACCACCGTGCGCAAGACGCGCGGCGACGACATCGACGCCGCCTGCGGCCAGCTGGCCGGTGAAGTCAAGGACCGTACCCGTGTTGCCGAGCGCATGGGCAAGATGGCCGAATACCAGAAGAAGTTCGGCGCCGATTTCGGGCGCATCGTGGAGATCCCCAGCTGATGAAGATTGCCGTCACCGCGCGCTCCGGCGCGCTTGCGTTTGCCTCGACCCTGATCCTTGCCCTGCTGGCCGGTTGCGCCGGCACCGGCACAGGGGGCGGATCCAATGCGGCCACGACGCATGACGGCGAACTCAGGACGGCCTCGGACCGCACCTCGAACGAAAAACGCGCGCAGATCCGCATGCAGCTGGCGGTCGGCTACTACCAGGAGGGCAAGTACGAAATCGCCCTCGACGAGATCAAGCAGGCACTGGCCGCCGATCCGGGCTACGCCGATGCCTACGGCGTGCGCGCGCTGATCTATACGGCGATGGGCCACCTGCCGCTGGCCGACGAGAACTACCAGCACGCGCTGCGGCTCAAGCCCAACAATCCCGACCTGGCCAACAACTACGGCACCTTCCTGTGCCAGTCGATGAACCGCCCGGACGCGGCACTGAAGTACTTCGACATGGCGCTCAAGAACCCGTCCTACCAGACGCCGGTGAGCGCGATGGTGAATGCCGGCGCGTGCAGCCTCAAGAACAAGAACCTGGATGCGGCCGAGCGCTACCTGCTCGATGCCCTGCGTCTGAATCCCCGGCTGCCGACCGTGAACAGCGGTCTGGCGCGGGTCTACTACGAGCGGCGCGACCTCGCACGCGCCGGTTTTTTCATTCAACGCCTGCTCGAGACGGCCAGCCCGGAGACACTGCCGGCCGACGCACTGTGGCTGGCCCTGCGGGTCCAGCGCGCCCAGGGCAACCGCGCCAACGAAGCGCAGTTCGCCGCCCAGCTGCGGCGCCGTTTCCCCGGCTCGCCCGAATACGCCGCCTTCGAACGCGGCGCCTTCGAGTGACAGGCTGAAGTGCAAGCGCAGGTATCAGCGCAGGTAAAAGTACAAGGACGAGGACAATGAACGATCAAGCAGACCAGCCGACGACCCCGGGTAACCAGGCTGGCATCCCCGGCAAGACCCTGCAATCGAAGCGCGAGGCGATGGGCTGGAGCGTGGAACAAGTGGCGGACCAGCTCAAGCTGGCGCCGCGCCAGGTGGTGGCGCTCGAAGCCGGCGATTACGCCTCGCTGCCGAGCCCGGCAGTGACGCGCGGCTTCGTGCGCGTGTACGCCAAGCTGCTCAAGATCGACGCCGCCCCGCTGGTCTCGATGATCGAACTGAACATGCCGCCCGAAGCCCAGGCCGGCGCCCCGGTCAACACGGCGGCGGTGCGCCGCGACGGCCGTCCGGCCGCGTTCTCGGAAACCCGCTTCCCCATCAATGGCCGCCGCAACCGCCTGCCGCTGGGCTGGATCGCCGGCGTCGTGATCGTGGTCGGCGCCGCCGTGGCTGCCTGGCAGCTGGACGTGATCCCGGGCCTGCACCCGGACCGCGTGGGCGAAGCCGAAGTACTCGACAATCCCGCCGCCGGCGTCGCCACGCCTGGGGTGGCCGCGCCGGGCAGTGCCGCCACCAATGGCGCCCAGCAAGGCCTGATCAATCCGTCGGTGCCGCTGATCTCGGTGCCGTCGGCGGCCGGCGACAATGCGGCGCCGGCCAATACCGCGCCGGCCGCCACGCCCGCCGCCGCCCCCGTCACGCCGCCCGCCACCGCGCCCGCGACCACGACCGCGCCCGCCAATACCTCGGCCGCGCCGGCGCCGGCATCGACGCCGAATCCGACCGTCGCACCGTCGAGCGCGACGGTCACGCCTGCCGCCGCCCCGGCCGCCGCCGGCGCCAACGCGCTGGTGCTGACCGTGCGCGAAGATTCCTGGATCGAAGTGCGTCCGAGCGCGGGTGGGCGTCCGCTGATCTCGCGCCTGGTCAAGGCCGGCAGCGTCGAGACGATCGACGTCACCCAGCCGGTCAGCCTGGTGGTGGGCGCCCCGTCCGGCGTGAGCGCGACGCTGCGCGGCGCCGCCGTCGCGCTGCCGCAAACGCCGGGCCGCACCATCGCGCGCGTCGCCCTGAAATAAGCTTGAAGCCGAGAACCCGATGAATTCGTTGAACGAAGCCTGCATCCCCGAAGCCATACCATCCGGCCCGCTGGCGCGCCGCGCCAGCCGCAAGGTCGCGGTGTCGCATGGCGCCCGCACCGTGTGGGTGGGCGGCGACGCCCCGGTGGTGGTGCAGTCGATGACCAATACCGACACCGCCGACGCGATCGGCACCGCCATCCAGATCAAGGAACTGGCGCGCGCCGGTTCCGAGATCGTGCGCCTGACCGTCGACACGCCGGCCGCCGCCGCCGCCGTGCCGGCGATCCGCGAACAGCTCGACCGCATGGAAGTGGACGTGCCGCTGGTGGGCGACTTCCACTACAACGGCCACCTGCTGCTGCGCGACTATCCCGAATGCGCCCAGGCGCTGTCGAAATACCGCATCAATCCGGGCAATGTGGGGCAGGGCGCCAAGCGCGACACCCAGTTCGCCCAGATGATCGAGATCGCCGCCAGGTACGACAAGCCGGTGCGCATCGGCGTCAACTGGGGCTCGCTCGACCAGTCGCTGCTGGCGCGCATCATGGACGAAAACGCCGCGCGCGCCAATCCGTGGAGCGCCCAGGCCGTGATGTACGAAGCCCTGATCACGTCGGCGATCGAGAATGCCGTGCGCGCCGAAGAAGTGGGCCTGGCGCGCGACAAGATCATCCTGTCGTGCAAGGTGTCCGGCGTCCAAGACCTGATCGCGGTGTACCGCGAGCTGGCGCGCCGCTGCGACTATCCACTGCACCTGGGCCTGACCGAAGCGGGCATGGGCAGCAAGGGCATCGTGGCGTCGACCGCGGCGCTGTCCGTGCTGCTGCAGGAAGGCATCGGCGACACCATCCGCATCTCGCTCACGCCAGAGCCTGGCGGCGACCGCACCAGGGAAGTCGTGGTCGGCCAGGAAATCCTGCAGACCATGGGCCTGCGCAAGTTCACCCCGATGGTGATCGCCTGCCCGGGTTGCGGACGCACCACGTCGACCGTGTTCCAGGAGCTGGCGGACAATATCCAGACCTTCCTGCGCGAGCAGATGCCCGAGTGGAAGAAGACCTATCCGGGCGTGGAAGCGATGAACGTGGCCGTGATGGGCTGCATCGTCAACGGTCCGGGCGAATCGAAGCACGCGAATATCGGCATCAGTCTGCCGGGCACGGGCGAATCGCCGGCCGCGCCGGTGTTTGTCGACGGCCAGAAATTCGCGACCCTGCGCGGCGAGCGCATCGTCGACGAGTTCCAGACCATCGTGCTCGATTACGTCAAGAAGAATTACGGCCGCGAGGCAGTGTCGCAATAAAACAAGGCCATCGGCCCCTGCACGTCATTCCCGCGCAGGCGGGAATCCAAGTTTGCTCGCTTCACGACTGCGTTTGATGCGATCAATGACCTCACGGACTTGGATTCCCGCCTGCGCGGGAATGACGGTGCAGACAAACAGGTACTAATAATATGTCCAAACCAGAAAAAATCGTCGCCATCAAAGGCATGAACGACATCCTGCCGGCCGATGCGCCGCTGTGGGAACTGTTCGAGAACACCACCGAAACGATCCTGAAAAGCTACGGCTACCAGAAGATCGTTACCCCGATCGTCGAACAGACGGGCCTGTTCGCGCGCGCCATCGGCGCCGTGACCGACATCGTCGAAAAAGAAATGTACTCGTTCGAGGATTCGATGAACGGCGACCAGCTGACGCTGCGTCCGGAAGGCACCGCCAGCGTGGTGCGCGCCGTGCTCGAACACAACCTGGTCTACGACGGCCCGCGCCGCCTGTGGTACAAGGGCCCGATGTTCCGCCACGAGCGTCCGCAGCGCGGCCGCTACCGCCAGTTCTTCCAGTTCGGCGCCGAGGCGATCGGCTTCTCGGGCCCGGACATCGATGCTGAAATGATCCTGATGTCGCGCCGCCTGTGGGACGACCTGGGCCTGCAGAACGTGCGCCTCGAGCTCAATTCGATCGGCAATGCCGAAGAGCGCCAGCGTCACCGCGCCGACCTGATCGCCTATCTCGAAAAGCACGAGGACATCCTGGATGCCGAGGCCAAGCGCCGCCTGCACAGCAATCCGCTGCGCATCCTCGACACCAAGAACCCGGCCATGCAGGAGATGGTCAATGCTGCTCCTCGCCTGCTGGACTACCTGGGTGAAGAGTCGCTCGCGCACTTCAACGGCGTCAAGAACCTGCTCGACAAGAACGCGGTGCAGTACACCGTCAACCCGCGCCTGGTGCGCGGCCTGGATTACTACAACCGCACCGTGTTCGAATGGGTCACCGACGAACTGGGCGCGCAGGGCACGATCTGCGCGGGCGGCCGCTACGATCCGCTGATCGAGACCTTTGGCGGCAAGCCGACCCCGGCGGTCGGTTTCGCGATGGGCATGGAGCGCATCATCGAGCTGATGAAGGCGATGGGTGAGCCGGCCGAGCCGAACACCTGCGACGTGTACATGGTGCACCAGGGCGAAGAAGCCCAGCTGCAAGCCTTCATTCTTGCCGAGAGGATTCGGGATGCCGGCCTGGATGTTGTGTTACATTGCGCAACTCTGTCGGGTACGGGCAGCTTCAAGAGCCAGATGAAGAAGGCCGACGGCAGCGGCGCCGCCTTCGCCGTCATCATCGGCCAGGACGAAGTCGCCAATGGCGTGGCCGCGGTCAAGACGCTGCGTGGCGAAGCCGGCGAGCAGCAGCAGTCGAGCGTGCCGCTCGAGGAAGTGGTCGACTACCTGGTCGACCAGATCGTCGGTGGCCACGACCATGGCCACGACCACGATCACGTGCACTACCACCCTTAATTTTCCGACCCATCCCTTAACGACAACAAGCACATGGCATACGATCACCAAGAGCAGGAACAGCTCGATTCCTTCAAGGCGTTCTGGTCGCAGTACGGCAATATCATCATCTGGGTGCTGATCCTGGCGCTCGGTTCCTATGCCGGCTACAACTACTGGAACACCCACAAGCGCGGCAAGGCGGTCGAGGCGTCGGCGCTGTACGACGAGCTGCAGGTCGCGCTGCTGGCGAACGACAATGCCAAGGTGCAGCGTGTGGCGGGCGATATCCGCAGCAAGTACGAAAGCACCCAGTACGCGGCGATGGCGGCACTGGGCGCGGCCAAGACCGCGTTCGAAGCGGGCGACCTCAAGACCGCCAAGGCCCAGCTGCAATGGGTGGCCGATCACGGCAACGACGAATACCAGTCGGTCGCGAAGCTGCGCCTGGCCGGCGTGCTGCTGGACGAAAAAGCGCATGACGAGGCACTCAAGCTCCTGGGCGGCAAGTTCCTGCCGGCGTTCAACGCCGAAGTGAACGACCGCAAGGGCGATGTGCTGGTCGCGCAGAACAAGCTGGCCGAAGCGCGCGAAGCCTATGTGCAGGCGCTGGCCGCGATGGGTGCGAGCAGCCCGGCGCGCCAGCTGGTGCAGGTCAAGCTGGAAGCCATCGGCGGCACTGCGCCGGCCGACAAGAAAGCAGAAGCACAGAAGGCCGCCGAACAGAAAGCGGCTGCGTAGATATCAACCCCGTATGAGATGGCCCGCGCATCCTCAGGGGCGGCGCGGGCCTTGCGTCTCTATAGTCCAGGAACAAGGTAGAAGAATATGCGTATTAGCAGGAAACTTGTTGGTGTCGGCGTTCTGGCCCTGATGACGGGTTGCTCGACTCTCAGTTCGCTCAATCCGTTCGCATCGGACAAGAAGGGCGACCAGCCGGCCAAGCTGGTCGAACTGAAGGGCACGATGGCCGTGCGCACCGCCTGGAAGCTCGATATCGGCAAGGCGCACGGCAACCAGTTCACGCCTGCGCTGACCGGCAACACGATCGTCGTGGCCGGCGGCGACGGCAAGATCGCGCGCGTCGAAGCCGCCGACGGCAAGCAGCTGTGGCGCATCGACGCCGACGTGAAACTGACCGCCGGTGTCGGCACCGACGGCAACCTGATCGTGGTCGGCGCCGACAAGGGCGTGCTGATGGCCTACGACATGGACGGCAAGGCGCTGTGGAAGAACCAGCTGTCCAGCGAAATCCTGTCGTCGCCGGTGGTGTCGCAGGGCGTGGTGGTGGCGCGTTCGCTCGACAACCGCATCGTCGGCATCGACGCTGCATCCGGCAAGACCAAATGGACCGTGCAGAAGGTCTCGCCGCCGCTGACCCTGCGCAACGCGCCGGGCCTGATCGTGGCCGGCACCGACGTCATCGTCGCCCAGCCGGGCGGCAAGCTGTCCTCGCTGATCCTGGCGACCGGCGCGCCGCGCTGGGACGTCGAGGTGGGTGTCGCGCGCGGCACCACCGAACTGGAGCGCGTGACCGATATCGGCGGCGCCCCGGTGCTGTTCGAGAACGACGTGTGCGCCGTGTCGTACCAGGGCCGGGTCGGCTGCTTCGACCTGACCACCGGTTCGGCGCGCTGGACGCGTGACCTGTCGTCCGAAGTAGGCGTGGCGGTCGACCAGCTGTTCGTGTTCGCACCGGACGACAAGGGCGCCCTGAACGCCTTCAACCGCGACACCGGATCGAGTGCCTGGAAGAACGACAAGCTGTCGTTCCGCCGCCTGTCGACCCCGCTGTCCTATGGCCGCACCGTCGCGGTCGGCGACCTGGAAGGCTTCGTGCACTTCCTGGCGCGCGAAGACGGATCCTTCCTGGCGCGCGCCGCCACCGACGGCAGCCCGATCATCGGCACGCCCCTGGTGGCAGGTTCGAACCTGATTTTTCAAACACAAAATGGAACTGTGACCGCCATCGCGGTCGAATAGAATAACTACATGAAGCCGGTAATCGCACTCGTAGGTCGCCCCAATGTCGGGAAATCGACCCTGTTCAACCGCCTGACCCGTTCGCGCGACGCGTTGGTGGCCGATCTTCCTGGCCTGACGCGCGACCGCCACTATGGCGAAGGCCGGATCGGTGAACGGCCGTTCCTCGTCATTGACACGGGCGGCTTCGAGCCGGTCGCCAAGGAAGGCATCATGCACGAAATGGCGCTGCAGACGCGCCAGGCCGTGGCCGAAGCCGACGTGGTCGTGTTCATCGTGGACGGCCGCCAGGGCCTGACCCCGCACGACAAGACCATCACCGACTACCTGCGCAAGAGCGGCCGCCAGGTCATGCTGGTGGTCAACAAGTCGGAAGGCATGAAGTACACCTCCGTCACCGCCGACTTCTACGAACTCGGCATGGGCGACCCGTATGTCATCTCGGCCGCCCACGGCGACGGTGTGACCGACCTGGTCAACGAAGCGCTGGACTTTGCGTTCGCCGGGCGTCCGGACGAGCCGGAAGAACTCGAACCGGCCGACCACGGCTTCAAGATCGCCATCGTCGGCCGGCCAAACGTCGGCAAGTCCACGCTGATCAACACCCTGGTCGGCGAACAGCGCGTGATCGCCTTCGACATGCCGGGCACCACCCGCGACGCGATCGAAGTGCCGTTCGAGCGCGACGGCAAGAAGTTCACGCTGATCGACACCGCCGGTATCCGCCGCCGCGGCAAGATCTTCGAAGCCATCGAGAAGTTCTCGGTGGTCAAGACCATGCAGTCGATCTCGGATGCCAACGTCGTCGTGCTGCTGCTCGACGCCCAGCAGGATATCTCGGAACAGGATGCCCACATCGCCGGCTTCATCCTGGAATCGGGCAGGGCGCTGGTGGTGGCCGTCAACAAATGGGACGGCCTGCAGAGCGACGACCGCGACCAGGTCAAGAACGACCTCGACCGCAAGCTGGACTTCCTCGGTTTCGCCAAGACCCATTTCGTGTCGGCGCTGCGCGGCACCGGCATCAGCCAGCTGATGAAGTCGGTCGAGTCGGCATATGCCGCCGCCACCGCCAACCTGTCGACGCCGCGCCTGACGCGCGCGCTGCAGGAAGCGGTCGAGAAGCAGGAGCCAAAGCGCAAGGGCACCAGCCGTCCCAAGATGCGCTACGCCCACCAGGGCGGCCAGAACCCGCCGATCATCGTCATCCACGGCAATGCGCTCGAAGGCATTACCGAGCCGTACAAGCGCTATCTCGAAAAACACTTCCGCGACACGTTCAACCTGGTCGGTACGCCGCTGCGCATCGAACTGCGTAGCGGCAAGAATCCGTTTGCCAAGGATTGATCGGTAGGCAGCGCGCACTGGAGGAGTAGCGTAGTAGACGTTGAGTTCTCACGACCGCTCCATCATCGCTGACCTTCGCACCGTCATTCCCGCGCAGGCGGGAATCCAGGTCCTTCGCATACCGGCCGCATCAAGCGAAGTGGCTGAGCAAGCAAACTTGGATTCCCGCCTTCGCGGGAATGACGTTCAAGCGGCAGCAATGGAATGACGTTCAAGCGGCAGCAGTGGAATGACGTTCCGGCGGCAGCAATGGGATGATGCTCTGGCGCTGACGATGGAATGGTCGTTCCGACGGTAACTACGGATGACGTTCCAGCGACGGCGGTGTCATAAATACCCCCTGTTTTTTACGCCCGGAACCCCCTTTTCAAGGCGTAGCAGTACGACAAAAACTGACAAAACAGGTTACAGTAGATTCAGGGCTGCATTCGCTATGCGGAATATGGCCCAAGCTACTTGAAAACCGGCAAATCGCCTCAAACTTTTAACTACAACAACATTACGGAGCTGTTATGAGCAACAAAGGGCAACTGTTACAAGACCCATTCCTCAACGCCTTGCGCAAGGAACACGTCCCTGTCTCCATCTACCTCGTCAACGGTATCAAGCTCCAGGGCCATATCGAATCCTTCGATCAATACGTCGTCTTGCTTCGTAATACCGTGACCCAGATGGTCTACAAACACGCCATTTCCACCGTTGTGCCGGCCCGTGCCGTCAACCTCAACCTCGACTCGAACGAAGCCGAGTAAGGCCGATGGCTGAAGCCCCCGGCACTTCCACCCAGCGCGCAGCGCTGGTCGGCATCGACTTCGGGGCTGGCGACTTCAGCGCCAGTCTCGAGGAGCTGTCCCTGCTTGCACGCTCGGCGGGCGCCGAACCGATCACCACGATCACGGCCAAGCGCAACAGTCCCGATCCAGCCCATTTCGTCGGCAGCGGCAAGGCCGACGAAATCGCCCTCGAAGCGAAAGCCCAGGGCGCCGAGATCGTCATCTTCAATCACGCATTGTCGCCTGCCCAGCAGCGCAACCTCGAGCGCCGTCTCGGGCTGCGCGTCATCGACCGTACCAGCCTGATCCTCGATATCTTCGCGCAGCGCGCCAAGAGCCACGAGGGCAAGCTCCAGGTCGAACTGGCCCAGCTGCAGCACCTGGCCACGCGCCTGATCCGCGGCTGGACCCACCTCGAACGTCAAAAGGGCGGTATCGGCCTGCGCGGTCCCGGTGAAACCCAGCTCGAGACCGACCGCCGCCTGATCGGCGAACGGGTCAAGATGCTGCGCGCGCGCCTCGGCAAACTGCGCAAGCAGCACGAAACCCAGCGCCGCCAGCGCGGCCGCAATCACACGTTCTCGGTGTCGCTGGTCGGCTATACCAACGCCGGCAAGTCGACCCTGTTCAACACGCTGACCAAGGCCGGCGTGTACGTGGCGAACCAGCTGTTCGCAACGCTCGACACCACCAGCCGCCGCATGTACCTGGGCGAAGAGGTGGGCAGTGTCGTGATTTCCGATACGGTCGGCTTCGTGCGCGAACTGCCGCACCAGCTGGTGGCGGCGTTTCGCGCCACGCTCGAAGAAACCATCCATGCCGATTTGCTGCTGCACGTCGTCGACGGTTCGTCGCCGGCGCGCATGGAGCAGATCGAGCAGGTCAACGAGGTGCTGCGCGAGATCGGCGCCGATCACGTGCCCCAGATCCTGGTCTGGAACAAGATCGATGCCGCTGGCCTGGAGCCGGCAGTCGAGCGTGATGAGTATGATAAGATCAGCCGGGTTTTCATCAGCGCCCATAGTGGCGCCGGCCTGGACATGCTGCGCGCGGCGATCGCCGAGGCGGCCAGTGCAGCGCCACAGCACGGTCGCCACGGCGACCAGCACAACGAAGAGCAGGACGACGCCCCCGGGCTCGCCGAAGATGACGCGTCGGTGGGCGCGGACGGCGACGGTCCTGACGATAATATGCCAACTTCCACCCATCACGGGCCACACTAAAGCCTATGCTTGTTTCTCTCCTAAAAAGATTCGGCGTCAAGTTGTCGCTGAACGATCCACGCTGGGGGCGCGACCCCGACGAAGACCGCAAAGCCCAGGAGGGCCGCCGTCCAGGCGAAGGCCCCCCTGACCTCGACCAGCTCTGGCGCGACTTCAATGCGCGCCTGAACCGCATGTTCGGCGGCCGTGGCAACAATAACGGCGGCGACAGCGGCGGCCCGGGTTCGGGCCGCGAGATGCGCGGCGCCGGCATCGGCGCCGGCGTGATCGCCGTCATCGTCGGCTTCATCTGGCTGGCCAGCGGCGCGTTCATCGTGCCCGAAGGCCAGGTTGGCGTGGTCACGACGTTCGGCAAGGTCAGTCATTCGACCACGCCGGGCTTCAACTGGCGCTGGCCGTACCCGTTCCAGGCACACGAGACGGTCAATGTGGCCGAGATCCGTACTGCCGAGATCGGCTACCGCGCCAACGTGCGCAACAAGCAGCCGCAGGAAGCCCTGATGCTGACCGACGACGAGAACATCATCGACATCCAGTTCGCGGTGCAGTACACGCTGAAGGATCCGGTCGCCTGGCTGTTCAACAACCGTGACCAGGAAGACACCGTCCGCCAGGTCGCCGAAACGGCGATCCGCGAAGCGGTGGGCCGCAGCAAGATGGACTTCGTGCTGTATGAAGGCCGCGAGAAGGTCGCCGCCGACGTGCAGTCCGCGATCCAGGTCATCACCGACCGCTACAAGCTGGGCGCCTTGATCACCAACGTGACCATGCAGGGCGTGCAGCCGCCGGAGCAGGTGCAGAGCGCTTTCGACGACGCCGTGCGCGCCGGCCAGGACCGCGCCCGCGCCAGGAATGAAGGCGAAGCCTATGCCAACCAGATCATCCCGGCCGCGCGCGGCCAGGCCTTCCGCCTGCAGCAGGACGCCGAGGCGTACCGCTCGATGGTGGTCGAGAACGCGACCGGTAACGCGTCGCGCTTCGACCAGGTGGTTGCCGCCTACGCACGCGCCCCGGGCGTGACGCGCGAGCGCATGTACATCGACACCATGCAGCAGATCTTCACCAGCACCACCAAGGTCATGATCGATTCGCGCGCCAACAACAACATGCTGTACCTGCCGCTGGACAAGCTGATGCAGCAGGTCGCGGCCAACGACGCCGCCGTCGGCAGCAAATCGGGTCCGGTGCAGGTGCAGCAAGGCACGCCTGCCGAAGTGACCCAGGCCATGGAAGCGGTGCGCCAGCGAGACGAGCGCAGCCGCGATTCCTCACGTGACAGGGAGACCCGCTGATGAACCGCCTCGTAACTATCTTCGTGGCCGGCTTCATCGCTCTGATGCTGCTGTCGTCCACGATCTTCGTCGTCGACCAGCGCCGCTATGCGATCGTGTTCGCGCTCGGCCAGGTCAAGGAAGTGATCGACGAACCGGGCCTGCACTTCAAGCTGCCGCCGCCATTCCAGAACGTGATCTACCTGGACAAGCGCATCCTGACGCTCGATACGCCCGACGCCGACCGCTTCATCACGGCCGAGAAGAAGAACATCCTGGTGGATGCCTTCGTCAAGTGGCGCATCGCCGATCCGCGCCTGTACTACGTCAGCTTCGTGGGTGACGAGTCGCGCGCGCGCGGCCGCATGTCGCAGATCATCAAGGCGGCGCTGAACGACGAGATCACCAAGCGCACCGTGCGCGAAGTGATTTCCGGCGAGCGCGCGGCCGTGATGGCGGCGGTGCAGGCCAAGGTGGTGGCCGAAGCGAAGGAGATCGGCATTGGCATCGTCGACGTGCGCCTCAAGCGCGTCGACTACATCGAGCAGATCAACAACTCGGTGTACGAGCGCATGCGCGCCGAACGGGTCCGCGTGGCCAACGAACTGCGTTCGACCGGCGCCGCCGAATCCGAGCAGATCCGCGCCGACGCCGACCGCCAGCGCACCGTGATCATCGCCGAGGCGTTCCGCGACGCCGAGAAGATCAAGGGTGACGGCGATGCCAAGGCATCGGCGATCTACGCCGACTCGTTCGGCAAGAACCCGGAATTCGCCCGCTACTACCGTTCGCTCGAAGCCTACCGCGCCAGCTTCAAGGACCGCAGCGACGTGCTGGTGGTGGACCCGAACTCGGAGTTCTTCAAGTACTTCAAGCAGCCTGCGGCTGCGGGTGGTCGGTAAGGTGACGGCCCTGGTGTAGGCCGGGGCTGTTCGACCAGCTTGGATTCCCGCCTGCGCGGGAATGACGGTCTTGAGGCCAGAGGGAAAGGGGCGCCGTCTCCTTTCACACGCAACCTGGAAACCGTCATTCCCGCGCAGGCGGGAATCCAGGTCCGCAGCGTCCCGCAACCCCTCGCAACACCGCTCACCGTGGCAAGCCATCAATCCGCCACGATATCAAACCACCATTCCTCGCCTCGGCCCGTCCGTTTTCGGGTAAAATCTGCGATTCGGCCTTCGCGGCCTACGTTGGCACGTCTGTCGCTGCCATAACAACCAACTCCCAACCAGCTGTTGCCCATGCCGAACTGGCTATTGCCTGAGAATATCGCCGATGTCTTGCCGTCCGAGGCGCGCAAGATCGAAGAGCTGCGCCGCCTGATGCTCGACAACTTCCGGTTGTACGGTTACGAGCTCGTGATGCCGCCGCTGCTCGAGTACACCGACTCGCTGCTCGCTGGCGCCGGCCAGGATACCGACCTCAAGACGTTCAAGGTCATCGACCCGCAAAGCGGCCGCCTGCTCGGCCTGCGCGCCGACATGACCACCCAGGTCGCGCGCATCGATGCGCACCTGCTGAACCGCGACTCGATCACCCGCCTGTGCTACGCCGGCAGCGTGCTGCATACCCGTCCGTCGGGCCTGCACGCGACCCGCGAGCCGGTGCAGATCGGCGCCGAGATCTATGGCCACGCCGGCCTGGAAGCCGATGCCGAGATCCAGGAACTGGCCCTCGGCACGCTGGCCCTGGCCGGCTTCACGGATGTGCGCCTCGACCTGGCCCACGTGGGCGTGCTGCGCGCCCTGCTGGCCGAAGACGCCGCCGCCAGGCGCGACGAAACCCAGATCTACTGCCTGCTGCGCGCCAAGGATGCGTCCGGCCTGGACGAGATCTCGGTCAACTACTACCCGCAGACCCGCCAGGCGCTGCTGGCGCTGCCGCAGCTGTACGGCGACATCGACGTACTGGCCAAAGCCCGCGACATGCTGCCGGCCTTGCCGGGTGTGCAGCGCGCACTGGCCGAACTGGCCGCGCTGTCGGCCTCGGCGCTGGGCCGTGCCGACGTCGCCATCGACCTGGCCGACCTGCGCGGCTACCAGTACGAAAGCGGCGCGATGTTCGCGCTGTACGTGCCGGGCCTGCCGAACGCGGTCGCGCGTGGCGGGCGCTACGATCACGTCGGCGAAGCCTTCGGCCGGGCGCGTCCCGCCACCGGCTTCTCGCTCGACCTGCGCGAGCTCGCGCGCCTGCTGCCGACGGCCGAGCGCAAGCATTCCATCCGCGCGCCGTGGGGCAATGCCCCGGAGCTGAAGGAAAAGATCGCTGACCTGCGCAAGGCAGGCGAAGTCGTGATCCAGAGCATGCCTGGGCACGACAATATTCAGGACGAGTTCGAGTGCGACCGCGTGCTCGTCCTCGAAAACGGAAATTGGATTCTCAAAAACTTAGGTTAAGTGATGTCAAATACTAACGTGGCAAAAAACGTCGTCGTCATCGGTACCCAGTGGGGCGATGAAGGCAAGGGCAAGATCGTCGACTGGCTGACCGACCACGCCGCTGGCGTGGTGCGTTTCCAGGGCGGCCATAACGCGGGCCACACGCTGGTGATCAAGGGCCAGAAAACCGCGCTGCAACTGATCCCGTCGGGCATCATGCGCGAAGGCGTGGCCTGCTACATCGGCAACGGTGTGGTGGTCTCGGTGCCGGACGTGATGCGCGAGATCGACAAGCTGCAGGCGGCCGGCATCGAAGTCGTGTCGCGCCTGAAGATCTCGGAAGCGTGCCCGATCATCCTGCCTTACCACGTCGCCATCGACAAGGCCCGCGAAGCCAAGCGCGGCGAGAACAAGATCGGCACCACCGGCAAGGGCATCGGCCCGGCCTATGAAGACAAGGTCGCGCGCCGCGCGATCCGCATCGCCGACCTGCTCAACGAAGAGCGCTTCGCCGAGAAGCTCAAAGAGAACCTGGAATACCACAACCACGTGCTGGTGAACTACCTGGGCGCCGAAGCAATCGACTTCCAGACCACCTACAACGACGCGATGGCCCTGGTGCCGCGCCTGCGTCCGATGGTCGCCGACGTGTCCTCGCTCCTGTACGCCGCCCACAAGGCCGGCGGCAAGCTGCTGTTCGAAGGCGCGCAGGGTTCGCTCCTGGACGTCGACCACGGCACCTATCCGTTCGTCACCTCGTCGAACTGCGTGGCCGGCAATGCCGCCGCCGGCGCCGGCGTCGGTCCGAACATGCTGCACTACATCCTGGGCATCACCAAGGCCTACACCACCCGTGTCGGTTCGGGCCCGTTCCCGGCCGAACTGCCGACCGACGCGGGCGTGGGCGAGCACCTGTCGCGCGTCGGCCATGAATTCGGCACCGTGACCGGCCGCGCCCGCCGCTGCGGCTGGTTCGACGCCGCGCTGCTGCGCCGCTCGGTCCAGATCAACGGCGTGTCGGGCATGTGCCTGACCAAGCTGGACGTGCTGGACGGCCTCGAGTCGCTGAAGATCTGCACCGGCTACAAGGTCGATGGCCGCGATGTCGACATCTTCCCGGTCGGCGCCGAAGAAGCCGCCCTGTGCGAGCCGGTGTATATCGAAATGCCGGGCTGGACCGAATCGACCGTCGGCGCCAAGTCGATGGCCGACCTGCCGGCCAATGCGCAAGCCTATATCCAGCGCATCGAAGAACTGGTCGGCGTGCCGATCGACATGGTCTCGACCGGCCCTGACCGCGAAGAAACGATCGTGCTGCGCCATCCGTTCGCAGCCTAACTGGAATCTGGAGTTACTGAATCATGAACACCCCTGTATCGACCGACAAGGACCTGTGGGTCTCGTGGGATGAATACCACCGCCTGATCGAGCGCCTCGCGCTGCAGGTCTATGAATCGGGCTGGAAGTTCGACCAGGTGCTGTGCCTGGCGCGCGGCGGCGTGCGTCCTGGCGACGTGTTCTCGCGCATCTTCGACGTGCCGCTGGCGATCCTGTCGACCAGCTCGTACCGCGAAGAAGCCGGCACCAAGCAGGGCGACCTGGACATCTCGAAGTACATGACGATGACCAAGGGTCCGCTGTCCGGCCGCGTGCTGCTGGTCGACGACCTGGCCGATTCGGGCGTGACGCTGCGCAAGGTCAGCCAGCACCTGACCGAGAACTACCCGCAAGTGACCGAAGTGAAGTCGGCGGTGATCTGGGTGAAGGGCACCTCGTCGATCCGTCCGGATTACTTCCTGGACGACCTGCCGCACAATCCGTGGATCCACCAGCCGTTCGAAGAGTATGACGGCCTGCGTCCGCATCAGCTGGCGGCGTGGCTGAAGAAGTTCGAAAAGTAATTACTCGTTCAGTTCAGCGAAATCAACCGGAGCCATGGGCTCCGGTTTTTTATTTCCGCTCGCGCGATCCGGTTCCTTTCGAGCGCTGTGCCAGCATGATAAAATCATCCGGTATGTTCGCCATTAGTTCGCCACGACGGTTGTAAGTCGTTGTTTAATAAAAATTTATTCGATATTTTTAGAGTGAGATATTCGCCATATGCAAGCCATTAGTCGTATGGAGCCGATGTTCCCGATGGATGCAGACCTTGTGCCACTGATCGAACTTGCGGGTGATCTCAGGACCGAATCGGCCCGCATGATGCCGCGCATCGGGCCGTCCGCAAGAAGTTCCCTGGCGCTCGTGCTTCGCGCGATGAACTCCTATTACTCCAACAAGATTGAAGGGCAGCATACTTATCCTGCAGATCTGGAGGCTGCACTTCATAACAACTTTTCTCCCGATGCCGAAACAAAGCGACGCCAGGAATTGGCAATAGCGCATATGGAGGTCGAGCATCATCTGGAAGAGTTGACCAAGTCCGTGCCGTGGGCGGAGCATTTCGATCGACCATGGATAGCGGGCATTCACCGACAACTATATGATCGACTCGATCCCGCTTCGAGGGTCATCCTGGATGCCGATGGCAATGCCCGCGGTGAAATGGAGCCTGGTGAATTGCGCAAAGGCCGAGTGATCGTTGGATCGCATCTCGCACCGGAACCCGCTGATCTTGACGAGCTCCTCGGACATTTCAAGTTTCGATATGGAGAAACAGGCTGGAGCGAGAGTCGCAAGCTGGTCATTGCAGGCGCATCGCTTCATCGCCTGTCCTGGATCCATCCTTTCCCGGACGGGAACGGTCGGGTTACCCGCTTGCAGAATCACCTGCTGCTGCATCATATGGGTCTGACCGAAGGTTTGTGGTCGCCGATGCGAGGGCTGGCGCGCAGGCAGGGAGAATACTATGCAGCGTTGCGAGAGGCAGACTTGCCTCGTCGCCACGATGCCGACGGAAGAGGCAGTTTGAGTTCGAGTGGCCTGGCGAAGTTCATCGGCTTCTGGCTCGACACTTGTCTCGACCAGGTCAAATTCATGTCGCAGACTCTGTCGCTCGACACCATGCATATTCGCTATAGTAGCCTGGCGCTGCAGTTCCTGCACGACTATGGGAAGGGACCCGTTCTGCATCACCGCAGCAAGTTGCGTCCCGATCTGCTTGGAAAAGCGCTACATCGGCTCTTCGTCGAAGGCAGGCTCGAGCGCGGCGAATTCAAGTCAATGCTCGATACTTCAGATCGTACTGCTTCGCGGGTGGTCAGCACCCTCCTGGACCAACGACTGGTGGCGTCACCCTCTCGTACCGGTCATCTGGAGCCGGGATTTCCATTGTTTAGTTTCAGATTCCTGTTTCCGGGACTGTGGCCAGAGGCGGAAAGTGTCATTGCTCCGCCGCTCGAATCGACCGGAAAATAACCGCCAGCGTCACCGGTATCACGGTGATTCCTGATGCCTGTCGACGTCTTTCGTGCATCAATAAAAACACAATATGACCCAAAGCTTCTTCCAGACCTTCATCCTGCTCATCCTGGTCACCGACCCGTTCGGCAACGTCCCCCTGTTCGCCGCGGCGCTGAAAGACACCCCGCTCGAACGCCGCAACCGCATCGTGATGCGCGAATGCGGCATCGCTTTCCTGCTGCTGCTGGTGTTCATGTTCTTCGGCAAGCACTTCCTCGAAGCACTGCACCTGAGTCCGATCGCGCTGCGCATCGGCGGCGCCGTGATCCTGTTGATGATCGCGATCCGCATGATCTTCCCGCACCCGGATGGCGTGCTGGGCAAGAGCGAAGCCGGCGAGCCGTTCATCGTGCCGCTGGCGATTCCCGCGCTGGCCGGCCCGTCGGCGCTGGCCACGGTGCTGCTGCTGTCGGCCACCAACTTTACCGAGACGATGGTGCATGTGGCCGCGCTGGCGGCGGTGGGCATCGTGTGGCTGGCGGTCTTCCTCAGCGCCGAAAAGCTGCAGCGCCGCCTCGGCCCGCAGGTCATGACAGCCTTCGAGCGCCTGATGGGCCTGATCCTGACGGCGATGTCGATCGAGATGCTGCTGGGCGGTATCCGCGAGTTCGTGCAGACCTTGTAAGTGCGTCACGCGTGCGGGGTAGCGCCCGCCGAATCTGGCACACTGGGTGCCTGTTTGACAATTTCAGGCATCAGAATGAACGACGCAGGCGCGACACCCACTGAATCGCTACCTTTCCTGCGCGGTGGCGGGACGATGGGCGTCATGATGCGCGCCCACGACTGGTCGGCATCGCCGCTGGGGCGCCCGGATACGTGGCCGGCGCCGCTGCGCACCGTGGTCGACCTGATGCTCAATTCGAAGTTCCCCATGTTCGTCGCCTGGGGTGAAGAACTCGGCTTTCTTTACAACGATTCGTATGCCGCCATCCTCGGCGACAAGCATCCAGCCGCGCTGGGCCAGCGCTTCGAGCAGATCTGGGCCGACATCTGGGACGATATCCTGCCGCTGGTCGAGCGTGCGCTCAACGGCGAGGCGAGCTACCTCGACCGCCTGCCGCTGCGCATGCGTCGCCATGGCTATGAAGAAGATACCTGGTTCCGCTTCTCGTATTCGCCGGTGCGCCAGGAAGACGGCGTGGTGGCCGGGATGTTCTGCGCCTGCGTCGAGATGACCGGCGAAGTGCTGGCGCAGCGCTACCGCGACGAGGAAAACCAGCGCCTGATGACGCTGTTCGAACAGGCGCCCGGCATCATCGCGGTGCTGCGCGGCGCCGACCACGTGTTCGAGCTGACCAACCGCTCCTACCAGGAACTGGTGGGCAAGCGCGACCTGGTGGGCAAACCGGTGCGCGCGGCGCTGCCCGAGGTGCAGGGCCAGGGCTTTTTCGAGCTGCTCGACCAGGTGTACGGGTCGGGCGAGCCGTTCGTCGGCTACGCGGTACCGCTGCGGGTGCAGCGCGCGCCCGGCGCGCCGCTCGAACAGCGTTTCATCGACTTCATCTACCAGCCGATCCGCGACCAGCACGATCAGGTCGTGGGCATCTTCGTCGAGGGCAGCGACGTCACGGTGCGCAAGCGCGTCGAGGACGAACTGCGCGCGGCCAACCAGCAGAAGGACCAGTTCCTGGCCATGCTGGCGCACGAGCTGCGCAACCCGCTGGCGCCGATCACGACCGCCGGCCACCTGCTGCAGCGCGGCCAGCTCGACCCGGCCGCCGCCAGGCGCGCCAGCGACATCATCGTGCGCCAGGCCGAGCACATGGCGGCGCTGGTGAACGATTTGCTGGATGTCTCGCGCGTGACGCGCGGCCTGGTGACGCTCGCTCGCGGCGTGCTCGACATGCGCGAGGTGGTGCACGAAGCGGTCGAGCAGGTCCGCCCGCTGATGGATGCGCGCGGCCACCGTTTCGATTGCGACATTCCGGCCAGCCTGCCGGCAATCGACGGCGACCGCATGCGCCTGATCCAGGTGCTGTCCAACATCCTCAACAACGCCGCCAAATACACCGCGCCGAACGGCCACATCGTGCTCGCGGCCGGCGTCGATGACGGCTGCGTGCGCATCGCGGTGCGCGACAACGGCCAGGGCATCGAACCGTCGATGCTGCCGTATATCTTCGATCCCTTCATCCAGGCCGAGCGCACGCCGGACCGCTCGCAGGGTGGGCTCGGCTTGGGCCTGGCGCTGGTGCGGAGCCTGGTGCAGCTGCACGGCGGCCGGGTCGAGGCGCGCAGCGAGGGCGCCGGCCAGGGCAGCGAATTCGTGCTGTGGTTGCCGTGCGTGCAGGCCGCGCCGTCGACGCCCGACGAGGATGGTGCGGCGCCGGCGCGCGAGACAACGGGTATGCAGGTTCTGGTGGTGGACGACAATGCCGATGCCGCGCAGATGCTGGCGGCGCTGCTGGAAATGCATGGCTACTCGGCGCAGGTCGCCTACACCGGCCTCGATGGCCTGGCCAGCGCAGTGGACATGCGCCCGGACGTGGCCCTGCTCGACATCGGCCTGCCCGACATCGACGGCCATGAACTGGCGCGCCGGCTGCGCGCCTTGCCCGAATTGTCAGGAGCGATGCTGGTGGCGCTGACCGGGTATGGCCAGGAAGAAGACCGGCAGCGTGCGTTCGCGGCCGGGTTCGATCATCACATGGCCAAGCCGGCGGATATTAAAAAATTGCTGGCGTTGCTGGAGCAGGTGGAGTCGACGCGGCTCACTGCGTAAGCGTCGTTGCAGCCGGCGACAAGGCACGCGCCCGACCGCAGAAACGCGGCTTGGCCAGGCAGCTGCGCCTGGCGTGTCACACGCTGTCCTTGTCCTTGTCCTTGTCCTTGTCCTTGTCCTTGTCCTTGTCGGCCGCGGCGAAGTGCGCCATCTGGTCGGCATGCGCCTTGACGAAGGCCGGACGGGAGGTGGCGCGTTCCACGTAGGCGCGACTGGCCGGATACGGTTCCAGCTCACCGAAGCGCTCGACCAGGCGCAGGATGTCGGCCATCAGGATGTCGGCCACCGTGAATTCGCCAGCCAGCCACTCGCGCTGCGCCAGCACGCCTTCCATATGACCGAGCCGCTTGTCGAGGAAGGCGCGCAATTGCTGGCGTCCCGGCGTGTCGGTGTCGTCGTCGGCGAACTCGTAGATGGCATGGGGCAGGACGGCCGGCTCGACCGAGTTCAGGGCCGCGAACAGCCACTCGATGACTTCACTACGCCCGCGCGGATCGGCCGGCATCAGTTTGGTGCTGCGTTCGGCCACGTGCAGCAGGATGGCGCCGCTCTCGAAGATCGAGATGTCGCCATCGAGCAGCCAGGGTACCTGGCCGAATGGCTGGTGGGCGAAGTGCTTGGCCGGCCGGTCCTGGAACGGCGTGGAGGCCACGCGGTATGGCAGGCCGGCTTCCTCCAGGGCCCAGCGCACCCGGATATCGCGCACGAAGCCGCGCGGCATGGCGGGAACCCAGTCGAACGTCGTCAGTACCAGCTCGTCCATTGCATGCCTCCGTCAGGTGGTGCCGACATCATGCGCGCATCAGGCTGGGCGAGCCAGGCTTATTTACCCAGCATCGACACCACGTTGTCCGCCCCCGGTGCGCCAAACGCCTGCTGCTTGAGCACATGCAGCTGGTCGCGCACCTGCGCCGCCTTTTCGAACTCGAGGTTCTTGGCGTGGTCGACCATGAGTTTTTCGAGGCGCTTGATCTCCTTGCTGATCTGCTTCTCGCTCATCGACTCGACCTTGGCGGTTGCCGCGTCCTCGTGCACGCCCTCGACCATGGCCTTCTGGGCGGCGTTGCTGTACACGCCGTCGATCATTTCCTTGATCTTCTTCTTGACGCCCTGCGGCGTGATGCCGTTAGCTTCGTTGAAGGCGATCTGCTTGGCGCGGCGGCGCTCGGTCTCGTCGATCGCGCGCCGCATCGAATCGGTGATGTGGTCGCCGTACAGGATCGCTACGCCGTTGAGGTTGCGCGCCGCGCGGCCGATGGTCTGGATCAGCGAACGCTCGGAACGCAGGAAGCCTTCTTTATCGGCATCGAGCACCGCCACCAGCGACACTTCCGGCAAGTCGAGGCCCTCGCGCAGCAGGTTGATGCCGACCAGCACATCGAAGGTGCCCAGGCGCAGGTCGCGCAAGATTTCCACGCGCTCGACCGTCTCGATATCGCTGTGCAGGTAGCGCACCTTGATGCCGTGGTCGCCCAGGTATTCGGTGAGCTGCTCGGCCATGCGCTTGGTGAGGGTGGTCACCAGCACGCGCTCGTCCTTGGCGATGCGGTCGTTGATCTCGCTCATCAGGTCGTCGACCTGCGACAGGGCGGGGCGCACGATGATCTGCGGGTCGACCAGGCCGGTCGGGCGCACCACCTGCTCGACCACGTTGTCGGCCTTGCCCTGTTCGTAATCGGCCGGCGTGGCCGACACGAAGATCGTCTGGCGCGCCTTGCCTTCGAACTCGGCGAATTTCAGCGGGCGGTTGTCGAGCGCCGACGGCAGGCGGAAGCCATAATCGACCAGGTTGGTCTTGCGCGAACGGTCGCCGTTGTACATCGCGTTGAGCTGGCCGATCATCACGTGCGACTCGTCCATGAACATCAGCGCGTCTTTCGGCAGGTAGTCGATCAGCGTCGGCGGCGGTTCGCCCGGCATCGCGCCGGACAGGTGGCGCGAGTAGTTCTCGATGCCTTTCGTGAAACCGATCTCGGCCAGCATCTCGAGGTCGAAGCGGGTACGCTGCTCGAGGCGCTGCTCTTCGATCAGCTTGTTCTGCTGGCGGAATTCTTCCAGGCGGTCGCGCAGCTCGGCCTTGATCGATTCGACCGCGCGCAGCACGGTGCCGCGCGGCGTGACGTAGTGCGAGCCCGGGTAGACGGTGAAGCGCGGGATCTTCTGGCGCACGCGGCCCGTGAGGGGATCGAACAACTGCAGCGATTCGATTTCGTCGTCGAACATCTCGACGCGGATCGCCAGCTCGGCGTGTTCGGCCGGGAAGATGTCGATCGTGTCGCCCCGCACGCGGAAGCTGCCGCGCGAAAAATCCATCTCGTTGCGGGTGTACTGCATCTGGATCAGGCGCGCGATGATGTCGCGCTGCGCCACCTTGTCCTTGTGGCGCAGCGTCAGGATCATCTTGTGGTATTCGTTCGGGTTACCGATACCGTAGATCGCCGACACGGTGGCCACGATGACCACGTCGCGCCGTTCCATCAGCGACTTGGTGCACGACAGGCGCATCTGCTCGATGTGCTCGTTGATCGACGAGTCCTTCTCGATGAACAGGTCGCGCTGCGGCACATAGGCTTCGGGCTGGTAGTAGTCGTAGTAGGACACGAAATACTCGACCGCGTTTTGCGGGAAGAATTCGCGGAACTCCGAATACAGCTGGGCCGCCAGCGTTTTATTCGGGGCGAACACGATCGCCGGACGGCCCGCGCGGGCGATCACGTTGGCCATCGTGTAGGTCTTGCCCGAACCCGTCACGCCCAGCAGCGTCTGGTACGACAGGCCGTCTTCGATGCCTTCCATCAGGCCGGCGATCGCGGTCGGCTGGTCACCTGCCGGAGGGAATGGCTGGTGCAGTTTGAAAGGCGAATCCGGGAAGGTGATGACGGTCGGTTCGGAGGATGTTGCGATCGATATATCAGCCATGCTTACAGGACCTTTGCTAGAATGAGGATCCGCCTGCGGCCCGCAGCTTCGTTGAAAACCCGGGCCGCTGTCTATACAACCGCTGCGAATCGTAGCCGACAAAATTAGTTTATCACGATGACTTCCACTGCCTCCGCCAGCCTGTTCAGCGCCATTGAAATGGCCCCACGTGACCCGATCCTGGGCATCACCGAAGCCTTCAATGCCGACACCAATCCCGCCAAGATCAATCTCGGCGTCGGTGTCTACTACGACAACAATGGCAAGGTCCCACTGCTGCAATGCGTGCAGAAGGCGGAAGCGAAACTGATGGAGCAAAGCACCCCGCGCACCTACCTGCCGATCGAAGGCCTGGCAGCGTACGACAAGGCTGTGCAAGAGCTGGTATTTGGTGCCGACAGTGCGGTTATTCAAGAGAAGCGCGCGCTGACCGTGCAGGCCATCGGCGGTACCGGCGCGCTCAAGATCGGCGCCGATTTCCTCAAGCGCTTCGTGCCGCACGCCGATGTCTATATCAGCGACCCGAGCTGGGAAAACCACCGTGCGCTGTTCGAGACCGCCGGCTTCACCGTGCACAACTACGCCTACTACGACGCGGCCACCCGCGGCGTCGACTTCGCCGGCATGCTCGCTGCGCTCAAGGCGATGCCGGCCGGTTCGGTGGTGGTGCTGCACGCCTGCTGCCACAACCCGACCGGCGCCGACCTGTCGTCGGCGCAGTGGGATGACGTCATCGCCGCGGTGAAGGCCGGTGGCCTGCTGCCGTTCCTCGACATGGCCTACCAGGGCTTCGCCGATGGCATCGCCGAAGACGGCGCCGTGGTGCGCCGCTTCGCCGATGCCGGCATGCCGCTGCTGGTGTCGAACTCGTTCTCGAAATCGTTCTCGCTGTACGGCGAGCGCGTCGGCGCGCTGTCGATCGTTGCCACCAGCACCGATGAAGCGGCGCGCGTGCTGTCGCAACTCAAGCGCGTGGTGCGCACCAACTACTCGAACCCGCCGACCCATGGCGGCAAGGTGGTCGCCACCGTGCTGTCGACGCCTGAACTGCGCCAGCTGTGGGAAGAAGAACTGGCCGGCATGCGCGTGCGCATCCGCGAAATGCGCGAAGAGATGGTCGCCAAGCTCAAGCAGAAAGCGCCGGGCCACGACTTCGACTTCGTGCGCAAGCAGGTCGGCATGTTCTCGTACTCGGGCCTGACCAAGGAACAGGTCGGCAAGCTGCGCGACGAATCGATCTACGCCGTCGATACCGGCCGCATCTGCGTCGCCGCACTGAACTCGACCAACATCGATCGCGTCGTTGACGCGGTTGCCAAAGTTCTCTAAAATCGCGGCTCTCCGGCAAACGCGATTGCGCATGACGGAGAGAGGTGCAGGGCTGTTTGGGGCTTGTGTCAAATTTGACAGAAACGTTTCAGCAGCCATATAATGCAAGCTCAATTCCCTGATAGCTCAGTTGGTAGAGCGACGGACTGTTAATCCGCAGGTCCCTGGTTCGAGTCCAGGTCGGGGAGCCAGATTTTTTGAAAAGGCCGCGTCCAAGGATGCGGCCTTTTTCTTTTTCGGCGGCGCGATGGCGTGACCATGCGCCGCGGCGATCGCACAGGAGAACGCAAGCGTGAAGCAACTGCCCAAGAGTCATGCCACCCTTGTCGAAGGGCAGATGTTCAGGTTTGCCAGGTCGGGGCAGGGCAGTCCCTCGATCGTGCTGATCGCCGGCGCCAACGGTTCGCTCGATGGCTGGTTCAAGCTGTATCCCGAGATCGAACGGCTTGGCACCGTGTTTGCCTACGACCGGCCCGGCGCTGGCGCCAGTCCCAGGGCAAAGGAACCGCAGTACGGCGAGACCGTGGTCGCGCAGCTGCGCCAGTTGCTGCACATGGCCGGCGTCGAGCCGCCGTTCGTGCTGGTCGCGCATGCGTTCGGCGCGCTGCATGCGAACCTGTTCGCGCGCGCCTTTGCCGATGAGGTGGCCGGCGTGCTGTTCCTCGAGGCCACCGCGCCCGAGGATGTGACGATGCTGAAACGCTTCCAGTCGCCGCTGCAGCGCGGCTTCATCAAGTTGCTCGACCGGGTCTCGCCGCGCGACCAGCACGACGAGATCCGCCACGAACTTGAAACCGTCAAGGACATCGCCGAAGCGCCCGCCTTCCCGCCGGTGCCGGTGACCGTGGTGTCTGGCGTGAAGCGCCTGCCGCGCTGGCTGGTGCCGGATGCTCTCGTGCGCGAGCGCGAGCGCACCCAGCTGGGGCTGGCGGCGCTGTCGCCACTGGGCGAGCGTATCGAGGCGAAGTTCAGCGCGCACTATCCGCATCTGTCCGAGCCGCGGCTGGTGCTGGACGCGCTCAGGCGGCTGGTGCAGCAAGGGCCGGCGCGATAATTTTCGAGGTTGGCTGCAGGAATACTTGCGAAATCGAACACAGCAGGTATAATGCGGCCTCCATTCCCTGATAGCTCAGTTGGTAGAGCGACGGACTGTTAATCCGCAGGTCCCTGGTTCGAGTCCAGGTCGGGGAGCCAGAATTGAGAAGGGCCGCATGCAAATGCGGCCCTTTTTGTATTGGTGGCGCCGACGTCATGTGGGGTGGGCGGGTTTCCCGCCCACGTGCCGAGCCGGCGTGTGAATGGCCGGTGCTCCGCTTTGCAGGCGCTGGCTGAACGCGTGGATGGCCAAGCCATCCACCCTACGTGGTCGAGCGGTCCGGGTTATTTCTTTCCCGACACCGGCTTGACCTTTGCCGCCGCCGCCAGGGCCCGCTCGCGCGCCTGTTCGATCGTGCCGGCCACCGCCAGCGCCACCCCCATGCGCCGCCGCGCGAACGACTCGGGCTTGCCAAACAGCCGCACGTCCGCGCCCGGCACCCGCAGCGCCTCGGCCACGCCCTCGAAGGCGATCCCGGCTTCGTCGAGCTGGCCATAGATGACGGCCGACGCGCCCGGTGCGCGCAGCGTGACGTCGGTCGGCAGGCCGAGAATCGCCTTGGCATGCAGTTCGAATTCGCTCTGCACCTGGCTCGCCATCGTCACCATGCCGGTGTCATGCGGGCGCGGGCTCACTTCCGAGAACCACACGGTGTCGCCCTTCACGAACAGCTCGACGCCGAACACGCCCAGCCCGCCCAGGTTGGTCGTGACCTTCGCCGCGATGTCGCGCGCGCGCTCCAGTGCCAGTGGTTGCATCGGGTGCGGCTGCCACGATTCGACGTAGTCTCCCTGGACCTGCTTGTGGCCGATCGGATCGCAGAAGCTGGTGTCGACCTGGCCGTCGGCGCCGAGCGAGCGCACCGTCAGCAGCGTGATCTCGTAGTCGAAGTCGATGAACCCTTCGGCGATCACGCGGCCGGCGTCCACCCGGCCACCGCTGGCGGCGTGATCCCAGGCGGCCTTCACGTCGGCGGCGCCATCCAGCTTGGACTGGCCCTTGCCCGACGAGGACATCACTGGTTTCACGACGCACGGGAAGCCGACCGCGGCGCATGCCGTTTCCAGTTCGGCCAGGCTGCTGGCGAAGCGGTAAGGCGAGGTCGGCAGGCCGAGTTCTTCGGCGGCCAGGCGGCGGATGCCTTCGCGGTTCATCGTCAATTGCGCCGCGCGCGCGGTCGGGATGCAGGTGATGCGGCCCGCCGCTTCCAGTTCGGCCAGCTTGTCGGTGGCGATCGCTTCGATCTCGGGCACCACCAGGTCGGGACGTTCCCGCGCGATCAGCGCCTCGAGTGCGGAGGCATCAAGCATATCGATCACGTGGGCGCGGTGCGCCACCTGGTGGCCGGGCGCGTTCGGATAGCGGTCGACGGCGATCACCTCGACGCCCAGGCGCTGCAGGGCAATGATGACTTCCTTGCCGAGTTCGCCTGAGCCGAGCAGCATGACGCGCGTGGCGCAAGGGGAGAGCGGGGTGCCGAGGGTGCGGGGAGAGGTCATCGTCTGTATGGGGAAAGTGGTAAGGGATGGGCGCGAGTTTACCAAAGCACGCGGCCCGCTTGTTCGATTCGCATGCAGCACTGGTCAAACCGTGATCCCCCGGCTATAATGTTGCCTCAATTCCCTGATAGCTCAGTTGGTAGAGCGACGGACTGTTAATCCGCAGGTCCCTGGTTCGAGTCCAGGTCGGGGAGCCAGAACAAGAGAAGGGCCGCATCGCACGATGCGGCCCTTTTCGTTTGGCGCTGTTCCAGTTAGCTGTGGATGAATCCGACTGCCATGCGTAGCAATTGTTCGACGGTACGAACTCGTCCACCGTCGAGCGCGCGGCGCCAGCCCACATAGCTGGGCAGGTAGCGCGACGCGACACCGTGAAAACGCGCCAGCCACTGCCGCAGGCGCCCATGATAGGCATTCACGTTCTGGACATGGATGGCGCCAAGGCGGCCAGATAATCGAGCCACTGGCCACGTCACCGCAGCCGCGCCGGTGGCGGGCCGCTCAGGTCGTTGAACGTGCGCCCGCACTGGCGACAGCGGTAGCGTTGCAGATCGTTGGCATGGCCGTGGCGGACCCATCGCGTGCATTGGCAGCTTGGGCAGCAACGTCCGGCGGAGCGAATCTGCTCGATGAGCGCAATGACCCGCTCGAGCCCGGCTGATGGCTGCAGGGCAGCGCGCACCTGGCCACGCTGCGGCTGGTTCAGCAGCGCGAGGCCGGCGAACCACGTCTGGAACTGGGCTGATCGCATGGCGGCTACCGATGGATGGCGACCGGGGTTGGACAGCGAAGCAGCTCGACAGTTCACTACTCATCCACAGCTAACTGGAACAGCGCCTTTCGTTTTGGGCGTGCGCGTCATGTGCGCGCGGGAAGCATCCGCCCCGGAAGTGCTCGAACTGGCGCTGCATGATCTTGCTGCGGCAGCATCGCTCAACGGCTCTTCTTCTTGTTCGACGTATAAGTGCGGGTATAGAATTCTGGCGGCTTCCTGGCGACCCAGTCGATGAAGGCGCGGATCTCCGCATGGCCGCGCAAGGCTTCCCAGGTATGGTAGCTCTGCAGCAGCTCACGCTCCGTCAATGCAGAGTGGATCTTGCGATGGCAGATTTTATGGATCGGAAACTGCTCCTTGCCCTTGAAGGTCTTCGGAATCAGGTGATGGTGGTCGATGTTCACTGTACCCAGATCCCGTCCACATAGTGGGCATTGGTTTTCTGTCAATAGAAACTCCTGGTTGTGTTCCCCATGTTTCTACGATATGGTGGGTATCGTCGCCGTGCACAAGAGTTGTCCCGGCGAAGACATGCCACACGTACCGTGCAGCATCTTGTCATACCGTATTCGTGTAAAATTTGCTTGATGATTTGCAAAATGAACCTGTCCATCCCTGAAAGCGATGCTGTGTAATGGTCGAAGACGACTCCACCCGCTGTTCCGTGCTGCTGATCGACGATGAATCGTTCGCCCAAGACATCATCGCTCACGGCCTGAAGGGGTGTGTCGGCCACCAGCTCTGTTACGAATCCAGTCCTGCGCGCGCCGTCGCGGTTGCGCGCGAGGTCGAGGCCACCGTGGTGCTGGTCGACTTGCGCATGCCCGAACTCGACGGCTTTGCCGTCATCGCGCTGCTGCGCGCCGATCCGGCCACCCATGACGTGCCGGTCATCCTGCTCTCGTCCGAAGACAGTCCCGAGATCAAGGCCAAGGCCTTCGCCGTTGGCGCCAGCGACTACATGGTCAAATGGCCCGATCCACGCGAACTGGTGGCGCGCGTGCGCCACCACAGCAGCGCCTGCATCGCGCGGCGCGAACGCGACCAGGCCTTCGCTTCGCTGCGCCGCAGCCAGGATGAGCTGGCGGCCAGCCAGTCGGCGCTGCAGCAGTCGCAAAAGATGGAAGCGATCGGTCAACTGACCGGGGGCGTCGCCCACGATTTCAATAATGTGCTGCAAGTCATCGGCGGCAACCTGCAGTTGCTGAAACTGGTGGGCAACCTGAACGACGGGGCCAGGACCCGGGTCGAAATGGCGCTGGCCGGGGTCGAGCGCGGCGCCCGGCTGGCATCGCACCTGCTGGCCTTCGCGCGGCGCCAGCCGCTGCAGGCGGTGGTGATCGATCCGCATTTCCTGCTGCGCGAGATGGACGACACGATGCGCCAGCTGCTCGGTTCGAGCGGCACCGTGATCACCGAGATCGCGCCCGACCTGGGCAGCACGATGATCGACCCGAACCAGCTCAACAACGTGCTGCTGAACCTTGCCATCAATGCGCGCGACGCGATGGGCGAGGGCGGCACGCTGACGATCCGCGCCGTCAATGTCGATGCCGGCAGCGACCTGCCGGCCGAGGTGCCGAAGCGCGATTACATCCTGCTCGAGATCGCCGATACCGGCAAGGGCATGTCGCCGGAAGTCCTGTCGCGCGCTTTCGAGCCGTTCTATTCGACCAAGCCGGTCGGGCACGGGACGGGCCTGGGGCTGTCGATGGCGTATGGCTTCGTCAAGCAGTCGGGCGGCGAGATCGTGCTGCGCAGCGAAGAGGGCAAGGGTACCAGCGTGCGCATCTACCTGCCGCGCAGTCACGCGGCGCCGGCGCAGGACGAGCCGCATCACTCGGCGCCACTTGCCGGTGGCCTCGAAACCATCCTGGTGGTCGAGGACGAGGCCGACGTGCGTTCTTCGACCTGCGGCATCCTGTCCGCGCTCGGTTATGATGTGCTCGAAGCGGAAGACGCCGCCGCTGCGGCCGAGATCATCGAAAGCGGCCGCCACGTCGACCTGGTGTTTACCGACGTGGTCATGCCGGGGCCGGTCAGCAGCCTGCAACTGGGAGAAATCGTACGCCGCTGCCAGCCGCGCTGCCAGGTGCTGTACACCTCGGGCTATGCCGAAGGGGTGCTGGCCCACGAAGGCAAGCTGGATGCCTCAGTGCACCTGCTGCAAAAACCCTATCATCCGGACGCGCTGAGCGCGCGCATCCGTCACCTGTTGCGCCGCGCCCGGCGCATGTCGGGCGCCGACCAGCCTTCCCAGCAGGTCAGCGCGGCTTGACGTAGCGGTGCGAGCCTGGCGGCGGTTCATTGAGCACCGCCCAGAAGATGCCGAGGTCGGCGATCGCGCGCACGAATTCGCTGAAGTCGACCGGCTTGACCACATAGGCATTCACGCCCAGTTCGTAGCTGCGGATCACGTCCTGTTCTTCCTTGGACGACGTGAGCATGACCACCGGGACCGGTTTGAGGCCGTCGGTGGAGCGGATTTCCTTCAGCACTTCGAGACCGTCGACCTTGGGCAGCTTGAGGTCGAGCAGGATCACGGCCGGGCTGCCGAGCTGGCGCTCGGCGAACTCGCCGCGCCGGTGCAGGTAGTCGAGCGCCTCGGCGCCGTCGCGTACGACCACGACTTCATTGGCCAGCTGGCTTTTCGACAGGGCGATCAGCGTCAGTTCCAGGTCATGGGGATTGTCTTCCACCAGCAAGATGGGCTTGAGCATGGATGTATTCACGTAGTTACGGTTTGTTTGGGGATACTGAACGAAAACGTTGCGCCTGCGCCGGGTGTCGACTCGGCCCAGGCACGCCCGCCATGGCGCTCGACGATGCGGCGCACATTGGCCAGGCCGATGCCGGTGCCCTGGAAGTCTTCCATGCGGTGCAGGCGCTGGAATACGCCGAACAGCTTGTGCACGTAGTCCATATTGAAGCCGACGCCATTGTCGGCAACGTGGAAGACGGTCTGTGCGGGCGTGTCGTCGCACCAGACGCGGATGACGGCAGGGTCCTGGCCGGCGGTGAACTTGACCGCGTTGGACAGCAGGTTGAACATGGCCAGGTGCAGGAAGCTGGCGTCGGCGGTGATGACCGGCAACTTCTCGAGGTGCCAGTCGACCCGGCGTTGACCGATTTCGAGGTCGAGCTTGTCGATGCAGCCGTGCACCAGCTCGAGCATGTCGACGCGCGACGGGCGCAGCGCCGCGCGGCCCATCTGCGAGAACGACAGCAGGTCGTCGACCAGCTTGCCGGCCAGGCGCGCCGATTCCTTGATGTTCTTTAAAAATCGCAGGCGCATGCCCGCGTCTTCGCTACCGGAGGTTTCCAGCAGCAGGTCGGAAAAGCCGACGATGTGGCGCAGCGGCGCGCGCAAATCGTGCGAGACCGAGTACGAAAACGCCTCGAGCTCCTTGTTGGCGCGCCCGAGTTCCTCGGCCAGCTCGGCCATCTGTTCGGCGCGCTCCAGGGCAATGCCCAGCAGGGCGCTGCGAAACTCGACCGTCAGCTCGATCTCGGCGGCGTGCCATGGCAGGCTGCGCCCGTGCACGGTCTCGCGCCAGGTGGCGAAACTCTGGCGCGGCGACAGGCTGGCCGGGGCGCCCGGCGCGGCGGCTTTTTCGTACGGGTTGCCGGCCCACTCGACGGTGCGCACCAGCTCGGGACGGAACCAGAGCAGGTAATGCTGGTGGATGCGCGAGATCGGCAATGCCAGCAGCCCGCTGGCATTGCGGGTGGCTTCGCGCGCGGGCGGATACACGTCGGCCAGGCAGTCGGTATGGAATACCTCGGTATGGCCGCGCACGGCCAGCCAGCCGGCCAGGTCGCGTACCGCGTCGGCATCCGGCGCGTCGCCATAGGTGAGCACGCGGTCGTCGGCCACGATCGCCACGCCGCCGGCGCGCGCGAAGCGCAGCAGCTCGGGGAATACATTGCCGAGGTTGTCGACGAAGTCGGCGCCCCGGGTCAGCTGGCCCAGCATCTCGACCATGATGCGGCGCACGTCGAGGCGGAACTGCAGTTCGGCGGCGTCTTCGCGCGATTCGACGCACAGCGCCAGGATCTGGCCGAGCTGCTCGCAGGCGGTGCGTTTTTCGACCGAGACCGGGCAGGGTTGGGCGTTGTGGCAGGAAATCATGCCCCACAATTGGCCCTTGACCATCAGCGACACCGACATCGACGCCAGCGTGCCCATATTGCGCATGTATTGCAGGTGCACCGGCGACACGCTGCGCAGGGCCGCGAACGACAGATCGTTGCGCTGCCCGGTCGACGGGTTGGCATCCGGCACCAGCGCGGCCGGCGCGTAGTCGGCATCCTGGATCAGGCGGATCGGCGACAGCGCGTACAGCGCCCGCGCCTGGGCCGGGATGTCGCTGGCCGGGAACGATTGGCCGAGGTACGAGTCATAGTCGGGCGCCTTCGATTCGGCTACCACGCGGCCGTGGCCGCTGGGGTCGAACTGGTACACCATCACGCGACCGTAACCCGTGACCGAGCGTACGTGGCGCGCGGCCAGGTCGGTCAGCGCCGGGATCGACGCATGCTCGTTCACGCGCGCCAGGAAGTCGGTAATGAGCGGATACAAATGGCGAAAATCGGCCGGCTGGGCCCGGTCGACCGCCTCGAATTCGACGATGGTCAGGTCGTCCCAGAGGTGCCCCAGCACGTCGAAGTGACGGCCGTTGTCGAGCGTGACGGTGCCGAGATAAGCCGGGCGCTGGCCCAGCGTGCCGTTGCCCAGTTCGTGTGCCAGCGGCCCCATGGCGGCGGCGCCGATCACGTCGGCCAATTGGCGGCCGATCACGTCTTGCGCCTGCAGGCCGGCATGGTGGGCAATATTGGCGCTGGCCTGCAGCACCGCCAGCGCAGGCGACAACGTCAGCATGAAACCGTGCGGCTGGATGCTGCCGGGCGTGCGGATCGGTTCGCTGGCGCAGCCGGAAATATCGAGTTGGTCGGGAGATGCCTGGGTCATGGAGGACGAATAGAAAACGCAGGAGGGCACAACCCGTATTGTAGCGTGAAAGCGTGGCCGCAATCCCTTGTGTGCCCGATTGATATTGCCGTGCACAGCCATGCGTGGCCCGGCGCTGCCGGGCAGGGGTATGATGGTGATCTTTCGGTACACCATTACAACGCAGCCTCATGGACACTTTCCACCCTGCTACGCCGCCGCTGACCGACGACCAGCGTTTCCATTACCTGATCGCCGGCATCAGCGACTACGCCATCTACATGCTCGATCCGCAGGGCCATGTCACCAGCTGGAACGCCGGCGCGCAGCGCTTCAAGGGCTACCTCGAGCACGAAATCCTGAACCAGCATTTCTCGCGCTTCTACACCCCTGAAGACCGCGCCACCGGCCTGCCCGCCTACGCCCTGGGCGAGGCGCTGGCCAACGGCCGCTACGAATCCGAAGGCTGGCGCGTGCGCAAGGACGGTGCGCGCTTCTGGGCCCACGCGGTGATCGACCCGATCCACGACGAAGCCGGCACGCTGCTGGGCTTCGCCAAGATCACGCGCGACGTGACCGAGCGCAAGCGCGCCGAGGACGCCCAGCGCGAGAGCGAGCAGCGCTTCCGCCTGCTGGTGCAGTCGGTGACCGATTACGCCATCTACATGCTCTCGCCGGAAGGCACGGTATCGAACTGGAACCTGGGCGCCGAGCGCATCAAGGGCTACACGCATGACGAGATCGTCGGCCACCATTTTTCGATGTTCTATACCGACGACGACCGCCTGCGCGGCCTGCCGGCGCGCGCCCTGACCACCGCCGGCGACGTGGGCCGCTACGAGGCCGAGGGCTGGCGCATGCGCAAGGACGGCACCCGGTTCTGGGCCAATGTGGTGATCCACGCGATGCGCGACGAGGGTGGACGCCTGCTCGGCTACGCCAAGGTCACGCGCGACCTGACCGAAAAGAAGGAGGCGGCCGAGGCGCTCGACAAGGCCCAGGCAGCGCTGTTCCAGGCGCAGAAGATGGAATCGATCGGCCAGCTTACCGGCGGCATCGCGCACGACTTCAACAACCTGCTGTCGGTGATTTCGAGCGGCCTCGAACTATTGAGCATGCAGCGCAATCCGGGCGGCGACGCCAAGACCCTCGACAGCATGCGCCGCGCGATGGAGCGCGGCGCCACGCTCACCCAGCAGTTGCTGGCGTTCGCACGCCAGCAGCCGCTGCAGCCCGAGACGCGCAGTGTCAACCGCATTATCAGCGGTTTCGAATCGGTGCTGCGGCGCGCCGCCAACTCGTCGATCGACTTCACGTTCAGGCTCGACCCGCGCACCCACAATGCCGTGATCGATGCGGCCCGGCTCGAGTCCGCCGTGCTGAACCTGGTCGTGAATGCGCGCGACGCCATGCCGGGTGGCGGCCGCCTGGAAGTGACCACCGCGAACGTGACGCTGCACCAGAACGAGGTACAGGGCCTGGCGCCCGGCGACTGGGTGCGCCTGAGCGTGAGCGACACCGGCAGCGGCATGTCGCCGGCCACCATCGCGCGCGCCTTCGAGCCGTTCTTCACCACCAAGGAGATCGGCAAGGGCACCGGACTCGGCCTGTCGCAGGTGTACGGATTCATCAAGCAGTCGGGCGGCGAAGTGACCATCGACAGCGTGCTGGGCGAGGGCACCACGATCGCGATCTGGCTGCCGGCGGTGACGACCATCGCCCAGGATGTCGACGACCACGACACCGAGACCGTGCTGATCGTCGAGGACGAGCCCGACCTGCTGGACGTGGCCTCGTCGCTGTTCCTGAGCATGGGCTACGACGTCATGACGGCCGCCAGCGGCAACGACGCCCTCGACCTGCTGGCCAGCCGCGACGTCGACATCCTGTTCACCGACGTGGTCATGCCCAACGGGATGAACGGCGTCGAACTGGCCGCCTACACGCGCCAGAACTATCCGAACATCAAGGTGATGCTGGCCTCGGGCTACCCGCAGCCGGCACTCAGGCTCGACCGGGCGCAGCTGGGGGAGTTCGCGTTCGTGACCAAGCCGTACCGCTTGTCCGACCTGGCGCGCAGCTTGCGCAGCGCACACTAGGGTTGCAACAAGTCCATCGGGCCAAAGCCGGCGAGCGCTGCCGGCTTTGCGCATTTGTCCGCACTCTTCACACGTGCGTCCCGGACCCTTCGCACCTCATTCCGGCACCGTTCGCACGTCAGTCCCGTACCCGTCGCACGTCATTCCGGGGTCGTTCGCACGTCAGTCCCGTGCCCGTCGCACGCCATTCCGGGACCGTTCGCACGTCAGTCCCGTGCCCGTCGCACGCCATTCCCGTACGGTCGCACGTCAGACATACCTGTCGCACGACAGTCCTGTACCCCTCGCACGTCATTCCCGCGCAGGCGCACTGCTGTCCGGAATAATTTTCTTGACATAGCATCAGAGTAGACAGAGCTGGCGTTCATAGGCAACTTGCTGCCGTTTCCGCCTCTCTCTATAGTAGTTCTCTGTGGCGATTCGCTGGAATAATGTCGCTCGCACCACGGCCAAGCACTCCCATAAAGACCCGGAAAAAGCGTGGCGATGCTTGTAAAGGGCGAGTAGCAAGTAGC
>Ga0265797_10000090_pt1 | contig 187147 bp, 134 predicted proteins | sample P2T30metagenome_FD_192433 | JGI IMG/M metagenome (GOLD analysis project Ga0265797, IMG submission 192433) | Plant litter microbial communities from East Loma Ridge, Irvine, California - P2 T30 | ecosystem: Environmental > Terrestrial > Plant litter > Unclassified | place: USA: California...
CAAGAGCGGGCGCTTTCTTCAGGTGTGAGTCGAGAGCGTCGTCTACCGGCTGGATCGGTTCTTCCAGAGAGGGCGCCATGGCTACAGGATGCTAAGTGTTCTGCAGGATGGAAACCGAGTAAGGTGGTAGGTCGATGGCAGGCTGAGTGGTTGATTGTGTCTTTTCAATCCTATCTCTCACATGCTTACCGAGCAATCGTCCAGCGAGAACGGAGGAAGGAAACCCCGCCACCTCAGGTCAGCAAGATCATGACGCGCCCACATCACACACGCACACTCCAGTCAACCTACATGTAAGTAACTATCTCCCTCAATAACCGTGCCTCTGTGCATTCACTTCTCGTCTCGCTTCCGTCCAATGTCAAGATTTGCCCACGGTACTCAGGACATGATCCCCGCCTCAACGCTGCAGTGTCAACCGTGTCGCGAAAACGGGCGCATACATGACAGCCACCGACGTGGTTAGGGACACTTGCACCTCTCGTCTCGGAGAATAACCCTGTCTGCAAGGCCACAAGTGCAGCAGTATTGTGTCCTTCAGTGAGTGCCATCTACTAGGACTGATTTCTCTCTGAGAAAAGCGATCTCAACATCACACCAAAAGGCCTTCACATGGTATTTGAAGCAGCCGCAGGAATTCCACAGCGCTCACAGCATCAGCCTGGCGGCATCCGAGCATGCATATGTTGTGCCCCGAGCCGCCATGTTTATGCCATGCTACATACCAAATCGCCTGCCTTGAAGCGCCATATCCCGCCGGCCAACCTTATATTACCGGTCTCCTCGACAGCCGTGGGCCGCTTGACGGTCTCGAAACAATTCACCCTCAATGATTTCAAGGTCGAGACCGCGGAAATCTCCAAGCGCTTGCCTGAGCATTTCCTGGCTTCGACAGGTCGATCTTTGACGATTGTTCCGCTGCACATAACCGTTTCAACATGTTGACCATCGCGTTCAGCTCAGCCAAGACCGCGAATACCGGCATCACACTATGATGGCAGCATTCATTTCAGGTTCTCTGGGAACTCTTGATTATGGCGTTGAGCTTTTTCTTGCACTCTTCCAACGAGCTCAAGACTTTGCGGATACCTTAATCTCGTGGCCGAATATCAGCGACTCGGAGGCCGGCTGACGTCCGAACGAGACTGCGCAGGTAGGACTCGCCTACATTTCACACTACGCGTATTCCGCGAATCCTCTCAGGTGTCTTTGTTGCATGTGCCATGTGGCCGGAATTACTCGACTGGCTTTCCTTTGTCCGTTCGAGGCTTCGCGAACACATACCCTGTATACTGGTCGGACACTGCATGGTATAGCTGCAAACATTCCTCTCTGAGTGGATAGATCTAACACTTAGGCCAGTAACAATATTGATGCAAGTGTGCGGGTATGCACGCGCATCAGGCAAATGCGTTTCTACACGATATCCTACTTAATCGTGTTATCGAGAGTGTCTTCTTTGTCCGCTTGCAGTAGCCCAGTTCTAGCAATCTCGGCAAACGGGAAGATCAAAGGACTATCGAAGCTACCAGATATAGGATTATAGCAGCGGCCGGACTGGCACCACTTCATCTTACAAACTCCAACCTCACCACAAGCGCAAGAGGCACTTCCTCAAAAGCAATCCGGAACCGCAGGCTCAGCAGCACTTCGTATCAACTTTCTAGACTGACACCAGATTCTGCCGAGCATCGAGGCCGGCCTCTTGCGCTCATCCGTATCATCAATTTACGAACCATGGCTTTCTTCGAGGTGCAGAATGACATGCTGTCCGTGTTGCACTATCACCACCGGCTGTACACTTCCGAGCTGGCAAAGTCCCACGGCAAACTGAGCAAACTGTATAAGAAGCTTGAGAAGACCGAGCTGGGACTGTCGGAGTGGCAAGAACAGGGTCTTACACGCATGGATAAGAAGAAACTACAATGGAGCCGCGCGACGACTAAAAAAGACGTGAGAGACGCAGAGGCTCACCAGGCACTTCTCCATGAGTATCTTCGCCAGTCCAACAGCCTCATTGCGTCGTACAGCCCGTACTTTTTCCAGAACTCGCCAGTATCATGGGTTCCGCCGCTGTCACCAACAGCCATCACTTTCGCGCCGAGTAGTCCCGTGCCACCGACACCCTGGACCGCCGGTCCGTTTGAAGAGAGGACCGCCTGGGGTGGCTCTTCGGCGCCTCAGTACTGGGATTTGTCGATGCTGCGAGAACGAGACTCGCCAGAACTGGCTGGTTCTCCGGATTCTGGGCATTACGAGCCTGCAAGGCGAGGCGTCCCGAACAGTCTTGGGAGCATCAAAGAGATCCAGCCAGACTCACTTGCGACCAGCTCATCTCAGCAGTCCGTGCTAAGTCACAAATCTTCCCTGTCCGACCAAGACCTGCTGCCTGAGCTTGTCACTCCGTCTTCGCCAGCCAGACTCGGCGCAGAGATCGCAGAGAGCTCTCACAGGCGCCGATATTCGGAGAATGCAATCCAGATGATCGAGAGTCGTTTGATGGCAAACAAATCACGAGTCTGTTCTGTGCCGCCTCAAAAGCGGGTGGCTTTGGAGCCAAGCGTCAGCAAGGAGGAGCAATATGACTAAGACCGAAACGGGGGGAAAAATGTCTCTGTTATGGTGCCGATTGTCTGTCGATAGGTCAACTAGCAAGGCGCATAATGTAATGTATGACACAGATGAGTTTCGTATCAGTCAGCTGGTATTTCACCCCTCGGACTTGCTCGCTGAGCTGTCATCGTAGGAAGAGCCGCAGAGCTGCAGGCATCCCTATCCCTTTGCTACGTGTTTGATACTGGCAGAGTCCTAGTTAGTAGCAGCTTGATACCGACGACCAGGCTCGTACATCTCGATGGGAACAGGGTTGCATCTCGGCTGCTGCGAACCGCTGCCGTGGCGTTGCACAACGTGCTGCTGATCCAGGCCTTCAGCGCTGGTGGCGTTCGGGGAGCTGGATTAGCTCCCTCGGTCGCGATCGCCATGCATAACCTATCTTTCATGTTTCTTTCGACAACGTGCACGACAGCGGGCGGACGAGACGGGAGCACACATTGTTGATGAAGCGTCAGCCGCTATTCTCCGAGCCCGGTTGTCGCTGCCGCGCGACGCATACATCGTCTATATGTCTTGGACTCTGCGCTTCCTTGCAAGTTGCAGACCGGGGCATGTGTCAGGCTGCTCTGAACGCGACCTGTCATCTGTCCCGTCCATTACCATTGACCCGGTCGAGCCTTCGTCGCTTATGCACAGATGCATCACATCTTCGCAACCCGCAGCAGGCAATCTGGCCGGCTTCCGCGTACCGTTCCGTTTCGGACCTGGCAGGTTGCAGCTTCTGGTTCGTTGGGCGGCTTCGAAACGCTTTCGTTGCTGGCAGCGCACTGCAGCTGCGCCTGGCCATGGCGTAGTGTTTTCTGGGAGCGCCGAAAGTGAATAACGTGGTGGTGGCGTAACATTACTTTTTGCTAGCGAGCCTTCGAGAGCTTCAAGCGCGGGTGGCTAGCTGATGTGTCCATAGGTGTTGCTACGAAACCAATCGCTACATTCTAGAATCGAATTGGGCTGCCTAGGATGTTTACATTCTCAAGGAAGTCACGCTGAAGGCTGTGAAGTCAGTCGGCAACTACCTTACGAAAGACACGGCATGCCAGCTCCACTTTCACTTTAGTACCTTACCTGGTAGGTAGACTTCACCACACGTGATTACCTAAGGTATTTACATTTAGAACCTCACTTCTGTCTCATATGAGCCCTCGCTTCTCTTCACTGCAAGTCTCCACTCCGCCCTTGTTCGCACATCCCACCGCTGCCCTGCGCCTCCTGCAGGCTTTGACGTTGACGGTTGACACCCGTTTGTTCTCCACCTCTGTACTACGACCACTATCGTTTGCTCTTAACCGCATACGAAACCCTGCAGATTTCTAACCGCCACCAAGATCAAAAGCAGCCAGACTTGCCAGACTTTACCAGACTCGCATGCCGCCAACGTGGGACATATGACGAGCATCGCCGCGTGTGAATCCTTTTTGACTCCACCTCATTGCCCTGGAAGAAGACGACCCTCGTCATGATCACAGACCCTCGGTCCTGAAAAGAATTTGTTGATATAAGCTGCCACACAGCCCTTTTCGATCGTTACACGCAAACATCTCCTGGTCGCACTGCCCTCCGGATCAATCGTCACTTGAAGAAAGCTTTGAACAACAGTTAATCGACTCAACATGAGTGGCCTCATGAACGACGGTGACTGTGATCACAAGTCTCAGCCTCTTTTCACTTCGCGTGGGAAAGAATTACCCTCGGACCAGCAAGATCCCAACTTATCAAGCCGGGAGCCTATTCCGGGAGCCAAGCATGCTGTTGCAGCGTCTGTTCGTTCCACGCTTGCTCGACAATATACAACTCGAAGCTCTCAGAGGGAAGCAAACGAAGACCACCCTTCAGCAAACGATGGAGCGCCACCCTCGATTCCCGAGACTGAAAGGCCTGTTGTCTCCAGATCGTCTTCACTCAACAGTGTGCGAAGGGCTGGCAGGCTGGTCGTTTCCGAAGCCCAGCAGAGTCCAGGGGATCTTATGTCCAGGTCCTCTTCACTCAGCAGCGAGCGCGGATTGAGTTCACCCAGACAATTATCGTCAGAAGGAGGCCTGAGTAGGACTGCTTCCCTGAGAGAGCAGTGCTGCGTCTCGCGACGCTCGTCCCTAGCAACATTACACGAAACACCAAACGTCGCACACCCCGAGGGAATCCCACAGCTTCCTCCACCCCAAGCAATGGTGGCAGCGCTTCCGAGAAGACAGCTCCTTCGACATTCGTCGCTGCGGCATCAGCTCAAGTCTTCAAAGAACGACTCTGAGGTACCTCGTCTGCCGTTTGATGCCTTCAATAACTCCACGCCCGATGGTTTGCAGGTGCCGGGTAAGGTTAGGCCTAAGAGTCTTCCGCCTTCCAGGTCGCCAGCTCCAGGGCAGTGTTCAAGCAACAACAACGAAGATAACGATTTGACAACGTCCGCAACCCTGGTTCCTTCGCAGTCAAGCGACCCATGGCGTCTTCCAACACTGCCTCGGAGCACACCGCAAACACCGCGATTGACATACACGACTTCATCTCGCCCTCCTAGTCTCACAATCAAGCGACTTTCCAGTCTTGACCAGTTCATGAGCTACCGGGATGACAAGGAGTTGTGGAAAAGGGAGTCGTTCGCATCCGTCCCACAGCTTCCGGATCCAAGCAATGCGGATCACGAGCCAATGCCTACAGCAACCGCACCGCCAGAAGCCCAAGAAGTCCCGCAAACGACCACAGAAAAGTCCCCGACCGCAGTCGAGAGGAGTTTCGAGGCCATTTCGGGGCCTCCAAGCCAGCAAAACAAGTTCCGTCACTTCACGGCGGAGGTGGGCTTCTGCTTCACCATTGCAATGACACAGCTTCTGGCAGAGTACCTGATCTCTGGCTTCGCGATTGTACTCCCGAACCTGTTCGAGGTTTCCTCCAGCGAAGGTGCGGGAATGACGGGCCTTTTCTGGCCCGCCGCTTTACTGTCGCTCATCCTCAGTGCCTTCCTCCTGATCTTCGCCCGGGTCTCTGACATGTACGGAGGCTATGGTCCGTTCATGTTCGGCCTCATCTGGCTCACGATCTGGACATTGGTCCCCGGCTTCGTCAGCTCCAACCTGCTGCTCAACGTGTCCAGGGCCATGCAAGGGCTGGCCATTGCAGCTTTTACGCCATCTACCTTCTCCATGGTTGGCAGCATTTATCCCGAAGGCCCTCGACGGAATGTCGTCCTAGGTCTGTACGGCGCGTGTGCACCGCTTGGATTCTTCGCTGGGTTCCTTGCAGGTGGAGCTCTGCCAGCGGATGAGTCCAGATGGTACTTCTGGATCGCGTCTGCATTGGCTTTCACCACGACTGTCACGGCGTATATGTCTGTCCCGCATGATAAGACCGACAGGAAGCGCCTCAATTTGAGGATGGACTGGCTCGGGGCGTTCTTGATCACGAGCGGCCTGATTCTTGTCACCTATGCATTGTCGGTTCAACCGTATGCCAACGCGGACGACCTTACACGTAACGGCTTCACCTTCAAAATCGTCTACGCTCCCTTGTCGAGCGGCACTGCGTGCCTCGCCATTGCGTTCTGGGTAGAAGGTTGGTATGCGAGCTGCCCTCTGTTGCCGTTCGAGTTCTTCAAGCCGCAAGGCGTCAAGGCGTTTTCGATTGCTTGTCTCTTCTTCTATGGATCCTTTGGAGTTTGGCTCTACAACTCTGCCGAGTAGTAAGTACTTGATGCGGCTGGTTTGTACTTGTCACCTGCTGACAGAAATCACAGCTTCGTTTCTCCTTCGGTGACTCATGACCCGGATAGCATCAAGGGCATCATGTTGTCGCTCTGGTACACGCCAATGGCCGTGGGTGGAATAATATTCTGCGTCATCGGCAGCTCATTGCTTCACATCGTACCGATCAAGCTGTTACTCATCCTGTCTGGTTTGGCCTGGAGCGGGGCACCGCTCGTCTTTGCAGTCGGACCCATTCCATTGACATACTGGTCGGAAGTGTTGCCTTCCATGATCTGTGGCACGCTCGGCATCGACTTGACCTTTACCATTGCCGCGATTTTCTTGTCTTCTTCGCAGCCGCTGAAATTCCAAGGAGTTGCGGGCGCCGTGTCCTCGATCTTGGTCAATTTGGCAATGTCGTTTTCTCTGCCGATTTCTTTGATTGTCAAAGAGGCGGCTGCGCGCCATGTCTTGAACGACACGATTGACAAGCAAGCCGACTCTACTGTTTGGGGTTTCCGCGCGGCTTTCATCTATGGGGTAGCGTCGGCCGGGTGTGGGTTGGCCATTTGCATTTTCTTTGTCAAGATTTCGCGGTCGGTGGTGAGTGGGAAGAAGAGGGATGATGATGAGGAGAGGCCGAAGATCTCGTCGTCGACGCCTTCTACTCCGGCAGATGACGCCAGGCGCTCACACAGTGTGTGAGGGAGGTTGGTATGGAGTCGTAGAGACGTTGACACACGTCACACGCCGAGGAGGAAGTGAGGTAACCGCGGGTGAGACCCGATCTCGAGTGGACGGTCCCACAAGCACGCTTCTTTGGGCAGGTGATGTGACCATGCATGTTGTGGGCAGGCATGTTCCTGGTGGCATTGTGGTCCACGGTATTGAAAAGTCTGGAAGCTGGGCAGGATGGCGGATAGACAAAAACAAAAGCCTCAAAGGCACGGAGGATGGTTTGGCACGATAGAATTAGCATGCGGCATATCTGTACAAGACGAAAGCAAATATCCATTTAGAATCGAGCTTCTCTGAAGACCGAAACCAGGCATTTCCCCCTCCACGGCGAGAGGGAGACTAGTCATGAATAGAGAGAGTACTAAGATCAGGTCCCACCCTCTCGGAGGACCGGTAAATTGGGACATATATGGGCGACGCTGGCAGCACTCTGTCCCAAGTGGTCTGTCCCACGAAACGGAAGCCACACCACCACATAGCCGTTGCGGACAAGCGGCCGGCCCGCCAAGTTTATGTACTCCATTATGATTGCATGCCGTGCCTGCGAGCGTGAAGGCCCACTCGTTATTGAAGTCACCAATAATACCAAGCATCAAATCAGCTCCAACTCGGTAAAAGTGAAGACAGACAGACAGACAGCACACGAGAACGCTAGGTAACTTGAGTCTCACGCTTAGCCCTTGCCCCGCCTCTCTTTCCCACTAATTGTCACCCACTCTGGGCCACTTCACTCAACCGTGCCTTTGCGGATATCTGGCTTTAACCTCCACCTCAATACTTTATAGACCTCGACACCTCTCCGTTCTCCTCCGTTCCATCCATGACTTTTTGGCGTATTTAACTACCCAATTGTTCCTTGCCTCCTTACACACCAAGCTGCCGATCGACAACTTCAACAATCATGTCGTCTGCAGATGCCGGCCTCGGCGTCAACATGGAGGGGCTGCGAGAAAGATTGCACCAGCAAGCCGAAGCTCCTGTCAAGGCTGAGAATGAGCGTACAGCTTCGGACGCTGTCAAGACACTCAACGAGAAAGAGGCCGGCGAGCAAAAAGACGAGAAGGACAAGAAGACGTTTGGCAGGACACCGGATGGCACAGGTGCGTACAAGCCCGAAACCCTCCCTCGATGGAAAGAGAGACTCGAATGCTCGAATGCGCGGGGTAGCATTTATACAGTAACAAAGAAGCGAAGAATGCCTCCAAAACGAGCTCGCTCCTCGCCAGTCTTATCCCTGCTCCTCCAAAAACTAACACTACTGATGCCGTGATGATAGTCTTCACCGTGCCTCACACGGAAGACATGGTCTCCCAGCTCTTCGACCCAACGCAACCAAAAAACGGCTCTGACATCGCCATTGTCACCGTGTTAGCCTACCTATGCGGCCTCTTGTACTTCCTGCCCGAGCGACTCCGCGTGCCCGTCTTTGCCGTGATTTTCCTCTTCTGGCGCGCCTGCTACAACGGCGGCATCGGCTGGCTCCTCCAGAGTCAATCCCACCATAAGCGCCTTACCAAATGGGCGAAACGCTCTGGGATTTTCGAGCTCCCCGACTCCGGCAAAAACTCCCGTCCCTTCCTCTACAAGTTCCTCAAGCAGGAGCTCGAGGCCAAGATTCCAAAGGACTACAAGTTCGAGGAGGCTCCGCTGGAGTACAACACCTGGCTCTTGTTCCGTCGCGTCGTAGACTTGATCCTGATGTGCGACTTTGTTTCGTACTGCCTCTTCGCGATCGCCAGCGGTGGTCGTCCCGTGGGTGAGAATTTCCTGATGACCGCCGCTCGATGGGTCTGCGGTATTGCCCTTGTCCTGTTCAATCTTTGGGTCAAGCTGGACGCCCACCGCGTGGTGAAAGACTTTGCGTGGTACTGGGGCGACTTCTTCTATCTTATCGATCAGGAGCTGACCTTCGACGGTGTGTTCGAACTCGCTCCGCACCCGATGTATTCCGTCGGCTATGCCGGATACTATGGAATCTCCTTGATGGCAGCAAGCTATAAAGTGCTGTTCATCTCGATCGTGGCACACGCCGCGCAATTGATCTTCCTTACCTTTGTCGAGAACCCGCACATTGAAAAGACCTACAATGCACCGCCGCCACCACCCAAACGCGCCAACGTTGATCAGCTGCCCGGACCGAATGCAAGTGAGCGCCCGCAATATCAATCACGCCTCTTGAGCGTAGGTAACGTCAACGAGCCCACCTCTCTGCCCACTAGCGCCGGACCTTCGAGGGTGCATAACCTGCTCGGCTTCCAGAATGTTGATCTTTTCCGCGTCACAGACACGTCTGTGATCTTGTTACAACTTTACATGTACAGCGTTGCTTTCCTCACTCCTTCGAACCTCACATGGCAGGCCTTCTTCCTCCTCGGCGCTTTCGCTTGGCGCCTCTGGTACTCCATCGGCCTCGGCGCCATCCTCGACCGACAATCCAACAAGAAGCGATGGACCCGACACTTTGTCAAGTACGGCGAGGGCGTTGATGAAGCTTGGCACCAATGGAAAGGCATCTACCACCTCAGCATGGTGATGTGCTGGACCAGCTTCGTTTGCGCCACCTGGAAGATGTATTCTCTGCCGACCGATTGGACTTATGGCATGACCATCTTGCGCCATGTCATTGGAATCGCTCTCATCGCGCTGCAAATCTGGACCGCGACGAGTATCTACGAGTCACTCGGCGAGTTCGGTTGGTTCTTTGGCGACTTCTTCTTCGATGGACCTCAAAAACTCACCTACGATGGCATCTACCGCTTCTTGAACAATCCCGAACGTACCATTGGCCTCGCCGGCGTGTGGGGTGCGGCTATCTTGACCTGGAGCAAGGCGATCTTCTTCTTGGCCCTTCTGAGCCACGCTCTTACGCTTTGCTTCATCCAGTTCATCGAGCGGCCGCATATGGAGAAGCTCTACCGTCAAAGTCTTCGCGAAACATCTGGAGTCTCCAAGAACATCCAACGCTCTCTGCCGCCGCCGTTGCAAAAGTGGTCTGGAAGTGTTGACAAGGTCCTCGACGAGACTTTGGATTTTGTCGAGAACTTCCTCGATGCGGCGCGTCCGAAGTTGGCAGCGGGCTTCAGCAGCTTCGTCCAAGACTCGAAGACGTTGTTCACAAACTACCCTGCTCGTATCAGCATCACCAAACTCGCGCCAGATCTCGCAGGCTTCAACATTCGTGACTACTCGCTCGAGGTCGACACTACGACACCAGCCGTGCACACATTGAGCCCGCCGCTGAGCGGCCGCGAAGGAGAGGCTGGTGAAAAGCCACTGCATCGCACAGACAGCTTCAAGCGTTTGGTGGTGGAATACGGCGCGCCGATCAGAGTCAAGTGGACGGCACCGCTGAACCATAGCAAGAAAGACTGGGTCGGCTTGTACATGGTCGCCGACAACGCCTCGCGAGAAGTGACCAAAGTATCGGTCCAGGGCAGATGGGTCGCCACGAACCCCGGCGAGATCGACTTTGCCGACGCAGACCAAGGAATCCTCGTCGCCGACACTCGAGTCTCCGCCGCCGAGCGCAAAGACGGCGAACCACGCGACTTCATGTCCGGCGAGATGGAGTTCTCGGGCGACAAGCTCTGGTGGACGCAAGGCGTCTTCGAGTTCCGCTACCACCACGCGGAGAAGTACAACGTCATGGCCATCTCGCTGCCCTTTGAGGTGCGCATCGACCGTTTCGACGAGGACGACGTCGAGGTCGACGCCCACGGCATCGTGCGCGGCGCCGTCGAGAACGCCGTTCTGCCGGTGGTTCAGAACTGCTTCGACCGCGACCCGGACACGGCGCCGCGCACGGCGGACGAGCCCTTTGGCCCTGCGCTCGAGCGCGAAGGCAAGTACGCCAAGCGCGTCGTCTACGCCATCCAGCAGATGTTTGGCATCGAGTTCGCGCCCGAGGTCGTGCAGGCGGACGGCAACGTGCGCAAGCTGGCCTGGAGGATTTGTAATGCGAAGAAGGTGTTGGCGCCGTACAGTATGTCGCACTCGAGGGGTAGGGCGACGCCAACGTAGTGCATGGGCGGGATGAAAGTGTTTTGTTCAGGGAAGTGGGAGGTTTGTTGTGCTTTGTAGGTTGCCGTGGTGGCGATAGAAACACATGATTAGTTGATGGTTAGTGTGATTGGCATGGCATGGCATGCAGTGGCAGACCAAGACGATGGAGATGATTGAAGGACAAAGGGCTGGTTAGAATAAGATCGTCTGATATGTACACATGCAGGCAGCAGGCAGGCGTCTTTAAAAATCAAAAAGTACAGGATGCAGGATGCTACTGCTCATTTTGGGCAACGCACATGGGTATCTAATCGCCTTTTCATCTATCTGTAGGATGCACATCATGCATGTATCTTTGTTGCAAGGTTGAAACATGGCGCTAAGACCCAGTCTCTCGGGCGAGTCGGACTTCCAAAACTCTTCCAAGGTTCCCCAAGTGGTTCGTCACAGGGGGTTGCCTCTCGACGCTACGGGTCACATGTACAGTGGTTAAGTACATCTTGGTTGATGAGATGAGCTGGGTTTAGGGTACACGCTATCGGAGAAAAGATCTGACTATTTGGCTTAGTACAACTGATTTGATCGTACTGCACACTGTAGATGGTGAGCAAATGCCATGCCATCAAAGGGCCTCTGACGGCACACCTTGCACCCGATCGCCACAGCCGAATATGACCCTTACGAGGGTGCGAGGCTCTTTTGGTAGATCTCACGCCAGGTACCAGGCACAGGCACAGACACAGACACAGACACCCACCACAGACGACAATAGAAGAAACGCCACCGTGGCCATCACGCCCAAGCCAGGCTGTAACGGTCGTCCGGGCGCCGAAGAGTCATGTCGAAAGACTAGCCCAGGAACCTGTTCGTCGGCTCTCGGTAGTGGAGGAAGTGGACGAAACCCTTACTATACCGCCAGCATTTAATCCTATACCAGAGACGCAAGCAGAAATATTAGGCAGCCCGTGAGTATGCCCAATGTCATCCATTGGCCAATCGCAATGCCTGCCGGCGCAGTTACATGGACAACACCATGCACTTCAAGGTCGGTGGCGCTACATTCGAAACAGGCCGCCCGCAATCTCTCTCGCCCAACGCTACAGCGCTAGAGCCTGGGAGCCGTTCGACATGGCGAGAACCTTGCGGTCGCCGGCACGTTCACCTGCCTGTCCACCCAACACCTCCCTCCTTTCAAGACATAGAGATCGCCCTCCCTGATGAAGACTCTTGCCGTTGCCGTTGCTGTTCTGTAGGTCTTGGACGCGTTTCTTCACCACTCTCCGCTGTCCATTACTCACCACCGACAACAACACGCCGCACTGCCTGGCAATTGCTCTGCAGATGCACCACCGCTGTCCCTTTTGACACCTTCCGATCCTTACACCACCCCGTGTCCTCGCAGAGGCATGCCTTTCCTTACCACAGGCCGTCGCCTGGCCATACAGGCGTCCTTTCTCGTTCTCTTACTCGTCGCCACCACATCAGCCCAACAATGCTTCTATCCAGACGGAACTATTTCGCCGGACACGCCCTGTAGCACAGACAGTGGGCACTCGGCATGCTGCGGAGCCAGCGCATTCTGCATGGACAACGGACTGTGTTTTGGGGGTGGCATCATGAGCCGGGGAAGTTGCACAGATGAGAAGTGGGAGAGCGATGCGTGCGCTGGATATTGCAAAACAGGTGAGTCGACGCCAAAGCGAGGACCATACTATCTTATACTTTAGTAGACTGGCTAACACGTCCATGCGCAGACAATCCCAGCTCAGGCATAGCGATTACACCCTGCAAAGATGCGGGCAAAAACAGTACTTTCACCTGCGGCCTTAGCAACAGAGGATGCCAATTCGACACTTTCCAATTACGAGGTAGCGACGCTCTGGTCCTCCGGCCTACACAGATCGCGAAGCTCGTCGAGCCTGCACTATCAAGCATGTCGGCAAGCATGGCATCGAGCGCGACGCCATCAAGCTCTCAAACTGGAACGATGGCTACACCCGACCCGACGTCAGTTCCTCAAATCGCGGCCTCACACAGCGCAGCCGCCAATGCAACCAAAGTGTACACCTCAAGCGACATGGCCGGCCTCGGCTGCGGCCTAGGCCTCCCATTGACCTTCTTCCTGATTGTAGCGCTCTGCGCCCTCTACAAGGAGCGACAAAACCACACGGGCCCGAAGCTCATGTACAAACTCCCCGACAACCACGAGGAATTCGACTTCCGCAAACCCGCCCCGATCTTGCGCGCGCACTCGAACTACTCCGTGGACTCGCGGCTAACCTCACGCACGCTCGACAACGGCAAACCCACAAACCCACACTCCTTCCTGGATCGATACGACTCGATGAAGCGCGAAGGCAAGATCTCTGAGTTCCAGGTGCACGAAATGGACGGCGTGTCGCCTCACGAGCCTTCTTATCGGCACGAGTTGCCCGACAAGCGCTTTTCGACGCCGAGCGGGAGCTGACGATCTTTTATTTATCTTGTTTCCTACTTATCTTTTTCTTCTGTTTCATATCTGGGCGGTTGCATTTCCAAAAAAGATTAAAACCGTTTGGCAACGGTACGACACGACTACAGTACAAGCTGTTACAGTATGCAGGGCACCACGTTCTCAAGGCAGCACTACGATATAATTCAAGACATAATGCCCCTAATTTCGTTTTATCTACCGACGTGCGACGGTGTCGTCGGGTGTCACCGTTTCACCCGCCGGCATTAACCTTTTGGGACAATTTCAATGTTTGCTACAGAATTCTCTTACTGACTGTCTGACCATATCGACAACACTATAGCTAAATTGCTACAATTTCTCTTAGGAAACTCCATTTCCTGGTCTTGTCGAGTCACATGCCCAAGTATCGATTCGAGGTTGTGCCTTCGCCAATCTCAGGTCTTCCAGCGTCTTTCCTGCCCAGATGGTGCTGCGTTGCACCTTCGCCTCAACAGCGCCATGGAAGAAACAACCTCGGATCCATGCATTGCTTTCGAGTTCTAATACCACACACTCCGAATAAAGACTACATGTAACGCACACTTATATGTACATATACTTGTACACAGAAGTCCCTCGCTGAGCATCGCAACACGCAATGCCCATTCCGCGAACATGTTTCAGCCCGCATTCAGCATACTGCTCTTCAGCATCGTCGCACTCGCACTTCCTCTCAACACACCACTACTGGATTCATACGATTACATCGTTGTCGGCGGCGGGCCTTCAGGTCTCACAGTGGCGAACCGATTATCCGAAGACCCAAACGTCAATGTCCTCCTTCTCGAAGCAGGCCCGGCGGACGTAGGCGAAGACTTGGTTTACATACCCGGTTTTGTCGGCCACGATATCGGCGGGCGCTACGATTGGAATCTCTCCACGGTCTCGCAAGCGTATCTCGACGGCCATCCTAGATCAATCCCTCAAGGCCGCGCTCTGGGTGGAGGTACTCTGCTGAACGGCATGCTATGGAACCGAGGTGGCAGAGCGGACTACGACGATTGGGTCCAGTTGGGAAATCCAGGATGGGGTTGGGACGATATGCTGCCATACTTCAAGAAGAGCGAAAGCTACACTCCCATCCAGTCGGACGAAATTGCCGAACAATACTCGACTCGTGAGGATGTGGACGTTCACGGTTACGATGGGCCGGTCAATGTGAGCTTCCCTCATTACGCCTGGAATGCTTCAATCAACCTTTTCGCTGGGCTGAACGAGCTCGGGGTTCCGACGGCGTACGATCCGAACTCTGGCGATGTGGCTGGTGCCAGCTACTTGCCGGTCAACCTCGATCCTGTCACGCAAATGAGGAGTACCGCTCGGCATGCTTACTTCGATTCGACTGCGAACAGGCCTAATATCTGGGTGTCTACCGAACAGACTGTTACTCAGCTATTGTTCAATGGTGAGCAGGGCAACGAGGACGCTTCTACTCCCGTCACAAAGGAGCTTCCGCTCGGCCAGGGTAGCTCTCCGGGAACAGTGGACGGTATATTTGGCGATGGATCAGTTTTGAACATCACTTCGCTGCCACCCGACCACCCGCCTTCTGGTGTTGGACATGTGAGACGCAAACTCCTGGATGCCGTCTGGGCTGGCCTCAAGACTTCAGCCAAACTCTTCCGAAAGCAAAGTCCTGTGTCCTCGAGTTCAACTCTGACCGTTACTGGCGTCGAGTTCGCACCTGATGCGCAGAGTAAGCGACGGACCGTCCGAGCCACGCGAGAAGTAATCTTAGCCGCCGGAGCGATCCACACACCTCAACTCCTTATGCTTTCAGGCATAGGACCAACACAACAACTACAAGATCTCGGCATACAGACCCTAGCAGACCTACCCGGTGTGGGCAACAACTTACAGGACCACATGCAAGTCTGGTGCATGTACCCCTACCACAACCCATACACCGCCAACCCAACCGCCCTCAACACCGACCAAGCCTTCGTCAACGCGTCCTGGAACGACTACTGGACCACTAGAACTGGCCCGTTCACTTCAGGCGCAATAGCAGGCGTCGCCTTCCCTTCCTTGACACACATAACCTCCATCGACGCCGCCTACGAACTCTCCGACCTCGCCACACACCAACATCCTCCCCTCTACCTCGCCCCAGACCTCCCTTCCCCCGATCGCCTAGTAGCAGGTTACAGTGCCCAACTCTCCCTCCTTGCCCCCGCCCTCCGTGACCCCAACAGAGCCGTCTACGAATTGATAAACGCCAACGACGGCGACCTGACAGTCGCTTCAATGCGTCCTTTCAGCCGCGGAACCCTCCGCCTCGCCTCTCCCCAACCCTTCACTCCACCTTTAATCGATCCACGCTACGGTAGCAACCCGATCGACCTCCTCGTCTTGCAAGCAGCAATAGCTTTCAACGTCCGTCTCATCGCCACAGAGAGCATGGCTCTTCTCTTACCAGAGTTTCTCTCCCCGCCCGCGAGTTTGAGCGAAGAGGAAATCTTGCTGTATATCCGCTCGAAGGGCCAGACCGAGTATCACCCTAGCGGTTCGGCGGCGATGATGCCGTTGGAGATGGGCGGTGTTGTGGATCCGCAGCTGTTGGTGTACGGGACGGCGAACTTGAGGGTGGTGGATGCGAGTATGATGCCCTTGGTGCCGGCGGCGCATTTGCAGGCTGTCGTTTATGCTGTGGCGGAGAAGGTTTGTTTTCTTTTCCTCTCTCTCTCTCTCTCCCTCTCTCGTGTCTTTCATGTGTTCCTTGGATTCCCTCCCTCCCAACCCATAACTATCTGTCCGGTCCATGAAAGAAGTCGTCTGGATCAAATGGACGGACGAAAGGACAAACTCAGGACAGAGAAAGGGCTGACAACAAATCAATCGCATAGGCAGCAGACATCATCAAAGCAGCAGCCCCAGCTTCAGCATCAACCTTGTCGAATGCAGATCACGACCAACCACAACCAGAGGACCAACCAGTACCTCCTTCGAGCGTTGATCTCTCACCACCACAACCGCAGTTTTCCTTCGAACCCGAGGAATCCAGTCCGAGTACAACAACACCTCCTCCGCTCCCGACAGGACCAGTGGTTGACGTGACGACCGTCACGATGACTACGTTCGTGACTGTCTATGGCTAGTGGGGAGCAAAGTCGAAAGGAAAGAAGATAATGAAGGGGTAGATTGGGTACTTGCAGCAATAAGTGACCCAGACGGAGAAGGGAAACAAAGCCCAGTATAATCCAAGATGCATTTGCAAATAGCTTACAGATGTTACAGAACAATAAGAGTTTCTTTTTCTCGGACGCTTTGGCAGCCGTCTCATCAATTAGTAGTATACTGTAGTAAGTAGTTTTACATCTTCGAGGACATCCCATCAAACAGTCTTTATCAGACATCTTCAAATCTCCCGGCAAGACAAAAAGAACGAGATCAACAACGAAAGTCTCCAAAGCGCAACCCTCAATCAATCAATCGATCAAGCAATCCACTTCCTCGCCTGATACGGCTGCAAAAGCTCGTACTCGGACGCCACATACTCCGCAGACGTCTCGTCGCCCACAGTGACATTGACAGCGAAATACTCCACACTACCGCTCAAACTCTTGCCGTACAACGCGAACAGAACCGCCGTGATAGTCGCGCTGCCTTCGGGCCGGCTGGTGGGCACGGAGATGTTGGCTGTGATGTTGCCGACGATGTTGGAGTTTGCTAGTCGAAGAGAAAGGAGTATTCTTCAGTGAAAGTCCATTGCAGGATGTCGGGTTGAGTTTCGACCTGACTTGACTTGACTTACCAGGTCCTATCGATTCCTCGCCCATGAATGTGCCGAGAGTGCCCGGGTAGTGCTCTTCGGCTGGCGTGATGCCGAATGCTACTGCGACGTCCTGGACGGGTTGGATGTAGTTCTCGGCTCGGATTAGGATGGGGAGGGTGGCTCCGGGGACGACGGTGGCTGGGGCGTAGAAGCCTGTGATGCGGGCTGTTGTGGGCGTGATTGAGAGGAGGGAAGCTGCGGCTGTGACGAGGAGGGTTGATACGCGCATCTTTGGTGAGTTTTTTTAGGGTTGGGTCGTTTGATTTGGATGATGGTGAGCGGTTGTGGGAGTTTGTTGAGGTGCGTCGGTGAGGTTTATTATGGTATCGAGCGTTAGAACCTGGGAATGGAAAGGCGGCCAGTGGCTTCTTGATCTTATTTTATCTACAATTGATGGTTCATTCGATCTGCTCGAGTGATGTAACCAGACGTAGTCGATCTGTTAACGGATCGGCTTATACGGCGACAAGGCGCGCCCTTGCTCTTCGACTTCTTCGGTACTCCCAGACTGATTGTGATGATCGAGATGATCACGTCCGCGGAGGGTTTACTGCATGAAGGATGCAGGGTTCGGACTTCGATGACTTGAGACCATTTCCGTCATACCATGCGCTCAGATGTCTCACAGCGCCGTTCCCAGGGTCTCCGATGCCGAACATGCTTAGCAACTTCCAAGTCTCACTTCTCGCGATCGAGAGACCCTTCGTGACGCTGTGCAATGAAATGAGCCCTTTTCTGATGACAGTAACGGAATTGTCTCAAGTGGCTGTCAATTGCATCTTCTTGACCGAACAGTACGCTGTGTTCGAGCGTTCATCGAATTTTCGTCACTCGGAGTATATACTGTCGACACCTGTTTCCTTAACCCAAGTAACCTGTCATGATCCTGTGATGGTCGTATAATCTCGATACAAATCAGTCCTTCCCGTCTCCGTCACCCGTGCCAGCGTTTCTAGAATACTCCTCAGGCACTGAGAACATAGGCACCTTCCTTACTGATGAAGTGGCGAGGTGTGATGGCAATTCGCACGGCTCCTTTCCATCTTCCCGGTCCAGGTGGTAGTCGCGGCTCTCCTTGTGAGGTATATCAGGCGGCGCAACGTCTCCAAGTCCAGCGAGAGGTGGGATAGGGTGTGGTAAGGTTATGTTTGGTGGATCAGGGCCACTTTTTGAATCTGGCGTCTCTGCAGGATGTGGTCCAAACCCATTTGACTGAACGGGCAGCCCCGATGCAACCGCAGCCTGACCATGATCGGCCGAGCTTTTAGCATCCTGCGGAGGTGATACTATTTGACGCAGGTCACCGCTTTGCTCGCTTTTAGGAGCATGTGAATCACCTCCTTCCTTTTCAGCTTCAGGAGCTGCTGCAGCCGTGGCTTTCTTTCGCTTGGCATCGGCAATTAGACGAGCGAAATCGACCTTGTTCTTGTTCGCCCATACATCGCCATCAAAGTCCTTTCGCATGATTCCGTATCCTTGGTTGGTGACTGGTGCTCTTCCTCCTTGTGTCCTCTCCCATGTGTCGAGGTCTTGTAGTAATTCCCTCTTGGTCCGCGGACTGCTAGAATCGCAATTCGCGTTCCAAAGATTGACCCATTCGGTATGCCGCCTGACCATCAGCTGCTTACTGCCAAAGCCTGGAAGACCAAGCTCGTCCATCTTCTTGCGCATTGCTCCTTCTTTCAATAATGAATAGTTGAGCTCCGATATTCGATCTTGTGGTCGTGGTGTGTTCCGTGCTGAATTCCTCGAGCTACTGAGTCCACCAACGGGTGTCCGCGACTTGGCTCGTTTCTCTGCCGCTTTCTCATCCTCGCAGCGGTCCAGATGTGGTTCGACCGACTCGATCTTCATGCGCTTTCCACATCCTAGTGGGCATTCAACAAGACCATCATCTTGAGGCTTCTCCGGTTCAAAACTCGCGTCTTCGTCAGAGTCGTCCACTTCGATTGCATCTGCCTGTGGACCATGCGATGCGAAAGTCCGCCGGCTCTTGCTGCGTGTCGTGCGACCTTCCCTCTCCACCGCAGCAGCTTCGTCAGATTCCAGTACTGCACGCTTCCTCTTGGTCGATTTCTTCGTGTCGTCTGCTTTGTCCTGCTCCTCCCGCGCTATCTTTATCGCTTGCGGTCTTGCGACCAGAAATGTCGACACGACTTCCTGTAGTTGCCAATTGTTGCGCAATTTGCTCGCCTGGTCGGATGCACGACATGCAGGGCACCGGCCATCAGCCGACAAAGACGTCCGAATACATCTTGAGCAAAAGGTGTGAGAGCATGATGTGATCATGGGCGTGTCGTAGAACTCCTTGCATATTTGGCAGTGGAGGGCGCTTTCAAGTTCGGCGACGGCAGCGAGAGGTGTGTTGAGCCAGTCCGTAGAGTCTGGTACATCGAATGCTGAGTCCATTAGCAAGGTGGAGGTGTGGTGTCGTCGTCGTCGTCGTCTTGTGGCGTCGATAGAAGCCGAAGCGATCGCTCAATGCGACGCGAGGGAGACGCTACGCGTGGACACCGCCACGCGTAAATGAGATCGTTCACGTGATCTTAAGATCTCCCGGATCGGGGCTGCCGAAAAGTGCCGCTTTACCGCTCAGATCTTCGTCTCCTCCACATCTACGACACTTCTGACCTCCGAAGCAGCAATCCTGACTGGAGTCCTGAAAAATACACCATCCCCGACGTCACATCGTGCCCGGAAGTCGTGCTCGGAAAAATGCCGAACCTCCTCATACATGATACGATCTCTTCAGGCGGTGCTGCCAGAAGACTAAATGCTCTATTCTTGAGTAGTGTCAACGGCGATCTTCGGCTTCCGTCATCAAGTCTTCCGCAGCTAGATAAACACAAAATGAAGACAAGCTTCCAATTGCTATTCGAAGCTTCTGTACATCTTCTCTGCGTCTTACCTTAATCTAGGCATTGATGGCAGCATGGGACATAGGGCTTGCAGAATCTACACTCGACCAGCCTCAAGGCGTTCCATCGAGTGATCACTGTGGACTCCATACGTATAACATCATCTTACTTTAGCGTTCATCCTTCGTTGTAGGATGAATCGTACAGGTGCTGATCACCGTGAACTTACGTGCAGAAATAGCTACTCCACCACACCACTGCATCGGAATACGAGTTGAACAACGCTTTGCGGCTGTGTCACCATTTCTGGCTTTAGTTCTTGCCTTGACAAACTTATCGAGGTCAGACTTCAATTGATACAAGGCAAGAACATATAAGTACCTCGAGTAACACCTCCAAGAACTCGACATCTCTCAGCATCTCTCTCAACACTCGTCCAACAATATATCAATCAGCCTCTATAATCGCTCCATATACCCAATTTTCGCTCCAAAACAAACGCCCAACATGTACAACTTCGCTACTCTCCTCACCCTGGCCTCCGTGGCCACGACGACTCTCGCTGCCACCAGCGAACCGAAGCACTACCGCCTCAAGACCGAGGTCAAGCCTCACCAACGCGGAAAGGGTGCCTACAACGACCTCTATGTCGTCTCTTACCACACCGGTGCCGGTCTCAGCGATGCGACATTCGTGAAGAACGCGTCCGACTCGGCCGTTGGATACTTGAACGCCACCAGTTCGTCCACGGACAAGGCTCCGGACAACGTGCAGGCATTTGAGCTCAATGGCAGCGAGGTTCCTGGGTATGGAGAAAATGAAGACTCCATATGACCTCAGCTAACACCCCACAGGTTTATGTACATGGATTACACCCAAGTCGCCTACTCCGGCTGGCAGCCCGTCCGCATCAACCTTGGCTACGGCGGTTCTGACGCAGGCAGCCACGGTTTCTTCCTCAACTCCACCGGACTGCAGTGGAACAGCGCTGTCGGCTCCGAACTTGCCGCCGACTCGTTCAATGGCTGGGTCGTCTGTGACTGGTGGCACGGCGTCCCGCAGCTGTTCGCCCGTCTGAAGGGTTACAACACTGCGCTGCCGAAGAGCTGTGCCGACATCTACCTCAAGCCTGAGGGTGTTGCAGCTTAGAAAGCTGATGTCGACACTCTCGGCTGGTTGTCCATAACGGTGGATGCAAATGGCAGTATCGATCACCTTCGGCTTAATTGTGTTCATGCTGCGGATAAGTGGTACTACACCTTTGGCTATGCATCAACGGCAGAGTGGCACGGCGAGGTGTAGTGAGTCAGGATTGCGGTGGACTTTGCTTACTTTGCGTACGCGACTATTGAAATCCGTGATCTCTGATAATAGTAGTAATAATGAACGATCCGTATTTTCGAACAGTGTCAGCAAATATCTTTTTGGTTTCTCACTGCCTGACATGACCAATTGATCGATGTACATATTGTTCGCTTTGCTGTCTGTTGAACCCTCGTCCAGTGCCCGTCTCCCCCGTCAGATTATCATTCAATAGGTCATGATTAGCTCTCGAGCACCCCCCTGGTATCTTGTTCAACATTAGCCACCGAAAGAGATTCACTGGTACCGTCGTAACATTACTTGCATCAAAGACCAACGAGCAAGCTTGGGGTTGCTAGGGTTAGGGTCATCTTCCGCCGGAAATTTCAATTCACATACAATCACGAGATGAGCAACTACCTATACAGACACTTCTGTAGATAAAATGAGATCAGAATCATGCCTGCAATGTAGGCGATGAGTGACGAAGGCTCGATGGGCTCTTCTAGAGCTCTAAAATTTCATAGGGATTATAAATATTAAAAATATGCCTTAATCCAACAATTCCTTCGCCCTCTTAGTTTAACGGTTAGAACAGAGGTCTCATATTAAGCATATGACTACAGCATAGCGTAGATTAATCCTCAGATATGAGTTCGATTCTCATAGAAGGCAATTACACCTGGGTATTTTTTTTTTGGCACAATTCACTTATAGGCGCCGCTCCTGCCAACTTTATCCCATTTCCGCCACCACACATGCAAATCGATGCCAAACTGTCACTAGGTCTTTCATGAGAAGGGAAGTTCATAGCCGAGAAGGCATATGCTTTGTCAACGATTCTTTTGCGTGTGGCGTCGTGATTTTATTGATCTGAAAGCTGTCGTAGCAAGTCGATTTTTGATCCTGACTTTTCGTGGGGGTTGGCACCGCACACAGAGTTCATCCGGCTCGTCTCCAGTTCTTGGAAGCATTCGCCAATATCGTTTGCCATGACTCTTGGCTCAGTGGATCTTCAGGAAAGCTTTCGACGGATGAGAAAGAAAGGCGAGCCAAGGTTGAAAGGTATTTTGGGAAGAATATTATTGTGAATTAAATAACTTGAACGGCCAAGCTTTAAGACGTCCGATTCGTAGGATCACTTGCTCTCGTTGGTCAATAGTGGCTTTTTCTACATGAGCCTGATGGTATTACCTCCATTAAAAATGAGATCTAGTGAGAGAGTATTACATCTACCATACCTCAAGCATCGCACTAGCAACTAGCCACTTTTCCGAGATAAGCCTGATGGTATGAGCATCGAAGGCAAGCAGAATCCGGTGAGACAGCATCGCGCTTGCTATGCTATCTCATTGGTGACTACCCATTCTTACGTGCTATGATGCGTGAGCGTTGCTGATCGACGGATGAATATTCACCCTTGGACTGCCTCCTCATGATTCTCGAGATCAGAAGTCGTTCTGCGTCTCACTTGTAGGGACACTCTCGCAGGGCAACTCTCGGGAGACAATTCATTTGGGACAGGATAGGATCATGAGACCTGGAAGCTGTCCCGATTTATCTGTCTTCCGAAAGAAACGATACTTCATTCTCGGTTCGACTTTACAACGACGTTGACGACGACCTAGCCTCTCCAGATTTGCATGTGAGCACTGTGCTCGATGACCTGCCCACTCATGGATAGGACTTTGCTCCGAAATGGTTAAAAGAAAGGACCAATCGCAGTATCTCGAGCGACAATTCGGCCAATACCTCGGAGTACATAGACGTATCAGAGCATCGTGCGAGGCGATTTTGCAGTAGTGTGCGGCGATTTTCCCATGTTGGATTGTCGATAATTACGGCGATCGCTCGATGACATTCGCGAGTGTTTGGAAAGCCGCGTCCAAAATTGCCGGTGGCTGGTCTGATTGCAAACCATTATTCACGGACTACTCGCCCGATGGCAAAGCAAGACGGGTCCACTCCCGTTCAAGTCCCCATGGTGCTCCACAACCTACTTTCACGAGTGAAGCATATCACATGGAGGTGGGTTCATCAGTCGCTGCGCTTGGCCGTATCGGGGAAGCCGGTTGAGAGCGGCAACGGTGACGCTGGTGTGTGTATCGATTACACTTTGCTGGTGTCGTGTTGGTTGTGTCGAGTTGAGACCGTGATACCGCTTCAGGCAAAGGGTCAGTTGACCCTAGCAGTTCACAAGGCTGTTTTATGCTCTCGAGGACTCCAGCAGTGAGCAGTCTACAGGAAAGTGAGTATTTACAGTACAGTACCTACTAGTTGTAAAGAAAAAGCGCCTCCCCGTGGCAGGCTGAAAGACTGCAAGCCATGGTCGATCACGAGCTTTCATCGGGTCTAGCGCCTGGCCATATCCCGATCTTATCTCGCTAAGCCGCGAACGCTGGGCCTCTCGGCGTCGATGCTTGACTTGTGGGTGCGACAAGAGTGCTTGGTGTGTCAAGAACTGACAAGTCGTTCTTCGCCCTCTTAGCCATCCAACGTGACTTGTCCCAAGCAAAACTTGGAAGTCAGGAAAATCGACCATTACCAGTCTCCATGTCCACCACACGAGAATACGACGGCTGAATCTTCGAACACAGAGCCTCAGAGCCTCCCACCCACCACCGTCAGCTGGCAGGTGGACCGCAGAGCCGCACTATGTACTTGCCGGTCATCCCGAGACCGTTACGTCGTTCCGCCCATTTCGCTACAGTCCGATTCAGGCAAACCGACACGCTTCCCTTGCTCTGTGACATCAAGCCTCCCCTCGGATTCTCCACGCTCGGCTCCAGACGACTTGGGGATGTTGGGGCTCACATCTGTATGGTCGCTGCACGCGCTCTGACCGCGGCCGGTGGAGACCACTTCATTCCTCCGGACGCTCTCGGGGGCAATGTTCGATCGGCCAAGACATGAACATGCTGTTGCTGGCCACATGGTCGTGGGGAGCTCGCCGCTACCCATGCATCTAGAGTTTCAACCGGGCCACGGGTGGTGCACGTTTTGTTGCTTTTATATGCCTGCGAGCGCCGTCCACATGCCCGTTTCTTCCTCTTTCGATCTGCAGACACGCGACTCTCAATCGCCTTTCTCTCACTTCGTCTAGACTCTGACAAGTCTTGCCTTACACCACCATGTTCGGCATCAAGAAGTACTATGGCCTGCGGGGCGATATGCTCAGCTATGCTATCTCTTTCATTGCTGGTCTGGATTTCCTGTATGTTTGGGATGAACGGACTCTCGAAATCGGAACACTGCTGACTGTGTGGACATAGACTCTTTGGTTACGATCAAGGTGTAACGGGAGGTCTTTTGGATCTGCCCAGTTTCGTCAAATACTTCCCATCGATCGACACGCTCGACTCATCTACCTCCGACCTCCCTCGTAATACACGCTCCACATACCAAGGCATTGCTGTGGCTTCTTACAACTTGGGCTGCTTCTGCGGCGCTGTGTTCACCATCTTCGTCGGCAACGCCCTTGGGCGCAAGAGGACCATCTTCTACGGATCGATCATCATGACCATCGGCGCGCTGCTTCAGTGTACATCTTATGATCTGCCTCAATGGATCGTCGGGAGATTGGTCACTGGATGGGGCAACGGAATGTAAGTGACATCGGGCGGAAACTTCAACATCACAACGTTTGCACGATCCTCTGATATACTGACATTGCCGTTAGGAACACCTCCACCGTGCCCATGTGGCAGAGCGAGACGGCAAAGTCGCACCAGCGTGGAAAGCTTGTCATGATCGAAGGCATGCTGATCACCGCCGGTATTACCATCAGCTACTGGATCAACTATGGCTTGTAAGTCGTGCAACCCGTTATACGTGCATCAAACATCACCTGCTAACTTGATGCAGTGCCTGGATCGGAGAGAACGAGGTTGCCTGGAGGTTCCCTCTGGCTTTCCAAATCTTCTTCTGTCTGATCATCTTCGGAATGATCTTGAACCTGCCCGAGAGCCCGCGTTGGCTCATCATGCAGGGCAGGGAAGAAGAAGCGCTTGAAGTCCTGGAATACGTCAACGACCTGCCACGCGACGACCCTAACATCATCACCGAGTTCGACGATGTTAAGCAGACCGTCATCGAAATGTCCAAGGGTTCTTACCGCAGCTTGTTCGAGATGACCGAATATCGCGAGTTCCACAGAGTTATTCTCGCCTACGTCAACCAGATGTACCAGCAGATCTCTGGTAAGTTTGATCTATGTCTGCCGAATGTGAATATCATGGCTAATCATCATTTCAGGTATTAACCTGATCACCTACTACGCCCCAACATTGTACGCAGGAATCGGTCTTGGACAAAACAACTATCCCAAGCTTCTTGCGGCATGCAACGGCACGGAATATCTCATGGCATCGTTCATCCCCATCTTCATCGTTGAGAAGGTCGGACGCCGTCCTCTCATGCTCTTCGGTTCTGCAGGCATGGCTTTGTCAATGGCTGCTCTTGCAATCTCCAACTACTACGTCACCCTAGACCCGGACAACACCAACACCCAGGCTGGCGTTGCACAAGCCGTCTTCCTCTTCGTCTTCAACAGCTTCTTCGCCGTTGGCTGGCTCGGAATGACATGGCTGTACCCAGCCGAGATCGTCCCTCTGAAGATCCGCGCGCCCACAAACGCCCTGTCCACCTCCGCAAATTGGATCTTCAACTTCATGGTCGTGATGATCACGCCCGTGGCGTTCGACAGCATCGGCTACCAGACCTACATCATCTTCGCCGTGATTAACGCCTTCATCTTCCCGACCGTCTACCTCTTCTTCCCCGAGACCCGCTACAGGTCCTTGGAAGAGATGGACCTGATCTTCAAGAAGTCCACCAACGTCTTCAACGTCGTCCCCATCTCGCTCAAGGAGCCCTTCATGTACGACAAGAACGGCGCCAGGAAGCAGGAATTCCTCGAGGCCGGCATGACTCGCAGGAACGGCTCTGTTGCCGCGCAGATGGATGAGAACGAGAAGAGCGAGAAGGCTCGGGCTGCGGGCAGGCTTGAGAGCGACACTAACAGTGAGGAGCGCAAGGAGGTCTTGTAGGGAGTTCGTACTTTGATGCGGACCCTTTACTGGCGTCTCCGTCCGACTCCTTCTACCTGCCCGCTCAACTCGCTTACGACTTGAGTAGTCGTTTGACGATAGACTTACACGACTTTTTAAATGCATATACCCCTTTTCTTTTCCATGCAACAGTTCGTGGTGACTGATTAATTCATGAATGAAGATCAAGTAGCTTTTAGCATTGTGTTTAAAGAGAAGACCACCCACTAGAGTGCACGTCGAAAGCCTAGTGTGGCGACATAGTACCCTCTCTCAGGGCCCACGGCGAGCAGGCGCATTTGGGTGCTCCCAGACGCGAGTTTCTCAGCGGCAACCTATTGCTGTTTAAGGATTAGTGCTGATGGTATGAGCACATAGTGTCAGGTCACACTGGGACCGAACTGGGCAAAGCTGTCAACACACTGCCTCAAACGATTTTTGTGCCCCATGAGAGACGCTTGAAATGATTTTAATTTTGCCTATGTTGATCAACGCCGTGGCTGTATTAGCGCAGGTGATTAGGTATGGAATTATGATGAATTGACGAAAAACGCATTGTTGCCGTGACGCTGATAAAATGTCGTGTACTGTACAAAAGATACAAAAGTAGACCGATCAGGCCTGTACTGTATGTCCGCGCAACCGTCATCATGAAGTTCGTAGGCTTGGCGAAAGGATATCGAAAAAGGCGCGGGTTTGTGGATAGAAAACGTCTTGTAGGAGATGTGATTCCATGACCGATCGTAGTGAGTCCCAAGTAGTCAATCCCGTAGCCTTCAGCCAGGGAATGAACAAGGCGTCTCGTGATGGATCTCGGGAGATTGCGGCAAGCGTGACTCTCGACCAAACGGCAGCATACTGGTACTTCGTTCCCATGAGAGAGTCGGTATCCAGATGGAAGCAAGACGCGGCGTGCACATCCGCAGCGCCCATAATGTCGAGGTATGTTGTCGCCTTGTACATTTCGTGGCACAAGTGCGAGTGCAGGCAGATGACACCGAGGATCGCAGCTCGAACGTGCAGCAAAGCTGTGAGCTCTGTGCCATCCCAGTGCCCTTCGAATGTCGACGGAGGTTCAAACGATTCGTCGTGATGTGGACTCCAGGATACAGTTTTAAGCCCTTGGTTGCGGATGAACTGTAGCGAACCGGGCTTCCGGATGTCGTAATGTGTCGTGTCACGGATAATGGCGAGGAGGCTCTTCACCTCAGGCGCTAGAACGGGCGAGAAGACATCGAACCCAGGCCCGATGTTCCACACGTCTGAGGGCTTCGAGCTGCGCGCGGGTGCCTCGATCGTCAACTCGTTCAGTTGTTCGCGCAACGATTCAAAAGCAAAGTCTCTCATCATCGCTATGCTCCTTTCTTCAAGGCAGAGCGGTGATCCAAAGATTCCGCGGTACGCTTTCATGTGAATTTCGTAAGTCTCTCGATCACCGAATCGTAGCTCCCAGCCTGCGAGTAGAGCAACAGCCATGGATACCCAATGTGCACCCTCAGTGGATGTGATGGCGCCTCGTACGGCGTCAAGTGAAGCCCCTCTCATGTACGCCATACCCACGCCTAGCTTGACGTCGGCATACGAGAGTCCGCAGGTATTGCTGAACGTCCCGGATATGAAGAGAGTTGCTTGGAAGAGCGTAGGGCTGATGGTGAAGGCATCGCGCATGTCTGTGCGAATATTCGTCTGAGCCATGGTAGTCTCACGCAAAGCTCTCGTCAACCAGTTCTGCTGTGACCGGAGTGCGCCGACCACGCCTACGAATTGTTGGAAATCCACGTAATGAGGAGCGTCGTGGTCCGACTGGCTTAGTAAAGCCCGGAGACGTTGAGCTCGGACGAGCACATCTTCACGACCAGCCCCGGGCGTCGACTGAGCGCTGGATGGTGGTGTGACCGTCTGCTGAGGAGGCACTTCAGACTGCCGTCGTGCCTTTGTAGCCATGGTGGCTTTGCGTTGCGTCGCACTGGATCGGGAGGCTTGCGCCCGGATCTTGCGCCGATTTGCCGCACTCGCTGCGGTGGAGGCATTGCCACCTGGCCGCGCAGGACTCCATGATATCAAGCTGCTGTCAAGATCAATATGCAAGGCCTTTCGCTTTCCCGGAGGCTGCAGGTTGCCTTCGCTCGAGGAGGAATCGGACATTTCTAGAGGACCGGACCGGCTGGAGTTGGAGGCGAGTCGGGCTTGGCCTCCGCGGCAGGGTGAGATTGAGTGCTGCCTCTCGCGTGTCTTTGTGTCCACCACTAGTGTACCGAGTGGGACATTCTGAATTCAATACAGGAAGAGACTGAGGAGGACTGCAGCAGTACTAGTGCTGTCAAACTGGACGCGACTACTCTGAAATTCGCATTCGGCACCAGGAGTCGCTAGAACGCTTAAGCGTGAGGAGTCGGGATGATGATGTGGAGCAATTGGTCCAGCTCGCCTGTCAGAGCCGATCGATCATAAAAGGTACATAGTAAGTTTGATACTTTATTGTAAAGCTGGGCAATACTTTATTGTAAACGCTGGGTATCTGAACTTCTACTTGCAATGCTAACTACTAGGTACTGTGATCAGAGGACATTCGGTGACGCCTCCGTGACGACGAAAATTGGAAAAGTAAAATATCATCTCGTTATCGTAACTATTATTGACTACAGGTATGTTCTTCGTAATCCAGCAGGCTGCGCGTGTGAAGACACACAACGTCTCTACATGGCATTGAGTTTTTGCTCCGCTTCCTTTTGCGCCTCGGGAGAGACGTTCGGGTTGTGCATAGCGCTGGAAATAACAATGACAAGATCAGCAAAAATCCTCACAGCGTGTACCTCTCGGGGGACAAATAGAGTCAGGACAGGCTTGTGCGACGCTGGTAGCACTCTGTCCTAAATCATTTGTTCCACGAGAGAAGACAACGACACCGATCAGTGGACAAGGTCGACAACTTACGCCTTCAAGCCTCCAGCTACATTGCCCAAGTTCTTTCCCTGAGGTCCATGCTCAAGCTCGTAGAGTTTCTTCTCCGCCTCAGCTTGGGCTTCGATGGAGTTGTTGGGGTTGCTGATCGCACTGAAGTGTTGTGTCAGTGTACGCACTGGATCAGAATGTCTTCCCAAATGATCTGTGTCAAACATACGCTTTGAGGCCTGCGGCAACGTTGGCCGGGTCCTTGTGCTGCTCATCGGGAATCTTGGACTCGTAGTCGAAGGTCTTGTCGCCCAGGGCCTTGAGCTGTTCGCGCGCGTGCTCTTTGCCTTCGGGGGTGGTGTTGTCGTTGCTGAGAGCACTGGGAGGAAGGATTAGCGAATGTTGTCGAATGGGTCATGTGATGCATTGCCAACATACGCGTGGAGGCCGCGGATCTTGTTGGCCTTCTCGTCGGGAGCGATGTGTTCCATGTTGGTTGATGTAGTGGTGGTGATTTGGAAAGTGTTGGGTTACTCGAAAAGTGTGAGAGTAGTACCTAAAGTAATGTAAAGAAGAACGTTTGCTTGCACCACCCCCATCAATCGAGCTGCGGTTCCCGTTTGTTTATACCTCTGCCCGCCCGCCTGCCTACATATGTAGCTATGTGGTCATCCGCAAACCAGAGACCCTGCCGGTGCCTGGCTGAGTGGGCCACAAACCAAGTTTATTGCTGGGCTATAACATCATCGGGGAGGGATGTTGCTTCCTTGAGTCCTTAGTGTCCCGCGCTAGGAAGTACTGTAGCTCGTAGCAGCAAACGCGTTGGCACTGTTTGGTTAGAGTTGTTCGCCCACGCGCGATGTGGAAGGCGCCAGTCGTATGTGGCGTATGGGCGTGTCTCTCGCCCAGAGCCTCCACCCTCGCTAAATTGCTGGCTAGACCTCGAAACGCGGGCAGTCACCTGGGCAGTGGGATCGATCGATGAATCGAGCTACATATTGATAAGGTACAGTATGTAGCCACCTGCAGGCAGCTATGGAACAATTTCTCCCTGTAACACGAGAGGGTGTAGTTGAATGTCGCAGAAATAAGGACTGTACTTCATTGGGTATTCGTCAGGTGGGTACATATAATTTGCTTCACAGTTACAACTTGCTCAGTCCCAGTATTTGATCACACCGTTCACGTCGCCAGTCACCACCTTGCTGGTCTCCCTGGGATGCCACTTCGTCGTGATGATCGCCGAATCACTCGCCTTGATCTTGTGCCACATCTTGCAAGTCTTCCAGTCCCAAAAGCAGACGAATCCACCCGAATCTCCACTGGAAACAATACCGCCATCGGGCGACACGTCGACATCAATGGCATAGCCGGCGTTGTTGTGCCCTCTAAAGTCCTTCTTGCGGTTTTGGCGAATCTTGTCGCCTGCCGAGTAGACTTTGATGGTGTTGTCGGATGACTGCAACAGGATATAGCCCTTGGGATGTGTGGCGGATTTGACCATTGGAAACATGTATGGCTCGGCGATGAACTTGATGGGAACGGGAATGCCGTACTCCCATGCGCGCAGAGACTTGTCGTCGGAGGTTGTGACGAATCGACGGTTCTCGTCGCAGAATGTGATTGTGTTGACAGGTCCAAGATGATGATCGTATTCTTGCACAGGCTTCTTGTCTTCCGCCCGGGTGTCGAATTGTACAATCTTGTTGTCGTGCATACCAGCCAGGAACTCTTTCCCTGATGCATCGTCCGGTTGCCATCGCACGACGTGCGGTGTGGAGCCTGTGCTGAACCGACCTGTGCACTGCCCGGTCTCTGTGTCCCAGACCTTCATCTGTTTGTCGTAGGAAGCCGTCACGAACTTGGTGCCGTCGGGTGTGAAATCAACGTCTACTGTGCTCTTCGTGTGGCCAGAGTATGTCCTTAGAAGCTCTCGGTTGTGATAGACGTCCCACAGCTTCACCTTGCCATCCGCAGCAGCACTCAGCAGCAGGTGTCCGCTGTTGGGAATGAACTTGAGACTGGTGAGAGCCTTCTCGTGTGCGTTCTTCCCATGCGATTTGAAGGTGTGCACCAGCTTCTTCGGCGTGTAGCATTTGAGATCCAAGTTCTCCATATCCGACACAAGGTCAACATCCAAGTCCTGGGGCACATGCATATACGTTCGTCCCTGGTAATCGCGCTCTTGAGTGCCCTCGAACGTGCTCGTCTCTTTCTCTGCGCTGGTCTGGGAATATGAGGTGCCAGCAAATGTCCCTCTGCCTGGCACAGCCGCGATCGCATCCTCCTCGTACACAACCTCCTCACCACTTTCGTCGCCCGATACCTCCACCTCTTCGCCGCTGTCGCTGTCGATCATGCGCTCCTCGTACTTTGCCCATGGTCCTTTGTATGCGCCGGCGCCGTAGACAGTCCCGCTGTCGCCTTTGGTCTCGCGCTTGCGCTTCTTTCCAACCGATTGTTGGCTCTGAACTTCACGATGAAGGCTGCGGAAGCTTTGTTCTGATATGGCGATCTCTTCGGCGTATCCAGTGGGCACCTTGCCTTTGGTAGACGTCTTTCCAACCTCTCGTGCGAGATCTGCGCTCCGTGGTGGCGGCGCATTTGCACCGTTACGTGCAGGAACTAGCGACATGTCGGATGGTATTAGATAGGTGTTGCACGTACTGAGGTATGAATGAGAGGACGCAATTGTAGATGTCTTGGTGATCGTCTAATTAGCAGTCGCGCCAGAAAGTTGGAAGCGCGAGTCAGGCATCTGATAAGGCACAACAATATCTACATTTGCCGAACCGATCAACTCTTCAATCTGATACATTTACGGCATCTAGAGTATACATGTACGGTGTTTGATAGAATGATTCTTGGTGTGATGCACATGACATTATGATTCAAAAGTACTCTATCTGCGTCATTACGCTTAACCGCTGTCGTTAGGCCGCCGAGTACCATGCAGGCATATACATTTTCTCGTGATCGCGTATCCTCCATCTTGCCTCATCTTTCACCGCCAAACTACCCTTCTCGTCACCATAGGTTGTTGTCCTAAGGCTTCTCGTCTCCTACTGCTGTTGCGCTTTACAGGGCTCTCTTGCCGAAGTCGCATCTCGGGCGAATCGACTAGGAAGTGTCCACACTAGCTTGCATATGTTTAACGCCTCTCGTCCCTGATAAGAGCGACGATCATCGAGTAGAGGTAGAAGAAGAACATAAGCAGGTGGAAACCAAGCTTGATGAAAGACTCCTTCTTGTGCACGTTGAGCTTCCTGAAGATCTCCGTGGCGTCAAGCAAGTGCTGGTTCTCGAAGATCCTGCGATTGCGCCTGTTAGCATTCGCTTATGGCGGAGAAAAGCGGTGCCGCCGGTCGAAACAATTCGCGACCTGGCACAAGAGGGATGTACGTACTTCTTCGCGTTCCAGGCCAACAGGGGCAGGTTGAGGATAAGCGGCACCCAGTAGCCGTTGATCAAGAACAGGATGGTCAAGAAAGCGTGGACACCAGCCTCGGGGACGATGTACATGTTCAGGCGGTTGCAGAGATCGATAGGGTTGATGTAGTCGCATTCCAGGTCCGAGTACATGATCGTGAAGAAGACTTGCAGGAAGAGGTTGACGGCATTGAGCAGGACAGAGAGGAGGAACAGCCTGCGTGATTGTTAGCCGGTGTGGTGGTTGTTTGTATGTGGTATGTTTGGGAACCGTCGTACCAAGCTTCTCCGGTCATATTGGCGGTATTTGTGGTGTGATGATAGTACAGTAGGTTGTGGCGTCTCTTGACTAGGTATGCTGTACGCGCAGGTGTATGCTGCTACGTTCTTGTCAGACTATCCGTCCGACAACAGTGGTCTCGAGCGCGTGGCTTTGGTTGAGAAAAGCGGGTGCCTTCGTCGTGGGGCGGAGCGGGAGGGTTGGCTTAGCGGGAGAGGTGGAGGTGAGGTTGTGAGGTATGTAGTGGTGGTAAACAGCAGAGTCGTGCGTCGCAAATACAGTAGTCTGTCAGACCGGCAAGCTGTGCTTCTTGCAGACACGCAGGAGCTTGTTTCGGGCGAGTGAGGTAATGATGGGACAAGGTCAGGCTCTCCAGCATCGCGGTTGGTTGTGCCACTTGTGCGGGCCTGCTTTGCTTTCCTGCCAAGCCCAGCATCATCTTGCCGATGGTCAACTCCACCCTGCAGCGACTAGACACGTCGGTGCGCAGACAGACAAGCACAAAGCGTCAGCGTCACGTCGAGCTCAGGAGGGCGTGCTGTTGAACATACCTCGACCTGAGAGATACAGTGCATGCAACTGGACATACACAAGGGATTACCATCTCGGCTGCCTTCGTCCAACAATACCCGCCTACACGGACATGGCCACTCTAACCCCCTTCTTCTCAAGGCCATGGGCAGTTCTTGGTGCCTCCATCATTCTCCGTCTCGGGCTCCTCTTCTATGGCCGCTGGCAGGACGCCAACAGTCCCGTAAAGTATACCGACATCGACTACTTGGTCTTCACCGATGCTGCCCGCTTTCTGGCAAGCGACAGTTCGCCCTACGAACGAGCAACCTATCGATACACGCCTCTGCTTGCCTGGTTGCTCTACCCGACAACTTGGGGCGGCATATGGTTCGAGTTTGGCAAAGCTCTCTTCGCGGCAGGTGATGTAGTCACAGGATGGCTGATCTTCCGCATCCTACGCGGCCAAGGCATGGGCATCGAAAGCTCCACGAAATTCGCTTCCATCTGGCTGCTCAATCCCATGGTGGCAAACATCAGCACGCGCGGCAGCTCGGAGGGCTTGGTGGTTGTCATTGTCATTACTCTGCTCTGGGCAACCTTGCAAAAACGCACTGTGCTCGCAGGCTGCCTACTTGGCTTTGGCGTGCACTTCAAGATCTATCCTTTCATCTATGCTGCCAGTATTTTCTGGTGGCTTGATGGAGCTGCTATCACGCGAGGCACAAGCTTGCTCAAAGGACTGCTAAACTATGAGCGAGTGACGCTTGCACTGTCGAGCTTCCTCACTTTCATGTTGTTAAACAGCGTGATGTTCATGCAGTACGTTTTCACCACTCGCCACTTGGCCATAATAGACACTGAACCAAGGTAGGTATGGAGAGTCCTTCGTTGAAAACACCTTCACTTATCATCTGAGCCGCCTTGACCACCGCCACAATTTCTCGATCTACAACACTTTACTGCACCTCAGCTCCCAACAACCTTCCGACACCGGCATTCGTATCGAGTCACTTGCATTTATTCCGCAAATCCTACTATCTTTAGTTGGCATGCCCTTGTTGTTGGCAAAGAATGATCTCGCTAGCACCATGCTTGCACAGACCTTTGCATTCGTCACGTTCAACAAAGTCTGCACCAGCCAGGTAAGCTTTACACACGCCTTCGATTAGGTGCACATCTTTTGACCGCGACAACAGTACTTCCTCTGGTATATGGTCTTCTTGCCCTTCTATCTGCCCAAATCGTCACTCCTGCGACGTCCAGCTCTGGGATCCACAGCTCTGGCTATGTGGATCGCGGGACAAGCAATGTGGTTGCAGCAGGGGTACGAGCTCGAGTTCCTGGGCAACTCGACGTTCGTCCCGGGTTTGTGGCTGACCAGCGCCGTGTTTTTCGGCGTGAACTGTTGGATTCTTGGACTGATTGTGGCGGATACCCGAGCTCCTGGCAGCAACAACAAGCTCGAGGTCGAGAAGGAGTCGAGCAAAACGAGTTAGCGAAGGTAACCGGATTCGCGTGCTGCAAAGAAGTAGATCCAATCAAGGCAGCCGGCCTACCCACCAACGGCTTTGACACATCCCATTGCGGCGCCCGCTGCCACGCTGCCTAATATAACCATCTGCACGCCATCTCTTAGGCAGACCAACCAGTCCTTCTCCGCCATCAATGTCGTTCTGATCCACCCAAATGCAAACAGCGTCAAAATCATGACGACCACACTCCCAGTAAAAGCCGCTCTCATCTCGGCGAACAGCAAATAAGGCAACAAAGGCACCAACCCACCAAAAAAGTAGCCAGCCGAAATGGTCAGACCACTCCTCACCGCCCTCGAAGCCGTATAATCGTCCCGTGTAAGTTGACGATGAAACCGCATCAAAAAGTCGACCATCCCATCCTGCCGCGAAAGCAACTTCCGAACCACATCATCCATCGCTTCAGCAGAAAACCCGAATTCCGCAAACGTCTCTCTCACGACATCGCCAGCCCGCCGCGGATCCTCCTCGACAATCCTCCGCACTTCCGACAGCGCCGCTTGATACCCAGCCGCTTCGCTCCTTGCTGCCAAATAGCCCCCGAGCCCCATGGAGATCGAGCCGGCGATCAGCTCTGCCAGTCCACCGTAGATCACGACATGAGTGTCGCCTAGCGCCGAGAGACCGGCCGTTAGCGCGAAGGGAACCGTGAGGCCGTCTGAGAGGCCGATGGTCGCGTCGGCTATCGTGCGTGGGTTTACGAGTCGTTTGGGCGAGTAAATGCTTGGGTTGAAGGAGGGCTTCTCACTTGTGGGGAGGTTTGATGTTGTGTGGTTGTGGGATAGGCCGGCTTCCGAGTCATTCTGTTGACTGTATGATGGTAGTGCTGTGTAACGTTGTTGTGTGGCGGCCTGTTGGGGGAAGAACCAGGATTTGAAGAGGGTAAGAGACATCGTGGGCAGTTGGGCGGAGATTCGTTTTCGACAGGCTGTGTAGAATGGACGGACTGCAGCTGGGAGGAATGTCTGCCTGAAATGGAAGCAGCAAAGTGAACCGAGTAAGAAGTGCGCGAGGCCCCAAACATTAATATTCGCGAGAGACGGCACGTGGGACGATCGCCCGCCGTTCGACCCGATTTTCTCAATACACCATACGCCCCGCGCCCGTGGAGCACAGATCAGAAGACTGCGGATGAAGAGACATGCCGTTGTCTATCGGATAAGTCTGGCGCGAGTCTCACATTGGATCACAGGAGTTAAATGTTAGGGTGAGTGGAAAAGGCAGCGTAGATATGACAGGTTCGCTTCGAACGGGCTTGAGCTTTTGTCTATGAAGATGAACGTGGAGAGATTTTCATGTCTATCTAGGCGGAGGTATCTGTGAGCTTGGAAAGCCCCATGTCACTATCTAGTTCTGGGCGTCGTTCTTTTTGTATCCAGAAGGCGGATGCTGGCCGTCAGGAATCTCAACGCTGGTCGAGTAGTAGGTTGCCTTTTTGCTGCCCCATTTCTGGACGATGGACGGCAGAACAGTCCTTTCACAACCAGGAGACTTCATGTCGACGTTGGGTGCTGGGTAGGGAGCCGCCTCGAATTTCTCATTCAGAGGTCCGGCGTAGCTACTGTTGAGGAACACAGACGGGCTATTACCTGTTGCAGCATTCCAAGGGCGAATCTGATCGCCGGTTTGCTTTCCAACAAAGTCAAAGACGTTGGCCCCGACGTCAAAACGACCCAGAGTGTGGAGGTCCCAGTTTGCTTCGACTGTGCTGATCTCAGAGTAGTGGCTGTACCAGTTTGAATCGGTAGTTCCGACGAGAGACTCGGGAACAGCGTCGCCGAGGAATAGACTGAAGACGCGGTTACTTTTGGGGTAAGTCTCACTTTCGTCAAAGGTGATGACGACGAGCGTGCGGCTCCAGAAGCTTGAGTTCTTGTCGTTGATCAGTGGCTCCAAGAAGTCGCGGCACCATTTTCCGGCGACGGAAACAGAGGTATCGTGGCCGTCACTTGTCTGTGTGGATGTCAGCTGACAGCTTACAGCGAAGTCTAGAATCTGCGTACCATGTTCGGAGTGATGAACATCCATTGAGGCAGTTTACCCTCAGCGAGGTCCTTGTGGAACATGGAAGCACCCTTGTTGGTCATGGACATGTTCTTCTGGTTGGCCAAACGCTCAGGCGTGGTATTCGCGTCGAAGATGACCGTCGGGTGATGCTTTCGCACGTAGTCGTTGGCTTTGGTCTTCTGGTTCACGTAGCCTTTACCCTCGAAGCCCGAGTAAGGCATGTCTTCTTGGTAAGTCGACCATGAGATACCCTTGTCCTCGAGCAAGTCCACAAGCGTGGAAACGTTGGCATCGATTCGTTTGAAGTCGTCATTGTCACAGCCGAAGGTGTCACCGCCAACGGCCGCAATGTAGTTCGGCATGGATGGGTGCGTCACGCCGAACATGTTAGATACGCTGATACCCTTGGAAGCAAGCCATTGCAGGTTGGGATCTCCGAAAGCATTGGCGTAGTCGGTGTTCTCAAGCCATATTGACACATAGCGATCGAAGACCTGTTGTGAGCTGTTAGGGGCGTGGTGAGATCACGATCCGACTCTGTTGAACGAACCTTGCCCTTGACATTAGAAGTCGGCTGAGAAGTCTTTGCTGTAGCCCGAGCGGCAGCAACACTGTCACTTTGAGTGGCAGTGTAAATGTCTGCTTGTGCCGCAACGCCCGCAATAGCGAGTGCACCCAAAACGAGAGCGTTCATCTTAAGGTATACCCTTCTCGTATCAGAAGGAAAGTTCACGGCAAGAAATGGAAGACGATCAAACCATGAGCTTACGAGAGAGCGGTCGACTATATACAATACCTCATAGGCCGTATTGCTGCGCTGCCCTGAACGTGGACAGCTGCACGCCACTGTGGACCCAACTGCGCGTTTGCTGAAGACGAGGGAAGCTAGACGGCATTGTCGGGTACCCGTGTCTTTGACTGGTAGTGGTCAGCAGAACAAAGCAAATGGATTGGCGAATATGGCCGCGAATGCTACCACGTGCTATCAAACGAGACACGGTATTGTCAAGAAGGATTTGCGGTGGATGCTAAGCAAGGCTAAGACGGCATCAAGCACTCTCATGTACAGCCAAGCGAGAAGTCAAATGTAGTGATCCAGCTCCTTCCCGTGCGGCGTTCTGCAACGAGTGGACATGGAAATTGTCGGATGCACAGAACTCTGCAGACGGCGTTGAAGGATGTTCGAGAAGGGCTGACCACGATGCCAAGGCGAGCCATCTGATTGGGCAGAGATGATCAGATCGGCACAGTCCGGCAACACTTTGTTGACGACGGCACTCGCTCCCGCCGACGACCTCCGCCTCTCAACTCTCAACCACACCGCGACCATGTACTCGCACCAGACACCAAAGGGGAAGGTGTGCGGCATGCCTGTAGCATGCATGCAAGCATGGTGTTTGTCCGCGGTGCCACCCTCCTTCTCAAGGTAGGTTCTGGCAACTTACAGCTCTACTGGAATTGCCCACGTGCTGCTCACCACAATTCTCTTCTCGGCATACGGTCTGGGCCCTATAGACCACCTGTGCGAAGACTGCTGACTATCTGGACGTCTTTGCAACCCGTCCGAACTTGTCTTCGACAAAGTCTTATTGCAGAATCTTGGGTGTAGCACGATGAGACCGGATGTTGAGGACGAATTACAACTCCTCTCTGAGAAGTCTTCGCTTGACATCGAGCCATCAACCGCAGGTGATGACCAGAAGCAAGGTCTGTTGACCGAGAACCCCAGGAACCAGGAAGATGGAACCAGTGCCCAAGCTCGATCCTGGACTCGCAAAGCCTTTGCATGGTGGGCGATATGCCTTGCCGTGACAATTGTCTGCTTAGCTACCGTAATGTGGGCTTTGACTCGAACTAGAGTATCGAAGGACCACCACACAACCCAGCCTGAAATCAAGAGCAACGACTACGTTCTTAATCCAGATTGGGACTATGCCGCTCCACCACGGCGAAGAGAATACGAATGGACGGTCCAAGATCACATGCACAATCCAGATGGCATCTACAGACCCATGATCCTGGTGAACAGCCAATACCCCGGCCCACTCATAGAAGTCAACGAAGGCGATACGATTGTCGTTCACGTCCAAAACCAGGCCACCAATGCCACTGCTATCCACTGGCATGGAATCTATCAGATCGGAACACCACACATGGATGGTACTGTTGGAATCACGCAGTGTCCAATCGGCCCCGGCCAATCATTTACATACGAGTTTACTGTGACCGGGCAATCCGGAACGTACTATTGGCATGGACACCAAGGTCTTCAATCGTCAGATGGACTTCATGGCCCTCTCATAATACACGGAAGAGAAGAGCGAACACTTCAAAAACTCCCATATGACACGGACCGCGTCGTGCTTCTCTCAGATCACTATCACGACCTCTCTTCTGCGTTGTTGTGGCAATATCTGATGCCTGACATGGAGAACGCGGAGCCAGTGCCCGAAAGCGGACTCATCAACGGAAAGAACATTCGCAATTGCGATGACTATCCTGGTCGGCACTGCGACAACACGACTGCCAATTCAGGACGTGCTAGAATGGTTTTGGATCGCAATAAAAATCATAGACTTCGATTCATCAACGTCGGCGCCTTCGCAGAATTCTCAGTCCAGCTAGACGAACACGAACTAGCAGTGACTGAGGTTGACGGCACGGACGTACTTCCTGTGAGTTACCATCAGTTGAACATAAGCCCTGCACAGAGATACAGCGTTGTCATCAGCAGCAACGTCACTACAGCAGACTCCTTCTGGCTGCGAGCGCGGATGATCACGAATTGCTTCGCGGATCCTCCCAAGACATTGCAATCGGACACCTTTGCCGTTGTCAGATATGCAGGCAGCGGAGAAGCCGAACCAACTTCCAAAGACTGGATACAGCAGCTTGCCCAGGACTGCAAAGACATGAACACTACAGAGCTCGTGCCGGTCGAGACTCAGGCGGCGTCCCCAGAGCCTGACGCGGTGTTATATTTGCGTTCCAACTTCGAGATTGGCGCATATCGATTGAGTCGCGGATTCTTCAACGGCTCATCTTGGCGAGCCCATGCAGATGATCCTACTTTGCATCGGTCTATCGATGGCTTGAACAACGATGCCGCAAACTACACAGCTTCGCAACAGTCGGGAATGGACACGGCTGACAGCCGACCAAACGCCGCCTTTGTCAACGACCAGGCATTCGGCATCAGCTCTGAGCTGGTCATTCAAACTACGGGTGTACAAACTATAGACATCTTGATCTCCAACTTCGACGACGGCGCTCACCCTTACCACCTACATGGTTACAAATTCTCCGTTCTGGCTCAAGGGCACGGCCAACCACCCCTTACGAGTGTAGACGCCGCGATCAGCCGCGAAAGCCTCTCACCGTTGTACGACACGCTAGATCTCACCAATCCACTTCGACGAGACACTGCGTCTGTAGAAGGCTACGGCTGGATACTCCTCCGAGTCGTCGCAGACAACCCTGGCATTTGGGCACTTCACTGTCATGTATCGTGGCATGCGGAAGCCGGTCTGCTCATGCAATTCCTCACCAATACCGATGGACTTGCAAAGGTCGACATCCCGCGCACCAACCGAGATCTCTGTGCAGCGCATGGTATCAACAAAGGCATGGGACCGAAAGATAGTGACTATGTGGAATTCGCTAAATGATTGGATGACATACTCCGCCGGGATCAATGTTTGAACGAAGGTTCTAACAAGAAAATACACGGACCCTATTGCAATGCAAAACAGCACACTCCAACGATAGCGCGATCAGTCCAGAGTTAGCAAAATAAGTAATCAGCTGGCAAGACCGATATCCTGGCCCAATCTCTGGTTATTCAAAGCAGCCTGCATGTTGTCCAGTTGCTGCTGGACCATAGCTTGGTTCAACTGCATGTCCAAGCTCCCCAGGTCTTTGCTAGTTTGGCTGAGAAGATGCCCATGCCCATGGGCATTCTGATAAATTGAACTATGCGCCGAGTGGGAAAGAGGGCTCCGGTTTCCGCTGACTACTTCACTCATGGAGGGAGTGCGCTCGTTATCGATCGCTGTCGACGAAAGATGCAGTTCCTCGCCCTTGCTATTGAAGCGGACTGGACCGGGGCGGACCGGATGAGCCACGGCAGCAATACTGTTCAGCGAGCGCGAACTGTTGTGACTAGTTCCACTCCACGTACGCACCAGCTTCGGGCGCGCCCAATCGACCCAGCTCTTGCGCGTGTCGACCTCGATTGGCCCTTCCACTTTGCTCTTTGCAGCGATGTCGATTCCTTTGTCGCCTTTCTTCCAGTCAATGGGGCAGCCCTCGCCGAACTCGTCCTTGAAGATCAAAGCATCCAGAATGCGCTGAGCTTCGTCCACAGAGCGTCCGACATCCGCGTCGTTGACCGTCATGGAGCGGATCTTGCCCTTGGGATCGATTATGAACAGCGCCCGCTCAGCAACGCCCTCATCTTCGATCAGCACGCCGTAGTCGCGGCTGAGCTTGTGGTTACAGTCGCTGATCAAGGGAACGTGCACGCCTCCCAGACCGCCCTCCATCTCGGACGTGGAGTTCCATGCCCTCAGAGTGTACTCGCTGTCCGTGCTAGCAAAAGCGACGGCACAGGACCGGCTATAGAGGAATTCTTGCAGCCGGGAGGAGAAGGCTATGACTTCTGTCGGGCAGATGAAGGACCAGGCTTTGGGGAAGAAAATCAGGATCAGCCAGTGCTTGGCTTGGGTGTAGGTGGATAGGGAGATTTATGCGTGTGATCATGCATGTTAGTGTTTGTTGGTCACCAAGCCAATCCGGAAGCTTGATCATGTATCGCACCTTTGATACGGCCATCCACGACCGCTTTGCAGTCGAAATCGGGCGCTGCATGCCCGATTCTGGCTCGACTTTGGCTCGCCATCGTGTTGTGTGTGTATTAGATTCGGTCAATACGTGGGTGTCACAATAGCAACTGTTTCCCTCAACAACAAGCGCTGGACAAGTATGTGCATGCACGTGTTAGTATATCAGAACTCATCACGCCGCCCGACTGATTGATATACGGTTGAAACATTTCCGCAAGCAGCGAAGAGACTCCAGCGAACCGGTAACGTCAAACTGAGGGTTCTGGACCCTAGCATTGCAAAGCTTGGGAAACAATGTTTCTTTGTTCGTATGCGGTCTGCAACAGCCGGTCCCATCGCCGCCACCGCCACTTTGACTGGAATGCGGAAACAGACGACAAAGGAGCGATCGGGAGCGTTCCCCAGGCCTCGATTCGTTGAAGTCGGCAACTCAATGCTTCGTTCATGTGCTTCAATTTTGTCGATTCCGGAACAGTCGAAGTGGTAGAACAGTTCGCACTGTTATCGCTTGATTTCTTGCTAACGCGACTTCGTAACACTGAGTATATACACAAAGCTATACTCGCTGTACAACTTTTGTCTATCCAAGCTTTGTAGATCCAGCCAACTCAAAAGCTTGATTTATTCAAAAATGAGATGCGCCACAGCTTCTGTATCTCTGCTACTTGCTCAGAGCCTTCTCTTTGATCAACCAGGCACTGAGAGCTGCGCCAGTGACGAGCCCGATCTGCAAGCCAAAAGCATGAGAGGTACTTCCGGCGTAGCAGTCCGCTACTACAGCTCTCACTGCCGGTTTCAGGTCTTTCAAGTATTCAAGACTTTGACGAACACGCTCCGCAATCTCCAATGCTTCTGCCTCAGGGAGCCCGAGCGAGGGTAGTTTCTCTGTCAAGTTCTTCCTCAGAGCAGAGTTGGCGACCGTTGCGCTCATCGCCACGCCGAAGACACTGCCCAAGCTGCGGAAAAGGTAGCTGCAAGCGGTCGCGATGGCCTGGTCGTCTTTGGAGGCGTTGGCGATCAGACCGATGAGGGTTGAGGTCACGCCGATGCCGTTGCCGAAACCGCAGAAGCACATGCCGACGATGATTCCGATGCTGCTGTCCAAGACAACGCCCGAGCATAAGAAGATTGCTACCATGCCGAGAGTGAGACCGGCGTATGCGGTGACTGTGAGCCAGAAGTAGCGGCCTGTCTTTTGCATGTAGATTCCACCCGTGAGAGATCCACTGACACCGCACAAAATGGCTGGGATCAAGCGTAGACCCGCGCCTGTAGCGGATACGTTGTCGACTGCTTGGAAGTAAAGAGGGAGGTAGAACAATGCGGCCAGCCAGCCTGAGAAGGAGAAGAAGTTGCACAGGTAGCATGCAAAGAGCGAGCGGTGGAAAATGATGTGTCCCGGAGCGAACGGCTCGGTGGCAACCTTCATCTCGACCAAGACGAAGATGACGAAGAGCGGCAGCGAAACGCTGAGGGAGATGATCGCAGTCTTGGAACTCCAGCTGACGTTACTTCCACGATCTAGACCGAACAGAAGAGTGAAGATTGCGGCGATCAAAATGGCTGCGCCGAGGAAATCAATCCGTCTAAGCTGGGTCTTCCAATGGCTGCTCTCAGTTTTAGGCAGCTTCAACACAATGCTTACAGCAGCGAATGCTGCAAGACAGAGCGGAGCTTGGATCAAGAAAGCCCATCGCCACCCAATAGAATCCGCCAAAATTCCACCAAGAGGAGCTCCTGTGCTTGCGCCTGTAGCATAGATGATGTTGACGTATCCCTGCCACTTGCCCCTCTCACGGAGAGGTACAGTGTCTGACAGCAGAATGGACACAACGGTAGTCATGCCGCCGCCTCCTATTCCCGAGAAAGCGCGTGCCGCAATCAACTGTCCCATATTTTGCGCAAGGCCGCAAAGAAGACAGCCAATGCCAAAGACCGAGTAACCAAACAGCAGACACGCCTTGCGACCAAAAATGTCTGAAAGCTTGCCATACAATGGCTGGAAAGACGTGAGTGTCAAGAAGTAGGCCGTGGCAATCCAGGACACCATGCTGAGGGCATCCAATTCGGAGCCAATCTTTCCGGACGAAGAAACGATGATGGTCTGGTCTGCGGCGGACAAGAAAACACCAATGGCAATTGCTGGGAAGATGTATCTCATGCGCGCCTTGACTTCCGGCAGGCCTTCGTTACGGTCTGTGATGCTGTCTTGTCGCTCCAGTGGCTCGCCATCGGCGTCGGCATCGGCGTCAACCACAGATTTTGTCGTGGCGAAGGTGCCATTCCCGGTGATATTGGAGCCATTGATTGCCGCGTCGCCGTTCACTGCGCCTGTCGTATCCGTAACATCATCCCGACTAAGAAGAGGACTCCGCTCTGTAGAAAGGCCATTAGGCGACGAGGTTTCCTGACTGTGAGGCGGCATGGCGCTTCTCATGCACCGCTGTGTCTTGGAGCGAGAGGTCGACAAAAGCAAAAGATGTTGAGAAAAACGTCCATCACGCCACGAATGCGAACAATCATTAATCTTTACTAATGGACGAGCCACAGGTGGGTCTTTAGAGATAGAGAATAGCCGGGTATCCGCTCCGCCATGGTTATCGTTATCAAAAGCCGAGAGAGAGACCCTGTCGTTGACTGGGCCGATCACTCATCACGATCCACTCTAGCCTGTCCGAGCTACCTACATACGGACAACAAAGACATGTAGCATGTCTACAGCCTCGCGAGAGTCCACGCATGTTGGCGAGACCGAAGCCTATGCCGATACTCGTGCGCAAAGCGTCGTCGTCCCTGTCGCACAAGGCAGCACAGGATTGCACTCGGCAGAAGATGTCACCGAGCTGAGTGGTGGTGGTAAGTGAGAGCACCCTAACAAAGAAGTATTCACAACACAGTACAGCTAACCAATCGAATCAATAGCAGCCAGCAGCCAGCGCACAACCAGACAATCAGACCTAGCACCCAGTCTAGCCGCCTGGGACACGCGAACCCACGAGCCCACGGCTGAAGACGGCAACGACGACGACAAAACCAACAACAGCGCGCCAACAGCAGCGCCACCCGACTTCAAACCCTTCTTCGCCCTTGTCGAAGATCCCATCACTGGCGAATACCACCACCCCGAAGTCCACTACATTTTCGCCGACGACGAAGACCAAGGCGTCCTCACGTCCGCCGCGCTGCGAGCGATCGACAAAGAAGACAACACGCTGCAGGATGGCGAGGATGCAGAGGAGCGGGTGGCGATCATAGACATGGATAGCGATGGGCGGACCGTACTTGGGATCTCCAGCTTGTGCCCGGACTGGCAGGCTTTGCGGACACAGGTCTGGCAAGCGCCTGGGAGATCTGACAATAACAAGCAAGGAACGGCGGATAGAGGATTGATGTTGAGGGTCTCGGGAAAAGAGGCGATGAGCACATCTAGCGCTGCTGGCAAACAGAACGCGAGAGACTTGGATGGCCTGGTTAAGAATTTCGGAGTCGTATTGGAGAGTCTTGACGAAGTGCTTGGAGAGGAATATGCAAGAGGTCAGGAGGAAAGCTCTAATGCGACTCGCAGCCAAAGACCCGGCAGCGGAGCAGACTGATATTTGGATGATGACTATGACCTGGAAGAATTATGTATACCCGCGTAACGAACCGACAATTGAAGCAGCAGCTTCAACGCTTCCCACCACGTTGACTCCAGGGTTTCATGGGGCCGCCCACTCCTAGAGTTCTACGCTTGGTTGGGACGCTTTGCATCGAGGTCGAGTGGAAAGTTGATGCCGGCTTGAAGGAGGGAAGTTGTGACCTTACCGGCGCATGAGGCTCGATATTTGTCGGCGGCGGCTCCGGGTCATCTTCCTCGTCGGGTTGTGGTGGTGGACTCGACATGAAGCCGTAGGGATTATCCGTCTTGGGCGTTGGGTCTGATGGTGAGTGCTCAGCAGGTCTTCGGTGGGCTGTCGGCGCCGCTCGCACCTTATACTTGTGCAGCGTCTCCAGCGGCTTCGAGAGAATCGAGTGGGCTTCATGTGGCTTGCTAATGTTAGAAACGTCGCGCAGGGGCGCTGATGCTGGTTTGAATATTGGTGCCGTAGGCACTGGTTGCGTAGGTCTTGTAAGAGTCTCGAGTGACTCCCCTGCTCTGGGTTTCTTTCCGAAGAAATTCGAGATCGTTCCTTGACCCTCGATCTGTCTCTTCCGGCCTTTGGGTGCCTGGCCCTGGGTGATCTTCTCTTGCTCGGCGGCGCGCTTGTCCAATGCACGCAGACGCTTCTCTTCTTGCTCTTCCATGATCTTGCTATAGTTCGACTTGACACTGATGAAGCCCGAGGCGAACGAACTTGGATTGACTCCACTGCTTTCTCCTTGCATGGTCACCGAAGCAGTGACCCATGCCGCAGATCTCGTGGTCCCATACACCGGTCCGGAGTAATCCGTCTGCCCATTTTCTAACTTTGACACCTCCTCGGGAGGCCACTCGCCAGTCAATGGCCAGTAGTTATCCTCGTCTCGCTCAAGACTCTTTTTACTCTTAGCGAGAGCTTCAGGCGTGGGGTTTTCGCGACCCAGAGTGATTGCCAATGCCCGAACATCTTTCTCCAAGATGCTAGGTCCATGCTCCTCGAAGAAATTGTTCATTCCCTGCTCAGACAGAAAAGGTGACAGCTCCGGGCCTTCATTTTGGGAACTACCTCGGAGAGGAAACGTCATGTTCAGCATGACCTGCGCCCTGGTCATTCCAACGTACAGCAGCCGTCGTTCTTCGTCGTTGTCCTCGGCGCGCGAATGCGGTATAGAGCCTTTGTAGCATGCTGGTATAAACACCACCGGCCACTCAAGACCTTTCGCAGCGTGTAGAGTGGAAACAGTGGCCTGTGGAGCTTGTTCGCCATCCTCGCCTGCTTTTTGATCTGTTGCGGCAGACAACGCGACGTTGGCGAGAAAGGCTGTGAGTGGCGACTCGTCAGCCAGCTCTGTGCCTTCAACAAAAGGCAGTCCTTCGTCTTCGCGAATCGGCTTCTCCTCTGGCTGCGTAGATGCATCGGTGGCTTGCGCCATCAATTCCTCAATGTTTGCCCATCGACCTTCGTAGTCCTCTGGGTACTTCTTCTTCAAATACTTTTCGAAGGAAAGCTTGTTCAAGACAAGTTTGATGAGTTCAGCCAGTGCTGTCGGTTCTTTCTCGATTTTGTTCCTGGCACTCGCAATAACATCATGGAATTGCTCGAGGCCCTTCATCGCCGGCGCCGAGAGCTTGGTGGTGTGTCTGCATTGGCCTTGCGCAATCTTGCGCACGAACTCCCAGAGAGACTGCCCATTGCTCTGGGCTTCCTGGCGTAAGCTCTCTATGGTTTTCTCCCCGATTTGCCGAGATGGCTCATTGATGATACGTTCGACTGCTTCACTATGCGCTGGGGAGTCGATGACTCGAAGGTAATCGATCAGCAGTTTGATCTCCACCCGTTCAAAGAACTTCTTGCCACCGATCATGCGGTAAGCCAAGCCAGCCTTGCCGAATGCAGCTTCGATGTTACGGGAAAGCGTTGCTGTGCGGAGCAATATTGCAAAGTCGCTGAGGCTCAACATGCCGCCACTGAGCGCGATTAGACGTTGGATTTCAGTGACGATCCAGTCTGCTTCGAATTTGGCATTTGGAAGCTTGCGCAAGACAGGACGTTGGCCCATGGAGTGGGTTGCCTGCAGCTGCTTTGACGGTCGAGTCTCGTCTTGCTCGATAACTTTTTGTGCAGCTCGTAAGATTGCTCCAGATGATCGGTAATTCTCCTCCAAATTCACAGTGTGAGTGTCTTGCCACTGCATCTTCATTCGTCCAAGGTTCTTTATATCTGCAGACCGCCACCCGTAAATGCTTTGATCAGGATCTCCAACAATAGTAATGAAACTCTTTCGCTGAGCGAAAAGACTCATCAGCTCGTACTGTACGCCGTTCGTGTCCTGGAACTCGTCCACGAGCACAGCTTCGATATTGGCAACACACTCCGGATGTTTGCGGAGAAGGTGCACGCAGCGGAGCAAGATGTCGTCGAAGTCGAGAAGGTTGCACTTGTCGAGCTGTTCTTGGTACATGCTGAAGATTTCGGCAAACTCCTGCTTTTCCACGGCGGCAGCTTGGTTTGTTCCATTGTGGCCGGGTTTCTTCTGCGACTTCTGCTGCAAAGACTGTAGGAATTGTTCGCTGTCGACACCCTGCGCCTTGCTACGTGAGATCCGTTCGCGTGCCGTCTTGGGTTCCAGAGTGAACTTGCATTGCTTCACGATGCGTGATATGATCCTTGTAGTGTCGTTTGTGTCTGCAACTCCAAAGTTCTCGGCGATCCCAATGAGTTTCCCATAACGGCGGAGATACAGTAAAGAGATCTTGTGAAAGGTGCCAACCCGGAGCTTCCTTTCGAGTTCTTCACCAACGAACCCGCGAATACGCTCTTGCATCTCTCGAGCCGCTTTCACAGTGAACGTGCAGACAATGATGTTCCATGGCTTGAAATGCCGCTCGCGAACGAGATGCGCCACGCGTGATGTGAGTGTTTTGGTCTTGCCTGAACCGGGTGGCGCAAGAACCTGAAGTACCTCGGCTTCGGACGTCACAGCAGCACGCTGAGCGTTATTGAGTCCCTGTAGTATGTCGCTCATGGCGACATCGTATGGTGTTGAGAGCGATGTCAAGGACGCGACGCGAAGTAACGATGCCAAAAGCACACGAAAGCACGTGGCAAAGCGGAATCCCGCCGCACCTCTTGTACGCGTTGGAACTTGGAAGTCCCTATCTTCACTTTGACACGGGACATCATCATCATCATTTCAATCACGTTCATTGCATCAACGCCTCATTTCCATGCCATGTACCTCTCACTGCCTATGCGATGTGATCACAACCGAAGGTGCACCAGTTCTTTCCCGGGATTCTTGACACTTTTGCAAGCATCAGACGCACCGGTAATCGACACTGTCCCCAAGCTCCGTCGACGTCCACCCTCTCAACCAGTTCCTGCAGCTGGCGCGGAAGTCGGACCTCAATGAAGGGTGAGCTCGACCGCTAACACTCGCCGCTGAATGTACCCTTCCTTTCCCTGCCCTCTCCTGCCATTCCCAATCAGCCAATGCCTCGGCATGCTTCCTTCAAATTCACTGCCAACACCCAATCCTTCTCCCTCGAAACAAAGCGTTTCCTCTTTGGAAAAATCAACAACCAAAAGAAAGAGCGATTCAGCAACAAAACGAAATAAGCCAAATTCGTTCGCAAAGGCGGAAAGGCGATGAATACTGACGGACTGTGTATGATGTCCGTGTTCCTCGAATCCCTCGCTGTCCCTCAACGGAGCTTTCTTCCATGCACCAACAATGTCCACGGCGACAAGGCATCAGAGTGCCTTGAATAGCAACATCGCAGACTGACCGTATCTCCCACTGTCCTTGACATCGCTTGCATTGATGCCAATGACTTGGTCATCGTCGATTGCGTACCACAAGGACTTCGAATCTGTCAACCACTCTCGGGAACGCTTGCGAAGAACCGTGTAGTGACCGCTATTCGCAGTGGTTCCTTTGTGCCTAACAACGGCGTTCAGGACATATTCCTTCCCGCAGATCGTAATCGGCTGCAATGGTAGCTCGACAGGAGTGGTGATCTTGCCGATCTTGTTGCTCGCATCTATGGTAACACGATTGATTTGCACCACGAAATTGTCACTGGCGTCTGTGTACTCAGTCACCCGTGCAAGCGTCTCCTCGCCGCACTTCGGGCACTCCCCTTCCAAAATGCTCGTGTTCGACGCGTCCAGCAAGTCCATGAAACGCAGTGTCTTTTTGGACTTCCGTACTGGCATCCCGATGGCGTTACCGACATCAGCCCGGGCAGCGTCTTTGTGGTCGCAGGAGGGGTCGCTGCACACAGTAGCCACTTCGCTCTTGATTTCGAAGAGGCTTTTCAGTGTTGCGCCACTCTCGGCGCCGTCCTCTTGCTGTTCGTCACATTCCTCGGCGGTCGTGCTGTCCACTCTGCTTATCAACTTGTCGAAGTACTCGCAGCAGTCTTCTTGCGTGGTACCGTCGAGATGGTTGTACGATGGGCTTTCTCCAATGCCGAACGCGAGGATCTGTTGGAAGACCAATGGCGTAAGCCAACTCTCCTTTCCGGTGCCTCTCGATCCACGCATGCGATCGAGCAACGCGCGCAGGTGCCTTCTTGGGCTGAGATCCATCCACCTCCGTCCATACCTGGCCTTGCTGATGCGGTTCCGAATCGACGCCTTGATCCTGTTAAGCCTTGACTTTGGCAAGTCTTCGTCGTCCTGGGTGATGTTAGGCTCTGGGAACGGATCGGTGCTCACATCCTGGCCCAGCACGAGGTCGAGATCGTGGCCATCCATGGCTGCGTCGAAGAACTGCAGTGTCGCGTTCGCAAAACACTGGTTGCCATTGTTCAAGAGGCCGTGAATGTGACGCGGCTTCTTCTCCGTCATCCTCGTGGTCTTTTTGGGGGCCTTTTCCGGCTCGGACACCGTTGTTGTGGTGTCTAAGGTCTCGCTAGACCCGTTGGTAGACTTATGTGAGCTGCTCGTGGGCTCACTGCTGCTGCTGCTGTGCGCAGTCTCGATCGAACCGCTCACAGACTTACGCGAGCTACTCATGGGCTCGCCGCTGTCATTGCTGTCGTTTTCGGCGTTGATGGCGCCCTTGCTGGTTGTCGCCGCGGCATCTCCCTCGGTGGCCGTTGACACTTCCGCGGTGTCTTTGTCCGCAGAGGGAGTGCTGGCGTTGTCGCCATCATCGTTGTCGCGCCCGGCCTCGATAGCGCATACACTGGTCATTGCTGCTGCATCTCCCTCGGTCAATGCTGACACTTCGGCGGTGTCTTTGCCAGAGGAGAGAGAGCTAACATCCTTGGCCTCTATGGTAGACTCGCTGGCTGTTGCTACAGCATTTCCTTCGATAGGTGTTTGCACGCCCGCAGTGGCTCCATCAGCAGTCGCACTGCCAGTGGTGGCGGCCTCGTTATGTTCGCCGCTGTCTTTCTTGACAGTTACAGGCTTGCGGCGTCTCCGGCGAGCCTTGCCTCCGCGGCAGCCTGTCGAGGTGATCGTGGTAATGCCCGCACCATCGAAGGTGGTGTCGAGGCGAGCCTTCTTCCAGGCGCCAGAGTTCTCTGTTGCACCCAGCGAGTTGCGCTTTCTCTTCAGCGCTCCCTCGGTGGGGGATGGTGCTGGTGTCGGCGCCGCTGTCTCCAAAGCGTCCGCAGAGGTCATCGTGTGTTCACCTCGCAGCATCTTGCTGGGGCGGTCAGACTCGTCGAAACCGGCCGGCGCGTTGCACTTCATCGCTGCAACACGAGAAGGCATGGCACGGTGCTGAGGGAATGTCAGCGGCGATCGAGCAACATCACTTATTGTGGAGACTTACTGGACTGTGCACGGGTGTTTGCTATCGTGGTAATGGTAGCGAGGATGTGCTAATGTCAAAAATGGTATTTACGGCGTGCGTGGGGAGTTTCTGGTATGCTCGGAAATGTGTGGGCGACGAGTGTAAGTTGCTCGGTCTTGTGGTGGATGAAGAAGTTGGGTGGGTTGCAGGAAGGTGAGCTGGGCTTTTGGAGGCGCGCCATGAGTTGCAGACGCGCCAGTAAAGGGACGATTTGTTTGCCAACCCCACTGACATTTTTCAGACTTCACTCTTACAGTTGGGACCTGTAACACAATTCACTGTCTGATATGAGGTGAGAGACACTTCATGGAAGGATGAATGAGACTTTGATGTCTCAACCTTCACGATTGATGGGAGTGATGTGCATACAGAGTTGCCTACGTGAGCCTCGACATCTCAATTCTCAATGGTGCATACTGATACAGTATTTAGCTGTCTCATAGGAGCACCTCAGCGGCACTGCTGTAGACAGCATCTGCTAGCACCAAGTTTGTATGCTCCAGACAGCAAACTTGGAGGTTGAAAGCAACGCCGGGCAGAGACGAGACGATGAGTCCACAGCAAACCCTGACGATAGACCATGGTTCTCTATCTCTCTGATGGCAAAGTATGGTATTGCTGCAGGGACGTTCTCGAGACTCCGTGCTTTGTCCCATCAACCCGATGATTGAGGCATTGACGACGATGTACTGTATGTGACCGAAGTCTGTCTTCGCTCGCCGGGCAATGTGAGAGATGAGACTGGCTACGCAAAAGCGCGTCGACACATTCGAACGAAATTGGCGTTGCTCTTCCAGCGCAATAATAGTTAAATTCCGTGAGCAATATGTATTTCTATGCTTCAGCGTGATGGGTGAGGTCAACCTAGGCTTGGCCAAAGCGCTGTGGTTGCTGTGGAGAAGGCGGCGCCCGGCAGGTACGCGCGTGTGGGCAGGTGTACCTCAAACCTTCGGACAAACCTTCTTTAGATACAATTGATGACAGTCCCCCTGTTTACAGACTCATCTTCCTAAATCCCGCATTATATTCTGGCTGACTTTGACGTCTGCAAATTGCTGGCAAACAGTGCTCAACCCCGTGATGCAAACAACAGATCGCTCTTCCAACAACGCCTGTTCGAGACTGCCGACTTGAGCATCACATCTCGATGGAGGAGAAAGACGACTATCCCATCACTCAAGCCACGCCACTTTCCCGTCGACATCGAATCACCAGCTCAAGACCTTGGAAGTTCTATCAGCGACACAGGCTCATCGTCCTTGGAATCATCATGTTGATCTTACTTTTGCCACTGCTGGGCCTCCTCGCTCTCAGGAATCGACATTCCGCGAGAGCCGAGTGGATCAGTCCAGCAGTCCAGCCTTCTCGTGATTATACCCCCCCTCAATCTGTATGAGTCGAAACTGATTTATCACAGCAATGGGATATGGTGCCGGTAATTGGTCTGAGGCCTACGACAAAGCACAAGACATGGTCTCCAAGATGACCCTGGAAGAAATGAACAACATCACCATCGGCTATGTCAACGGCGACAACGGTTGCGTCGGCAAGTCTGGCTCAGTCCCGCGACTTGGTTTCCCGGGTTTCTGCTTGCACGATGCGGGCAATGGAGTACGCGCTACTGATGGCGTCAACGCTTACGCATCGGGTGTTTCGATTGGAGCTTCGTGGAACGCGACTCTGGCATACACGCGAGGCCAGCACATGGGCCGCGAATTCAGGAAGAAGGGTGTTCACGTTGCGTTGGGTCCTGTTGTCGGACCCATCGGACGAATTGCCACTGGCGGTAAGCATTGCGTTCATTGTGAGATATGAACACAGCTCTTGCTAACAGCAATTCATCGAGTAGGTCGGAACTGGGAAGGCTTTGGCGCCGATCCTTACATGGACGGCGTTCTTGGAGCTCAATCCATTCGAGGCCTGCAAGAGAGCGTCATCGCAAGTGTCAAACACTTTGTTGCAAATGTGAGTGAACAAGGCTTATCCATACCACCCAGCATATGATCCGCTTATTTACACTTCCAATTTGTAGGAGCAAGAGACGAATCGAAATCCCATCGCCGACAGCGAAACTCTCAGCAGCTCATCTAATGTAGATGACCAGGCCATGCATGAACTCTATCTTTGGCCTTTCCAGGATGCTGTGCACGCTGGCGTTGGATCGGTCATGTGCAGTTACAACCGCCTCAATGGCACATATGGCTGTGAGAATAGCAAAGCGATGAACGGTCTGCTCAAGGGAGAGCTTAATTTTCAAGGATTCGTTGTGTCAGATTGGGTCGCCCAACACAGCGGCCTTGCATCCGCAGATGCTGGATTGGACATGGCTATGCCAGATTCAAGGTACTGGGACAATGACCGCCTGGCGAATGCAGTCGACAAGGGCTTTAATCGCACACGTCTAGAGGACATGGCTATTAGAACGGTCGCAACATGGTACCAATTCGGACAAGACGAAGAAGACTTTCCAGAACTTGGCATCGGCATGCCCGCAGACATCACTCTGCCGCACGAATACGTTGACGCGAAAGACCCCGCCACCAGGCCTAGTCTTCTTCAACAGGCCATCGAAGGTCATGTTCTTGTCAAGAACATTCGCAATGCGCTGCCTCTGCGAGCTCCCAAATCACTTTCGGTCTTCGGCTATGATGCCACTTCCGCATGGGCAGCAAACCCTGCGCCCGAGGGAAACGTCGGCGGAGCACCGGACCTTTGGACTCAGAGCTGGCAAGGAGTCAACATTTCGGATGAGCAAGCACGTCAAATTGGTTCCAATGCCCCGGTTGTCGATCCACCAGGCACCTACCGCGGTGTACTGCTCGTTGGAGGAGGTTCCGGGTCGAATGTACCAGCTTACATCAGCACGCCATACGATGCTATATCGCAGCGTGCGTACGACGATGGGACCGAGATCTGGAGCGACTTCGCCTCGCACGACCCAAGCGTCGTTTCCAGCTCGGATGCTTGCCTCGTGTTCATCAATGCCTTCTCCACTGAGATCTTTGATCGTCCTGATCTTGCAGACGAGACGAGCGATGAGCTTGTGAACAACGTCGCCTCGAAATGCAATAACACAATCGCGATTGTTCACAATGTGGGTGTCAGGCTTGTAGATGCCTTTGCAGACAACGAGAACGTCACTGCAATCATCTTCGCCCACCTGCCTGGTCAGGATGCCGGCCGCGCTGTCGCTCGAATTCTATATGGAGATGTCAGTCCTTCTGGTCGTCTACCATACACCGTGGCGAGTAAGGCTTCGGATTATGGCAACCTGCTCGGTCCTTGTCAGGGTGGCAGAAGCCGTTCACCTCAGTGCGACTTTACTGAAGGTGTCAATATCGACTACCGTCACTTCCTAGCTCGTAACATCACCCCGGAATATGAGTTTGGCTTCGGCCTGACGTACTCGTCTTTCGAATACTCAACGCTAAAACTCGAAATCAATGCTACTGCCACTGATGGAGAACCCACTGGAGGCGCACCAGTGTACACTAATGGCACAACTCAAAACACCAAGAACGAATCCGTAATCGTCGGTGGCCTCGCGAGCCTGTTCGAAAGCGTCGGCACTGTCACAGCGACGATTGCCAACACCGGTTCCGTGACCGCGGCAGAAGTTGCGCAGCTGTACCTGCTCATTCCAGATGACAACATCACAGCCTCGAACTCTAGCGTCGTCAACACGCGTACGCTCAGAGGCTTCCAGAAGATTGAGCTGGCACCGGGCGACTCCCGCGAGGTGACGTTTGGGCTGCGTAGGAAGGATGTCAGTCGCTGGGACACGGTCAAGCAGGCTTGGGTGGTACCGAGCGGCGCGTTTGAGGTCTTCGTGGGCAAAAGTGTGCTAGACACACTACTGCAGAGCACTTTCACCCTGTGAAGGAGACTCGTCGCAGGCTGGAGGGTGACCATGAGTGAGTTTGTCAAACTCTGCATGGTCAAGTTGTAAGTAAGTTTAATGAGGTCAGAACAGTACTCATCAACATAGCTGTCACACGAAAGCAGGAGACAGGAGCATGTTTCCACGTGCACGCAGCAGCACATATGATGATGCAGCAGTAGCGTAGTCCCACTGTAACAATCGGCCACGCGAGCCGAAAGTATACATTCCCACGTGTTGCCTTTCCGCCTTGTGCGGAGGACGTTGCCCGCTCGGAGCTTCTGGTCCGCAAGTGGTAACGGCATCCGATAAGTTGCGGCTCAGTGGAAGTTCGTCCCAAATCTTCCGCAAAGTGTCAGGAAGGCCCTAAAGCCCTCGGTTGGCCGGGCGAGCATGGCATGGAGGCACACCGCGATTGTGCAAACGGAAGTCATTTCAACCTTAACGCAGAGCGAAAAGCGTGGGATGTATACTCGTAGCGAATCTCGATCCTGCACACCGTCATGCGATGGTAACGCGCTGGCGGTCATCTTCCGGGCCAGAAAGGATGGGTGAAGAAAATCGCCAGGAAAAGCCAAGGAACCTTGGGATGGAATGAAACCTGGACCAAAGCTACTTGCGTGCGGTGCGTTGCTGGTTTTGTAGCAGGCAGGGAACGATTCGGGTATCGCAGGTTTGGCGTTTTTTGACTTTTGCGGTACATGAACTCCTTTCACGTGTATCTTTTGCTTGGCTGCGCTTCCTGTCAGGCTTCTCTCTCGTGGCAGGACTCATAGGCTTTGGCTCGGTCGATCATGATGATGAGTCGCTTGTGTCAGATTTTCTTCACTGACGGCACAGGGTGGTCGACAAGGCTGGCTGTCATCTCGATGCCCGCCAGAGGTTTTCGATGAATGGAAACTTCGTCGTCGCACGTCTTCCTGTCGACCGATGTCCGACAACCTTTATGTGGCTGCCTCGTGGCTTGTAGAGATATGGTTCTGACGGGCAGAATCGGGCAGCAAAGGCTTGGGAAAAGAGGAGGTGTGGTGTTGGTTTTGCGGGCCTCGTCTCGGGGCTCCAGAGGGTGGATGACACAACCACTTGTTCCGCGAGAGCGTTTACTACTGAGATAGTACTATCCCACGGAACCGGCTGCCATCTTCGCAACAGATGGCATGGACCTCCCAGATCAGGACCCTTTCACGCCAACCCCCGCACAGAATCTTGGAATCTTGATGGAGTCGGTCCCTGGTGCGCTGGGTGTATCGTGTCATTACTCGCATCATTTCGGGGACTGACAACTTGCAACGCTTTTCTCGCCTCCAGCCGCCCGCTCGTCGGGAACGGAAGCCAGTAATGGTATAGCAGATAAGGCAGGCAACTCTGAGATGACGGCTGCTGGTGGATGTTGAGCTCGGTAGAGAACACCGGTAATTATTCGGCCACACTATCCGGACTGTGCGCTCATGTTGAGCGGAGGCATCGCGGAGATGAGATTACAGGACTCCATTATTTCGCTATACAGATCAACATCAGTTTCAGCGCTCGATGAAACCAACTTCACCACAGCATTAGTCGGGCATCTCAGAGAAGACTCCTGAAGTATTCACGGCCGAGTTCGTGAATTGATCGGTATGCAGCTGTCATTCTGCACGTCAAAGCCGTCTCGGCCAATAAGGAAGTCGGTCGGGCTAGAGTTACTTCGAGAAGTAACGTGGAAGGAGATCACTTAAACCTAAGCTTCTCCGCAGTGTCTGGTTCCTATCTTCTCCGACCGGAAACCTTGCTCTCGCTCTCGCTGCTCCGAAAGTGCAAGTCACACCACCTGGCTCCTTTGATCCCACGCGAATCTGCGGGCGAGTCATCATCATCCCAAGGTGGTGGTGTTGTTGACTGCCTTACGGTGTCACCGCGTATCTATAATCATTTGATGTGCTGATCACCCAGTGGCGGTCAGTAGAATGGCCATGCCGCACTCACCGCGACTGCCGCCAGTAGATACAGTAGGTAGATCTTTGATGTATGCGTTTGCGTCTGCGTCTGCGAGATAGCAACAGCGCAAACAAGTCGGTGTCTCACCGCCAGTGCTATATCACGTCGGCTCAAGCATGTGAAGACGGCCCAGTCGCCGAGCATTGCTATCAAACGTTTGAGGAGGCAGTACACAGGTACCTCTAGCAGTCGTCGGGTATTCAGGACCCGCGGTTCGCAAAGAGGAGGATCCTCCAACCTCGGGCATACGCCGGTGGGATGGCAGGTGATGACATCCCAGGACATCCAAGCAGCCTGTCAGCTCAGCGAGAGGCGTCTTGAGTGGTTGGTAAGGTGAGGATTATTTTCGTGTGCCCACACTCGCGTGTCAGTCCAGTCTCCTGTCCACCGACTCTGCGGAGAGAAAGGACAGGGCTGTCAGGGCTTGTCAGGCTCATCGTCCCGGTGCCCAAGTTCACAGGCTGACTCTCGGGCTAAAAGCGGAGTCCCTTGATATTGCATCTCATCATCATACGGCTCAGACCCTATGATACCCGCCACAGAGAAGCTTTCCTCCCCCACACCAGGCGCCTCGCCTCGAAACGGGTTGACCGCCGTGTTTTCTCCGTCGGAAGACGAAGCGGCGGAAGAAAACGATACACGGCCGTGGGTAGTTTTTAGGAGTAGCAGCCTTTTCGTGTTTTTCTTCAAAGAGGTCCGGAAGGTTTTGCCAGGCGACTCATTATTCTTGCAAGATATAATCGTCCACAAGATCCCCCCGTTCCCCGAAATCATTTCTAGATCCAGATCCAAGCGTGGGAGTCAACAACTCTTTGTTCACCTGTCCTGTCTCACCCGAAGCTGTCATATCAGCTGTACACCTCCTTTCACGCTGCATAGTCAGCTGAGTGCAACACGCAACTCTGCTTTACCGCCTCGAGCTCTATTAGATGCCTACGTCCCGCATCTCTGACAACAACGACTTTGAGATACTCGATCCCTAACTTGCCTGGCACTGAAAGCCTCTTGAGCTTGGATATCGATCAATATCAACCAAACACAACAACGCAACAACCGACCAAGATGTCTTTCTCGTCAAGTCGCGGCTCCACGCCCTCGAGCAGTCCCATCTCAATCGCCAGCCGATCATCGAGCCTCTCGCTCGCCTCTCTGGGTCCCAACTACAACTCGACACCTACTGCCTGCCAGCCCTTCAGCTCATCATCGATGCGCCGCCCGAGCAGCGAGCGACCAAGCGCTTATGTCAGCGACGATGATCTTTTGGGCGCTGACGATGCACCTTGCACGCGCATGCGCCACGCTCCAGCTCCGCCACGCCCAGCGGAAATGTGGCTAGCCCGCCCATTGTTGCCTCCAGTTCACGAGACCAAGCCCAGGCGCACCAACAGCTCGTTGTCCAAGCAGGTCAAGCCTTGAAGATCTTCCGAATGAAGTCGTATTCACGACCATTTTTGATCATCAGTCACACCATGGAACGGTCTGGGCAGAACCAGCACCTTCGACATCTCCATCCGAAAGCGGTAATCCGCAATACTACAGTACTTTACCCAAATGTCACCTCCCCCCAGGTACGACGGATCACACCGCACCATATGGCACGCATCCCATTCGATTGCGATTGCTGCCTAACGACGTGAATGAATCCCACGGCCCAGGAGTTCGGATCGGTCACCGCCAGGGGAAGGAACAACTCTGGACGGAGGGCCGCAGGATGCAAACCCTCAACCACCGCGTCCGAACATCTCCAAATTGGGCGAATGCGACGCGGGTGAAAAGCCACCGTCACGGCAAGCCGTCCCCGGACGCGCCTCAAATTGGCTCGGACCGGTGGCCGCCGGAGGCTTGCTTCCGAGAGGCGGGTTGTAGATTGCAGGCCCGGTATGAAATTGAGTCGGTCGACATGTCGACTTTTCCGCAACCTGCGTGGGACGGGTCGATCACCGCAGAGGAGGTCGGGCTTCACCACATGTTGCTCGCTCCTCCTGCGTGCCCTGTCCTGCCCTGCCGATCGGATTTTGCGTGTGCAGAGTTGCACTGCGCAAGGAACGTGGAGGGATCTGCCCGCATTTTCAAAGGTCGCGACACTCGACAGAGACGCAGACCGAGTGCGAAACCCTGTCATGTGCAGGCCCAATAGTTACTGGGCGGCTACATGAGCATTCTCATTGGTGGAGCCGGTTGGGAGAGGAAGAAAGCGGAGAAATATTTCTGTTGCGGAGAGACTTCAGAGAACACGAATTGTTTTACCTTAGCACCTTGTCGATTATCGCGATATACCCTTGTCCATAGAGCGACAAACCAGCGCAGCGAAAATACCAGTATTCTTGTCATTACCATCATCACCATCATCATCATCATTGTCATCACCAGACTTGCAATCCTGAAATCTCTCATTAAATCTTTCGGTCGCACATCCGAAGCATCACATGGCAAGCTGGTGCTCGTGACTCTGGGTCGGTGAGCTGCCAGCCCCAAAACCAGTCCACACCACTTCGGCCCACGTGACAAGTCATGCATGCGAGCTCTTCGGCACTGCTCGCCAAGAAGGCCCCGGTTGGACAGCATGAACTTGTTCGTGACTGCAAGGCACGACCGCTACGAGCTTGCAGCCGACTGTGCGTCGAGGACGATGATGGGCCAGCCGACGCTTGCAGGTAGGGTTGGGTTACTTTGTGTCCAGTGAACAAGCCTACCTTTAAGCGAGTGTGCGGATTGAAAGGTAATATGACAGCTTCGTTCTGATACTGATATTGCGAGTATTGGGTATATGTGATTGTTGGGAACGCGACGAGAGGCTGGGATTGGAGGTGACATGGAACTCAACAGACGTTCTCTGCATCACGTTCCATGTCAACCCGTTTCTTCACGCAGCCTGGCCTTGATCTCGTCACTGGCACAGCACCACACACACAACAGTGGCGTGCCTCGTGATGATTAACCCTCCCGGGAGAGGCGCTGTCACTCGGCACGAAGCAAGAGGCCCATCGTCGACCTCGTCGCACAGTAGTGTCGCATCTTCCTCGCAGGCGGGACTGTTCGTGATACGGTTTCCTGCCACGTCCCGCACGATCTCGTGCTGTTCTTTTCTCAGCGGCAGCAGCGGCCAGGCTTCATTTTTCCGTTCTCTTTCCGGGTCGGCTGCCTCATGCAATGCCAGCGTTGCGCGCTGTCGCATATGTAACGACAAGGGCGTCTGGCATGTCTCGCTCTCATTGAAGCAATGCCGAAACTAGGGCATGCGTGAAAAGCACATGGGCATATCGGCTCGTTTAAATCTTCTGGGCTTCAATGGGTGTGTAGAGTGTATAAATATACATGCACGGCTGGCCAGCTACTGTCGCGCATTCTTGGAGGCCTAACGAGAGTAGTGCAATATATTGCGGCATAACAGCACATCACAGCATATCGTGGATGTGGTATTCTGGTAGACGAAGAGACTCGCCTCGCTCCTAGATCGACGCGATACCCGGATGGACGAGCGGCGAGTGGCGGCCCGACCGGGATGAACGCGAGAGGATGGATGATTAACGTGATCAGGCAATTCTTGTTCCTCCAAACACCTATCCATACATCCATACATTTTCATGTCGCTTGCATGCGGGCATGCCCATCGCCCACTCGATACGGTCGTCGCACGTCTGGTATCACGACCGCTCCAGAATAATGCCCGCCTGCCTGCACCGGGCGTTCCAAACTCTTGGGAATGATGCGAGCGACGGAGCACAGCTTTCCCGGTAGAGTAATAACCTGTCCTTGACCTGTCCACCGCCTCTCACGCCGCCTTGTTCTTCCTGCAGATGCAGATGCCATACTGAACACAGGAGCATGCTTTCGTCTTCGCCGTGCAATGAGCAACGTGGATCTCGCAGTAGAGGTCATCATAGGTTCATGGCGCGGATCACGCTCATTTATCTTCGGTGAGGCTCAGCAGGCAGTACTAATAAGACTGCTGCTATCGACCAGTCCAAGAGATTAAGAAGTCGAGTGCGCTGGCTCACTAGATGAAGGTGTGATGGTGGCTTGCCTGTCGATGCACTAGCAGCTCTAGCCGCATGAGCGGCCGGCCAATGGTTGGGGCGGAGAGGCGTGTCTGCACGACTAACCTCGCTCGCCTGCTGCACCTACAGCATCGCTCCCAGCAGTTGCCAGCATACAAGTCGATACTCGATGATAGGCACACGAAACGCCGCCCTTCGTGATGCGTGGAAGCCACACTGGACCGCTGCACGCACTCTGCGCGGCCCGTAGGCGGGGTCGCGTTAGTCTTCAAGACCGAAAGGACTCTCATCTGCACTGCATTGGCCTGGCCTGTTGGTCCGGCGAATAGCAGCGAGCTCGTCTCGATCCCGCCCGTCATAGGTGCCCTCTTCCAGCCTTTCACACACCTCGTCTAACCGCCTGCTCGCTGAACGGGCTCTGCGTTGGGCAATGCCAGTGATGCCGCGCTGCCACGCTGACTTGATATTGAGCTTGTGCTGTCGCTTTCGTTGCTCTCGCAGCTAACTTACGCGCCGGGCGACCTGATTTGCCTTTGCCAGATTACATCGTGGCAGTATCCTTTGCTGCTTGCACAGCTCCTACAGCTTCATGTTTCTCTCCTCCCGCTTCTGCATCTGAGCCGTGTACCTTTCTACTTCTGCAACTGTCTGGAGGCGCTTTTTCCCCTGTACGATCACCCGAATTGCACTCCTACCGCGGCTGCGTGCATCACATCGCTACACAGCAGCTGGGCCTTACAGTCTTTACTGTCGCGGAGCTTAAGCGCACACAGCCGCCCTTGAAAGAAGAAGTACCTTTAGCGCGCATGTCAGAGTACGTCCTGCTTCTAGGAACCATCACCACGTTATACTTAGTGTTCCAAGCTCCAGCCCTGCTATTTCTGGCATCTTTGACCTTTGACGAACCTGAGGCCTGACCAGCGGCCGGCCATGATCGCGATACTGAAAACCGACTGACCACAATAATCGAACATAGAGCTGCGCAAGATGTCTCTCGGACAACTGTCGCGACACGGCTTAAGATCTACAAATTCGAAGCATTCATTCGCGACAAGACACACGCCTCCACCAAACTCCCTGACGCCAGAGAACATTGACCAAACACTGGAGCCATGCGCCGCAACTGGATCATACCTGTTATATGCGCAGCGCAATACGATCCTTGTCCTTCACCATGATACACTGGCAATTGAGCGAAGGTTTGAGGGGCATCATGAGGATGTCCGTTGGATAGCTGTCGACAATGCGAGCGAGCGCGGCGCAGGTCGGCTTGCGGTCAGCTATGATGCCGGGAATACTTGTGTGACCTGGGATCTCTTGACCGGCGGCGAGATTGCCCGCTTCGCTGCATACGAGCCTATCAACGTTGCATGTTTCATGCGCAACGGCAACATTGCTTTTGGTATGTCATGCTTAACAGTTACAGTGGTAGGAGTGAGTGCTAATTGCATCACAGGCAACGCTCAAGGTTCGATCACACTATTCGAACCCTCCACATCAGAACACATTTCGACCCGAACCATTTTCGACCCAATAACTGCAATCGCACCCGCGAATGACTGTAGGACCTTTGCCATTGGGTCAGTTTAACCTTCTGTTTCATTGAACGACTCTGCTGACTTCTCAAGGTACCTCAATGGTTCAATCTTGGTTGCAACATTGCAGCCGGCTTTCACCATTCTTCACACATTGACCACTTCGAGGGCGCCTTCAAGAATCACTGGTCTCGCCTGGCATGGCTCTTCATCAAAGCAAAAGACCGACATGCTTGCCACTCAGACTGCCGAAGGCGATCTCAGAGTATGGAGCGTTCCGAAAACAGGACAACAAGATACCCCGACCATCATCCGAGTACTCGGCAGGCCAGAGCTTCAACCGGCAGGGCTTTGTTGGTTTGCGTGGTCAAAAAATGGTCGTATCGTTCAACATGTGGAAGGGTGAGTGACTGCACGCCTTGATTCGTGTCTTGTATAACGCTGACTTCCATAGTGAAACACGATCTTGGGACGTCAGAACTAAGAAGGTGACTTATGACGTTATTCCGACGATCGAGGGAGTCATCGGCATCGCCAGCTATGGCCCGACAGCGACCCTCTTCACTCTTGGACGAAGCTACACTGCCCAACAATATGACATAACACCTAACTCGATGCCCATTCAAGTCCAGAACGTTCAACACGTACCCGCAAACACCCCACCCACCCCTCCGACGACCCTGGAAGAGCAAAACAAATCACATGGCGACCAACAGGACGACGCGGCCGACGCACCACGGTTTGTTGTTCTGACAGATGTCGAGAGTAGCGCAGACGAAGGCGGAGCAATGTCACCGCTGCAAAAGATCGCCATGGAGATGGACACGCTCGACCAGCTGGAGTCGGAGCTCCGCGACAAAGTCATGCCGCTCAGCCCAGTGTCAAGTCGTGCTTCGTCTGTAAGCTCGAAGTCCTCACATGGCGGCCGAAGACAACAGAGATACCTCTACGATCAACCATCTTCGCGGGCTTCCAGCAACACAGGATATGAAGGCACAGAATTCTCATTTGGCGGACCTTCTGTCAAACAAGGTCATGACAGTATGTCCATCAGATCTGGCTCCACCCGGGCTTCCAGGATATCAAACCCGCGCCCCCGAACGTCTGGTCTTCGCAAAGAGATACTCAGAAGTCCACAAGAAACCAAAGAGACGGCTATGATGGATCTTTTCACCTTCACCAAGGCGCGACTACGTGATCTGCCATTCAAGGTGCCCAACTACGGCAACACAGCACGCACTCCTGATGTCCTGCAGCGCGAAATGCTCAACGTTGTTTTCGGATGTAATGATGACATTACCGGGCTTGTTCGCGACGAAATGAAACGACACCGTCCGGGTTCAGCCAGTGGCGTCATGCTTGCCAAGTGGCTGGGTGAAATGGGAGCGGACAGCATGGCTTCTATGATCGGGTCGGAGTCTATGACCTCGTCAGACTGGATGCTACTTGCACTTAGCTCTATTGGACAGGACTCTCAGAAAAAGGTCGGCGAAGCCTTCGTCCAACGACTTCTTGAGAAAGGTGACATCCATCCAGCTGTCGCAATTCTCCTCGGACTTGGCGAAAAGAACGACGCGATCGAAGTCTACGTCTCGCAGGGATACCTTATGGAGGCAGTCATCCTGACTTGTCTGTCATTTCCTTCCGACTGGGGACGTCAATCGTTCTTACTGCGGAAATGGGGAGAAATGGCCGTCCAAGGAGGACAGCCGGAGTTGGCAGTCCGCATATTCTCTTGCGCCAGTGTCGAGATGTCAGAACCTTGGTTCTCGCCTCGAGCTCAAGACGCAGTCTACGCCGCTCAACAGATAAGGCTCACGGATCCTTCGAGCGCAGGTGCAGCTACCAGCCCTCCGGTGTCTCCGCCGTCGGTGACAGGATCGGGTAGGCTCACAGCCAGAAATGCATCACTCAAACTGATCACTTCTTTCGGTGCGAAAGGCGTACCTCTTTCAGCAGACGACCCTACTCCTCTTGCAGTGGCTGCAACTCCAATTGCTGACTCCGCCATTTCACCTCGCGGAGGAGGTTTCGCACGTCTCAGAACTGGAGAGCGCACCGTCCGCGAGCAGTCAGAGGCGAGGACTGCAACACCTGGTGGGTTCCGGAAAAAGCGTCTTCCATCTGCAAGCGACATTGCGCGAGCCAAGCAAGATGCTGCTGAGATGGCTACTCCGCTCACTGCCGCAAAAGCTACCGGTAGAGCGCGCAGTCGTACTGGTAGCCGCCAACGGGGCACTTCTTCCGTAAGGAGTATCCCTGAGCCCACCACTGCGTTGAGACCATCTGCCTATGATGCAAGCAACACTGGCTCCGGATCAGAAGACGACGTGTCTCTACCTCCACCTTCTCACGGCGCATTCCGCAACAGGAAAGATGGCTCCCGAAAGCGAACGTCTCGCGAGAAGAAGCCGGACGGTCTAGTTGTGGATATACTAGAAGCCAAATTTGCCGCCTCGGCCTACGCTTCTGGACCGTCCACGCATGATACGCATGATACCACAACGAGTACGAACCACAGTCTCTCACGCGAACAAATAAGGGCTGCTGCCTTGAGTCCTCCTCTGACTGGCACCAGCCTCAAGCAGGCGAAGAACAAGGCGATAGACGCCTACATCAGCAGTGTCGAAGAGGCCAGGGTTGCCAAGCGGCAAGAGAGAGGAGGGAGTCGAGTTCGTGGTGAAAGTCAGTCGCGTGGCCAAGGCCGAATGCGTGCAGACAGTCGCACGAGCAGGGCTTCAAGCAGAGCTAGAGACCAATCCGAGGGTCCAAGGCTTGAAGGAACATACTACATCCAGCCGGGCAAGCGTTCGCCCTCGTCACCGGTGCCCATGTCTCCGGAGGAGGTTGCACAAGCAACTTTTAAGGAGGCTGACGCGGCCACTGCTGACGATGAAGCATTTTACAAAATCGCTCCTCCCAGCAATTCGCACAAGAGTGGTCCACAACACGAAAGCGAGGATCGGCGATGGTCGAGAGATGATGCGCAGCCGGCAAGCACCGCTAGCGAAACGAGCACAAACCAAAGAAGCCCGGGCAGACTTCAGCCTAATGATTATAGAGGTCGCGGTGATACACGAGGATCTGGTCCAGCCTCGAGATCGCCCTCCCCTCCATTACAGCTGCTGCCCGAGAAGATGCACCGCCAGCACGACGATACGCAAAGCGACGGAAGACGGATTTTTGTACGTTCGCAGAATTCCGCTAGGCATCAGCAAGATCTCCAGGCGCGACGAGCTGCTAGTCGTTCCCGCAACGACAGATCTACAAGCCGTCGACCAAAACCAAGGGCTGGCATGTCCATGGTTGATGAAGCTTCGGAGGTACGGGGTGGTGGTAGTGACACCGAAGACGTTGCTGAGTCTCAGCGGCGGCCCCGAACGTTTACAAGAAAGCAACTTGCTGCCAGGGAGCTTGAGGAACGTCGTCTGTCGTTGGCCAGACGTCCGTCTGCACCGCTGATCCCAACACCCGGCGCTCTGACGCCTGGCAGACCTAGATTGAGTCCTCGGTCACACACGGACTTGAGCAACAGCCCACACAGTTTCATGCCACCATTGTCTCGCAGCGCCACTGTTGATCCAGAGGCGATGTCGAGGTACGGTAAGACCACCGGCACTTCTACTACATCGGCTCCGATTGGTTTACCGGCAACGCCTCGAGCAATGCGACACCCGCGTTACATGAGTGCAGACCCTGATCGCGATGCACCGCCAGTGCCAGATATGCCAGAGACTCTGAGCTCGCTGTCGGGATCAAACCTCAGTCAGCTGACAGGATCGGCTCTCAGTCAAATGGCATCCTCCAGTCTCAGTCAGGCCGCGCCTTCTAGCCTGAGCCAAGTCTCTTCTGTCCTTCCAGAGGAGCAAAAAGATGAAGTAGAGGCTGACTCTATTGGACCGCTTCTGCCATCAACGGTCTTCGGAATGTCAGGACCGCAAGGCCCTGCACGCTCTGCTTCAGCTCCGCCAGAGAAGCTCATGGGCCGTCCAGTCCATCCCGCGTACCATGCTAACCTTCCCGCCTCTACAAAGCGACTGTCTGGCGGCCGTGGCCACGTACGCAAGATTTCTCCACCTTCGCTCACGAACACCGATCAGCCAGAAATTTCCAGCATCGACCAAGCTCTTCACAGGAATACGGACCACGATATCATCATTGTGCCAGAAGAGGAACCGCAAGGACCCCCCATCATGCTTCCTCAACTGCAACATCTCGCTGGGCCGCCACCCCCGCCACCGCCGCCTACAATGTTTCAGCAGCCGCAGCAGGACAACGCCAGCGTGATTGACGTGGCTGTCGACAGCGATAAGCCATACGGCGGTGATGCTCCTGATTTGTCCGAGACACCGACTTCGTTTCCTCAGTCTTTCCCTGCGCCCATGAGTAGGGCACAGACTGTGTCGCCATCGATGCAGCGTCACCATCGCCGCGGTAGTGCGAGCACAAGTGATACATTCGGCTCTCGTATGCGAGGTGTTGCTGATAAAATGCGCTCCAGCTCGCGCAATCGTGGCATGAACCAACTGCCAACGCTTGAGCCTTACACCTTCAAGTCGCCATATGAGACTGTCCTGCCACCAGTGCCTTCTCATAGTTCTCAAAAGTCCGGACACGCGCGCAAACTCAGCATCAGCCGCGCCAAGAGCCCTTACGAACAAGCGATGGCGGACCAAGCGATGCAGCAGATGCCACCACCTCCTCCACCTCCGCCTGCGCCTCCCGCAGCCGGCGAAGAATACAGGTTCACCGAGACCGTCGTCCCGCCGCGCAGTCAGAGTGCGATGGGCAGTTACAAGAACCCGAGGAATGTCCAGGCAAACATGCCTCCTTCGCACCTGCAACCGGGCGTGTACACTCCCCTCCAGGGGGGATTCCTGTAGTCTCTGCACGACTACTCAGAACACATTAGACTACAACAAACGTCAGGGATTTCTGAACAATTCATGATCTTGCGGCGGGAAAGAAGATGCCCGAAGGCATTTTCGAGGCGAAGCGTTCCGGGCCGCCTCTTTGTTCATAGCATTCTAACCTTCGCTTGAGACAGCTCTCGAAGCTCTTTCACACTTGCATGTTTTCTCCTCTGGTTTTCTGCAATCTTTGACCGCATTTTACTATTTTGTTGTTGTTTTTCCAGAAGCGAAAGATCATAATAGCCTCGCGGCTTACCACTTAACGACTCCATGATGAAATGATTTCGGTCGACAATGTTACCTTACCATTTCCTTTTCTCGGCAGTCCGAACTATAAATCTAAATTTCACTCATGTCCATTGGCTTTGTTCTGATCTTCCTTCGTCCCTTCTCATCCGCCTCGATGGAGTAACGACAGGCAAGGTCGTGAAACACATCTTTCGTGGTAGTAAACTGGAGCACAAGAAGATTTGTGGAAGTGTGTTTGATCTGGTAAGATATGTTCTTTAACACTGTTCTCGGGGTAACTTGTTCTGGAGAGGAGATCACTGCTATGCCCTTTTGCCCTAGTCTTCGATCGCATCAAGGAATCTCGGTAGAGGGGTGATAAAAAAAGGAAAAAGTGCAAAACGCAAAGACCAAACCAGAACGCTCATCAATTATCCACACCCTTATTCGAACGCCACTTGAGAGAAGAGGCAGTCGGTTTTAATGTTGTCTCTAGTCCTTGACCGCTCAAAGGAATTCGATGTTGGGGGGGGTATTCGCAACCAAACCACAGGAGTGATAAGTAACAAAGGAAATTGAAAGCCACCGATTCCTCATCTGTCCAAACTGTCTGTCCAGACGCCTGGCTCATCTCTCCCGACCGCAAAGACATCAATTGTCGCTAGACGAAGCGTTTTCGGGAAGCTTGCCGCGAGCAGTTTTGCGCCTCTTGTAAAGGTTTTCGCCAGGGACAACGCCGTAGGTGTTGGAGAATTCGTTCGGTCCGCCGTTTGGTTGGATTTCGAAGGCACCGTACGCGGCTGCGAGCTGGTTTGGACGGCCACATTCTCCTCCGCGGTGACCTTTTTGCTGCGTACCGCCCGACGATTGCTGATTTGAAACGAAAAGATCACCACTCGGGCTCTTGTACGCGGAATTCCCAAGGCTGACTTCACCGTTGACGCCGTAGTTCATCCCTCCATTCGACATGGGCTGCAATGTCGGGCCTGCAAAATCATCAAAATTGAGGAAATTGTCAATACCATGGCGTGGCGTACCGGGAATTCCATAGCCTTGAGACTGCGTCGGTCCAGAGAAAGGTGCACCAGGATATTGAGGAGATGATACAGAGGCGGGCAACACGGTAGGTTGCTGAGAGGCTTGGCCACCGAAGACTGGTCCCACATTGATGCCAGCAACCAAACCAAAGGCTGAATTTGTAGCTGCATCAGCCTTGTGTGACTGCTGCTGGGTGTTCGCTTTCAAGTGTCCAGTATCAGCACTTTTGTTGGCCTCGGCGGCCTCGGCAGCCTTCCTCCGGCTCAAGACTTCGGAGCGCGGCATGTAGATCTTCGCAATGGCGCCCAGCGCTTTTGCTCCACGGCGACCTTGCCCGTAGCCGTTTCCAGTAAGCCTCTTACTGTTGTTTCTGTGGGTGCGAGCGACGGCTTCACCGCATCCCTTGGGGTTGGCAGCGAGGTCGAATACGTCGCCGCCTTCCAAGAGTCTTTGCCAGATAATGGCGAATCCCTCAATAACTCGGGCCGCCTTCGCGATTCGTTGCGAGCACCTGGTCTTCGTATCTACCGTTTCTGTCGTGAACTGGAAGCCGGTACGGTGGACTTTCAAGATTTCTTCGACGATCGCCCAGGCAATGCACTCCACCTTCTCATCAACCCTAGGCATTGTAAAATGGTCGTCGACGATCTCACGTGCACCGTTCTGCCAATCATCCCAGGCTTGCGTCTCGCGGGCAGTGGGAGCCATGACCGGACCATTCTCGCCCTTCTTGAAATCGGCCCTGGCCATGAAGCCACCGGATCTCATGGCATCGACTAGCAACTTGACATGATGTGGCCTGTTTTGCGCTACTTCCAGAATATCGTCGCCGCTGATGGTTTTAACAGGTTCTCGAAACAAAGGATCGACTATTGCAAATGCGGCCGCGAAGGAGTCGAAGCGCAAACCATCGGTTCCTGTTGGAGGTGTCGTGTCAGTTGCGCGAGGCATGATAGCCGCAGCATCGGCATGGGAAGCATGGTCCTCGTGTGACGAGCTTTGTGTGTTCGCAACAATCACCGATCCCTGCGCGTGAGCGTGACCATCATCAGGAGTGACTATTGCTGACGAAGTTCCAGCGAGGTGATGTTGCTCAGTCTGGATTTGGTTATGGTTCGTGGGTCGAGAGTGGTTGAATGAAGAAGAGGACGCGGGTGTGTTACTGTCGCTGGTGTAGGCAGCTTGTTGCTCGGTTTGTGTCTGGTCATAGTTCGTGATTCGAGAGTAGTTGGAGGAAGAAGGGAACATGGTCGCGTCAACGTCGCTAGTGTAGGCAGCTTGTTGCTGGGTTGTGTCTGGTCATAGTTCGTGAGTAGGAAGTGATTGAAAAAAGGAGAGAGTGCGGGCGTATTGCTGCCGTTGTTGTATGTAAGATTGGACGGGTGACGGAACCCCTGTATGATCTCGAGTAGTTGAGCGTCCTCAGCAGTCAGTGGTTCATTCCATTGTAGCGAGAGCGGGGGCCCGAGGAGTTCTTCTGCGTCATGATCCATGGTGTGTGCCTTTACTTGTGAGAGTGGCAGTGATTGCGGGTGCAGTAGTGTAACTGGTGTTGCTGGGGATTTCTGGTGAACGATTCTGCAGTGGAGCCGACAGGTCGTTGTAGTGTGAGCGCGGCGCGCAGTTGCGGTTGTTCGCAGTGAGTGGGAGTCTGGCCGCGGTTGGGTTGTTGACAGTCGCGGTGGCAGGTCGCGACTTTAACTCGACTGCTTTGAGAGGCGCCATGCCAAGGAGAGAAGTGTGGCGAGATGAGGTGTGCGAAGTGAAAGTGGAAGTAGAATGAAGTGTGAGTCTGACTTGGGAGGTCAAAGGAGTAGCGGCTGGGACGCCAGACGTTGCGAAAGTCATGGTGAATGGAAACCCTGCAAGAAACTTGACACTTGGATATTGATCGTCTGAGTCTCGCTCGAAGGTAGTCGCTGTGGTCCTTCCTTACTCGACTCCAGTGGTGCTCACAATCAATCAACGCAGCTTTGAGGTGGTCCGATTGATTGATTGTGAAATTGAGAGGCTCTAATTTGTTGATTGTGAGATTTAGAGGTATATATTGTGAAGTTGTGAAGTTGTGAGATCTCTAAGGATTAGTTAGCAAGATTCATGTTATTTTATCGTCTTCTTTAGAGTCTAACAACTCTATGACTACGCAACCTTTTGACGAGCCGATTGAATGAGGTTCTTACAAGTTGATGTAAGGGATGCCGGACTCATAACCTGTTAAAACTCACTGCGTTATGAACTGATGATGGATATAAGTGCCCACTACTGTGTAGTTTTCCTCCTAATATATGGAAAAATGCTTGCTTTCTCGTTTGCTCTTGCATTGAGATGTGTCAACTGACTCTCACTCTTGTGGTGTTAAGGTGTGCAAACTGTATCTGAGGACCTTTGTTCGACATCCCCCTGACTTAAGCACCTCAAAGTGAGAGTTCCCCCTTAGCTATAGAAGATGAACCTAATTAGTAATTAATCCACAGTCTCGAGCTAGGGGTAGGTCAAAACTGTGAGATTCCGAGAAGGCCTTGTAGTGCTAGATTGGAGCGCGGAAGAGTGCGGAGAATGTTTTAGTTAGGCTAGAAACTCGGGAACGCGCGGGCCGCGTGCGGACAAGCGGTGCGGATGCGATCCCGCGCAGGTGATAGGGCTGAGGTGGGTCTATACAGTAGCTAAGCTTTCCAGATAAAGGTGAATGCTTCTACTGTAAAGTTCCAGCCACGTGACCAATCATTTCACAATTTCACACCTTCTCAATCAAGGTAGAGGCCCTTTGCTTGATTGATCATCACAGCCAGCAGCCTTGATCGATTGCGAAGATTCAAGGGCCTGATTCTGATGTTGTGAGGTTGATTATTTATGATTATTTATGGACAGCCTTGCTCGACTCTCAGACTCGCTGAGAGTCTGACCCGTCGGTATTTGGTATTCGCTTGAACCAGGTGCACAAAGCGTTATCAAGAAAAAAAACGCTACCATTTGTTCATTCGTTATTCAATGCTTTCACTCCGTCCTGTGTCTTTTTTTTTTCTTCTATCTTCCATAATCTCAATTTCTTACGTTCTTTCCATTGACACCTTTTCCGGTCTTTCATCCTTTCGTAACTTCAGTCTTTTGTTCTGTTCACCATTCCTCGGGTCCAGCTTTTGCTCTCCGCAGATGTGATGGAACCTTCATGTGACTTCAGACCTGGTTCTCCGCGAACACCAGCGCTTCTACTTCTTGTGCCTCTTGTTGGCTTGCTACCCGGGGACGTTACCGTATGCTTGATACGGCTGTGTCGGTACTGCATTAGACTCGGTATCATAGGTGTAGCGAGGGTCGGCGGTGTGGCGGCTTTGCTCGTTAACGGCTTCTGCGCGACGACGCGGGTGCTGCGTGTTGTGAGGGGCTTGGTAATTCTCGAACGGGTTGATACCGAAAGAGCGGGCGAATGTCTGCGCTATACCATCAGGTGCATCGTTGATGCTGGAGCCAGTTCCAGTCTCATTGAAGCCGTAAGTCGGGTCGAACATGGAGGATAGCGGCCCCAGCGAATCCATGAAGCTGGGCACCATTTGATTTGGGAAAGATGCGCCTGTGAAGACAGGGGAGGGCGCAGAGGTAGGCTGCGTAGTCGTTTCAGCGAAGGCTTGCTGTTGGAAATCCAGAGATGCGCCAGGATACATTGGGAGGAACCCAGAGGCATGTTGGGTAATTGTTTCAGTGGACGTCTGTTGCTGACATGGGAGAGTCCCGTGTCCCTCTGCAGGAGCTGACCTGCGCTTCGATTTCGGGCTTTTGGCAGCAGTGCATGTCTTTTTCTTGTGACTCCTCGCGGTTGTAGCATCTTCGCTGGTGGTCTCCACAGCCTTCCTTTTCGAGACTGCGGAACCTGTCATATAGAGACGAGCTACCGCACCGTTCTTCTTAGCTGTGCGAGGGCCTTGCGACTTCACGTTACCGTTTTGTTCGGCGTCTTCGGCGTCTTCGGCGTCTTTGGCGTCTTTGGCGTCTTTAGGAAGTCTCGAGGCATTGTTCCGATGGGTCCGCTGGGTAGCGAGTGCGTAACTCCGTGGGCTGCATGCAAAATCTGAGGTCTTGTCGCCGACTAATAGCTTTTGTCGAACAATAGCGAGAGCTCTGATCTCGTGCAACGCATTCTTGATACGTTTCGAGCATTTTGAGTGCTTGTCCGTGGTCATAGTCGATAAACGATGTCCGTTTCGGTGGACCTTGATGATCTAATCCAAGATCATCCAAGCTGCGCACTCGACTTGGGCGTCAGAATTAGGCTGAGCCATATGGGTCTTGACCTTTCCAAGCCCTCTTTGCTGCCAGGTAACCCATTTGTCCACCTGCTCCTTCTCCTCATCGGTGAGAATCTGTATCTGGCCGCTTGTATCCAACAGGTGATCTGGTACCGCTTGGAATCCGTCGTGGCTCAAAGCATCCACAAACAACTTTACATAGTGTCGCTGATTCTGCTCAACTTCTTCGACGTCGTCTTCCGCTAATTCGAAACTTTGGCGGAAGAACAGGTCCGTCGTCGTGCAGGCGATCGCGCGCGAGTCGAAGCGAAGACCGTCGTCTCCAGTTGGAGGCAGTATTGTCGTCTCCCGAAAGTCGGTTGTCGCAGCATTGACAAGGGCGGTTTCATTGCCAGTGCGAGACGAGGTTTGTGTGTCCGCAACATCCGCCGCTTCTTGCGTCTGTGCAGGATCCAACAGAAAGTTCTCCGGTGGTTGGTGCGGCTCCAGTTGGTTCTGGTGATTAGATGGGGTGTTTGTAGATTGGGTGGTTCGGACTGATCGTTTTGGGTGTTGTACTGGTATTTGCTCCACGCTTGGGCTGCGTTCACTCGCGGTGCATGGAGACTGTGGTGTTGCATGAAAGCATGACTGGTCGAGGGAGCAAATTGTGTGCACATGCTCTGGTTTCTGGCAAAGGAGTGGTCCAGCGGTGGTGTTCGAATGTTGTGGTTTTGTATGGGAAGGATGTTCGTCGGGGGAGCATATGGCGCATTCATGTCTCGGTTGTTTCTGTTGATGTGGTCAAGCAGCTGCTCCCGAGTCACAACTTGATTGTCAGCGATGTCGGTCGACAATGGCATACTCTGTTGAAACATGAAATGCTCTTCCAGATGCGGGAAGAACTGTGCGTCGAGGTCATCAAAGTTCAGGACACCATGAGAGTCGCGCATGGTGTATATTTGTTAGACTGACAGCGGCAGTGATTGTGTGTGTTTGCAGTCGGTTCGGTTGGAAGTGGCTTGAGCAAAGCGATGTGCAGTGAGTGTTCGATATTGGTAATGTGTCGCAGTGAGTGGGAGTCTGGCCGTCGGTGGGTTTTTGACAGTCGCGGTGCAACCCGACTGCTCTGTGAAGTGCCATGCCAAGGAAAGTCGTGGTGTTCTTCACTCACTGAGAAAGTGCGGGTAGTTACTAGGGAAGTGCGGCGAGTTGAGGTGTGCGGACTGAACGAAAAGCAGAAGGAGAATGAGGTGAGTCTGACTTGGGGGATAAAGAGCTTGGTGAAAGTAGCCGCTGCAAAGCCAGACGTTGCGAAAGCCATCGTGTCTGGAGATCCTGGATTGATTGTAATCTAGAAAGAGGTTAGCAATGTGTAGGTTCCCGAGCAATTCAACACGAAGGTACTGGCAGCAGCTTGCGATGTCAGTCCTCCGGTCGAAAGCAGGGGATTGATGCAGTCGGCGGATTTACAGAGTATATATCGATGGAAGAGCAGTCTCCACGTCTTGAAAGGCATTATGTGAGTCTCCAGTATTTGGGACATGGGAGTCCAAGGAGAAGCACGATTAAAGCGCAGGTTGGTTCCAGTCTTAGTCTGGTCAGAATCTAGTGCCGAATAGAAGATCGAACTTTGTGAAGGCACGAGGGCCGGGTACTGCTTCCGGGTCCTTGACAGCAGGGAGCACCGGAGTAGCATCTCGCTCCAATATGACCACTCCTGACGCTGCCACTCGCATCTACCAATTTTGTGTTGTCTCGGCTTGCATTGCAGACGAAAGTGGCAGACGCTCAGCATGGCTCATGGTTGTCGGGTTCTTCACAAGCGATCGTGCTGAAGTCGGAACAGATAATGACAAACGACTATAGCATATCCAATGCTTCCCGCGGAGCCACGCGGGCTTTGGCGAGTTTGTTCCTTGCCACGTCGATACTATGCGGTCGGCTGCTGAGCGCTCGAGTTCCTTGCAACAGAGGCCGTTGTCCAGCAGGATACAGGGGCTCTTCGGGAAAGCGACAGAGCAAGATTGTTGATGATTCTCCAGGCTTCGACTTGTCTTCTATTCCTGCCCGCCGAGGAGCAGAGCGCTCTTGTAATTTTGCGGAGCTGCTTGTACACAGCGATGGTGCAATCGATTCGGGCGCCATCCAAGCGAGATGGCACATGTCTTCGAGCGATGGCGATGGGTGGCGAAGCGAGCTGGTGTATGATGCAAATCATGTCGTAGCTGATGCCGCTGGTAAGAGGAAGGAGGAAGGATCCAAGATTGATGAATGTATGTGAAATCGAGAGCGAAGCAGGCGCGATGCACTGTTCTTATGTACCTGCATGTCAATTGATTGCCGCCGGCCAGAGTGCAGCAAATATTCCTTTGTCAAGTACGAGTTTCGTACGTCGATGAAAGGAGAAGTAGGTTGCAGCGAACTTCCCGGAAGACAAATTTGGTGGCTTGGCTCGTGTTTCAATTAGACACTGCGTTGGAGTCATTGTCGTGCGTCCAACGAATCCACCGTGTGTTCTCACGCTGCGTAAGGCACTAGAAACTTCGCCAAATCTGCCATCAACGAATGGAATGCGTCACTGTGGTCTGGTGAATGGAAGTCTGGGTGGGTTCTGCTTACAATCATTATCTAATATGCGCTCGCTAGCTCCGCATTCGCCATTGTCATGTCTAAGTCTTCTGTGCAGATGTTTGCTTACCGCTTTACTTTTTGTAGGCTGATCCACACCTTCTCTGACGTTTTTACAGGCGCAGCCACTCTCGAAAGCATTGCTAGGTGTGAAGGTGCTGGATCGGATGGTGCCAGGAGCTGGGAACCTCGGTGTTCCAGAAATGTCTACAAGAGCTAGGCAGCGTGCGTAGCGGTCAATCATTTTCCCCTCTCAGGTAGCCTGGTCAAATACACTCGCGTAAGTCAGTCATATCAAAAAGGGCTTGTCAAGCTTGAGCGCCTGTTCTTGCAAATGAGTGGTCCGCGGAGGTGCCGTGGGCAAGCACAAGGACCTCGACGTGAGGATGGCTGATCTCTACAACATCGCACACTGTGCAATGCACCATTGCAATCATTCTGCACGTTAAAAGGGGCACCCATATTACGTACTGATTGCCAGCAAAAAGAGCAAAAAAATGGTCCTGTTTTATCAGGACCCGAAGCCATGCCTCCGCACTTGGTATGCCCCTGCATTATTGGAGATTGTGAAGAATTGAACTTGGGACCTGCAGAATCGAGATTAGAGATTAGTATATTGTTTAAGTCACACTTTCCACTTCCCCAAGGCAAGCGGCAGCGTTAGCATACGTTAGCAGCCCTGCCCCTTTTGGGGGCATCGAGAAAGAAAAGAGCATCAGCATAGATATAGGCTGCTTCCGCAGGCTTTCTCGGGAACTTCACTTTCGGCCACAGTTGTGTGCCGAGCTGCGTAGGGCATGTATAGACGATCTGACCAGCAGATGTATCAAGTACCGGTCCTTGCAGGCCCCGTCTTCGGTTTGGAATGGTCCGGATGTGTGGTTGTTGAGGTGTTGTTGCTTGAAGGTATTGGTGCATCGTAGCAGTCGCTCTGGTGAGGCTTGGCGGGTCGTCGCTGCAGACTTGGATATCGCGGTTTTGCTTGGAGGGGTGTTTGCTTCCTTCCTAGGTACCATTGATCAGCCAGCTCTCACACCATCGCCATCCTCGAAATCCAAGCCATCGTCTTCCGTGCAGCAGAAGCATTATCAGAAACCAACAGTCATCGACGACATGGGGTGTATATGCTCCACGCAAAGAGCGGCTTCGTCCACGACCGCCCGCAACCACAGCGACGGCGACGTCGAGCCACCGAGACAGCAGCCACCAAGAGAGCAGCCGCCGCAACAACAACAACAACAACAGCAGCAGCAGCAAGCACTACCTGAGGGGGCGGCGGTAGAGTTGCAAGTGACCCGCTTCATGGTGACAACTTACCCAACACCGATGGGTTGGCCAGTCAGCGTTCTGTCGATTCCGACCTGAACACGATGACGATACTCACCATCGAGAGCGATGAGAGCGAGGTAAGCGACGACAACAAGCATACCATGACACTAGACAGCATGGTGGCACCGGCCAGCCAATTCTTCGAGCAGCGGAAACTGACTATTGCACTGCACAGTACCATACAGGGATGGGAAGAACTGCAGTCAAGAGCCCTCCCTCCAGGATAGTTGAGCGTTGGATGGCTGCTTTGGCCGATAGTCGAATGTATGCTTCGCTGGCGGCGTAAATGCTGTGAACAAGTCCCTGGACCATGAAAGACCAGAGACAGAATAGACACATAAGCACTGTACCGAAAAAGAGTCAACAATGAACAGTGTAAAGCAAGAGTTGAATGGACACAGGACGCAGAAGGAGGTTTCCTTACAGCTGACGTTCCAATAGACTTCGGTCCGCGGCTTTCCAGCTGTCAGATCGCTGATTGCCAAGCTTGACGCAGATCCACCCCCGAGAAGCATACTCAGATCTCCCACGACGCCAGTACAATACACTGACTTGTGTACAGGTTCTTGGGTATCATGCCAAGCATGCGAACAGACTGCGTTTATGAGATGCAACGCAAAGAGAAAGCTCTTGACACAAACTGGACGCCAACACAGCATGCCTGGATGCACAGGCCCGAGGAGAATAGCCGAAGATCCTCAAGCACCGACTTCTGGACTTACGCCTCGCATGGAGGCCGCCAGGTCGAGCGCTGAAGGCGTTTTCGGTCCCAGTAGAGATGCCTTGGGTAATGCGTAACGCAGCAACGTCGTATTACTTCGCCTCAAAAAATGCACCCTGCGCCCAAGAGATGGGTCTTCCTTCCCTCCGGGCCATGACTGGCGAGCTGGATTGAGAGATCAAGAGCTGTGTGCATATCGGTTGTTTGGCGATCGAGGAAGCTGGTTAGCCAAAAGCATAGGAATAATATGGGACCCGGCGAGTGCAGGCGGTCTGGTCACCCAGTATACCTGCTATGATTCTCCGCTCCCCAAAGAGATGCCGGGCGTGTACTCGGCGTCGTCAACAGCCTGCGACTCAATGGCAGACATATCCCTCATCACGTTCTTACGAACAGATGACAGTAACGTCGATGTGTCGCTCATTCGGAAGAGTTGACATGCTGGGAGTGGCGCTCGTCTTGGAGATGAAGGAAAAATACAGTTGGTCATCGTCTTACCCCTAAGATTCCATGATATGCCTAGTCGCCTCCTGCTCCTTCCCGCCCCAGGTCCGAATAACAGCCACGCCGACTTTCGATGGTGCTCAGGTGCCTTTTGTGGCTCATCTCTTCATTCGCTACATCAAGGATCTGAATTTCCCAAACAAGCAAGGGGTGGCGCGGCATGCTGCAATTTGAGCCCTACAACAAGCATGTCAGTCGAGCTTATCTTGGAGGAATGTTGCGTGTGAGTGGGAGATTGTGGCGGCTCAGATGGACTGCACCGACTGCAATCCCGTGTTGCGTCCATTTTGCCTGTCGCGGTTGACTCCGGGGAGAGACCCAGCGACTTCCAATGAAGACCTTGCCTTTAAACCATCATAGCCTTTGCTGTGGGGTGGGAGTGTTCCTTTACCTGGATAATTCCAATATCGCGGATGCACCAAGTCGATGTGACAATTAGGACTCGCTTGCCGCTGGTTTGGACCTTTGCTGGATGCTGGATTGCTTTGACGTGCGACATCCTGCCAAGTTCGAACGTGTTAGCGCTGCTCTCAACAGGAACATGTTGGTTGGACTGGTGCTTCAATCGTTTATTGAATCAGAGTATCTGTTTAATCCGCATTGGTTCGAAAGATCGATGACCGGCTGACTGCAGCTCAATGGCCAAGACCATTGTAGCTACGCCAACCAGGATACCGATCTCGCGATCAGGAAATTGGTTCTCCATCATGCAATCGCTTGTGCTCTTGCTCCGGCCGGATCTTACCTAGGCGCTGATGCAACTCGCAACTCGGCTTCAACTTGGCTGCGGGACCTGAATAGGCCGAGACACCATGCTATGTGGTGACACCCACTGTAAATGTAGCGACATGTATGCCTACTAAGCTTCTGAGACGATGCTGGTCCATGTTCCAATGAAAGCGCGGCCATGTTCCCGTTCCTGGGATGCGACGACGTCACCACAGCTCTTGTTCACCAGGAAGGTCGCAGGTGGGATGTTGCGATGCACTCGTTTGGGTGCTCGTTCTGCGACTATGACTTGGCCTGCCATGCCAGTCGGGCTGCGCTTGCATTCGGGTGCACTATTACCTCATGTGAAAAAATTCACCAGCAACTGATATGCTTGGTTCGAAGAAATCGCCTCTCTCAATGCGCTTTCAGGCCCACTGTCGACGCATCATCGTGCGGAAGTTTGCACTCGATGTTTGTCGAAAGACTTCATCATTGCCGCATCGCTCCGAAGTAGGGAGATCGTGGGCCACGCCGTTGCTCTTACTAAATGTGCTCTGTGAGACAACTGCTCTTAGGGCATGAGAAGCGCAAGTTGCGAGATTCGCCGGCTCCCGTCCACCAGGTTCTGTCGGTATGTTCTGGCAGCAGCATGTCGGTTCTGTCACTCGTACTGGGACTGCAAGCATGTTAGCATCCCTCTTGCTTTGCTTTGCTCGAGCGGGTTATGTTCAGAAGCCCAGCCGGCGCTTTGTTCAGATCTATTTTCATTCCAAGAACGTTCTCGTCAAGTTGGAGGCGGCTACACGCCGGATGACAACAGACAAGAGATAACTTGCTGTGCCTCCCTGACGGAGCGGTGCCTACTTCGGTTGAAAACTATCAACGTTCGATAATCATCACCAGCGGCGGTCAGGCCTGAGGAGCTCATGGTGGTACAAAAACACGCTCTTACCGTGTGTGTTCTGAATGCAATAACTGCATGATTAAAGGTGCCTTCCTTTTACCTTGGAGCCATTAGCCTCCGTCTGACTTGTTTGAAGGCGCCTTGGATTTGTGGCCAGATGCCGAGGGTGCTGGGGCTCAGAAAGATGCGGTTTCGATATCATTGCGACAGCTTCTTCCTACTTCTCGGATGATAACAACCCACGAGTAAACGCAGGCTGCACCTCCCTGGGTGCAGATGAGAGGAAGCTGGTGCTCAATGCAACAAACGTTTGATCATCATTGCCGTGGACACTCAGTGGCGCGCCGCCAGAACTCTCTTACCCGCCTGTGAAGCTGTTAGGGCCCGTTTGTGTTGATTGAACGACTCGCGTTTTGGACCAGGTGGATGCTGAGGCTCAGGATAAAGGGCGTTTGATATCACCGCGAAAACTTCTTCCTGCTTCTCGGATGACAACAACCCACGAGTAAACGCAGGCTGTGCCTTCCTGGGTGCAGATGAGAGGAAGCTGATGCTCAATCCGACCAACCGTTCAATCATCATTGCCGTGCGTTCGGGTCATTGGAGCGCCGAGGCCGGAATGATTTTACTTGCCTGTGAAGCTGTTAGCGCCCTCTCTCTTGGACGAATGAGTTGCGGGTTGTCGCAGTCGATTCTGAGGCTCAGCATGTCTTTTGTTGTCATTACAACGACTTCTTCATGCGGTCGGATGACAACAACCCACGAGTGAACGCAGGCTGTGCCTCCCAGGCTGCAGATGAGAGGAAGCCGGTGCTCAACGCTAAATTGGCATCATCATTGCCATGAGTATGGTGGCTGGGGCGCTGCTAAGATGCTCTTACCTGTCTGGGAAGACGTCGGCAGATGTTGCGCTTACAGCGTCCTTGGATACTCGTGGAGCAGGTACTTGCACCATCGAGTTCTGCGCCGGCCGGGCTGTAGTCGACTGGTGTTGGTGTCGATATGCTACAGCGCACATTGCGATGTCTAGTCTTGGACTTGGCTGGCCGTTTCGGGCGCATGGCCATGAAATGGATACTGAGAAATGGTGTCAGTCCTTGGCTTGCGCATATGCAGCTGCAACCTCGTGGCAGATGCATTGTAAGTGTAAAGAGTGTGGCCTCTTACCTGCATTGCGGCTACAGTGTGGGTGGCTGGGCTTAAGTGAGGTGCGCACGACGCGCCACCTCCGGCTGGTCGCCGCCGTCGTCGGTATGTGCTCTTCACGACACGAGGCACGCGATGAAGCCGATGCAGTGCCATTGGCGGGCGTCTGTTGTATACACTTGCGTGCGTGAACATGCGACTGGCTGGGGCTCTGTTGGTCTCATCAGTTGGACGCATTTTGATGGGTCACTTACCGTGGCGGACGGCCACAATCGGACTCGAAGCCAACAGCCGACGCCTTTTGGTGACGAGTCGCGCGTGCTGTGAGTGAGGATGAGTGGAAGACACGATGCGAGGCCGGCAGCGGATGATGGTCACCGTCGTGGCGCTCTTGTTCAAGGCAGTGCCAGTGCCAGGTCGGTGTTGACGGCGGGGGCATCTCTGCTTTCGCGAACTTGAGGCAGGCAATGTGAAGGTGAAAAGGGATGAGTGTGTGCAGGGAAATATGGACGAGTGCATGCTGTGGCCCAAACGAATGGTCATGATCGAAAATCATGATGTTGATGTTGGCGTCAGTGAAAGGCTGCTGCGAGAGGCGGACTTTGCAGCGACAACAAAGGCCTTGTTTCGCGCGGCCGCATGCCAAGGCCAGGTCATATCGCCACAACGGTCCCTTCACCATTGCACACACACACGTTGTAGACATTCTGGATGCAGGCGGAGGCTCGGATGATCGATACCATAGACCTCATTGTAATCTTCTGGTCACCAAAGCCCGCAAGCACTCATATCAGACCCGAGTAACCACCACATCGAAGGTCAAGGCACTTCAGCGCAGCGCGCTGCTCAGCTCGGCCCTACTCACTTGCAAGCCGCGCGCTTTTGCTGTCATCACACAGCTTAGCTTTCGTCGAACCCAACAACAAAACACTCCAAACGACACATCCCCTCTGCAACTTTTCAGCATCTCACCGCGAGGTCCATCATCGAGACCGACACGACAACCTGTCTCGGTTGTGAGGCCGCGAACAAAGAAAAACGACGACTCCAGGTAAGCAGACTGCTCAAGACACTGTCTCTGTTCCACAGTCAAACAAGTGTCTGACATACAATAGCACGCAAGCCATAAAAATGGCCACCAATCCACGTCCGTACCGCGTGCGCAGCACATCTCCCGTTCCTTCGCAAGATTCGATCGACCTACAGCTGCAGATCCCAACAGCAAGCTCGGATTCTTTCCACTCTCAATTCGAAGCAGCTCTACCGGCAGTAGAGGGTAACGATCCTGGCACGACCACCTCGATCCGTGAGCGCGACCAAGACAGCAACGACGGCGAGGGAGAGTCTGGAGACGAGGGAAGTGTCGAGGACGCAGAAGGCGATTCGACTCAACTTCCTTTGTCTGGGGCCGTGCAAACAATGGCTCTTGTTGGCAGACTCACAGAGCTCCACGAAGACCTCGGCGAGCTCGACGCGGGTTACGCCTCATACTACCAGCAACGCCGCAAGCTGACAGTGGCGAACGACGACTACGCGGACCTCAACAACAACAACACAGCTTACGTCCGCCGGGCTTACGTCGCAATTATAACCACGCCTGTCCCAATGGACGATGAGCAGTCCAAGATGGCTGCAGCCCTCAGCAAGAAGCTCAAGTCCTTTGGAGACGACGCGGATCAGTATCTTGCAGACATAAGCTCCATGGTTGTGTCAGCCGTCTACCACCTCCACAGCGAGGGAGACTTCCTCTTCGGGCCACAGTTCGAGGCGCTTAAGCCTCGCAAGGCAGACAGCACCATGACCGCGACGGAGCGCATCGACGTGATCTGCGAGCAACTTCACATCTGCAAGAAGCACGTCGTAGATCTCATGGAGGGCTCGGACACCATTACTCGGTTCGTCGCCGCCCCCCTGGGCGCCGCCGACCGTAAGGCGAAGTACAAGGGTAGCAACACCAGGAGGGCCGCCAAGAACAGGGAGATGAGACGGCAGAAGGCGGGAGCTGACAACGATGCGGAGAGCGGCGCGGATGAGTAGTGTTTGAAAGACAAGCAGTGTGGTTGTAGTGTTATCAGAGCTTATAGAGCCATACACAATGCCAATGCCGACGAGTTTGATTACAGGAAACAAGCAAACCCTCTTCCGCAAGTGACTAGCCTTTAGCTTGACACCCGAGAGTCTCACCGTCAGGAAAAATACTTCTTGCTAGCCTAGACGCTTAGTAGAAGTCTTCGTTTCGACGAACATGCTGTTGGGCAAGTCATCGCGATGCGTCGGTTTCTCTTGCCAGCCAGTACGCATGGCGTGTCCGTGGGGCTTATACGTCAGAACGAAGCAAGGAGAGTTCTTGGTCGCGAACCCAATAGGCAAGCCAAGGAACTCCGAGTACTGTACTACAGCTTTTGGTCGTGACTGTAGAACTTGCCAACGTCAGAACCTTTCCAATGTCAAACGCATGCTCGTCGAGATTATCTTCATCGTATGCATCTGTGGCTGGAAGGACAAGGGCAGTCATGCTGTTAGTTACGCCCTACAGTAGGACGACCACGGATAGGTCGCAGGTATCACATTGTCCTCATTACCACTACATATGCTAGTACGACTCTATCAACCCATGCCCCTCTACTCGCAGCCGAACAGGGGCTTATTCAAACCAGGAGCGATACGCTGGAGCCATCAACCGAGGGGTTAGATCGAATTGTTGAGAAAGTAGAGTCACACAGATACAACATCCAGTCCATAGATGAGCACGTAGAACCCCGGTTGTACTAGTAGAAGGTCTCTCGTGGCAATGGTGGGTTTTGATTTATATCGCTTCTCAACGACTTCGAGAGGGGGAGGGGTAGTTTCTGGTTTTTTTAAGAATGTTTATGATGTGGAGGTGTACGCCGGATTCAGATTCCATTTGGCCATCAAAGCTCTCGTAGGACAGATAATTGTACATGTAGATAGAGTGCTATCAGCGTCGCCCAACCTCTTCTTAAAGGATCTGCCCCCCGAGAGTCGATCCACCGTCTCTCTTCATGTGACAACTGTTTCGTCGTACGTGAAGTATCCCTGCCGAAACTGCAGACAACGCCCCGACTAGCTCGTCCCAAAATCTTCCACGCCCCTATCCGTTTGGATTGGGAAGAAACTATAAAGGTCGGTAGTCAAAACGTCGAAGTCAAGCAAAGACATTGGGTCTCCTCCTCCCATTATAGCAGCATTGGGATCAAAAGACGAAGAAGAAGTGGCTGCAGTATTACCGACTGGGTTGATAGAATAAGCTTGCGATTGTGCCTGTGACTGTAGACTGGGTTGGCTGTGTGCTCTGTCGCTGAGATAGAGGAAGTCGTTTGCTGCGGAAGTGAACGTCGTTTCGCTGCATGATGGTGGTGGTGCTGTTGCGATTTGAGAGCGGCCGGCCGAGGAAGCGTGGTCGGACGCAGGTCGACCTGGCGTAGTAGTGATAGTATTTACGGCTTCAGCGGCGTTGCTGTTCTTGTTACTATGATCGCTGGACCGGCTTGCGATGGTCTGTTCCACCGCCCCGATCATCCGACGGATCGACGTGCGGGCGTTGAGAATAGGCTCTGCATCAACCATTTTCTCGAGGCAATGCAAGCCTTTCTGGATGTATTCCAGGTTGTACGCGTGTTTGGTCGGATGCCACAGGCTGTCGTAGAGCAGCACGGCGGAGCTCGATTCGATGAAGAAGGCTGTATATCTCGATTCCTGGGCTTGATATCAGCAAACGTTGTGCCAGTCGTGGAGGGCAAAGTCCACAGGGAACACACCTTGCAGCTTCCGCTAGTGGCGAGCGCATTGTTAATGAAAACGAGGCAATCTTGAGCTGCGTCTGTCGCGTGCCGGCAAGCCTCTCTCAACCACATGGCTCCTTGCTTCTGTTGGTTTCCGGCCAAAGCTTCGGTAACCAAGAAAGGTCGGAAAGTCAGTAATATACTGTGGTAGTACGCTGATGGTGGATTAGCAGTCGGCGGAGGTCCATTGAAGTGTCATTTGCATTACCGTTATTCAGATGAAGTGCTTCCGAGCCGTCATATCGTCTACCCACGTCCGAGGACCCAATGCCGGCCTTTTCGGCGAATCGCCGCAGCTGGCCATGCGTGCGTTCTGCTGCTACATAGAGCAGTTGTAGGGATTCAGACTTGCGCAGGTACATTTCCTCGGCGTTGACCTCTGCTATGCGAGCCATCTCACAAAGATTCGTAAGTACCGGAAGAGCGGTCGGGTAGCGACAGCCTATATCATCAAATTTCAACGAACTAGATCTTCCCATAACCAGAGAGTGCCACCTGATGTGATCAGCTTTGTTCATCAATTCTACTTGGACAAACGATACCTTTCGTGGAAGTATAGGGTCCACATCGTAGAGCGGCGCTTCTGCAGTCCTGTCTCATCAGAAGCTGTTCGACCAGCCTCTCGATGCAGTCCCATAGCAAGGGCTCTCCTCGCAGCATCGCCGAGGTGTAGATAAGCGGAGTTGGGTCGACCCATGTTAACTTGATAATCAGCCAATAGGATCTTGAATTGTATCATGGACAGCGTGACCGCCTCTGTGAAAGCGTGAGCGACCGTCTTGGCCTGATCGTATAGAATCTCGGCCAGATCTGTGGCATCCGTGGACAAGGCACCAACTGCTAAGACAGCCAGTGTTATAGCTCTCTCCTGTCGACTTGTAGTGACTTGGCTTGGAGCCATCCGACCTTCTTCGGGGAAGAGATTATGGAGCATTTGATCGAGCTCGACCTCTGTGAAAAGAGGAAACAGGTGCGAGCTTACGGTCTTGAATTTCTCCAAGAATACTGCGGCGCGGGCAGGAGTGAGGGTTTCGGCGGATCTATCAGACTGCATAGCATCAAAATTTGGAGGTGTGCCGAAGAAGATGGACCGTTGAACAAACATGTCAAGACCCTCACTACCTTCATGGTCTCCATGTCCATCGGGCTGCCGGATGCGCCCGTAGTCGAGAATGCTTTTATGAAGTTGCTGCAAGAAAGCGAAGTTGGAGGAAGGTCCGTAGAAGAGTTGAGCGCATTCGCCAGAGTTGGGGCCGTGGTTTATAGTAGCCGTTATCCCACGGTAGACCTCCGGATCAGCTCTCGGCGTATCTCGGTACACAGGTAGCCCGGAGTTTTCTTGGGCAACGCTGGAAGTAGCCTGCCGCGATTTATATGGCTCCTGAGAGGGCGTGTGAGCGGCCGGAGGGGTTGGCGGGTGTGTCGGAGTTGATGCATTCTTGTCGTTGTTGAGTGCAGCTTTTTGCCGCGCCGAAGCTCTGTCTCGTGCTTTTGCGCGGTATGTGCACTCTGCAGGGCTCAGTTGGCATAATTGACAGGGCTTTTGGCCATTACATCTGATTTTGCGCCGGCGGCATGGCTCGCACGCCTTTGATATTTTTCCTGGTCGATCCATGTTCTGCCAAGGTCGTGATGGAGTCAGCACGGAGAAAGATGAAGGTAATTCCGTCGAAATGTCAGCTTTGCCTCGGGGGAAAGATTTATTAGGACAGATTGAGCGAGATGTCAGCCAAATGTGTCTCTGTGTATCTGCTACCCGGGGAATGGAAGTAAATCGGTCCGAACGGATTTGTCTGCAAAAGATATCAGAAGGTTTTTAACTCATGAATACTCGAGCTAAGATCCAGCAAACAATTTAATACACTAAAATTTGTCAGACGTACATGCGACAGTATAGCATGCCGAGATCTTTGACTTTGTAAGAGACATCTCGGTGGACACTGGATAATGTGTTCTTATATGATGGAATTAGCACACTGACTTGCTCTTCGGCCTGAGATACCATCTTTTCAAAAGATATCTCTCGGTGGTTAATGCGTTTTCTTCGTGGTATTAAGCCGATAATATTGGCAAACTGACCCGCCTGGGATACCACCGCTTTACAAAAGATCGCTCAGTGGCTAATGCTTTTCTTTAACAGTACAAAGCTGATGGTGTGAGCACACCAACAAAATCTAGTGATGTATCTATCTTCTATCTATCCAGCAGTTTTGGTAGCTTTGCTCCGCAACTTCATCATGAGGAAGACAAGAGCATAGCTGGAAATGCAGAACAGCGCTTTGATAGTTCGTAGGTAATCCGCGCCGGTGGTGCATGCGCAGTACTCGCACGACGTGCTGTCATCCGGATGTGTGACATAGCCAGCGCTCGACCCGAAGAATTCAGCCATGTATTTTCCGCAAGTGCTCCCCGAGGGCAGCGGGATTGTTGTGAGTTCATTGGGTCTGCACTGTACTTGCACATCCCAGACGACGGGCTCAAGCAGGCCTCCAATAAGGTACGTGAACGGATCTAACCAGTACTGTTGTTCGCAAGGTCAGTGTACCAAGTTTCGAAGTAGTCGAAGCGGGAACAGTGTCACTTACTTACTATGTAGCTGTCGTTTGGTGACTAGCATGACCTGATGTTTCATGGGCGTGGCAAAGTCGGCGGTATCTTCAAGCTCGTCGATAGTAGCTGTTGCATTTCTCGCTTGATCGAGGTTGATCTTCTGAAGTTCTTCCATTGTCTGTTGGTATTCGGGGGAAGCGAGCCATTGTTTAGGCCCGTCGGTGCTATCACCTTGACGTCCTTGCACGACATCAACGATATGTTCTGCTGGATTGGCCTCATTTGGACACGGTGCGCCGTTTCGTGCGAAGTAGTCCAATAGAATGCGAGAGTTCTGCCCAGTTTCGCCGTAGTAGGTGGTGCGCTCACCTTCCGCCAGGAGTAAGAGAACGTCAAATGCTTTAAACAAAGTCCAGAGCGTTGCTTGTATCCAGTCCGCGGGTTGAGTTGTCCCAGCATTGCACGGGAGCTGTAGAAGTGAGTACTTCTGCAAGAGACACTCGTTTCCTCTGGCCACCGGAAACGCCGCGGAGATACTCGTCTCCCACAACGGTTTCGGAAGTATGGGCAATGGGAAGTGAGTTCAAAATCGACTCCTTCTTGTCTGCAGTGAACGCTTTGCTTTTCTTGAGGTGCGCCGGCCTCGTTCCGGGAAGTTTTGAAGACGATGCAAAGTCAAGAGTCTCGCCAACTTTGAGCGATGGGAAATGCAAGTCTTCTTCGGTATTCATCACGATCTGGTGTCCGAACTGCTTAGCCTCTTTAGCGCCAGCATCTCCGTAGAAGACATCACCAGACACGTCCGTGAACTCTTCACGAGTATTGGACAGCACTTTGAGCAGACTGGTCGTGCCTGAACCGGGCCTGCCGAGTACCAGGAGCTAAAGATGTTTGCGAGCGCTTGTTCCTTGGAATCGTTGAGTCAGACGAACCATTTCGCCTGGGCGTACTTGGCCGGAGACACCCTGAAGGATGTACTGCACATGTCAGCCCAAGCTTTCTAGTTCGAGCTTTCTCTTGTTGCGTACTCTTGGCAGTATTTGGGACTTTTTGAAAGACGGGATAAGATCAAGAACGACAGAGGCTACTGTCGACCCATAATCCTCTCCCAGACCTGCGACTTGGACCGACACGTCCTTGAACGTAACAGTCAGGCGTTTCTGCACTGCATCAGCCATCTCGAAAACCCGGCTGTGGGAAAAAGTTGTGGATGCAACAAAAGCAGAGATCGTGTCCAGATTGACACAACCATTATTACATGCCATTGCTGCATCGGAAATACGGATTGCAGATCGGGGAAATATCTATCATGGCCTGGATGGACGAAGAAAGGAGTGGGTCGTTCTGTATGTCCGTCCCGGCGAACGGAGCAAGAGCAAGCGGATTTAATGGCAATAGACAGCTTTTCGATTTCCGTCATCACGTCTCGCATCATCTTGTCTGTCGCGTCGCAAGAACCCTCCAGATCGAGTAGGACGCTGGCATATTTCCGCTGAGCAATGCCTGGTCTGTCCAGGATAAATAGTGTCAAGCTTGGGCGGGACTGGCAACAGCCTGTCCCGATTAATTTGTTCCGTGAGAGCTGGGTGAGAGCTGGTTCATGAAGTGTGGAACAGCGAAAAGTCCTTGGAAGTCTCAAGTACGACAGAAAAATCAATCTCGAGCTGCGGGGGTCGAGGAACACATCGCGAACGCGTCGTCGTCACGGGACGGCGCAAGGTTGTGTTGTCGATATCTGGACGCGAGCAGTCAGGATTGAAAGGTCGCGTAAGTGAGACTTGGTCCTGGAGTTTCCAGACCACATTGGTGGCCAGAGAGAAGCCAGGTACGGTACGGTGCATTGTTTTTTCTTTCTGAGCCCATGATGGTATTGCCTGGAATAGTATTTGTCACATGGCATTAATGAAGATTTGTTGCTTTGAAAAGTTGTGGTCCAGTTGTATACCTAGACTGTCTGGTGAACTGTAGGAGTAGTGGGGCAGAAATCGGATGAATTCCGGCCAAGGTGGCCGTACGTAACGTCTCACAGGACAGGCGGCCATTGACGACTGAGGTAACTGCCACCACCTTCACACTTGCAGCTGTACAGACGAACTACAAGCTGCCTACGCTTCTCGCCCGATCCCAGCGTCTGTACTGCTTAGGGAATCACCTCCAGGCGATCGCGCCCCCATAACACCCTCGTGCGACCCGACATGGCCAACCACACTCCGGCCGTTGTCATGGACAAGTTAGTGCACCACGAGATGAAGCTCGGCGTAGATGTGCTCGACTAACACTGGTTTGCAGCGGTACGGGATACTCCAAACTTGGTTTCGCCGGCAACGACTCTCCCTCCTTCGTCTTTCCCACCGCGATCGCAACAAAAGGCCCCGCAGGCGGAGCTGGAGGATCAGGATCCGGCCGCCCTGCTGTCGCGAACAAGCCTACCTTCTTGACTGGTGGTGCAGGTGGAGGGCATTTGTCGGGAAAGAGAGGAACCGAGGATCTTGACTTCTTCATCGGAGATGAGGCGCTCGCTGCGGCGTCCGGACCGGGTAGGCAACACACTGGGATATGAGCTGCTGCGCCAGAGCTGACAAAAGGCACAGGCTACGGCTTGCATTACCCCATCCGCCACGGACAAATAGAGAACTGGGATCACATGGAGCGCTTCTGGTCAAACAGCATGTTTAAGTACCTGCGCGTGGAACCCGAGGACCATCACTTCCTGCTCACCGAGCCGCCGCTCAACCCACCAGAGAACCGTGAGAACACAGCCGAGATCATGTTCGAGTCCTTCAACTGCGCGGGCCTTTACATTGCCGTACAAGCCGTTCTCGCCCTGGCTGCTTCATGGACAAGCAGCAAGGTACAGGACCGCAGCTTGACGGGTACGGTCATCGACTCTGGTGAGGGTGTCACCCACGTTATTCCTGTGGCCGAAGGCTACGTCATTGGCAGCAGCATTAAGAGCATACCGATTGCCGGACGCGACATCACCTACTTCGTACAGTCGATGCTGCGCGATCGCGGCGAGCCCGACAGCTCGCTCAAGACCGCCGAGCGCATCAAGGAGGAGCACTGCTACGTCAGCCCTGACATTGTCAAGGAATTTGCACGCTACGACCGCGAGCCAATGGAGCGCTTCAAGGCTTACGATGCACGCCAGCCAGGTGGTCGCAGCGTGACCGTCGACGTCGGTTACGAGCGCTTCCTCGCACCAGAGATCTTCTTCAACCCCGAAATCTACTCGTCCGACTTCCTCACCCCGCTGCCCAACATCGTCGACACGGTCATCCAGACATCGCCCATCGACGTCCGTCGCGGTCTCTACAAGAACATCGTCTTGTCCGGTGGATCTACCCTATACAAAGACTTCGGCCGCCGCCTGCAACGTGACATCCGCCACCTGGTCGACGAGCGCATTCAGGCCTCCGAGGCCAAGGCTGGCAACGCAGCCAAGTCTGGCGGTCTAGATGTGCAGGTCATTAGTCACAAGAGACAAAGGCACGGACCGTGGTTTGGTGGATCGCTGCTGGGCCAGACACCCGAGTTCAAGAGTTACTGCCACACCAAGGCCGAGTACGAGGAGATTGGTCCCAGCATTGTCAGGAGATTCGCCCTGCTTGGTGGACCTGGAAGCACGTAATCGGAAGGAAAGCAGAAAAAGCAATGTAGATAGCGTCACAATGATCAACGAAGAATTCAACCCTGTCGGCCGTCACTGAAGCAAGGGCAACTGGAATCGAAAGACACCTTTCATTCTGAGAAGTTGTGGGTGCGTCTGGGCATTTGCGTTTCCTTGTTGACGTGCTTGAAGTATTGTGTGATATCTCCATCAATGAATATGCACAAACGTATGTGGATTGAGCGTAGCTATAGCTACACGTAGGCATTTTCCGGTTACCGATCTAGTGATGCTTGGAAAGCCACCCAAACCACCACAACTCAGTCTTAGGAACGCTTGGTCAGGCACGGCTTAGCGGAATGCTGTCTCGTTCTGATCAAATCAATTGATTTATCCACACGCCATGCCATTGGGACCGGAGAACGGTACATGTATGGTTGCGGCACGCGGGTATTTTTCTCTAATGGAGGTGGGCGTGCATTCTGTGTGCAAGGGGACAAGATGGGGGAATAGGTCACTCGTGGAGATTAGAGGTGAATAATACAGGTGTGCATGCAGACAGGTATGTTGGTGTGCACAGAGTTACATTAGTGCGTTCGATGCTTCCCGTCTGGATGAAGGCGGCCGTGCACGTGCGTGCAGCTCAAGTGACAGCGACTTCGGCCAGAACTGCCGGGGAGTTTCGGATCTCTGGAGAGGTGGTATTTGTGGGTCTATACCGTTCCCTAAAGGCGTCTCGTTTCTCTTCTCCACGCCCGAGTTCTGTGTCACAGGCACCAATGATAAGGGACCTTGGACGGGTGACGAGAGGTTATACTTACCTACTAGCGACCTCCGAGGAGGAACAAGATGGCAGCCGGACCACTATCTATCTTCAGGAGTGATGAGGCGCAATTCGTAGGATTCGGAAGTGGAGTACATGGTGGTAATACGGGACAGCACAAGAGACGCGGTACGGCACTGCTGCTATGGTGAAGATCGGCATTGGCTGGCCTGGGTCAATATGCCCACCCATCCGCATAGAGATAGAGAAAACACACTAACGAACCCGGTGTACTGGTTTATCCGCGGTGAGTAAGAGGAGGCATGCGCGCCGGCGGCTGTCTGTGTAACTGAAATCGATCGTGAAACATGGCAGATGGCAGTCCTCTTAGCAGGTGTATATGCATGCCTATGTAACAGTTGATGACATTTATCTTCATCACCCGCCGTTTCGCCACGGCTAAACGCCTCTTTTTCAAGAGCCGAAAGCCTCGCCATCATCTCATCCTTTCTCGTCTCGTCTCCTAAACTTACAGTATCCACGCCTGCCGCAACGCCGCCCGCCGCCGCTCAAAGCCATATCTACTAGCCACACCTACTGTACCCAGACCCACGATCTAACATCTCGGTCCGAGCAACAAGCAACCAGTCAACGTTGCAAGATTGGATCGGAGATCTATCCGCGAGGGGGCCTTTGTTTGGCCGAGTGCGCAATGATGGTCAGCGTTTCGCAGATTATTCGATAGACCAAACCAGCAGCAGAGTCCGTCACTTGCCTAGGCACAGCCTTAGCCATCCCCTCCTCAATCTTCGCCCCTCCCTCCCTCCCTCCCGGTCGTTGGAAGCCGACGTGCATGCAGGAGAGGAGGTCGTAACACATCTCCTACCACCGTCTACGCGGTTACGCGACTGACCTGACCCCAACGAGCCCTCTGTGCTCTGCTCTCCACGTCTTGCGGTACTACTACTGTACGCAACGCACATGGGCTCCTGGGCATCCCTCAACGTCTTGCCGCCTTGCCTTTACCTTGTGCCTCTTCTTGCCGGCAGCGACACCGGCATTAATTGACTTCGGCATTCCTTTTTCCTTCATTTCCTTTGCCTTTGAGTCGCCGCCCGTGACCCCGAATCGCCAGGTCCTCGGCCCGATCGCGCCGCCAGTGCAGCAGCTACCTTCGAGCTCGTCCGCCATTGCTCTGCTAAGGTACTACTGTACCACCGTACGCCTCGCCTCGCAGGCTCGCAGCAGCGACTTGGTGCCGGTTGTCGCTCTTGCGCCTGGCCAAGTCCACAGCTCTTCTGCTCTCTGCTACCTTCAGGCTGCTTTACCCTTGTGGCCTCAGCCTTGTCACCTGACGCCTTGCCGACCACCAATTCCACGCTCTCCCAACCTATAGCGCGAACACGCTCGGCTTGCCGACTCTCGTGCAGTCCTCTGAACTTCCAGCCGGTCTTCGGACCCCCAACACCGCGATCATATCGACAACTGGCCCGCAAAGCGCTGCTGCTGGGCCGTCGCCCACGCAAGCCCAAGGCCGGATGCGCTCCAGTATCGCCTGCAGACGCTGCCGGCGCTCCAAGGTCAAATGTGTCAATAATGGTGTCGGGACCATCTGCAGAGCATGTGAGCACGGAGGCAAGGACTGCGAATATCCTCCTCCTGCCACGGTCGGATCGCGGCGGCGCGAGGGCAGCGTTTCTGCCAAACAGGAGCTGCAGGCGGACCCAGATCGGAGGCCGAAGCAGCGCAAAAGTGTACAAGGCCAGCAAGGAACCGCGGCTGGGTTAGGATCTCTGGAAAGCCCTCGTCCCATGCTGGACGCGCTCGACCCTCGCTTGTTGACGACTACCGTATGGCAAGAGCTGTTCGAGATCTACCAAAAGCAATACTCTGCAGACTTGCCGTTCTTGCATCGAATCCCATTCCTCAAGCCACTTCGAAACGTTACATCACAGGAGATGGGAGGCTCCATGTCACACTCCGATACTTCATCCTCCGCCCGCCCTCCAGGATCTGACGATTTCCTGCTGGCATTCCTAGCGCTGACTGCACGCTTCCACCCACGGCTCGTCGCGCACCACTCGCCTCCAACTGCTTCGCGGCCGAGCAATCCTCTGATAGCATCAGAGTACTATGCGAATTGCGCCAACGAGCGACAAACGAGTGTATGGCCGGAGCAGGACAATCACACCAACATGATTGATGGTATCCAGGCCGGCCTGATGCTAGGATTGCACGACTGGGGTATGTGTCGAGGTCACAGAGCTTGGATGCGTGTTGGATTGTGCATAAGATCTGCCCAGTCAATTGGTCTTCAGTACGAGAAAGATCTGGACGATGAGCCTAATTCGCGCTCCTTTGCGCTCGACGTCGAGGCAGAACGAATGGGCATTGACATGGACCGCGCACAGGCTTCCAGCACGACAACCGCCGAGATGGATGAGAACATCGCGGAAGAAGTCCGTCGACGTACTTTCTGGAGTTGCTATATCATGGATCGGTATCTGAGTAGCGGCAAATACCGCCCTCAGATGCTTTTCGCGCCTTTACTACGCACACAACTTCCAGCAAGCGACCGGTCATTTGCGTTTGGGGAGAAAGTACGAACGTTGATGCTCAACGATCTTGACGGGAACGGTGTCGACCGTGACGAGGTGCAGACCAATCGTCAAGCGATGCTGACTGCAGGTCATCAGAAGGAGTCTGCGGAACCCCCTACGCCAAACGGTGTTCACGGACATGACGACGACAACGAGAAGGGCAGGCTTCAAGCAGGTGCCGATGAGGGTCTGTTGAGCCGCTATGTGAAGATACTGGAGATTTACGGCAAAGTGGTGCAGTGGTCTTGCGCCGGTGGCCGAAGGTTCGTTACTAGACTTTCACATTCAGAGGCTTCCCACTGACAATGTTCCAGAACTGAAAAACACCCTCCGTGGGATCCACGCTCCGATCACTTTAAGCTATTACGCTCATGCCAGGACTTCAAAACCAGCCTCCCCCGAAACTACCTGCTCACGCCACAGAACATACAATCGCACATCACGATTCACGAATCGACGCCATACACCCTGGTCCACACGGTCTACCTTCTCTGCCAGATCATGCTGCACAGAGAATATGTGCCTTTCATTCCCTTGCGTTGCAAGAAGCCCGAAGGCCCTTTGGACCCACCCTTGTTCCCTCCAGCCAAATACGACGTCCCGCCTGGCTACTGGGAGGATAGCGCCCGTCAGTGTTTCAAGGCTGCTCGAGACCTTGTGGATCTCGTTAGGACCTGCCAGGAGTGGAACGCGCTCGTCCAAACACCTATAGTCGGGTTTGCCATTTACACGGTTGCTTTCGTGGGAGTTTATTGCATCAACTTCCCTTGGATGGACCCTGACGGCTACATGTGTACACAGCCTACGGCCAAGCCAGGTGCCCCTCCCAGCGAGAGCAAAGGATTTGAAGCTGCACGAAAGGCACTCGAGATCATTGGTCAAATGCGACCACGATTGCACATGGCGGACGGTTGGTTCAAGACGATCAACAAGATGCACCGCTACCTTCGAAAGATGAAGAAGGACTTCTCCAAGAACGTCCAGGCGAACGAGTCCGCCTCGGAGAGCGACGGCAGCCCCACATCCTCTCGCCAACTCAGCCTCCGCGAGGGCGGGATAGGAGGTGGCCTGGACGAATACAAACTTCTCGAGCGCACTTTGAAGGAGTTTGGCAACCTTGACGATCATGATGTTGAAATGACCGATGTCAATTTTGGCAACAAGCCTTTAGATGCTATATACGACGACAATAGCAACTCCGGCGCAACAGTCAAAAGCGAAGAGGCTGACAGGCCTGCACAACCAGACCAACCCACTCCGGATGGTCCCTGGAACGCTATCAACACCGCGCCTGGCGCTGGCCGCCAGACTCCGACATCAGCACCGACGTCGAATGGCGCCTGGCGAAGCTATGAGTCAATGCCCGGGTCTCTACCCGCACAACCACAATCGGCCCCTGCATCCACCTATAGCCAACCACAACTGAGCAACTTCCGCCCCATATACCAACACCAAGAGGCGTCGATCCCTCCGAGCGGCGCCTTGCCTTCTCTCACATCCCCCGACACCCGCACCGCCTCGACGTCGTCGCAGCCCTCGCCATCGTATAACCATCAGCATCATGTCTACAACTCCTGGACGCCACACAATGCAAATTACGGCATGCAGCCGCCGGGTCCCAATTACGCCATTCCCCAGAACTCGCACGCCCACACGCCGCTCAATGTAATGCACTCCTACCCGACCCCTAACTCACAGCTGCAACCTATGGGCCCGCCTTCGCATATCCCTGAAAACCAACAAATATACGACCCCATGGCAAAAGAATCCTGGCTGAATTCCATCAACACTGGTCTCGGCGGTGACGATGTTGCAGCATTTGTTGACGGAGGGGAAATGGAAGACTGGGCTTCTATGGCGGCTACTCGGGGATTCGCACAAGGCTGGTTGAGCACGGTCTGGGGCGGTGGCAATGTTCCGCCCGGCTGAGGCAAAAGCGTGGTGTGTTCTCAATATGGACAACAGCCTTGCATTGTATGCATCATTGCAGCGTTTTGAGCGTTCTGCGCTGCATTTCTGTGTCAGCCTTGGCGACAGTTTCAGTCTGGGCAACGAGCGTGCGCTTAATCTCATGGCGAAGAAGACGTGTCGACGCCGAGCTCGGAAATCGAAGACACCAAAAGCTCTTCACAGCCCGAATACCGTGCATCGGATTGCGAAGACGCTAAAAGGACGACACATGTGTATAATTTATGGATGGCATGGATCGAGTGTATCTCTCTATCTCGGCCAACCTCGCAAAGGTTTTTTTATGTTTTTGGACTTCCGAACGGGTATCATAATTTAACGAAAGCATACGAACCAGAGATATCCCGCGCAATATTAATGATACGATCTTGATAACCTTGGCTGGACTGCAATCCACGATCACACCTGCTCGATCTCTTTCTGTCTCACTGCCTTACTCTCTAATCATCATCACTGCTCCCTCATTTAACCAGGCTTTGTGAGCGTCATGCTGCCGCACGTGTTGCACCATGCGATCCAAAAAGCCAAAACAGACGTGTCGATTCCTCCACTTCCCGGGCCCGTCATGCTGATCTTTGGTGAAAATGTTCGCTCACGCGAAGACCTAGCTGCTAAGCGAATGGAGTTTCGGCAACAAGTGCTTCTCTCTTCGCCGTCTCTCCTCTGATGCCCTGTCGATCGGACATCGCGAAGTGGAGGACATTCGTTCCCCGCACGCTTCATCTCCATTCTACGCGAGCTAGCCCACACTTTCTCCATCCATTGACATCACTTCTTGTGCCGATTCCACCTTTGCCTTCGACAAATGCGCCTGCATCCGGTCGTTCCTGACACGATCGTCGCTTCACAATGCAACATGGCCATTGAGCTGCCCTCTCGGGCCATGCTACAGCGAGCGGAATTCCTGGGCGGAGACGGATAATCACACTCGACCCGACTCTACGCCCGGCTAAGCTTTCTGGTCGTGATCTCGGGAGCCACCATGTAAGCAGAAGACTATTAGTACGGTGCTTAGCCGTGCTTGGGACTGCTCTTTGGCGTTTCTTGTTCGTTCTTCTCTTTCCTTGCCAGCACTTGGAACACCACTTAGCAAGGCTTGCACGACTCGCAAGACTCGCAAAAGGCAACGATGCTGCTTCACAAGCTGCTTCAGGCAGCCCTCATCTCATGCACTGCCATTCAAGATGTCTCTGCTCGCGCTCTGGCAGGCAAACCGAATGATTTTATCCAGCCCTACAAGCGCGGTGAGCCGCTGCAAGATATCGTGACATGGGACGAACACTCGTTGCTCATCCGCGGCGAACGGGTCATGTTGTACTCTGGCGAGTTCCATCCGTTCAGGAACCCGGTTCCCAGCCTCCATCTCGGTAAGTACTGCCTGAGCAACTTTGCATGAATAGCTACTTACTCTGTGACATAGACATCTTCCAGAAGATCAAGGCGCTAGGCTACAACTGCGTCTCATTCTACACCCATTGGGCGCTCCACGAAGGCAAGCCAGGAAGCTTCTCGGCCGAAGGCATTTTCGGCTACGAGGAATTCTTCAAAGCTGCCGCCGAAGCCGGTATCTACCTAATCGCCAGACCAGGCCCTTACATCAACGCCGAAGTTTCGGGAGGAGGCTTCCCCGGCTGGCTGCAGCGTGTTCCCGGCACGCTGAGGACCAAGGACAAGACTTATCTCGACGCTACCGAGAACTACATGGCAAAGATTGGCGCCATCATCGCCGATGCCCAGATCACGAATGGTGGTCCGGTCATCTTGGTGCAGCCAGAGAACGAGTACACCAGCTTTACTGATGATGAGGAGCCGGATCAAGACTACTTCCTTTATGTCGAGGAACAGCTTCGCCGTGCAGGCATTGTTGTCCCGCTGATCAGTAACGAAGCTTTTGCCGCTGGATACGTCACGCCGGACACTAAAGCTGATATCGACATTTATGGATTCGACGGCTACCCACTTGGTAAGAACCGCCTTTAACATTGATGTCAATCCATTGGAAATGACCTGACGCAAGACCTTCTCTTTTTCATCTAGGCTTTGACTGCGCCAACCCTCAGACCTGGCCCGATCAGGCACTTCCCACTGGCTACGCCGATTCTCATGCTGAGTTCGGTGGCGGTACGCCGTTCTCAATCCTCGAATTCCAGGGCGGATCCTTTGATCCCTGGGGCGGCTGGGGCTTCGCACAGTGCCAGGAGCTCGTCAACTATGAGTTCGAGCGTGTCTTCTGTAAGTTGACGTTCATGATTGTGCGGGACGGGAATCTGTTGCTGACATTGAAATAGACAAGAACAACTTTGCTCAGGGCGTTACGATTCTCAACCTGTACATGACGTGGGGCGGTACCAACTGTAAGTGAATCGGAAACTGGACTGTCGGCCTTGTTTGAGTGGGAGAGCGCCATCTGACTCGCTATTAGGGGGAAACCTTGGTCACCCAGGTGGTTACACCAGCTACGACTATGCTGCAGTGATCTCCGAAGAGCGTCTTGTCGACCGCGAGAAGTACAGCGAAGCCAAGCTGGAGGCCAACTTCATCCAAGCATCGCCCGCCTACCTGACAGCACAATACCAGAACAGCACCAACGTTAACGGCAGCTACACTGGTAATGCTGACCTGGCCGTCACCGCGCTCTACGGCAACGTCACCAAGTTCTTCGTGATCAGACACGCTGCTTTCAACTCGCTTGAGAACACTGACTACACTATCACGCTTCCTACCAACTCGGGCAACTTGACCATTCCCCAGCTTGGCGGCAAGCTATCTCTCAACGGACGCGACTCCAAATACCATGTGACCGACTACGATCTCGGCGGTGTCAACCTTCTCTACTCGACAGCAGAGATCTTCACCTGGAAAAAATACGATGACAAGAGAGTTCTCGTTGTCTATGGAGGGCCGAACGAAGAACACGAACTGGCTGTCTCCGAGGGCGGCAAAGCCGAGACTATCGAGGGATCCGATGTGACAACCTCTACCAAGAATGGCGCAACCGTCATTCATTTCAAGACAAGCGCGGATCGCCGTGTCGTGAAGCTTGAGAATGATCTCTACGTCTACCTACTTGGTGAGTTGCTTGCTTCTTGATTGGATATACACGTTTGCTAACAATGCTGTAGACCGCAACTCTGCGTACAACTACTGGGTTGTCGACCTTCCAAGTGATGACACTTTCGGCAACTACACGAACCCGAGTCACTTGGCATCGGCTCCCATTGTTCGCACCGACTACCTGCTTCGTACTGTCGAGATCTCCAACGGCTGCGTCCATATCACTGGTGACCTCAATGCCACTTCACACATTGAAGTCATTGGCGCACCGCATAATGTCCAAGAGATCACATTCAACGGCAAGAACCTAGCAGTCAGCCTCAACTCCACAAGCACCGGCTCTATCACTGCAACCGCAGACTTTGTGACTCCCGAGTTCTCCGTGCCGGATCTGTCCAAGGCAGACTGGAAGGTCATCGACTCCCTGCCCGAGATCACTGCCCAATACGATGATGCGGCCTGGACGGTGGCTGATCAAACCACCACTAACAACACTGTTCTCAACTTTACCACGCCAACCTCTCTATATGCGAGCGATTACGGCTACCACACAGGAATTTTGTTGTACCGCGGACATTTCACAGCGAATGGAAAAGAATCGACGCTCTATCTTGGCACGTACGGCGGCGCAGCCTTCGGCCACACCATCTACCTCAATGGCACTTATGTAGGCTCGTTCACAGGCGAAGACGTCCTCCCAACCTACAACGAGACCTACTCCCTGCCAAGCAACCTGACATCCGGCGCCCACTACGTGATCACCGTGGTCGTCGATAACAACAGCCTGAACGAAAACTACGTGATCGGCGAAGACCAGATGAAACTCCCCCGCGGCGTCATCGACTACGACCTCGCCGGCCACCCCAAGTCAGACGTCACCTGGAAGCTGACCGGAAACCTCGGCGGCGAAGACTACCTCGACACCGCCCGCGGCCCTCTGAACGAAGGCGGCCTGTACGCCGAGCGCGCCGGCTACCACCTCCCCTCCGCGCCAACCTCAGACTGGGAATCCAGCGCCGGACCACAAGAAGGCCTCTCGGGCCCGGGCATAGCATTCTACACCACGACCTTCGACCTCGACATGCCCGTAGGCTACGACATCCCGCTATCCCTCTCCTTCTCCAATGGCACCGCAAACGCATCCACAGCCGCTTCTTCCTACACCGCCGCAAACGGCACTTCGTCCAGACCCGCTGCCTACCGCTGCCAGCTCTTCGTCAACGGCTACCAATTCGGCAAATACGTGCACAACGTCGGCCCGCAGGACGTCTTCCCCGTCCCCGAGGGCATTTGGAACTTCCGCGGCAGCAACACCGTTGCCGTCAGTCTGTGGGTGCAGGAAGAGGCCGGCGCGAAGGTCGAGTCGCTGAGCTTGGTGGCGGGTCCTGTGGTGCAGAGCGGATTTGGCGCTATTGAGCCAGCGCCGCAGCCTGGGTGGGAGGAGAGGGAGGGGGTTTATTAGGTGAGTTCTTGAAGTGTGGTTGGTAATGGGAGACGAATTTTTGGGGTGAGGATGTGTTTGGCATGTACGTATGCAGGAAATGAAGATAATGATCACCTTTGCACCAAGAGTTGTCGTTTCACCTCGGCGAGTGATGTTCCCTTGGGCAACGGAAACGATCAATAGTGATAAGACGAGTGATGCATCGTACCTACCCACTACCTGCTTATCACGTGTAGAAAGTTGGCTGGTAGACGCAGACGAGTACATGTCAGTAGAACACAGCGTTGGTATGTAGTAGACATTACAGAAAAATGAGAAGTGGTCTTTTTTTGATATTAATTGACATTTCTTTTGTGATTCCCATAAAGAGAAATCCTAGAGCCCATCAAGCATTGCATTGCCCGATAGGTTCTAGCAGAGAGGAGAGGTCTATCGTCTGGGGTATCTTAGTATTACACACACAACACACAACAGCAAAAAAGCTCGCTTGCTTTTTCGCTCGGCCGTTTCCTTAAAAAAAAAAAAAAAACAGAAATCGTTCATCAAAAATGGGAGAACCGGCCATAACAAGAGCAGGCGCGCTTCGGAGCCAGCCCTCATCGTTCGGGTTTCCCGATTTTCCACATGCCCAAAATCAGAACCCAGAGCCCACCGTCGCTGGGCCAGCCTTGCGAAGGCGCAAAGAGGCCAGCCGGATGTTCTGGGTGATAAAAAAGAGGAAACCCCGTTCCTTCCCAACGTCCGCTCGTCGGATGAAACGCCGTCGCTAGATGCAAACTGTGAAACAATTAAATCCGTTCGAAAAGACCATGTAAGACCAAGTGTCGCGCAGAGCGATACTAGTCCCGCATGCAGTCCCTTGCCCGGAAAAATATGAAGGATAGAAACGCCCGAAACCAAATTTTGTGTTTTTGAAAAGAATTCGCAGGCGAGCGAGTGAGAGATTACCTCACGAGCTCTGCGATCTTGCCGGCGACAGCACTGGGGTATCCGCGGCCCAGTGCCTCTTTCACGACAGCCTGCGCGTCGTCGCGCTTCTCGGCGGCGAGACATGCGCGAACCATAGCTTCGTATGTGCTTGGCTCACGCTTCGCCATTGGGACCATGGCGAAGGCGTGCTTGGCCTTGTTGAGATCCTTCTCCAGAGTCCAGCCATGGATGAGCGCGTTGGCGATGTATGGAGTGTACTCGACGCGACGGGCACGCATGTCGGCGAGCAGCGTGTGTGCAAGCTCCGATTGGTGGTTGGCGTTGAAGGACTCGAAGAGTGCCTGGTATAGGCATGGCTGTGGTCGGATGGTAGCAGAGAGGGCAGTGTCGAACATCGCACGTGCCGCAGGCAGGTCGTGTTGAACGCAGCCCTTGGCGTGGATCAACGAAGCGTAGTGGACTGCTTCGGGCTGTACACCCGCGGCTGCCATTTCAGCGAGGACTGCCTCAGCGGCATGCATGTCGATCGGCTCAAGGGTGGCATGGGCGTCGATGAGGAGCTTGTACGTGTGCAGAGTAGGCTCGATTCCCTTGCTGCGCATGCGTTCATAGTAGGAAAGGACCTTGCTACGATCACGCTTGGTTGCGAGGAAGTACTGCATCAGCGAATGGTAAGGCGCGGGCCTAGGCTTGTAGTTGGCAGCTGATTCCATCTCCTCGAAAATCTCCTCGGCAAACTTCTCATCGCTGACACGGCAAAGGGCATTTACAACGGTGCCGTATGTGACGCTAGTCGGTCGGACGCCAAGGTTACGCATCTCAGCGAAGTAGAAAAGACAGTCATCAATGCGACGAGCCTTGCCAAGCTTGCCGATCAAGGCGTTGTAGAGGAAGGACGAGGGCTCGACACCCTCACTCTTGGCCTGGTGGAAGATTTTGACAGCCTCGGTGGCTTCGTCAAAAGTCTTGGTGTTCTCCTTGAGTGTAGTGATGTACAGACCGAAGGTGTTTGCCGACGGCGAGAAACCAAGTTCGAGCATGTCCTGGTGGTAGCGGGCGGCAAGGTCACGGCGGCCAAGGTTGAGGCAGCCTGCGACCATGTGGTCAAGAATTTGTTGCCATCCGAAGCGCACAACGCGGTAGCGAGCGTCAAAGGGGACGTCTTGCTTAGCCATCTCGAGAATATCATGAGCCATGTTGGGGTTGTTCTCCTTGGCGGCGCCTTCGATGAGCTTGCCGTAGGTGAACATTCTCGGGACACGACCAACGCGGCGCATGTTGCGGAACTTGGTTAAAGCCTCGTTCATGCGGCGGCCGTGTGGGCGCTCAAGCAACTCGTTGATAGCGTTGGAGCCCTTGACGTCAGTCCTGGCGGCATACGGGTCGAAGGACTCGTCGAAGGCAGGCGCCTGGACAGCAGCAGGAACAGGGGCGAAGACAGGAGTCTGAGGGTAGCGGTAGCTGTTCCAAAGACGAGAAAGTTCGGCGTGATCGATGTTGATCAAGGTCCTCTCAATCACAGTCTCAGTCTCGGCAGAGGGCATGATCGCCTTTGCCACAATATTCTCAAGAAGACAGCCGAAGCGAGCAGGGCCAGCGATGTCCGCAGTAGTCTCGCGAACAATCATGCCTGCTTGGATCCGCAGAAGCAGCTCAACGTCGGCGGGTGAGAGAGATGCAATCTGTTCAGGGCCGAAACGTGCGACAACGTGCTCCGCGATGTGATCAACAAGGGCGCCGTTCTCAGTCATGGTGCGGAGGAGCTCCACGCTGCTTCCAGCAGGCAGGGACATCTTGCTGCTAAGCATGAATCTACCAACGACTTCGATCGCCTCATCAATGCGGTCCGCAGTCTTTGACTGAGTGCTTTCGGGCTGGGCGTCGCGGACGCGCGCGAACATGCGTCGTGCCTGCCTAAGACCGCGCTCGGACTGACCGGTCGCGATTAGGGCCACGGCGCGCATAGTTGTGGGCTCAATGAACTCCATGTCGGCGGGTGCGTTCTCAAGGATTCTCCAGTAGTGCTCTGCGGCTTCCACGTTGGCGTTTCGCACGTGCATTGCGAGCATCGCCATTGCTGGGCCGGCCAAATCATGGGAAACATTGGCAAGTGTGTCAAACGCCTGCAAGCTCGGTTCCAGAAGATTGCTGTCGGCTGCCGTCACACAGATTGTCGACATGGCGGAAGCAAATGCATCACCAGTGAGTGTGCGACTCAAGTTGAAGGCATTTTGCCAAGATCCTTCCTTAAGGGACAGAGGGAGAAGTGCCTCGAGAGCAACAGTCTCGCGAAGTTTCTTCAGCTCTTGTGCGTCAGTAACATCAGCCTGAATAGCCGAAAGGAACTTCAAGCCGCCCTCGATGCGGTCTGCGGAGCCATAGGCCTTGATGAGAGAGGCATAGACCTGGTAATCGATCCTGTCCATTTCACGCTCATCAGCGCTGTTCTCAACGGCGAGAGCCTTGTACTCGTCGTAGAGATCCACAGCACTCTTCATGTTGCCAACACTTCCGTGGGCAGCAATCACTGGCGGGAACACGCTCGAAGCGACAGCCATTGAACGCGAAATCATGTGGTCGTAGACTGCAGACATGTCCTCAACGCGACCCTGCTCAGCGCAGGCGCGCACGAGAGCGGCACACACGGCACTTGGAAGCAACTCTGAACCGTTCTTGGATGCACGTTGGAACATCGTGAGCGCGATCGAGAGGGAGCTGTCTTCCAGCACCATGGTGTATCGTGACTCGTTCGAACGGAACATGAATCTGCCCTCTCCCTCGAGGCCGCCATAGCGTGCGAGACGATCCTCAAGATCCTTGCGCGAAGCTACTGACTCGGACGCGTGAGCCGCAAGAAGGTCGATCAAGATGCCGAAGGTAGCGACATCAGGGGTGACCTTCCTCTTGAGCATGTCGGAGTAAACCTCAAGAGCCTTGGGGACCCTCTGCTGCTTGCTACGGGTGAGTGCAAGAGCTGATGTGAGAAGTGCGTGGTAGGCTGCAGGTGATGGCTGCTGCACGCCAGCGCGCAACATCTCCTTGAAGACGCCTGGAATCTCCGCATAATGTTTATTCTCGGAAAGGTAGACAAGCTCCTCAGTGAAGGCGTGGTGCTCGGATGCGAGCAGATCTTCTGGGCTCTCGATCGGTGTGTAGACAGTAGCCGGGCTGGAGTAAGTCGGCTGCTCAGAGATTGAAGAAGCCCGAACAGGGGAAACCTCCAGCGGTTGCGACTTGGGTGAAATCTCGAGGTCGTCCTTGGATCGGAAGATCTCCTCGACAATGGCTTCGTTGGCCTGCGCCCGCGCGGCCTCGTCCTGTCCAAAGAGTTTTCCGAAATCATTGAGAGCGCTGGTGGTGTATGATCGCTTTAGTGCAGGCGCTGCAGATGCTTCTCTGACAATCTCCTCGACCTCCTCATCAACGACTGCCGAATCCTCTACCGTTTTACTCTCCGGAACGGTAGTCGGCGGCTGCCACTCGAGCCTCCTGGCGAACTGGAATTGCTGCCATTCCTTCTCCTTGATCTCATTCCTCTGGTATTTTTGCCAGGCATCGAAGTACTTCTCCAAGCCAGAGTCGTTGTGCGAAGGTTCGGGACGGGTGGTCGGGTGAGCGTGAGAGCTCGCATGGCGCGCGCTCTCTATCTGGTGGTGAACATTGTGGAGTCTGCTCTTCTCCGACTTGCGCCAGCGACCGAGAAGGTTGTCGGCGAGCGGAGTAGCGTTGGTGTTCTGGGCGGCGTAGGAGGCCTGGGAAGCAGCGACGACTGTCTGGGCACCGCCGTGGGTGAAGGACTTGAGGGCTGTGCCTGCAAATCGCGAAAGATGTACCGTGGGCTTCACGTACACCATTTAGGTGATTGGATGACCCTTCAGGTTGAAGAGTGGACTGGACGGAAAGTTAGTAGGCTGTCGCGTGATGGAGTGTAAATCGAGGTTGCGCATTCGCGCGCGCGCTGGAGCGAAACATACCGATTGACCTCAAATAGTGCGAGACTGCAGGTTTGATTGACGACGCGCCGGTCATCAAACAAACGCGCGGGTAATGGGAGGGATGGATGAAATTAGGGTTGGATGAAATTGGTTGGTAGGTAGTATTTGTGATGTCGAAGGACAGTGGGAGTGTTGATGTGGGTGTGAGTGAGTGGGTGGGTATTACAGTGGGCGTGGCGAGGAAGGTAATGGACGGGGGAGTCGATGATGACAGTAAAGGGGAGAGCAAAATGCAGAGATGAAGGGAGGATGAAATAAGGTGATGCAGTAGTGCGTATGGCTATGACAGGTCGTCGCTCTAACAAATTGACTCGGCCGGCAGAAGCTGGTGGTCGCTCTGCGAATGCGAACCAAGCCGTTAAATTGTCGCCGGGGAGCGCGGAAGGGAAGACTTGGAGTGCATATCCGTGCCTCAGCCCTGCAAATCATCGTACAGCCCTTACATTTCCGCCGACTCACACAGACTGCTCTTCCTGTTTGCGCCGTCGTGTAAGTGCAATGACTCGACTGGAAGGCTTGGGTTCTCGCGACAGTTGACATACAATTCATATCCCTACTCATAATCAACTCGCACTATTTTGACGCGATTTCTTTGACTGCCTGGGTACCTTTTTTGATCGCACAACCGACACTGAATCTTCAGCCACATGCTAGCCCAGCTTCCAGATCTCCCCGAAGAACGGCGACACTAGCCGTGCATTTTCGTGCACGAGACCACAAAGATCCCTCTGCTTCCATTCCCGGAGCTATCGGCCCTTACTGTCATATTATCCCCTGTAGGCTGTGGCGCAGACTTGCATTTGCATTGCATAGGCCGAGAGTCATGTCATGCAGTCTTCCGTGTCGTGTGTTTCGTGCCTGGCTGCAGGAGGAAAGCACAAAGGAAGCGGGGAGCAGCAGCTGTCTAGCAGTCCACAGTGTGCAGGTCGCTCTAGTAGTTCAACCCACCGAAGAGGCTCACATCACATCAGCGATCAGCACGCCTACATACTACTAACAGCACAATCAATCGTTTGCTTGCTTGCCCTCTCCGTCCATACCCGTGACCCGGCCCTCGCCGTCATCAATTGATTGCGTCTCCTTCCCTTTCCCCTCCTCCAGCAATGGCCAATGTCGCTGTTGCCGTGTCGGCCCCAGGCAAGGTCTTGCTGGCCGGTGGCTATCTGGTGCTCGACCGCGAATACAATGGCCTTGTCTTCGGTCTGGATGCTAGGATTCACTGCATCGTGCAGGACGTGCCGACCAGGAATGGCGTGACCTTGTCTGAGATCACCGTACGGTCACCGCAGTTCGAGGCTGCCGTGTGGGAGTATGGCTATACCATGATCGAACGGGATGGCGGTATGCAGATGAGGCCTTTGAGGATGTAAGTGAAATTTATTCAATCGCTTCTCGCACATTCCCTACCCTTCAAAAGACAACATATTCAAGCCCAAGGAGAAAAAGAAAAGTCTCATCCACGTTCCCCCCTTTTTTTTCTCTCTACCAAACCTCACTCACACGACGCCACCATCTTATCCATCCCAACCGCACTCATACTCACTTCCAAAACAGCGACGCAACTATCAAAATAAACCACAATCCCTTCGTGGAGACCGCCCTCTGCTATGCCCTCAGCTATGTCACCACCGTCTCCGGCAACCCGATCGTCGCCCCAGCATCCATAACCATCCTTGCCGACAACGACTACTACTCGACACCCTCCGACCTCACCTCAGAACCCAAGAACCGCTTCTACAACTTCGGCGTGCCAATCAGCAAAGCCCACAAAACCGGTCTCGGCTCCTCTGCCGCCCTTGTCACAGCCCTCACAGCCGCAGTCCTCACCCACTACCTCCCTACCAGCACCCTCGACCTCTCAACCCCCAATGGCAAACGCCGCCTGCACAACCTCGCGCAAGCCGCCCACTGCGCAGCCCAAGGCAAAGTCGGCTCCGGCTTCGACGTCGCCAGCGCAGTCTTCGGCTCCTGCCTCTACCGCCGCTTCAGCCCGTCCATCCTATCCTCGCACAGCGAGCCCGGCTCCCCCGGTTTCGCCTCCCACTTGCGAGCCACCGTCGACGAAGCCGGCAAGCCCTGGGACACGGAAGTCGTCAAAGACGCCGTCAAAGTGCCCTCGGGCCTGCGTCTCGTCATGTGCGACGTCTCGTGCGGCAGCGGCACGCCAGGCATGGTGAGGAACGTCCTGGACTGGCGCAAGCAGGAGCCCGCCGAGGCCGAGCGCGTCTGGAAGGATCTGCAGGCGGCCAACGAGTCTCTTGCCAGGGAAATGCGCGCTTTGGCTGAGATGTCTACTCCCGCCGACGCTCCTCGGGATTACGCTCCTCTGAGAGCGTGCTTCAAATCCATCAGGAAAAACATCCGCGCCATGGGCGAGAAGAGCGGCGTGCCCATCGAGCCGCCGGCTCAGACGAAACTGCTGGACGCTTGTGAAGGGATCGAGGGTGTAGTTGGCGGTACTGTGCCCGGCGCGGGTGGGTATGATGCTATTGCGTTGTTGATCGAAGACAAGCAGGCGACTGTGGCGGGGCTGCGGGAACTTTTCCAGGGGTGGGAGTTCAAGGGTGAGGTTGAGGGCGGTGGGAAGGTCAGCATGCTGGGGGTCAGGGAGGAGATGGAGGGTGTTCGGGTGGAGGATGTCGGGGCGTATGAGACTTTCATGCGGGTTTGATACATGTAGGCTCGATTCATGATCGCGGTGGTGTTCTTGGGGAGGATTATGTCTTTTCGTAATATACACATATCATGGGATGGTTTGGAGCGGGTAATTAATTGGTGGGATAGTTAGGTAATACACGGAAAAGTACGAGTTCATCTTATCCGTATCAAGTCCTATCCTTTGTGTGTTCTTTATGTGTAGTTCTTACAGTCCAAGTTGGGGCAAGTAGGGTCAGGGTTACGATGTTGTCGACCACAACACATCGACACAGGCAGTTGTTCATCTCACCAGATCTTCCATTAGCTTTGTAGTAGGTCCAAGGTATATTCTAGCTATCGAACAGAGCCTTTGCGTCGTTGGCTCACGGTGTAGTCGTGCGAGTCTGTTTTTGGTTCGCAAGCTGAATTTGAACTCAATTGGGAAGGTGTAAGATTGTTGTTGCAGAGGTTCATGTCAATGACTGTTTTCCGAGGATGCGTCTCTGACATAGGTGTGCCTGCTTATATCACTATGCGGTACCTAGGTAGTTAGTTAGTATTCTTTGATACAATCTCATTGTCATTGTTTGCGACTCAAAGCCATCTTCAAATCAGCCTTTTCACATGCAAACACCAGTACCACGAGTCCTCTACATGCAGATCCCACGGCCGCCCTGCGCCAATCCTGCGCCGATCCGCTTCTTCCGTTTCGCCCCATCTCTTGCTTTCGATGATTACACTACCATGTACCTCTCTGCACATGGAGGGTACCTTATTGGCGAGGCGAGGGCGTGGCAAAGGCATGGCATGGCATCATCACTATTATGTCCGACCGGGTCTGGAGGGGATTGGAGACAGCATGTGTGATGGGATTGAGTTTTGGAAAAGCCTTCTTCACAACTGTCTTCGCGAGAGTGACGTTCATGGTCGTTGAGACATACAAGACTCTTGTCACGGGTGCCAATGTTCATTATTTGTGTTCCGCAGCATGCAAGTCTTTCCCCAGATCGAAGAGTCGGCCTTGATGGAACTCGGCCTTGTTGAAAGGGAATAGTGGCGGCGCCCAGACTGTTGCTGCTAACTCGGAGGGTTTAGGGGCTCCGCTATTTTGGGGTAGACCAAGGTAAACTCTGGCCTGGCGGTCCCGTGCCGACTGCGCCAGTGGGAGTTGAGCCGACCAAGGGAAGAAGAGAGGCAGAGGCGAAAGGTAAAAAGCAGAGACGGCACGGATGAAGCGAGGCAGGGCAAAAGAGCTGATACTGGTATTTCCACCACAACCTTGCTGTGTTCTCCATGTGCATGTACACTTGCTTGTAACTATTCACTACCCACTACCTACTCTATACTGTACACTGCTATCACTGTGCACCGCCACAGCTGGTCAAATCGCAAAAGGACGAAGACTGATTGCCCACGGCGCTCAAGGGCTGACCGGTTCGGTTATCGACAAGGGACCGCGCCCACTGGAGAGGAGAGGAGACCGATCCACCAGGTGGCCCATCCGCACGCGCTCTCTCTGCGTCTGCGACTGTTGTCGTCTTGAGGAAGGCCGAGTGTGTTTACTGCAACCTGCAGGAGTGTGCGCTATTATTACCACGCATCGCTACAGTATGTGCTGTATCTCAGCAGAGTAGAACAACGACTCGCACGCTTACCAACGTTCGTCCCGTCGCACACAGGAACGGCCCAGGCATTGGAACGCGCTGTCCCCTTCCCGCCGACCACTAACTACCACCCGTTGAGAAGCAACATCCAAGAGTCAGTCTGGCCCGGGCCTACTGTACTTTATCCGGCGCTCTTTGCTCGTTGTCGTCACGAGAGAGAGACGATATCTGCACACCAACACTCATAACTCATATCCCTTCAAGAGAGGCACGAATCCCGGTACTGCCTCAGCTGTCGCTATCAACTACACTCGTCGCTCATCGCCGATATCCACACTACCCGGAAACGTCGGGTGAGCGTTCAGCATCTCCAGCCAGAACACGCCAATCGACAAGGACAACGCCTGGAAGAGGGTGTGTGAGCTTGGCCGGCCAGCGGCATCGCACGTGAGCGAACAGACACAGCCGAGAGAAAGAAGCAACACAGCCATGGTATCAGTTACCGAAGAGCACAGCGCAACGACAGCGCAACCTACAGCTCAAGTACAACCACAAACACAAGCCGTCGCCGGCGCCGCATCGACCGAGGAACAGACTTCCACCACTCACGCGAGTAAGACCATCGAGATGGCCGACCTACCGACTACAACCGGCGCCAGCCTCTCGACACCAGAAGCGACAACAGCGCAACCACAAACCGCCCAAGCGACCGCACCAGCAGTCGCCGAGCCCAAACCCTCCATGGAGCAAACCAACAACCCACCCGCGCCAGACCTCAACCGCAGCCAAACCGCCGAGCTAGCCCTCGGCCCAGACGGCGAGCCAGCACCTAGCACCGACCCTTCAACACCGACGCTGCGCATCACCCTCATGCTCACCACCGGCGCGCGCCACGCCTACACAATCTCACAAAAGTACCTCACCTCGCGCAAAGTCACAGCCCTCGACGCGAGCGGCAACTTCGACCCTCGGGAGATGAGCGGCTACAAGCTCAAAGAGCTGATCTGGACAGACTGGCGGGCAGAATGGGAAGCGAGGCCGCGGGATCCCAGCAGCATTCGGCTGATTATCATGGGAAGGATGATTGATGATAAGGCCAGCTTGAAAGGTGTGTTACGTCTGAGCCCTGTTAAAGCGAGCCACGCCAAACTAACACTTTTAAACCAGACCTCCCATTCGCTCTCCCCAATGCAAACGTCGTCCACATGACCGTCAAGCCCGCAGACCTGATCGACGACGAAGCAGAAGGTGCCGGTAAAACGGGCAGCAAGGGCTCGATACGGGCCCACAATGCAGGGGAAGAGGGTGGCTCCGGCTGCCGGTGTGTTATTATGTGAAAACGCCCTACTCTGGCTTTTTGCTTTGGCGGAGAAGAAACAGGGCGAGGAACGCATGGAATCTGCGCTGTCGTACACGCGTGTGATCGAGAACGACATTGTTCTCTTTTTTCTTTTTTCTTTTTTACATCATCATCATGCTCTATTTGAGCTCTCACACCGATCGGGTGAGCTCGCTTGGGGTAATCTTCATTTATCTTTTTTTTTTTTTGAAACGGATGGGACTGACTGACTGGAGGATGGTGGCGATTTGGCGTTGGGTGTCATCTTTCTTTCACTCTGTTTGATCTTGCATTGGCTCTGTTTGTCTGTCTCGCTCTCCATGTCTCCCTCTGTTTTGACCATGCGTTTGTAGACAAGCGTGCAACATCCAATATATGTGCCGACCGATCATCTCTTTTCTTTGTGGAAAATCAACTTGATGGGAACCTACGCTTGTTCGTTGGCTTCTCGGCGTTCAAGACTGGCAAGAACGCGAGAGACTCAATATCGGGCCCGGCAGAAGTCGCGGGACTAGGCGGGCTGCACTAGATCGACTCCGCGAGGTTCTCGGACGACGACCGTGACACGAGGAACTGTGAGAAGACAGAAACTGAGCTCAAGTGATTTTCGTTTCGTGCTTTGATGCTTCGTACGTGGTTTTGACACTGCCACAACCCAGCTCAACAGAGCCAAATCGAGCCCATCAAACTTCCCCTTGTCCTGTTCTCTGTTGTTGTACAGTACACGCCTGTCCGGAAACTCGTGTGAGCCCACTACGCCTGGACCTCGCACCTCCCATTTTTCTCAGCTATGGATCTCAACCATGGAGAGTGAGAGAGTGAGAGAAACCCATCTAATACTCCATCTTACACCTTCTCTCCATCTCCGAATGGAACTCTAGCGCCCCGCCCGCAACCTCACCCTGGTACACATCCTCCCAATCAATCTCGCAATCTCTGCCCTCGAGAATCTGCCTGTGGACAGCAGCGCTGGGCTCGCCCAGAGCCGCAGGCCGCCACTCGCCGCTCTTGACCGTCGCGAGCTCCATGCCGCGGCGGACGGGCTCCGCGATGCCGAACTGGCGGCGCAGCAGGCTCATCTTCATGTCGTCTTGTTGCTGTTTCCAGGCCGAGAGGCGCGCTTCCAGCGGGTGCGTGGAGGCTGTGGAGGGCGCGCCGGTGGCTTTGGGCGCGGGCGCGGAGAGGTTCAGGTTGTGGCGGAGGGTGTCGTGGACGCCTGGGGCGGAGGGTGCGCCGAGGGTGGAGGGCGTGGTGTTTGTGGTTGTGCTGGCGGGGATGATGCGGAGGGACTGGTGTGATGTTAGTTTGGGAGATTGTTCTGTTTGTGGTTGTGAGGAAGGGAACGTTACCATGATGTGTGGTTGGTGGTTGCTTTCGAGGCAGCCGGTTTGAGAGGGTTGTTTTTGAGGTGATGGATTGTCAGGCGAGGGACTAGTGGTTTACTGGTGTCGAGTGTGTTTGAATTGGTGGATGGAGGTGGGTTTGTATTGTGTTGGATCGATACAGCTCTCGCTCGGTAAGGCATTCACGAGCAGGCAGCTCTGGATGACGCGCCGGTGTTCGGGATTCCCGTCGCCGATGCCAACCTCACTTCACTTCACTCACGGGCAAATCCATCAACTTACCTTCAACTATCACGAGTCACTAAGTGGTTTTGAAATGATCATTTTGATCTGGAACGCTCTTGGTTATTTTATTGCACTGGATCTTCTTATGGAGCCGGCTCTATTCAACGAAGCATCATCACGTAAGTCTAACGACGGATGACCGTCGGCGCTGAATGGTACGTCTTTCTGCTCTGCCAGCTCTCTTTGTCCTCGCTCATCATGCTATTGACTCATTCCATCCTCCAAAAGGTCGGTCCAGCGTCCAGTCTGTTGTCCAGTTGGTGTCTCTCTGTTTGGTCGATTCCAGTCGGTGTCTCTGTTCGGTCTCTGTCTGTGTCTCTGTGGATGTTCTATGTCCGTATCTCTATTGCTGTTTCTCTGTTTTTCTCACTCCTCTCAGGTCCTGCTGACGTTAATTTGCTACATTCCACCTAGTTTTGAGCGTTAGCTAAGTTGTTTCGCTGCCCGGAACGCCTCAAGGGGTCAAAATGCGCTACATGCCTCCAAACCTCGCCATCATGGCACTAGTAGCCTCAGCGATTGATTGGCCTGGTGCTGGTGCTGGAGCCGCCTGTTGCTTCGGCGCGGGCGCTTTCTTGGGAAGTTCCGCGACTTCCGGAGCCGCCTGTTGCTTCGCCGCGGCCGCTTTCTTGAGGAGTTCCGCGACTTCCTTAGGCGGCTGCATGTTGAGCCTCGCGAAGAGGTTGTTGCCTTTGGCGGCCTCTCTGTTGCAGCACACCGTGCAGTGGACGCCTGTGTTGCGCTTGTTCGGCGGGAAGTGTCTGTTGCAGCTCTTGCAGTTTACGTAACCCTCTTTAGACGGCGGTGCTCGCTGCCTGATCTTGTTGGCGGCGGTGGGCTCTGCCAGAGCGGTGGTAGTGGTGGCGGGCGTGGGAACGCCAAACAACGCTTGGCAAACACCGCAGCGAGTTGGGTGGCCATCTGCGAGGCGGTTGAAGTGTCCTCCGCATTTGTCGCAGTCCGCAAACTGCTTCTTGGTGCAGTCTTCGCAGCGAGTTGGGTTGCCGCCCTTGGAGTGATCGTACCTCATCTCACAAGAGTCGCAGTCCGCGAACATCTTCTGGCAGTCAGCGCACAAAGAGAGGTGGTTCTCTACCAGGCAGTCGAATGCGCCTCCGCATTTGCCGCAATTGGCGGGCCACAGGAGCTGGTCCCAGTCCATGGTGGTGGTGTTGGTGGTCGACATGTTGGTGGTGGTGGTGGTGGTGAATGTGGAGTGGGAAGTGGGTGCGGAAAGCTTTATTTCAGTGGCACGAGGGGTGAAAAGTGAAGCCGACACTCACATCATTTGTGAAGCTCTCGTTGGTAAAGGGTCGGATTTCAAGGCTATAGGTGATGGTATGAGCACCGAGTGTTAGGCTTACCACGGAGATACAGCGAACATTACTCTACGCTCTCGTTAGTAGAGGATCGGATTTCAAGGTTAGAGGTGATGATATGAGCACTGAGTATTAGGTGCACCACTGGGATACAGTGAATACTAGTTGAGTCTCTCGTTGGCAACATACCGGTTTCCGCGGTCTGTAGGTGAGGATATGGGCACCTAGCGCCAGGTGTATCACTGAGATGCAGAGACTGCCCTTCTGTATGAATCGATGCTCTCGTTGGCACGGTGTAGGTTTTCTTAGTCCATAGGTGAGGATCTGAACACCAATGATTTGGTGAACCATTGAGATGCAGAGAAGATACACCTGTACAAATTGAAGCTCTCGTTGACCTTGTGCCAGCTCTCAAGATTTATACGTGATGATGCGAGCACTAAGACCTAGCTGAGCCGCTGAGATGAAGGAACTATTCGTCTATACAAACCAAAGCTTTTGCTGGTCTTATGCCAGCTTTCAATATCCACAGGTGATGGTAGGAGCACCAAGAGTTAGCTGAACCACTGGGGCACAGGGGATATTCGTCAGCATGAATCGAAACTTTCGTTGGCGGTATGTCGGAGCCTAATATCGATAGGTGATGATACCAGTAATAAGTGTTAGGCTAACCAATGAGACATAGAAACTACCTACTATGGCGCAGAGAGTGACCGTCAGCATAAGTCGAAGCTCTCACTGGCAGCATATCAAACGTCTATGTTTACAGGTGAAGATACAAGCACTTAGTGCTTCGTGTACCACAAAGAGTATTTGTCAGTAACAAGTCAACGCTCTCGTTGGCAGCATATCGATTCCCTGTCTCGATGATTACAGTGAAGTCAAAGACACGGAAGTCACTGCTTTCCCCTGTGTCGCTCTCACTGGTGCTGAGACATCGGATCGATTCGAATATAGATGGTATGACCTTCAAAGATTTGCAAATACCCACGAGATGTAGGTCGTCAATCCTAGTACACTCGGTGGTTCCCAGGCATTGGATCGAGTCGAGAATTGAGGGCATTACTCCAAAGATGTACAAGTACCTGCGAGATGTATTTAGTCGATTACAGCAATGGCAATGGGACATTTGACTCAATGGGATGCTGTAGGCACTACGTTGAAAGGGCTACAAACGCCTTCGAGATAGAGGCAATGGGTTCCAGAGAGTAGCTGTGACTGCACAAGCACATTGCTTTGTCTTGTATTTCAGGATTATCGCAACAAGAGGATCTAAATTTTCTCCTGGACTTCAGCGGCAGACGCCTGACCTTCTTCGCCACCGTTCGCGACAGCCTCACTCGCTTCCAGCGATTCAGGCTGCTGCGCACTCTCGACGCTCTGCTTCTTCTCCACCCTCCTCAAGAAAGCAACACCTTCCACATGGCTCGTTTGCGGGAAAAAGTCGAAGCCGCGCACGCTCTCGATCTCGTACATGCCCGCCCTGTCCTTCAGACCACCAACCAGCCATCCGACGTCTCTGGCCTGGGTGTGGACGTTACAGCTGACATAGCATAGCCTTTTGGGCCCGTAGTCCATCAACTGCGAGATGAAGCCCTCGTCGCAACCCTTCCTGGATGGGTCGATGACCATGGCCGTCTCGTCGGCGGGGAACTTTTTCTTGTCGAGGGTGTCGAACAGGGCGTTGGCGTCGCCGGCGATGAATCGCACCGAGTCTTCGGGCAGGTTGTTGAGGCGGGCGTTCTTGCTAGCGAAATCGATCGATTGCTGGCTGATGTCGATGCCCACAGATTGGTTGAACATTGACGAGAGGGTGATGGTGAAGAAGCCGGAGCCACAGTATGCGTCGATCATGTTCTTGATCGGGGATGAGGAGTCGGCATCTGGTCCGAGGATGTTCTCGCGAATGTATTTAGTCACGAGAGGAAGAATGGAGTTGTTGTTCTGGAAGAAAGCGCCGGCGGGGTTGTCGAGGCGGTAGTCGTCGATGTATTCGGAAGAGATGGCTCTTTGGTCCGTGATGCAGGTCTTGCGGTAGATGTGGTCGCCGCGATCTTCAATGACCGCGTCGTCTTGCTCTCCATCTGCTGTCTCCTTCATGTCGTCTTTATTTACCTTGACTGTGTTCTCTCTCAACAAGAGTGTGGCTCCGCGCGAATATTGGCTGATGTTATCTGTCACTCTCTTCCTCTCCCTCTTGTTCCCTGCCCTGACGGCGTCGGTGCCGATCGGGCAGTCCTCAATGTCCATAGTCTTCCGTGTGCCCTTCAGCATGAACCCGATGTTCGGGACCGCGGGCCAATCCACCGCCTTGCCATTCATACGAATGTTCTTCAATTCCTTTCTCGCGAGAGGCGGGCCGTCGAAATGTGGTGTCAACTTGGTGCGGTAGCCATAGATGAGGGGTGATCCGACGGTTTCACCCACTGTGGGTACTGAAGATGCAGGCAGTTTCGAGAAGTTCCGATACGCTCTCTCTACCACGGTCCGTTTATGCGCCAGCTGGTATGCATAGGGCAGGTGTTGGAATTGGCAGCCAGAGCACTTGGTGAAGTATCCACAACCGGGAGTCTCGGTCCTGTGTTCACCGGCCTTGACGACTTTGACAAAATCGGCGAGAGCGTAGTTCTGATCGGGCATATTCTTGTAGACCTTGGCTGTTACGATGTCGCCTGGTGTTGCGAAGGGCACCACAATCACGGTGCCATCCTTGTGCGCTAGGCCATCGCCGGTGGAGGACATCTCTGCAATCTCGACATCGATCTCAGTCTGCTCTTGAGGCTCGCTCTTCTCTGCGTCGTCGATGTTTGTGTTCTTGAGTAGACTCCTAATATCCGCGAGCAGCACTTCCTCGTTCGATCCGTCGCTGACGGTGGATGTCTTCTGTTTCTTGCTCTTCTTGAAATGGCGCTTGCCCTCGTTGAACGCGCGTTTTTGCGCCATGATTGCTGATATGCGAGGCGAAAGCAGGAGGGTTGGAGGTCGAAAGGCGCAAAGTCGGAATGGCAGCATTGATGACAGGAGATTTTGACTTGAACTTTTGGTGGAGTTGAAACGCGCATGTGAAAATACATCTGACGGGGTAATGAGCTGGCTGCTGATTGGTGCGTCGTCGGAGGCTGTATATCACTAGAAACGAAAACAACTTCACATTTCACCAATGAAATCGCTTTCTCTCGATCTACAACTGGTACAGCGTGGTCAGAACCGTTAATCAAGTGGTCGTCTGGTTCGATCAATTGATTCAATCGAATGGTCAATACATATATGTGTGCCCGTTCAAGCTATTGACTTGTCACCGACACTCGCCCGATATTGCACAAACCTCCCAACATGTACCGACTATATGTGAAAACATGAGAGCAATCAATCGATATAGACACTGAAGGGCAAGACCAACCTAAAGTCGAGCTATACCATCAGAACATCACTAAACACCAACAACAAGAAAGAGCATCCAACACCAACCCTAACCCTCACAATTGTAACACACAATCGACAACAACACCATGCAGTTCCCTAAACCCACCAAGATATATGTAGTGCAAGAAGCTGTGACGCAGCCGGCGCGTGGATGCTTGCAGCATGTGCCGTGCGTTCGTGTGTGCGTGCCTGTATGCATGTATATATGTATGTATGTATGTATGTATGTATGTATGTATGTATGTATGTATGCACGCCGTATACCTCGGCGCATGTACTATACTATACATACACTGGTACCGACTCCTACACTGTGCGACACTTCGAGACGACGGGGCGGCTGCTTTTCTTTCCATCCTTTTGCCTCTTCCGCCCTAAGGTTGCACGACATTGTAGATCAGGGGTAATTAGGTAGTTGAGAGTTTTCTTGTGTTACGGAGTTTTGAGTGTTCTGAGACATAGTCGTTTTTTCCCTCTCTATTCTTGGGGTGGTGCCTAGGACGGATACTGCATGATCGTGCAGGGAGTGAAGGGGTGATAATACAGGGACCTGTAGGAGACGACGGGATTGGGGTGTATTGACTGACGATAACAGCACTCCATGACACAGACGAAGCAGGGAAGCAGTAGAGCAACAGTATGAAATTACGACCCAAGGAAAGACAGTGATGTCAAAAAACGAGTTCCGAACTGTCTGTGATATATTTTTTCTTCATCTTTCGATTTGTTCCATTAAGTTACCCATCTCCTCTTCAAAGTCCAGAAGGAAAGGAGAAAGAAGGCCACCGCAAGCCCGAGTAGTGGCAGTCAAGCCGACCATCTCCCCCTTTCCTCCCAATATAGCCTGTAATACTCATACATTTCTTTTTTGCCTTCCCTCCATCCCATTCCCATTGAAGCCGAAGCAGGAAAGAGGCGGTGGAGGGAGGCGATACATTCTTTGGCGCGGGTTGGTAGCAAGAAACAGAAGAAAAAAAAAACGAGGAAAACATGCCGTGTTCATTCAACGGCCCCGAGGCCGTGATGATTTGTAGCAGAGAGAGAGGGAAAAAGGAAATAAGAGATGAGGAACACGACGGTGCTTTCCAGTGGATGTGTGGAAGCAACACGCTTTGCAAATAATATGCTGGTATCTGATGATGGGAATGCTGACGCTAATTGACTTTGGTGGATGCTCGAGACTGCTGTTCAAAGGTGGCAGAAGCCAGCCCAGTAGGGTGACTTCTGTCGCGCAGTTCCCGTCAATGCCCTTTTTATTGGGCGTATTGCGGGTGCTGGACATATTGTTGCTGCTGGTAGCCCATGTGCTGCTGCTGATAGTGCTCAGCACTCGACGGTGGGGTCGGGGTGCAGGCTCCCATGCGAGTATTGTGAGTCTGCGGCATACCGTAGCTGTCTGCGTTGTTGAAGTCCTTGTCCGGGGTTATGGGAGGAGTCAGAACGCCAGTGGGTGCTTGCTGCATGTAGCAGGCCTTTTGTGGCGTCTGCGGGCCCATGAAGTGTGAGTCGACAGGCGACGCGACCTGTTGGACGTGGATCTCGGGAGTAGCAGCTTGCTGTGCCAAGAGAACTTGCCTCTGGAGGAACTGCTCAATGGTAGTAGCGACGGCCGACAGGTGAGGCGAGCTGTATTTCCTGACGAGTGCCGCAGAAGGCTGTGCAAGGTAGTTGGAGAGGTTGAGCACAACCTGAGGATCGTAGCGAGCAGCCCACTCAGAGTAGCGAGGTTGTTGCCTACCAGTGATGCATCGGGCAAGAGCGAGAGCAGACCTTGCCATGACCGAGGGGCGGATTGAGATGAACTCCTTGTGGTAGAGAGCGATCTCGGTGAGATACCAGGACATGTGTTCAAGCTCTGGGTCACACGACACCTCGGACATCGCAAGCTGTTGGAAACTCGTGACGGTCGGGTGGCCAACCATCCAGTTGAGCGTCTGCAGCACGTGCCATTCCATCTGTGTGAACATGTCATCATCGTAGAGGGAGCAGCACATTGACTTGAGCTCCCGGATGGTGGGCACACGCTCCTTGCGGTCACCGTACTTGGCGGCGATGAGAAGGGCAGCACATCCGACGAGTTGGTAGTGACGCTTGTATACGACACGGCGGGAGCAGTAGCGGTCGAGGAGGTTGACGGCCAGGTGGAGGGTCTCGGGAAGCAATTGGAAGGCGTGGTGGGCTTCGAGCAGGAAGTCCAACAGGTATGGGCGCATGAACCATTGGATCTCAGTCTGAATCTCAATTGAATGGATATCAGGCATTGTCTCGGCCTGATGAGACGTTAGCTAAGTTATTGGCACAAACGGGTGTTGGCCCAGACGTACCTCCATGTGCTCCATGTGATCAAGGACATCCTCTTGGTACTCCTCGGCGGTTGCGCGAGAAAGTTCCTCACCAAGAGCCTTTTGCTTTATCTTGTTGATTTGACGAGCGCTCTCTCGCTCTGCCGCGGCGCGAGCGTATACGCCCTCATCATTGCCTTCGACGAAGAACGACTCGCAGTATCCGTAAGCCGGGTACTGGCGTTGAACTGGACGAAAAGCCATGTTGGTGTTGTTGGGTTGTTGTTGGTTGTAATGAATGGAAGTCAATTCTCCTGGATTGACAAAGTCGTTGTCTGTAGTCGAAAGGTGCAAGATGCGTTGTGCAAAGACCGATTGACTGTCGAGCGAACGGGATTAAAGAATGTTTGTCGGCTGTAGAGGCCGAGTAAAAAGGATTGTAATTAGTTGGTAAAGTGAGAAAAGAATGGATGGTCGAAGGGCGATGGCGTCTCTGACAAGGTGATAGTCGGAGAGGCTATTGTAGTAGATCCACCTAGAAAAGGTCAGCCCATTAATCGCGTGTCTCACCAGGGCCAGGTAAGGCTTCTCGAAGATATCATGCATACCTCGTGAATTAAATTACGTTACTGGACGAATCGAGCAGTGCTCAATCGCGACGAGACTTCCTTGCGAGCTGAAGCAAGCAGCTCAATCGGCAGACCGAGAACGAAGGTTCTACTGGTATGCCGGGGCAATCTGCAGAGAAACGAACTAACGCCTCCACGATGGATTGCTCAAGGTCGGTACGTTCCGAAAAGATCTGGCCGGGTCTTCCAGGGGTAACCTAGGAAGAATCTTGGGAATGTTAGTGATTGGCTTGTGTGGGTGAGGGTGTAGAAACGAGTAAGGGTGGAGCGTGCCAATGGTTGACGGCAATTTCGACGTACCGGTTGAGAGTAGGCTCAGATATGCTGGACGATGATGGGACTCGAGTAACGAGGGCACAGTAAATGCTGTACAGTTCGTAGTAGCAGAACGCTGGAAGACTACACGACGGGGTGGTTAGCTGTTGTTCTGCACCTGCTCCAGACCAATCATGACGATGATTGTTGTAATTATTAAATGCTCCAGGGTTATGGCTCCTTGCCAGGGAGGCAGGTAATCTTGCTTGGAATTAAGCACGGACGTGTGATGGTCGGGGCTGTTGAGGAATGCGGAGCGAGGTCCTCTGACGACGGCGTACTTCTGAGCGTCCGGGCCCAGAGTCAGGGCGATAGTATTGTTTTCGCTGATATCGTTTGGAAGTTCGGCGTGGTCGAGCATGAATTGGGACTCGACGCAGATATTGTTGCGTGTATGCCCATAATGGAAGCAGCCTGGAGCCATGGTGTACGGCTGTCACCAGCAACCCGCCAGCATGTATTTGAAGGAATAGCACCGGTAGATGCCAGACGGATGCATTGGAGCATGGTGTGTTGCTCTTTTCTCCCGTGTCGTCTCCATGCTCTTCGGTTTTTCTTCAATTCCTTTCACTCTTTCTGCTTTTTCTTCACCCCTGCATTGCACGACCTCCAGCAAGACGACGAGAAGAAAACAGGCTCCCCAGTGCTGCATTCTCCTTTGATGCAACCGAGTGGTGTTCAGGTCCAGTCCGGTGGATGTGGTGTTCCTTGAGTGGGGATCCTTCCAGTGGGTGGGGCACACGACACAAGTGGGAACTCTTACCTTTTTGATCTGAAGAAGACAGACGCTCAGGATGCTTTGTACGAGGAGTGGTAGATACAGCAGTCGTGGGTTGGGGTGGATGTGAGAGGTTGAGAGGAGGTTGAGAGGTGAGGTTAGTCCGGTCGAGAAGCTCTGCGGTCAACGAAGAGGAGAGGTCGACGGATGGCGGTCAGGGTTGTCAAGGCGGTGGGTGAGTGTCGAAAGAGTCGGAGTGGACTCGGACGAGGTGTCAGTGCCTTATGACCAGGGAGGCAGGCACGGACGGGTGAGATGAGGCGATGAGGTAAGGTGGTGAGGATGGAGCGATGGCCAGGGGAGGTTTGAAGACGCCGGAGCCGGTTCGCGTAACGGGGAGAGTGGGAGATGGAGTATGAGGCAGATGGAGGTTGTGGGTGTTTTCAACGCTCCATTGCACGGGGGGTGATGAGGTCGAGGAAGAGAGGGAAAGAGGAGTCGGGTGGAGGAGGTGAGGATGATGAAAAGCAAGACAGGCTCCTCTCTGGCTCGCGAGGCTTCACGACACACGTCTTGTCGGATGTGGTCTGTGGTGCGCCGGCGGGCAGCGATTTGAGGTGGAGACTACGCTAACTTGGACGCGCGCTGACTTGCATTTGCCTCTTGCCAGCGTGCCTTGGTGAGCCGGTGCTGGCAACTGCTTGTCTCATTTGAACGCTAACCCTTGAACCGTCAATCCGTTAATTCGTTTGGAGGGTGATTATTTCATTAATCACTACATGCACATACAGTGCTTGCCAACGTGTGGTGGTGAGAGTACATACTGTAGTAGCACCATGTAGGGTACCTGGCAGAAGAGGCAGACAAGACAAGCAATCCTCTTCCACCACCCTTGACCCTGCTGCCGCTGCCGTGTCCGCCGTGGGAGTTGCCATTAACTATCATCGGTACAGTTGTCAGTACAGTACAGTACTAGGTCAACATTACTGGTACTGGTACTGCGGTACATCGGTACATGGTCTATCAAATACTCCCTACTCTTGTACATACCTACTGTAACCGTGGCATATTCGACGCTCTTACAGGCCACTCCTGCAGATCACTGGCTGGCTGATGGCTGCCGCCGCTGCTGCTGCATTGTCAAATAATGCTTGCTTCACTCATGTTCCAATCCCACGATACGACACGGGCGCCCGCTCGCTCGCAATCTCGCTCTCAAACACATGCGCGCATGCCTTAGTAGTGTGTCTCGCTGCCACGGGGCTGTCTCCAAAGCAAGACTTGGAAGTCTCAAACCCAACATCAGCAAATCAGCACTGCAGCACCGCTCGCCGCTAGCTGCAACGCAAACCAGCATCTCACCACTCCTCTCAGCCAGTCAAACCGCTCCAGAGCCTCGTCTCTCCTCTCCTCACATCGCCTCTTCCAAGCCATCCATCCTTGCCGACTGCATGCACGCTTGCGCTCGCTTCCCGCCGCCCGCTCCAGGAGCTCGGTAGCCACAGCCTCATATTCCGTAGATAGCTTGCATACACCGGACGTGATCCACCCTGCAAGCTCCGCGCTACAGAGTTGCCCTCGCGTTTGAGATCATATGCATCGAGTAGTAGTTGAGGTACGTAGTAGGTAGTTACAGACCAGCGTGACAACTCTCAGGAGCCAGCCGCCGCCGTTTCGAACACCATCGTGCAATGCATCCGCGAGCGTTTGATCCGTCCTTCGATGTAAGCATCATCGTGAGCATTTCTGCTGGGCCTGGGCTAGGCGCCACATGTCTATCTCTGACCTCGACACGCGGGCGGCGGTACAATGGGACTTGGGACATGGAACATGGAACATCCACCATGGAGCTCATATCTCGTGAAAGCACTACTAGGTACCATCGCCGTAACGTAACGTGAGCCTTCGCCGTCCTACACGCAGAGACGCATTGTTTGCTCACAGTACGCATCACCGCCTCTGCCCTTCCTTCCTCACCGTCTTGCCGCTTCGTAACGCAGCGCGCCATCCGTAACACCAATGCCCCGTATGAGGGCCATTTGGTTGTTCTTCGGCGAGCACAAGGCAAGTCGACACAGCAACCGCAAATTCTGTTTCTGCATTGCCGGCCTCCCGCATCTGTTGGCTGGAGTACAGGCTAGCAGACTAGCAGTACATCATCGCGATGGCTTGCTTTGCTTGCTGTTCTGACTTTCTTCCTTTGCATCCGCCCCGCCTGTCTACCTGACGGCAGCATGCAGCGTGATGCCTCCTTGCGCGGACTCGACCACCAGCAGCGATTGCGCTGCCGATCCTGTATACCTTATGTATGTATACTCCCGGCACCACCGTTGAAGCCGTTCCAGCTTGGGCAACGAGTCCCTGCTAGACGCCGAGCCCGCTGCCCGCCAGGCCCAGGAGAGGTCTGTGTCTGTGTAGTAGATGGCGAGGAGCAAGGAGGCTGCTGCAGCGCAACGCAACGAACGCATCACTGAGACACGACGCCTGGCTTTCTCTTGGGCTTTGCCTAGGAAGCACACGCTACGACTATCAGCCGCGAGAGCCTAGCGGGTCTGTAATCCGCAACGCGTGCTGTCGTGAGAGCTGTCACGTGCTGCCAGAGTAATTTAGGTATATGCAGGCCCTAACAAGTGACGTCGAGACTCGGTGGTAATAGCAGACTCCACACATGTGTCCACCAGCCTCCATGCAGAAAGAAGTTCTTTACAGGCGTAGAGTGGATGCATATCGAAGAAACTGCCTCCGCCAGCGCTCCGGGTGTGATATTTTAGTAATCTCGCCTTCCAGCAGCAGTTCAGATATCTACAGATCTACAGTATACTCAACTTTTCACACGTGAAATCACCAGGGCACCTAGACTCGCACATGCAACGACTAGGGTCCCGCGGTGGCTTCAGGACCCCCCTCGCCTCTCCTGAGCCCATATTGGGCAAAGAGGGCTTGATCAGCAGCATGACGGAATATCGATAGATTGTGATAGATTGTGATAGATTGTGAAACTCTTGTCAGCCTCCCCAAGACTCGGAGATGCTCTCTTTAGACTTCCATCTCCACCTTTCGTCTCCCAAGGCTTGCTGGAGGCTGTTGTCCACAGGCTTCCAGATGATCTCGTCTCGCCTGGCCTGGTCAAGCAGCTAGTCTGCCGCCCTTTCACCGGAAGTAAATTCCATCCTTCATAAAGTTGGCGCTACATTCAAGACCCCACAACTCTAATGAAAGCCGGTATCGCGGAGCAGCGCTATTTCACTTTCCGATCTTGCACGTCCAGAATGCCAGGTTAGTATTCAGCCTCCGGTTTGGTGCATCCAGGATGGCTGCAAGCACTCAACGAGATTTGATGGTCTGAACTGCATTTCTTTTCTTGGGTGCTCGCTCATCGACAAAGTCCATGCTTGACACACCCGTCTGCAGCAGCACAGCCTCGGGCTGGGCACACAACAATCAGGTCTCCACCGAGCTCGTGGACACATCGCAATGACGCTCCGGAAGCCAATGGTCCACCAAATTCCGGGCAATACCAGCGGCATCCCAGCCCAGACGCGTCTTTCTGGCGTCGTCGACCGCGTTTCCACGCGCCATTCGCCAGCAAGCTAGAGCTCCACCCGAGAGAAACTTGAAAGTGAGAAGGATCAAAGCAGCTAGAGCCGTGGCGTGTGGAAACGACGGCGCAGTAGCGCATCAGCCTCTCCTTCTCCTTCCATCCATCTGGCTGCCAGAACCACGTGAAGCCACATTTCCTAGTGTCTACCACCTACTCATAGTAGGTATGTACGCCTTGGTCTTCTCTCAAAGGGCAATCTGGTACGAAGCCCGCCAAGCGGCTGTGCCGCGAATTATTAAGGAACTTGTATGGGTACGGTCGTTACAAGCCCCGAGTACTACTGCGCGGGCTTGAATCATCATGTGCGTTCCCCGTTCGCTTTGCTATTTTCCGCCGAACTACTGTACTTAATGGAGCGCCGCCCGGCCACTCCGGGGGCTTACCTCAACACATCATCAAACGCGGCGATGGAGTTGAGGTACAGTAGGTCATTATGCGGGCTGTTTCGAGCAGTCAGTGCTCCGGCCGTGGATCTCCGATTTCTCGATCAAGAAGGTGAGAAGAGAGAGGTTTCGCAGGAGGATTCATTATTGCCTGCCTGGCAAATTGAGTCCCTGGGAGAGAGCATCATTATTATGCACCGTTGCCTCCTCAGCTGAGCTGTTCCGGCTGTCACTCCTTGAAGTCCTTGGTTACGACGAAACTACTACTAGCACCAACACACTTTCTAAAAGCAAAATCCGAGATCTCCAAGACTATTGTTACGACGCTTGACAAGATTTTGGTCCGATCTCGCCGTTTGAGTTTTTGCCTGCATGCATGTCAAAGTCATGTCAGCCTGTTCGACTCCACTCGACTCAGAAAACCATAACTTCTTCTAGACATTTTTCACGTCATCTGTCCTGCACCAGTGGATACCAGACTCTTTTACCACCTTGGCGTAACCACCAAAGGCAATTGATACTTACATACAAGGGATCCACCTAGAGCCACCTTCGGGTCTCGCTTGGGAAATGCAGCCTCGCACCCGGACTCCAAATATTGAATTCTTCCGCACTACCGAGGGTACGAGACGAGGATTGCCTGTGCTACCGCTACTACTCCACCGAATAAAGAAAAAAAAATCACAAAGACGACGATCATGGCTTCGCAATGTCCACTCGGAATCAATCATGTACTCACTCTGTGCGACAAGCCAGGTCCTTCTCATGGGGCTTACATTCTATGTTCGTTGACTTGCACGCAGACGGAAAAAAACGGTCAACGGCGTCTCAAGTCCTCTTTTGGTCAGCGCAATTTTGCTCCGATACAAATCATTATACTGATACATGTATACACTTGAGCCTGACGAACGTTAGTTGCATCATTGCGCGTAATGACTATACGACATCCGACGATGTGTAGTCAGGTCAATTTACGTACTGCAGCCTATTACTACTGAACCAATTCTACATCGCGAGCAGGTCTCACTCTCGACTCAAACAACACACGATCTGAGTTCTGGAACAGACCCCTTCGTCCATGTCATCTCGAATGATGATGCACGCCTGATGCAATCAAACGATCTCCCATCGCTACCATGGGCGCTGTGTTGACTGCTCGCAACTTTGCATGAGCGGTGCTATCATTGATTTGGTCATACCGGAATAGGCATGAGCAATAGCAACCACTCCGACTCAATGGCACTAGAAAGCTCGCAGATGACTTGAGGTCCTCGTGGTGGTGGTATGCCTATCGCGGACTCTTCAACGACATCTTGAAAGTCGGCTGCGCTGCAAGAGTGAGCACCAACAACACAATGAGATGTAGGTATTCTTTTGCACATCCATGCGTGTCTCTATCTTTTTATCCGTCTATCCATCAATCCCAGGTACAGTTCCTCCGCACCCAAAAACACTATCAATCAACTCCAATCGCAGAACTCCCCAATCGCCCGAGCACATTCCTCGACACCAGCGATAGGCAAATCGTGTCCGCCCTCGAGAACTTCCACCTTGACGTTCCCCCGACCAAGTGCCTCGATGGCATCCGATTCAATCTCTTCGGCAACAATCACACCATCGTCCTTGCCCAGCAGCATCAGAACTTTGCCCTCTCTCAAACCTTGCTTGACAACTGCAGGATCGTTCGATTTCGCCCTCTGCGCATCAAGACGAGATCCAACGAGCTTCCAACGCGGCTGCTGACCGCTGATTGGCGAGTTCTGAATGCTCGAGATGAACGCAGCCACGAAGCCTGGGTGGGAATCAACCTGCCACGCCACCGAAGTAGCGACATTGAAAGGTGGTCTTCCAGAAAAAAACCCGCCGCCTACAGATGACTCCCGCCCTGCAACATTCCCAGCAGGAGTCTCAGCCTCAGCACCCTGCACAACCCCTACCTTTGTCTCCTCCGGCTGCTGCTTCGACGAAGAAGAAGAACCACCCACCAACCTCCTCCCCACCAAGCCCTCCACAACCCTCCGAGGCAACCACCCACCATAAACAACCTGACTCCAAAAAGCAACCCTCTCCCCCCTCAACAACCCAGCCGGAGCAACAAGTACCATCCCCTCAACCACATCTGGAAACCAAGAAGCAAAATCAACCGCAATGCCTCCCCCAAGCGAATAGCCTACAACCGTAACCTTGCCACCCCACCACCCACCATCACCACCCGCATTCAGCTCCGAACTCCCCAGCACAAAAGCAATCTGCGCCGCCCACAGCTTCCCGTCCTGCGCCACGGCAGCCGGGTCCGGACACTCCGAGTATCCGCGCCCGAACAAGTCGAACAGCAGCACACGGCAGCCGTGGCGTTCGACGAGCCTGTGGGCTAGAGCCGCGAGGCTGATGCAAGGGGTAGAGATGCCGTGGATGAAGAGCAGTTTGCGGCCTTGAGGGGGTCCCCATTCGTAGGAGCGGATGCTGCCGTAGGGGGTTGCGATGTCGCGGGGATTCGGGAGAGCATTGGGCGGGTAGGGACATTGGGTATTATTGTTGTTGTTAGTGGTGGCGCCTTGGCCTTGTTGTTGGTCGGTTTGGCGGGGAGGAGCAGGGTAGATTCTTGTCCTTTGGTGTTCTTGTTGGTTTGAGGCTCGAGTGGGTGTGAGGAGTTTGCTGAGGGCGTACAATGCTGTTGGGGCGAGAAGGCCGGCTGCGATCCAGGTTCGTTTGTCAGCTAGGAGCTGAGCGGTGGCCCTTGAGCCCAGCAGTCCATTGGAGGAATCCATGGGAAAGGTGTTGGTGTAAGCAGGCAGGCGGAGGGTTGTGAGTCTCGTCTATGATCTATTCTTTCCTTTCCTTTCTTGTCTTGTAATGTTGGAGTCAACAAAATCTAGACATTCGACAATTGCGTTCGAACGGAAGGCGAGCTTGAATGGAAAGGTCCCGGGAGGGTTTTAAGTGTTTGTTGTCAAAGACCTGGCGATCAAATGTATGTTTAGTTATCAGTAGGCACCCCGAGTGGATTAACAAACAGATGATATGACGGTTCGAAAGAGATGTACCTCGGCTTGCCGAAGTCGCGATCGTCCGACCCACTGAAATCGAAATCGTGCTCAATACAGCTCGATACGTTAGATACGTAAGTATTACGACCAGCAAGGACGTGCTTCCCCAAGAACAAGTAGTAGTATTGTGGTTGTAGGACCGCGATGTGATTATTCTTGATTGTGCTAAATTATCCGACAAAAGAAAAAGGAACGCAAGGGTATCTCTTTGAAAAAAAGTACGAATTCGAGGCCGCTTTGACCCACTTCCTTCCTCTTCTTGTTGTTTTTATTATTTCGGCCGTTGATCAATCATTTCTCCTTGCGAGGTCCTTCAATAATGCTGTGATCTCCGCGATTTAACATCTTGCGCGGGTCGAGTCTCACCGGCGCTGATGCCAATGCTCGATGTCGGGAGGCCGACCATTGTCCGCCTTTGCTATTCTGTACCCGCCAGGCGTGGAAGTATGCGAGGGTTTGTCCACCTCAATGCCGCTGTCTCTATCGCCTCCTTCGCTGCCTTCGAACCCGCCGCCGCCTAGGCCAGACCAGACATCGAGGAAACCCTTGGCGGGGTCGCTCGCCATATCAGCGCCTTGTAACGTCTCATCTTCGACCTCAATGTCCGGCACTGAGTTGTCGTGATGTTCGTCGTCCTCGTGGTCAAAATCGTGATCATCGTTGTTGCTGAGAATGCGGCCTCCTAGCTTGATATCGCTGACACGAACATGGTACTGCAGTGCCTTTTTGCCGTCGTTGATCATTTCCTCGGTTGCATACATGCATCGCTTCAGACTCTGGTTCATCATCTGGCTTTGCACGAGAAGCTCCTTGTGTTTCTCGATGTCAACTCGTAACCTCTGCTCGTCCTTGGCCAAACGGGCATTTTCTTTACTTTCTCTGGCATCTGGAGATAGTGGCTCGCCGCCGGAAGTGACACTGTCAATCTCGTCGTCATCGCTGAAGTCAGCGTCAACATCTGGTAGGCCTAGGGGTCTGTGCTCTGCGTAGTCTTCCTCTTCCTCTTCTTCTCCCAATGGTGATAGTCCTTCAGATAACCTTGCGGTGCGTTCGTCGGGCACAAAGCCAAATTTGCCTGCGCGTGACAACCGTCGGAAGCGTTTCAACTCAGCCTTTTGTCTACGAACCTCTCGCTCGAGGCTCGAATTGATGGCAAGAAGAGAGCTGTTTGAGATTTCGAGATCCAAGACTTTCCTCTCCCTCCGGGCATCCGCCGCCAATTCCGAGACACTCTTTGTTGGACTCAAAGGTCCATCGACTTGAGAAGTGGACGCGTCTTCTTCTAACGAAGCTTCGATGGAGGGCATTTCGGTGGGTGCCTTGCTGAGGCTAAGCCTGGCGAATTTCTGAACGCTTGTTTCTTGGGAGAGCGGAGACGATGCGATTACGGTAGGATCCAGCGTAGTTGCTGAGCGGCGGCGTGAATGGGCAGAGTTACCCGAGTCGATTGACGACAGACTTGTCGACTTTCGATGCGACGTCAGATAAGGCTTGTGTTCCATGCTTCCTCGCCGTTGATCATTTGGGCTGGTATGCTCGGCAATCGACAGCGATGTGGGCACGGGAGACGGCCGGATGCCAAATATTTGCGATGCGCCTCTCCTATAAGACAGGTGAATATTTTCTTTACTGGGCGATGGTGGTCTTGCATCGCTAGTCGGAGGAAGCGGCGCGAAAAAGGGCGACGAAGACATCGATATGGAGCTCAGTGTTGGAGACAGCAGCGGAGGACTCATCGTGGGTTCGGGCTCTGTGTCTGATTGAGGCCACGGATTGGACGATCTCTTCGGCGTTACCATTGAGGTCTCTTCAGCTGCGGCCAGCTGCGCTTCGCGAGAGCCATCCGCATAGAAGAACACCGATGGCCTCTTGGGTTCGGGCTTCCTGACTGCAGGCTCTTGCCGTGTCGCATCGCTTGCATGGAAAAATCGGCTGTTGACATTATCCGGTTGCGAGTGACCAGACTCGCTGTGGCCAGGCGAGCGAACCTGAGGGCCCGGCGCTCTGGTCGACCCAATGTCACTCCTCGTGTGTGCAACTCTCGGCCTGTTCTGGGATCCAACGCCTATACCCAAACCCACAGAAGTTCCACTTCGATCCTTGCTGCTACCAGGCGCAGCGAGCGTCGACCTTCCTCTTAAGCTGTTGAAATTCACACCCGTTGATGGTGGAGGGATTTCGCTAGGGCTATCCGTGCGAGTCGACCGCACAACCGGGCGCGGTGCGATATTCACATTCCGATCTCCATCCTTGTTGGCAGTATTTGCAGCTCTTGGAGGGACTTGCGGTAGTCGTGGACGGGGCGCAGTACTCGGCGGATTGGATCGAACGGTGGGCGTGCGAGCTGTGCCAGTTGGAGGGGTCGAGTTGACGGCATTGGCGGCCAGGCGGGGAGTAAGTGGTGCTCGCGTAGTTCGTGATGTAGGCAGAGTTGGCTTGCCAGGCGGTGGCCGCCCCTGGGTGTTGCGGTCTGAGGACATTGCTGGCCTGAGAGGCTAACGTGGCGAATACATAGAGGGTTATGGTCCAACAGCGCAGAGCAGAGCGGTGTCGAGAGGGCAGGCGGAGGGTTGTCGGCGAGCGGCGGAGGCAGAGGCAGAGGCAGAGGCAGGGGTGTTCAATAAGGTGGTGTAGGGACGGAATCGAGATCGAGGGGTGGAGTTTGTTGTGAAGACGACCCTGAGGCAACTCTAATTGTTTAATTGATATTGGAGGCAGTGGGCAGCGGCGGAGAGGCTGCAGTCATTTCTGGGGTGAGGGTAGTCTGTTTGGTGTGTTGATGGAACCCGATGTTTTTACACTTGACCAGCTCCCCCGGCGAGTCCTTGGTCTCTAACGCGATGATGCTTCCCGCTGTTTACCTTAGACAGGGCTGGCCTGCTTAAATGCAAGCACTAGAGCTTCGCTAGACGAAACGCCGCATAAGGTCCGCTTCACCAGTCCCTTGACACGTCACGTGGTGCTCGTGTGCCATTCGCGACTTGACTTTCCGCGTCAGGCATTGCTGCAGACTGTCTCAAGAATGCGTGGTATCACCGTACCGTTAGCATCAACATACCTACAGAGCATGCGGTAGAGACATGTCTACTACAACACCAGCATGCCGCGCCACAACGAAGACCTCGCCGCCGAAGCGCAGGCAGCGAGAGACGACGCCACCGCGGTGCCAGACGCCAGCCAGCACCATTCTTTGAAGTACCATTTGCTTGGGCCTTCCCTTACAAAATCTGGCCAGGATGGTGTGGACCAGAAGAAAGTGTCGGAAATCATATACAACGCCTCCAAGGGCAGTCGATACTTCAACAATGAGGAGAACAAGGACAAATCTCTCACCATCAAAATCGACCGGATCCTGGCCAAAAAGCGCGAGCTCGAGCGCATCGAAGCGCAAGGAGGGTTGAAGAAAGATTTGAAACGGGCAGATGAATACATTGCGGAACTGGAGCTTGGTCGCGATCTAAGCCAGGTGCTGATACACGTCGATTGCGACGCCTTCTATGCCGCTGTGGAAGAGCTCGACCGACCGGAACTCAAGCATGTCCCGTTTGCTGTCGGCAAGGGCGTGCTCACGACTTGCAACTACCACGCCCGAAAGTTTGGATGTCGAAGTGGCATGGCTGGGTTTATCGCCGACCAGTTGTGTCCCGGCTTAATTCACGTACCACTCAATTTCGACAAGTACACTGCAAAAGCCAAGGAGATCAGGAGCGTGCTCGAGATATATGATCCACGCTTCCAGGCTGCAAGTCTCGACGAAGCATACTTGAACATTACAGAGTATTGTAAAGAACACGACATGGAGCCAGACGAGGCAGTCCGCCAACTAAGAGCGCAGGTGGAAGAAGTGAGCAAGATTACCGTGTCTGCCGGAATTGCCGCAAATGCGAAACTGGCCAAGATTTGCAGCAACAAGAACAAACCCAACGGACAGTACCGCGTCCCATCTGACAGGGCAAGCATCCTAGCCTTCATGCGTGATCTTCCAACCCGGAAGGTCAACGGCATCGGACGAGTGTTTGAACGTGAGCTAGATGCGATTGGTGTCAAGACATGTGGAGAAATCTATGCGCATCGCAGATGGCTGAGAGCTCTCTTCGGCGACAAAGCTTTTGATTTTCTTATGAAAACATACCTTGGTCTGGGACGAACTGATGTAAGACCTGCAGAGGAGTTTGAGCGGAAGAGCGTCGGCACTGAAAGCACTTTCCACGACATGTCCGACCCGAAAGAACTTCTTGAGAAGCTACGCTGGATAGCAGAGGAGCTTGAAAAGGATCTCGAAAGGACCCAATTCAAAGGCAGGACGTTAGTCTTGAAGGTGAAACTGCACTCCTACGAAGTTTACACGCGGCAGTTTCAACCGCCCAAAGCCGTACACAAGGCAGACGACTTGTACCACTTCGGTTTGCAGATGTTTCAAAAGCTCGAGAAGGAGATCCCGAAGCTGACATTGCGGCTCATGGGTCTTCGATGCACGCACCTTGTATCAACGAAGAAAGGTGAGCTGGACTTCTTCGGCCGTGCAAGGCAGCCAGCGGGCGAATCGCCGGACAACGAAGGTGGGACCAAAGCCCCAAAGATCGAGCTGGACGACGATGGGTGGCAGAAATGGCCCGACGAAGAATTCGAAGATGCTGCTCGACAGGAACGCCAGGATGACATGGACGAGCTCGAGCGTTTGTCGCAGCAACAAGAGCTGGACGACGCGAACTACGATAACACGGATGGCGGCGAAGAGCGCAAGGCCTTCGAAGCTCGCAAACATGATAACGGGTTTGCTTGGCGGCTGTTGTTAGAAGAGGAACGGGCGAAAGCCGAAGAAGAGGAACGGGCGAAAAAAGCTCCCTTAGAACAGTGGGATTGCCCAATCTGTGGCCACCCTCAGACAGCGGAGGAGAAATCCTTCAATGAGCACATCGATGGCTGTCTGTCGCGACAAACTATCAAGGAAATTGTGCAGACGGCCGACGAATCTCCAGCAAGTAGGCTCTCGAGTCCTGCGCCCGTGGGTGGCAGCGGCAGCGGCAGCAGCAAGAAGCGAGGTCGACCACGGGGATGTCAAGGTCAAGGTCAAAATCAGGCCGAACCGAAGAGACCAAAGAAGGCATTCTTTGCATAAAGTTAACACGAAATCACGATAGCTACGAACGAAGTTCTGTACATACATGAATGACATTGGAGCGGCAGACTGCCAGCGACTGCCTTCCACTTTCACTTACAACTTGGACACGAAACCACTCTTGTCAATCTTCGCTAAATAGTCCTTGGTGATCTCCTTGACGTTTACCACGCCCGCGAGACCCATGCACAACCTGAACTCATCACTCAGAATCTTTACCATGAGCCTCACGCCCTCCTCGCCCTTGTACGCCAGTCCCCAAAGAGCAGGCCTCCCCACCCAAACGAAATCGGCACCCAACGCTAGCGCCTTAAAAATGTCTGTCCCGTGCCTGACGCCGCCATCAACATGCACCGGGATCTTCCCCTGGACTGCCTCGACGACTTCAGGCAGCGCGTCCAGCGTCGCCAGCGCGCCGTTCAGCTGCCTTCCGCCATGGTTCGACACCACCACGCCGTCCACGCCGTGGTGCACGGCCAGCTGCGCGTCTTCCCCTGTTGCTACGCCTTTGACCCACACTTCCATCTCGGGCTTGCACACTTCTTTTAGCCACGCAATGTCGCGCTCCCAGTTCAGTGTGGGGTTGGGTGCGTGAGAGTGAAATGTCACAGGGCCCGAAGGGCTGATCCACTTTCCATTCTCCATACGGCCAGGCCTGGAGGGGCTTTGTTGCTGCGGCCGCTTCGGTGTGTTCTCCTCTCCATCTACGGCCTCGTCCTGGAGCGCCGGCTCTTCATCCTGCGCGAAGTTCGCTACTTTGAAGTGCGGCGGGAGTTTGAATTGGTTGCGCAGCTCGAGATTCCGTCTTCCGAGAAAGGGCGTGTCGACTGTGAGAAAGACGGCTTTGAAACCTGCTTTCTTGGCCCTTTGGATCAGCTTGTGACTCTGCTCGCGGCTCTCGAACAGGTACAGCTGCAGCACATTCGGGTTCTCGCCGCTGGCCTCGGCGACCTCCTCTAGGCTCTTAGTCGCGAACGAGCTCAAGCCCATGGCAATCTGCGCATCGCGGCATGCATTTGCGGTGCCGATCTCGCCGTCAGAGTGAGCCAGGCACTGCATTGCGGTCGGGGCGACGCCGAAGGGCGCGGCGTTTTTGTGGCCGAAAATCTGCGTGCTGGGGTCGAGCGCGGACACGTCGCGCAGCACTCGCGGGCGGATCCTGTATTTGGCGTACGCCGAGAGGTTTTCGCGTAGAGTGCTGCCGGAGTCGGCGCCTTCGTTGTAGTAGTCGCGCGTCTGCTTGTCCATTTTGTCGTGGGCGATTGCTTCCAGCTCGGCGATGGTGAGGCAGTTCAGGTCGTGGTCGCCTGCTTTGTAGGCCATGGTTGCAGAGTCCTCTTGGGGGTGTGTAGTTGTTGGTGGTATTCTTTTCTTCTTTCTGTTTCCCAAATGCCGACTGTAGTGATGTTAAATGTAACGCGCCACCACCCGCAACCGTACTGCGATCTTCAGTTGGACAATATGTCACTGATAAGGTTACTCCGACAGATAAAGGTAAAGATACTAAATGACAATGATTAATATTGAGGAGGAAACGATGTTCTCAGAGATTCAACATGACTAGAAGGAGATTCACTTTCGAGGACTTGAATCATTTCACGTCTTCCGAGTCCCTCACGCCCGGCGATATCGGTCGATGATGACGATAAGTTAGACATCTGTCTCCCCTAGAACACGTTAGACAAAAGCTTGATTCTCTGCCTCCATGTGGGGATTCTCCACCGCCGGGGGCATTAAATTGTACCGGGCGAACGGCGAAGCGGCTCTGCTATACTTTACTTCGTTCCACTCTTCCTGAGAATTACTTGCCAAGCAGAGAACACCTATGGATTATTTTCGAAAACTGTATTCATTTTGGTCAGGATCTGGCCAGATCGCTAGTCGCGGGAGTGGTTCCTGGTAGAAACGACCAGGTTGAACTATGAGTTTGCACAACATGACGCTCGGAAATGTGTCGTGGAAATGTGAAGGGAATGCATTAGGTATTGTCTATAGCGATATTATTGTAGTGAGGGTACGCAGCTCGATTCAACCGACTACATCTAACTACACGTATGGTACTCGATGGAGCCCAGCAAGCTCGTGAGTCGCATGTCATCAATCTCACGTTTTACACTTAGACAGAGAGCAAGTTAGGTAGCCTTGCAGCTTCATCAAACATCCAACAACCATCGTGCGTCCACCATACCTATCCGTCCCAAGAATCCCAACAGAGAGTGATCCCAACCAGAGCCACACTGTGCCCCAGCGCACGCGACAGCCTGTCGAAATGTCCAACCCCAGCTTTGTGCTCTTTCCAACAACCTCAAGCTAATAGGCTGGCCTCATATTGACTTCAAACTCACCCAAAAATCATTTTTCAAAACCCACCTGGACAACGTGTATACCATGAGCAAGCGCAAATCGATTCGGCGACATGGCTTGTTGGCCTTTTGCAATCGCCAGTAGAAAGCCTGGGATGGCCGGAGCCAACCAGGCCTTGGAATCTTCTTTGCGCGACTGTTTTCGCCGCCGTCGCCGGTATATGTACGTCTTCTTGCTCGTCCTCTTCTTCCTCTTACTCTCCCGCGTACTCTTCCATCCAAAGCCATTAGAGTTCTCCATCTTGCAACACCCAAAGAAAACTCAAGACGTACTCAAAGCGCGAAAGACATCCGAACATCGCGACCATGAGTGTGAGTACCCCCTTTTCACCGTCTTCCTTTCCGCCTAAAAGCGCTGACACCTCTTCCAGAAGACTCCGGAAGCAACAACAGCATCACCCGCCACCATGGACTCAGGAGCCTGGGCGTACACCGCCGACCAAACCCGAGTCCTGGAAGACAGGTACACAAACGGCACGCTGAAGCTGACGGGCCGAGAATGGCTGGGTGAGTACTACGAGAATCACCTCAGTGACCACGCCAAAGACCTGCAAGAAGCCCTCCAGTACTACGTGGACCATCGCGAGGAGATCGAGTTGCGCGGGCTGTTTGCCGGTGCCACTTACGCGCTCGACTTGCTGGACGGCAACGGGACTGATGCACCGCGTTCTTCTGCGCAGGAGGACATTAGCCGCGGCCGGTCGGGGTATACGTCTTCCCTTTCTTATTACATTAGCTCGCCGCGTGAGGACATTCGCCTCCCGGAGTCTGCTGTTGTTGTTGCCGTTGATACGCCTGTGCAGTGCGTGGTGGATCATGATGCGAAAAGTCTGCGTGAGTCGCCAAGTCCGCCTCGCAAGTGTGCCATCCATGGCTTTTATGATGAGATCAAACACCGCGTAGGAGCATTGCGTTTCCGCAGATGGCGTCCGAGAGGAAAGAAGGAGTCGCGAGAGAAGGCCAAGACTAAGCCTAGTTCCGGACCGCAGGAAGAGGAGGAGAGGTAAAAGATAGGCTGAGACCAAGGCCGGCAGTCGGGTCTTGCGCGAGAGGTGATGAGCATTGTATTAATATTAGACATAGTTGTCTGCATGTAATTTTTTCTTTTCTTTTCTTTCCCCTGTGCTTGTGCTTGTGTTTCTGTGTACTTGTTTAGCAAATCATACAATGAACTCATGGGGTTTCACCTTGTCGGTTCGCCAAAGCCCAATGTAGCGTAGACAATTGCCGTGGCGCTACATGAAAGATACAAGAGTATACGCAACACATGAAGTCGGAGACTCGGTGATCTGCACACTGAGTCCCTTGGTCGCTTCGACCTTCACCGCCCACAAGCACACCATTTGGAACCGCATGGAGACATTACCCCTTATGCTCGCGGAAGCAGCTTACCATGACCGTTGCTTGACAGTACCGCCCTGGCATGTCTGAGGTTGGTTCATGCAGTCAGCTGAATCTTTTGCAAACCACGTGCGGCGTAGGGATGCCGGGTAGAAACTGGACATCCACATCTGTCAATCTCATTAATGGTACCGAGACCTGTATTAGAGGCGAGTGACAGCGGTAGCGTACTGTATTGTCGCTTGACGTAGGAGTAAGCTGACGCCCAAGGTATACATGTAGCGACATGTATTCGACCCGGCTTGCAGTCAGCTCGGGCTGGGAAAGCGACAAATCTGTCCCGTTGCGACGCGAAGAGTCAACTCTCCGGCAGTACCTGCATGTGTTGGAGTTCCGGTGCAGGGAAGATGCGTGTCTTCTTCAGTGTTCGCTAGGTATGCAGCGTACATGTAAGCACCTGTCAAGAGCTGGCCTCTGATCGTCAAGACGCGCTGCGTGTCTAAGGAAGCAGGTTTCGTGTGAATAGCAAACAGCGTCGCAGTCGGCTGACCTCCAGGCCCAGATCGAGATGGACGGGATGGTAACCTGGTAATGGCGGTGATACTCGGGAGTCAAGTATAGCAGGGCGCCACGAAGCCAACCACGTTTCACGCCCAGGCACAGACGGATGTTGGAGGCCTAGGACCAGTCAAACAGTCGCGTGTAGACTGGCGAGATGCGTCGAGACAAGTCACAAGTAGCGATGATGCAGGTTTTGACTTGTCAGATGCAGGTCGCCAAACACGATAGCCAGCAATCTAGGCAAAGTCGGTGTTGTGGGCCCAGATTTGACGCAAGTGCAGGGGTCGGCGTCTGCCAGCAGCGAGATGAACCTGCCACTGGGCTGGGTACCTTATGCACTCTCACAATAATATGCACATGCCCAGACCAATCGACATATGCAATGCACCGACAGACCAATCGCCAGTCCTGCTCACATCGCACACTTCACAATTGTGGCTGGCGGCTCAATTGTTAGATGTGCCGGCGGTGGCACAAGGAGATCCGACGGCATGGCGACACCCAGGGCGCTCGACAGAAGCGTGGCGTACGTGGGCGTTTGCAGATTGCCCTTGAGACAAACTCAGCTCTGCCTGCATGTGCATGCATGCAATCGTGTGGATATCTACTAAAATGCCCGCTCGTCGTGGTTGTCGTCGGGCGAGTATGGGTCAAGTCCTCGAAATCTCCATTACTCTGTCATCTTCATCTTCCAACCATCTTCGTCGTCTCGCGTTTCACCGTGTTTGGGTACTACTGATACCCCCAAGAGCAAACAGAAGCTGTTGCACTTTGGTCTCACATACATCGATACCCCTCCTGGATAGGTCCGTCTGAGATCGTTCTCATCCGCCACCATCTTGCGGCTTGAGTCTTGGACGTACAATACTGCACGCATAACAGGGCGTAGTGGAACTGGGGGCAATTGATATGCCTACCACTCGGTGACCTTACTCACAATGGAGAACTCTCAGGTATGATCACACTGTTTTCAGATATTGGGACCATTCAGCTTGGGCTCCGCCTGGAAGCAACATCAACGCAGCACATACCATCACGACGTCCAACACTCAAACTAACACCGATACTCTCATAGCGCAACCCGCAACGGCTATCCGCTCTGTATCAATACCACAACGCCCCAGAAGTGGCTCCCGCCCACGGTCTCGAACACGACGAGACCACCCACTCGACATTCTCCGACAAATACCCTGTCGTACACAGCAATAAGAACTACGAACCTGCCCAAAGCGGCAAAGTCTTCGACAATGACCGCCCCCCGAGGATCATCTTCGGCATGAAGATCCGAACTTTCCTTCTCGTCGCCACGATCATGGTACTAGTTGTCATCGGAGCAGCCGTCGGTGGTGCAGTAGGCGGCAAAGGCATGCATGAAAATCAGCCAAATCACAGCGCGTGGCCGACTGATAACGAGAGCAACGACGACGGCAACGACAACGGTACCGTCACCGATAACGACATTACCAACAACAGCACAAGGTAAGCTTAATCCCAGGCGAGGGAACCTGCGAAACATCTAAAGCTAACCGGCGGAAACTCAGCTCTTCACCACCTTCAGCCACAATATCACCAGCAGCCGAAACCTACTCGGGCCCCGTACCGACATACACACCCCTAGATCCCTGTCCATCCGCAAACAACACATCCTACACATCAAATTACGCGAAAGACCTCGACGTCAGTGACAGCAACGAAGCCGTAAACTTGACTTTCACCCTCCATTGCGACCTCGAATCACCCCTCAGTAGTGTATCCAGCGCTGAAACACTATCGGAAGTTTTCGTGTATAGTTTCCAAGACTGCATCGAACTGTGCGCTTCGCTGAATTTCCGGACCGGCAATGCCGATTGCGGTTTCGCGGCTTACGAGGCAAATGGCAGTCGGCCGGGGAATTGCTGGGTAGGGAAGGCAGAGGAGTTGAGTGTTGATGATTTGGAAGAGGTGGACGGTATGGCAGTTGCTATTATTGGGACTTGAAAGGGTGGCATCCAGATCGGACGATGCGGTTCATCGCTCGAACGACAATAAAAAAACAATCTGTTCTCTTTGGTATGTGTGAGGGCTGGCCGAGGATCCGGCGTTTGGTCAAGGCGCGCAAGGCTGATGAAAGGTCCTTCTCTGGACTGCAATCCACTCGTTGTCTCTCGGATTCGTCTAATGATTCGAAAAGTGCAAAGACGCTTTTTGGAAAACTGCATGTGGTTTTGGAAAGAAGCTCATACCCTCGTTGATCTCATTGCGATCTCTAACATGAATAGACGAAAATACAAACAAGTTAACAACCACGGTTTGATCGGGCCTCTTCCCTCACGTGTTTGTTGGCTGGTCCTCGGCGAAAACTCTACCTATGTAAAAACCGAGCTTTTGTTGAGCCCACTGCTGATACCGCGGTCTAGCAGACCTCATCCGCAAGCACGCCGTGCATCGCACTTCCAACACTAGAGGAGACGAACGACACTGTCAGACAACACAGATACCTTCCAATGTATCGGAATGCACCGCTTCGATGCCATCAGGATTTCGGCATCAATCCACTGGATGCTAAGACGCTAAGAATCCTTTCGGCGCCGGATCTTAAGCCTGTCGCCGACATGCGATGATCGATCGTCATTCTACACTACGTAAAGCAACGCAACGATACAATACATATAGAAAGTAGGTACTCAGACATATGAGTTAGTCTCTCCTACCCTGCTATTTGTCGCAGTCATAACAGTACAGGGAGGGGAAAAAAACCAAGAGAGCAACCGTTGCACCACATACTCACTATTAGCTGACCATTACCAAAAAATACAAAAAGACAACAACAACAACAACATGAAAGTCATCATCATCGGGGCCGGTCTCTCCGGCCTAACAACCGCCCTCGCCCTTCAAAAACACGTGGCGCCCAAACTCCCCGCCGATCAACCCCTAGAAATCGAAATCTACGACGAAGCCCGTATCAGAAAACCGGGAGAAGTCGAGCACAGCTGGCGAGACCATTCAGACATACGCCGCCAACAACAACAAAACGAAGAAACAGAAGGCGAAAGCGAAAGTGAAAGCGGGCGAAAGAAGACCAAAAACCAAGGCGCAGCCATAAGCCTCCAATCCAACGCGTTCAAAGTCCTGCGCCAACTCGACCGCGAGCTCGCGGATCGCGTCTACGCATCTGGTTTGCCGACCAAGGGCTTTACGTGGAAAAGTCGCGGAAATTGGGTTTTGGGGAGGGAGGATTTGGAGGCTTTTCTGGTTTCGAGGCCGGTTGTTGTGGGGTGTTTGATGGAGGCTTTGAGGGCGAGGGCTGGGGTTGAGGTTGTGTATAGGACTGTGAGTGAAGTGAAGTGCGGAGAGGGGAAGATGCCTGTTGTCTATTTTGATGATGGCGGAGAGGGAGTGGTGGCGGATCTTGTTGTTGGGGCGGATGGGATTCGGAGTCCTGTGAGGAAGAGTCTTTTCGGGGAGGAGGAGGGCGCGAGGCCGAAGTATCTGTAAGTCTTCTCTTGACCCCTGTGTGAATTAAATGCCCTCCGATATACTGACCAGGCAAATCCAGCGGCAACTGCGCCGTCGGCGGCGTCCTTGACCTGCCCAAATCCGACCAGCTGCCAGCCTCCTACTTCGCCGACCCACGCATAACCTTCATCCACGGCCCCACTGGCACCTTCGGCTACGGAGGCCTCTCGCAAACCAACCCCAACAAACTAATCTACTTCTCCTTCTACGACACCGACCTCCCAGCCAGAGGTTCCAAACCCGACCCGGAGCAAGTAACACAAGCCCTCCGCCAACGGCACCAGGGCTGGGCAGATCCTATGATAGCGCAGTGCCTCGAGCACACCGACGCGATCGATACTGTGTATCCAATATTTTACATGCCCGACTTGCCGACTTGGGGGAGGGATGGATGTGTTCTGGTCGGAGATGCGGCGCATGCTATGACGCCTGCTACGGGGCAGGGGGGATCGCAGGCGTTTGAGGATGGGTTGACTTTGGGTTTGCTCTTAGCCAATTTTCTTGAATCTCGAGGAGGCGATCGGAGTGCTGCTGTGGAGGCTAGTATTCGCGGTTTGTACGCTATTCGGGCAGAGCATGTTTATGAGATCAAGAGGGCTGGGTTGGCGATCAAGGAGCCGGCTAGGCCTTGGGGTTGGGGTACTACGTTGGCTGTTTATGGGTTTTATTTTGTTATGACTAAGTTCAAGTGGTTGAGAGGATTGTTTGGGCAGCCGGTTTATCCGGCGCATCTTTTTGATGCGAGGGACGAGGTGGAGAGGTTTCTTTCGTGGTAAAACCATCGACTTTGGCGTATGGAGAAGGTTACCTTGCTAAGGTAGTGAGAGATGCCGAGAGACGCGTTCTCAAATACGAGCCTCTCATCGGGACTACAGTACTGTGATACTGTATGAGCATCCAGGCACCTAGGTACCTAAGTCACACCAGGTATGTTGCGGATGTCGTAGTATTGTAGTGAGCATAGTCGCGGACGAGATTGGGTGGTATAGATGAGTTCAATGTTGACATGATCAGGCGCTTTTACAGGACTGGCACGGGCATGGGAGTATCGAGAGATGTGTTCGGTTATCTCTAAGTTGTCTTGTTTCCCCGTGTAGTACCTCAATCAAGTCTTCGACGGAGCGCCGCATGTATTGCGCAGGTGGCGAACTCAATCCACCGTCCGCCAACTCTAGACGGATTGACTTTCTCCTTTGTAAAAAGGAGCACCCAGCGGTTAAGCACATACATGCCGGATCGAGCGTCGACCTCCTGTTAAGATCCATTGATCAGACAGCATCAGCGTGGAATCAAGCACTTCAAGCCTCAGCACCAGAGACCCCCTCCTTGACCTCAGCAGCGTTCTTCTTTCCCTTCTTGGCCTTCTTGCCCTTCTTCTCAGAAGCCTTTGGAGCGTCCTCTCCGGCGTCGTCGGCGTCAGCGTCAACCTCAGTGGCCTTACGCTTCTTCTCCGCCTTGTCGGCCTTGCCAGCCTTGAAGGCTGTTGAGGAAATCATGTTAGCAAAGATAGATCATATCAAGCGAGCCAAAGACGTCAGCTCGCTACCAGACGAGGAGGATGACTTACCCTTGGTCTTCTTCTCCTTTCCCTTCTTCACCGGAGACTTGTTGCCGTCCTTGCCAGCGTCACCGGTCACATTCTCATCATCATCATCATCATCATCGCCGTCCTCGGCGTCAGCTATAACCAAGGGAAAAGAAGCAATGCATTAGTCAAAAGTCCCAAGAAGTTCTTGGTTTCTAGGAAAAGAAAGAATCCCGTTCGTTTTTCTTCCGTCGATCTCAGTAATTACCAGCAGTCTTCGGCACCGGCCCAGCAACCGCCTCGATCTTCTTCCTGATTCCCGCCCAAGCGGTCCTGGCGCTGGCAGCGTTCTTGAGCCCAAACACTTCGGCAAATTTGTTGTAGTCGATCTCGACGTTGTTTTTGCTGCAGTGGGCGATCGCACCGAAGAGCATGCGCTGTTCGCGCTCGGTGAGAGGAGCGAAAGTGCCAGAGGAGGCAGCGGTTGTGGTGCCGTTCTTTGGAGCCATGGTTGCGGCGCGAGTGGAGAGGGTACGTGTGTGCGGATGTGATGGGTTATGCGGATGTGTGCTTGAGAGGTGCGAGGTACGTAAGGGGTGGCGGGTGGTGAGGGTACGATGTGATGTGAACGACGGCTGAGACGGGCGGAAAGAAGCAGTGTTTGCTGGAAGCTGGAAGCCGATGTAAGCGCTCGGGTCGCTTTGGAGACTGCAGGTGGACAACTACAAAGCCAATCAGTAAACATGTAAACATGTGACATAATTGTAAGCAACCTAAACCGACAGCACTGCATGCACGTGAATTAGGGAGTCAGAGACATCTAAAGGAGAATACCACGAGAAGAAAAAAATTGAAAGTTAATCTTGCCTTAAACATGTTGAGGAAAAGGAGGGTCAGGTCTACCTACCTACCAGCCGCCCACCACTCTTAAGAAAGGCCTGATATTTTTTCCATGCGAGCGGCCACAGTACCACTCGCGTAGCCACGCACTCGATTCTAGGAAACAATGTACACACAACTGAAGCAAAGCCCAGAAGAAGCCTATTGTCCAGTCGCCATCTCCACAACCAACCCATCTAAAGCATCTCAAGAGAACGTGATTTCAGCCTCAGCATCAGCCTCAGCAGTCGCATCCTCATCCCCTGAGATGGGCTCGTCCTTGACCTTGTTCGCCTTGCTAGGCGTCTTGGCCCTCTTCACAGGCGTCTCGCCATCCGCCGCAGCCTTCGCGCCACGCTTCTTGCCCGGAGTAGCCTTCGGCTCCGGCGTGCCAGCCTCGGGAGTGGCGGAGTCGGAAGTGTTCCCAGCCTGAGCGGCGATTTTCTTCTGGATCCTGGCCCAGGCGTTGCTCGCGGAAGCGGGGTTGGTCATGCCGGCGAGGCCGGCGAGTTTCTTGTAGTCGACCTGTGTGATTGAGCCGGGTGAGTGATGTTTTCTTGTACGCGGTATTGGGGATGCGGAATGCGTACCTTTGGCTTCTCGCTGAAGCAGAGCCAGGCGAGGGCCATGAGTTGCTTCTCACGGTCGGAGAGTTCGTTCTTGGGATCCATGCTGGAGGGATGTTAGAGAGGGTTTGGTGTTGTGTCGAGCGCGAGAAACGTGCCTGATCGGTGTGAATTGGATTTTGGTGAGTATGGAACAGGATTGTCGTAGACGTAAAGTCTGGGATGTGTTGTTGATGTTGATGTGGGCGTGTGGGTGGGAGGTGGATGGAAGAGGATGTGAACGTCGACACCGGGATGTGATGTCAAAGTGAACGTCAATGGGCTGATGTGGCGGGATGTGAAGAGCACCGGCGAAGGCATGAAGAAAATCTGCGACGGTCGTCACATGTGTGCTTGACAGGCAGTGAGGTTACACAGTTGCAGGTGAGGAACCGTACGCACGGACGCGAGAGCGCGCCACGCGCAAAGTGCCTGCATGAACGAAAGTGACGAGTCGCAAAGTGAAGAGATCAAATTGTGCTTACATTGGTGAACGGCTGCGAGGTTCTGCTACGGCTTGTGTCCTTGGCTTTGGATGTTGCTCGCCGCTTTCTGTCCCGAGCGTCTGTACCTCTGCCCAGGAACACATCCACTGGCATCATGAAGCCATCGGCTTCCACTGCAGCGTTCAGTGCTGGCGTTTCGGATTTCTGATTGTTAGTTGTCCACTCTCCCACATTCGTAATCTCTTGCGCCTCATGGTTCTCGATGAACGGTTTAGCGTCGACAGGTGTGCAAGCCTGATCGTAAGCATCCAGAGCCTCTTGATCATATTTGTGCACCCTTCTGAGATGTTGACGAATCATGTACCGCTTCTCATATGAGCGATGGTGTTGAGCACACCATTCTTCAGGACAGCTGAACCCAGGTCGAGCCTCTGCTTCTTCTCCGACTTCAATGTCTCCATCATCGGACAATGCAAGATCCGGGAACATCTCGGGGTGATAGTTTGTCAATGTATCTGCAAAGCTTCCGGCAGCTTTCTCCGGCATTACTCTGAACTTCATTTCCTCGCCGAACAGAATAGCACATCGCTTGGCTGCGCGGTCAATGACAGCAGGATCCCAACCTGCCAAAGATGCTTGCCCAAGCACCTCACTCCAGTCACGAGGACCGAGAGCGTGATCTCCAGATGGATGTTCTGTGTAGTCTCGGGTTGGTGGTTGCTTTTGACCGCCAGTGGTTGTGGTAGGTTCAGACTGCTCATCAGGTATCTCTACTACAGCCTCGTTGGTAGTCGATCGACGTTTACGCTTCTGCGAAAGTGACAGTGCAGCCGATTCTGAAGCTGCAATAGAATCTGGTGCACGATACTGACGACTCAAATGCAGGCCCATCAACATGTCATCCAATTTGGAAAGAATATGACGAGCGCCAGGTCCAAGTAGCCGTCTGGTCTCTTCTTCATCGATCATGACTTCGGGTCTGCTGAAGTCTTGCGGTACTGTCGCATGATCCTCACTGTCTGACATGTTGGACTGTGTTTCGCTTGCCACACTTGATTGTCGAGATACCACGACTGGCGGCGGGCTCGACGACATGTGAGAGGTAGATCGTGATCTCAACCTAGCTGGCACCGATGGCTCCACAGTTGCCCATGAGCGGGCAGCAAAGCGCTCCTTCGCCTTGCGCAACATCAGTGCCTGGACTTCGTCTTCCAGATCCGTACCAGCTCTCCATGAAACGGGCATCCGAAGGGTGCCATCCGCAGCATCGTCAAGGAGGGTGTCTTTACCGAAGCCTTCGGTCTTTCGAGGTACCTCGTCTGCATGCAAAGGCCAGGAGGTCCAATTATGGTCTGGGTACCATGGAACGTCTCCATTTTCTCCAGGCTTAATCCAGTGTTGCTTGCTCTGCCATGGCCGTGATCCTGCTGCAACATCACGGTCATACAAGCGAGACTTCAGGGCGTGAGCATTGTACAGATGAACACTCAAGTCGTTTGCTCGTTCTTGATCGATTGATGCTGCCAATGCACGCTCATCGGCTGTGTAGTCGCGCCACGTACTGGCAGGACCAGTGAAACGATTTTCGCGATCGTCTTCGTAGCTGTCTTGGTCCGAATCGGCTGAGTCGTCTCGTTCAACATTTGATTGAGATGCAAAGGGCTTGGCATCTACAATCATGGATTGCGAAGAAGGCGCCTCCAAGAATTGCGAGGGCGAGCCAGGGTCATTATCGCCGTCTGAAGACATCATCGTGTTGTCTGTGCCTCAGTCTGAGCAGGGTACGGATCATTGCTGTTGGATATTTCGAATGGCTCAGGAGATGAAGGTCGGTGCATTCGATAGTAAGCACTGGTGGCCTAGATTGAGATGAAGGGTCGAGTATGAGACATGCCTGTCCCTGAAAATGACGTCCGATATGGCCAGACTGGGCGCGGAGCCTTTCGCAGAGGCGTTTGTGAGGTTGGCAAGAGAAAACCGGATCTTGACCGTTAGTCCCGTTTAGCCGTCAGATGGGCCGAGCCGATGGCAGCGTCAATCGGGCGACGCTAAACCCTATCAGCCACGAGATGGCGCTATTCTTTTCCCCCCGCCATCGACTTTCACACTGGTGGCTGGCGAAGTGGTGGTTGTCACAGGCCGATTGATATAATCGCTGGGTGCGCGTGTGAAGCAAACCTAGTTTCTGTCCTCATTCGCAGCTCTTGTGTTGCCTGCATTTCTTGCTTGCTGTTTGTATCGCGTCTTCTCGTTCCTGTTCCTGCACATCGCCTGCATCCACCCACGCACCCACCAACCCACGCACCCATCCATCACTCACCTCACTCATCATCTGCTTACCGCAGACGTCACCGTACATAACCATCCAAGCACCTCGTCCAAGTCATCCAAGTCGTCCAAGCCTGCTTGCGCAAGCTCTTCCGCGAGACATAACTACCAAGTTGTGTCGCATCTGTCTGTCTGACTTCGTCCAGCCAGCCTCATCCGCGGCAGCTATCCGTCTGGCACCCATTGGGCCTTGACTGTCGCACCACATATCACTTCACCCCTCGACCCGACCACACTACTGGAGCCCGTCCTGCCCGAGCGACTCGAGCTTGTTGTCTACTGTCCTCGTCCAGGAACACCGACCTCTGTCAAACAGCACACACACCACCCTCGACCAACTCAACCTCACTCATCGCCTCCAACAATGGCAGTCTCCGGCTTCCTCTTCATCAGCTGGCGCATCTTCCAGCTTGTGCTCCTGATCCCCATCGTGGGCATGCTGGCTTGGTTCGTCCACGGCTACGTCGAATCCAACCAGCTCACTCCCAACTTCATCCTCGTGCTGTTCATAGTCTCGGTCTTGGCACTAGCCTGGTGTTTTGCAACACTCTTCAACTACCTACGAGCCCGCCACGATGCTTTCTTCGTCGCACTCATCGACCTCGGCTTCGTAGGAGCACTCATTGGAGGAATCGTCACTCTGCGCGGAATTTCCAACGCGAACTGCTCGAGCTTCTCTTCCGGCAGCCTGTACTTTGACCTTGGACCCTTCGGATATTACGGCCGCCAAAGCGACAGTCCGTGGTCCGCCAACATCAACAAGACTTGCGCGATGCTCAAGGCCAGCTGGGCACTGGCCATTATTGCCACCCTGACCTTCTTCGTCACATTCGTAAGTTTGGAGTCTTGGATCGATTCTCTCGGGACTGAACGCTTCACTAACACACATTTCCGCAGCTCCTCGCTCTCCTGGTTCACCGCAACCACCGCAACGACGAGAAGGTCGTAGTCAAGCGCGAGTACCACAACTCTCGTCACAGTCACCGCCGCTCAGCCAGCCGCAGCCGTGGTGGCAGCCGTTCGCGCTACGGCGACGACTACCGCCCACGCAGCTCAGGCGGCAGGAGCCAGTCGAGGCGCCGCCAATACTACGTCTAGACGACGACGAATTGCACGACCCGGAAAAGGAAAACCGCATCACGAAAGACCATGGACGTATCTCTTTTTTGGACATTGTTATCAGGAAATGCGGCGTCGACACCTGATGTTTCATCATGCATAGAGATGTCTCGGATTCTTCACGACCGGCTCATGGATGGATCATCAATTCTTCCATTGGGAAGAGATCTTCAGAATCCCGTTTCAAACAAAGCTGTATCTAGCTCAAACTATACCCCCTCTCAAATATCATGAAACCCAACTCAAAAGACCCTTGGAAAAAGCAATACCTCTTTTCTCAGTCTTTTGCTGTCACTCACACTTGTGTCTCCACTCAAATCAGGGGGAAAAATCAATGAACAAAAACCTCCAAACTGACCTCATTGCTCCACCCAGCATCCAAGCCCATCTCCTCCCAAGCCTTGAGCACATCCACCTCTAAAACCTTCCCACAAGCCTTACTAACGCCCACACAACTCAGCGGAACGGGTCGTCCAAAGATGATTACCATCAAATCATCCTCGAACCTCCTGGCTTCCAAATCGGAAACATACAACCCCAACACGCCCAACGCTTTCAGCGAAATCCAAACCCGCAGCCGCCCATTCGACTCGACGTACACGTCGCTGCCGCTGACCGCCGCGCTGCCGGTCATCTTGCCTACCAGGCCCATGATGGCGACGGAGAGCGGTTTGCCGCGGACAGTGAAAGGGCGGAGGGGGTAGGCGGTGAGGATTTCCCAGCGCCTTGGGTCAAGGTCTAGGCGCACCATGTTGCCTTTGGACTCTGCCACGGGAGCTGCTTGGTTCTCGTCATTGGCGTTGATATTCTTGCCGCTACTGCCGCGGTGCATAGGTTTCGAGACCTCGCCTGTCGTGAAAGCGCCGACGACGTAGGAACCTTCTTCCGTTCCGGGGAAAGCGTCGAGGTGCATGAATTCGCTCAGAGGCTGGGAGGAGACGTTGAAGACTCCCAGGATCCCCGTTCCGCTGCGGGCGAAACCGACGTACGAGCTGATTTTCAGTAGGGTGGCGGCAGAGAATTCGTTGTAAGGGTTTGTGGCTTTTCCGATGTCCGGGCGGAGAATAACGGTCTTGCCGCGGGTGGTGGGCGCCGTGAGTTGGCCGAGCAAGGTGAGGTCGTGGTCGCCGGGTGTGTCGGTGAAGTAAATTGGGCCGCCGGAGACGGCACGGGCGGCGGCGTGGAAGGAGGCCCAGGGGTGTGAGGTTTGGAACATGTCCCAGTCCGGCAGCACGTTGAGGTGCTGGGTCAGTAGGCTGTTGTGGGCGTTGCAGAATATGTGCCAAGGATGCGAGGCGTCGATCTCAGGGAAGAAGTCGTCGCTGTTGCGCACCAGCAGGCGTGGTTTGTTGCGCGGCAGTTGGGAGTGGAAGAGGATTTCCGGCGATTGCGACATGCAGCTGATGGCTCGTGAGGAGAAATGGCGAAGGTGGGATATCGTCCATGCGTCTTGATATTCCGTTATCATGGCGCGGCGGTCGGGAGCATGTTGGAGCATGCTGAGGAAGAACTGGGCGTCGGTTTTGGCCCCGTCGATTCCTACGCTTTCGAGGAAAGCGTAGAAGTCGTTGTACATTCGCTGTGCGTCTTCGGGCGCGACGACTGTGAATTTGCCGCCGGCCACACCAGGCTCCTTTTCGACTTCGATGGTTTTGTAGTTGTCGGCAATCCAGCCCTTGGGACTGACGCCGCCCCAGTATCCGAGAATCGCGTGCCAGACTGCGATATGCTTTATGCTTGGGTGACGTTGCCTGATCTCGGTCGTGAGGCTTTTCAAGCCATTCGGGAAGCCTTGTTTGTTCGCTTCGAAATCAGTCCATCCGCGCTGGAATTGCGTTTCCCCAGAAGAGAGCGACTGCCAGTTGTCGTCAATGATGAGGTTGGTTATGTTGATATTCTCCTTGGACAATTTGTCAAGAGCTTGGGTGATCTTCTCGGCTGTGAGATCTTGTCCGAGAGCATTCCACGTGCAGTACGACAGACTGTCGTACCATTCTTCAAGCCACTCAGGCCGAACCTTCTCGTTCATGAGGGCATCGACTTCTTTCTGTGCGGTGTCGGAGCCATTGTCGGCTATGACCTTGCGGGCGTGGTACATGACCGCGCCATTGGCGACTTCGAAGCTCTCGGCCACAGCAACAAGCACCCTGCTAGTGCCAGTCTCCTCGCGGTCATTTCGGCCTTTGATGATTAAGTTGCCGTCATCGTCGTTGAAAAAGGTTGTCAGCACGTCTTGAACGCCACTGATAGCTAGGCAGACAACGTGCATTCCATCAGTCCGGAGGAAAGACACAAGAACACCATCCTTGTCGATCTTGAAATCAGTTTTACCCTGTCTGGGTGCCAGCCAAGGACTCCACAGCCGTACGAGACTGAACCATCGGCTAAGCTGTGAAGCTTTGCCAATCCGGTGGTGGCACCATCCCGAGTCTTGACCGTTCGCTGGGTTTACGGGACAGGCGAGTGAATACAGAAGGGTATTGTCTGTGTCTGGCCGTTCGCTCTTGACTTGAACATCCGAGCTGAGACCAGAGAAGAAGTGCTTCAGATCGTGAGATTTGTTATGCTCGAATTGCCCACCTTGGTAATGGAGTTCGCCATCGGCTATGCCGCTTGATTCTTTGGCCCATTGCCAGCCTCTTTCCGTGGCAATCTGGAATTTGATGGTGAAACTGATAGATCTTGCTTCTTTAGGCATGCCATCGAGCTGACCCTCGAACCAATTTCGTGACACGCGACGGTCCAAGGGCTGGCCGACCAGCAAGACATCTTCGTAGTTACGGGTGGGCTTAAGGGCTAGTTCAGACCAGTCGTAGTGTCCTTTATGGTTGTGATAGAGGCAGAGCTGGGGATCTTCTTCGCTGATCATGCTGGGGCTAGTTGTTTCAAGGAGCACGGCGAACTTGACACTGGTCTGCTCTCTTGCGATTTGTGTAACTTGGGCAAGAGGCGGTATGCATGTGATTCGGACATCTACATCGTCACTGCCCGATGGGTAAAAGGCAGGCTTCCTCTGCGGTGGCGGTTGATCGGTGAGGAGATCGGACATGTCTGAGAACTTGGCTGGAGGGTAGACACGCTGGCCGGTCGTGGTGTCACAGTCTGATAGCACTGTAGTCAGCGGAGAATGTTCTTCGCATACAGTATGGTCCCTCTTGAGCAAGGGAAACAGTGACATGTAATAATTCACCGTGTACGTACAGCCGAAGGAGATGCCCTTCTGTTTTGCTCGTTTCACGACCATTGAGACGCGAGATGTTAGTGGCAAACACGATGTGTACACGAGATGGGAAGGTTCAAATTGATGGGATTAAGATAAAAGAGATGGCCTACTGACCGAGTGCTGACTTTAACAGACAGACACCCTGGACCTCAGACGCGAATGGAATGCTTGTTCGCATCACATGACGAAGCTCGCGATCACTCCCATTATTGAAGGTTGCATGCACGCATGAGGTGGATACATGGAGGTCGTCCCCACCACGTCACATGTTGATCAAAAGAGGAAAGTCGGAGACAGATCCCGAGGGAGCTTTGTAAAGCTCGAGAAATTTGATCGGCGCCGAAGTCTCTAACTTGTCGCCGACCTTGCCTTGCGCCAGCCCAACTGTGTGCGCTGCACTGAACTGCACTTTGCTGCAATGTTCGAAAATATCTGCTCATTACCGCTGTCTGGGGAGTTGTTCGCCCAGGCAGTTCACCCATCCGAACCACTGATCGCAGTCGGCCTCAGCAGCGGCCATGTTTCCACGCTGAAGCTGCCGCCAGTGGACGACGATGGAACTCCAAGAAGGAGAGGCAGCAATGGCACAGACATGGTCGAGACGGCATGGCGTACCCGGAGACATCAAGGTAGCTGCCGTAACGTCGCCTACAGTGTCGACGGCCGTCAGCTGTACTCTGCCGGAACCGATGGCCTTGTCAAAGCCGCGGACAGCGAGACCGGACGAGTTACTGGAAAACTGGCTATCCCGATGCCTCTAGGATCGACCGAAATCGACGCACCCTCCGTCATCCACGCCCTCAGTCCGCAGACGTTTTTACTCTCGACCGACTCCGGCGCCCTTCACTTATTCGATCTCCGCGACCCGGCGCCTTCCCTTCCGATAGTCGACAACAAGACCGCTTTCACAACAGGCAGGCCTGCTGCCACTCACTACCCGCACAGCGATTATATCTCTTCGTTGTCTCCTCTTCCAGCATCCTCAGAGTCAACATCCGGTTTCAGCAAGCAATGGATTTCCACAGGCGGCACTACCCTTGCGTTGACGGATCTTCGTCGTGGTGTACTCGTCAAGAGTGAGGACCAAGAAGAGATTCTGCTCTCCTCCCTCTACATGACAAACCTTCCAGCCAAGAAGAGCAGGGGCTCGACACACGAGAAGGCTATCGTTGGTGGTGGAGACGGTGTGATCACACTTTGGGAGAAGGGACAATGGGACGATCAGGACGAGAGAATCACTGTCAGCCGCGAGAAAGAGACATTGGACTGCATCACTGAAATCCCGAGTGGCATCGGCGGCTACGGCAAGAAGGTGGCCGTCGGTCTCGGTGATGGCAAAGTCAGATTCGTCACGCTTGGACAGAAGAAGGTGGTCGGCGAAGTGCAGCACGATGAAGTCGAGGGCGTCATTGGACTGGACTTTGACGTCGGAGGAAGGATGATCAGTGGTGGTGGATCAATCATCAAGGTCTGGCAGGAACCTCTTGCGACGCAAGGAGAAGATGAGGAGGAGGAAGAGGAAGACAGTGATGTTGAAGTTGATGCCGTCGCGAAGCGTCCTGCCGCTGCTTCTGATAGCGATGACAGCGACGCCGGTGAAGCAGCTTACGAAAGTAGCGAAGACGAGGGCAAATCTTCAAAGCGTAAGAAGAGAAAGAGAGGTAAGGGCCCTGAAAAGGGCAGCAGCTTTACCTTCTCCGGACTGGACTGAAAGTCTTGTTGATACGATTTTGCCATGATACCCATTGGATGAGAGGTATGTACATGTATTCGATTACTACGTTATCATCCGCTTGCGAAGACAGTTTCTATTGATTGGTGATGCTGAGCCCACAAGCAGTCCGCATGTAATCATCTTGCTCTTGCTTTTGCAGCTCGAGCTATGTCGCATAATGCCTCCTTTGAGACAGCAATCATGCAATGCTCTCGCTTGAGTGGAGCTTTTTCTGAACCTTGAGTTGGCCAAGAGAGAGGTTCCTGACTCCCCTAGTACATATCATGCACCACCGCCCGCGAGGTATTCTTCTGCAAAATGGTCAAGCGCTTGAACAAAGGCCAAAATGACATGGCGGCCGGTTGAAAGGTGAAGAGACAGATCTACACCCTCATCTGGCAGCTCTTGAACAGTTCAAACTACAGTTCAAATAGTGTGATACCGATGAAGTCACGTGTCTGTTGAACTTTGGAAGCCATATTGGCTCCTGTTGGCAAGTTCTTAGTAGGGTATTCAAAGTGAAGGCAAGAAATGAACGATACGATATTTCTTCAAAGTCAAGACGCGACGTGGCGAGACCAAGACCAAGGACGGTGACATGGGTTTGCAGTGCACGCCCTTTTGCCAATGGTTGCGGTGAGTGGTCGCTCGGCGATAGGGAGGCTCGAGGCCCAGTTCGATACGACGAGCAGCGGGGTTGCCACGAGTGGAAGTGGGGCAAGCATTTGTAACCAGAATAACAAATGCATAAAGACCGAGCTGTGTTTCCTTTTCCGAACGTTCCACCTCGACTTACACAACTTCACATCCATTGCTCGAATACACGCTACTGGTAGGTAAGCCAGCAGTCACGAGTCCAACATGCAGATGCTAACGACGGTTCCAGCACATTACAAACCGCAAACATGTCCGCAACCACCACCGGTAAGAGGACACAACCGCATAAACCCAAGACCCTAAGAAGTCCGAACTGATCATGGTTCCAAAGTCATTTACGAGAAGGGTACCGACTTCAACATGGACTACTACCTCAAGACTCACATGCCACTTGTTCAAGAGAAGTGGGGTCCCCACGGCCTCAAGTCCTGGAAGGTACGTTCGGTGTCAAGCTCTTTCTTCACAAGTGAACCATCACTCACATACCACAGGTCCTCAAGTTCGGAGACGACTCTCCCTACTCCGTCCAGGCCACCCTCGAGTGGGGCAGCATGTCTGACTTCCAGAAGGCCGCCGGACAGACCGAAGCTCTGAACGCCATCATGGGTGACGTGAAGAACTTCTCCAACACGACTCCCAAGCTTATGACTGGCGAGATCGTTGGATCGCAGTAAGCGTACAGCTATTGTGATTTTGCTCGGCGCCACCTCCTCGATGTACTGCTGCTTGCACCGACTGACGCAACGTGTTACAAAAAGCGCGCTCAAGACCTCGGCCTCTACACAGAGTCGGTTGTAGATACTTCAAGACACGCACATAGTTGACGAATCTTATGAGTCTGAACCAAATCGACGTCTGGAAGCATTGCTCCTTCGATTGAGGACAGCATGTATGTTGTGGAAGTTGAGATGATCTTACGCGGGAGTATCTAAAGCTTTGCCACACCCTGACCAGATGCGCGTATTGGAGCAACAAAGCTGTCTTCAACCTCATACCAAGTGCTTCTGCTGCTGCCTTCGGGTACAAGCAATGGTGTTGCGAGTGTCCTGGGTGAAGCATCACTGTCAGAAGAACCATTCTATGAGAAGTCACCGATCACATCAGGTCAACTCACCAGAAGTTTTGAGACTCGGGCCTGTCCTCAACTCTGCGCATGGCGGTTTCGTCCTGATACCTCACGTAAACCAACACCTCCCTCTCCGCCTTCTTTCTTGTGAAGACGGCGAAACTAAGAGCCCCAGCATCGCTTCCACAACTCCAAGCAGCAAAATTGCCCAGTCCCTTGACCATAGCCTCTTTCTCTCCACTGCCACAAGCCGTCAGCTTTCGCACACGCACAATTACCCCTCCACCACCTTCTTCCCTATCCTGACATCGAGTGACAAAACCTGCGGTGAGGTACCAAGCTTCCATCGTCCCTTCACGTGCGTACATCTCTTCCTCCACCACCATCCGTTCAAAGGGTTGAAAGTAAGTTGTGTCTTCGAGTTGCTCTTGGAGCGCTGACTTGGAGGTGTATATCTCCAGACCTGCCATGACTAGCTCTTCGGTGTTGCCATGGTCGTTGTTCCCATGAGGCGTGAGATATGACCAAGCTACACAATGAGACGAAAGCCGGCGATAGTAGTCTCGAGCTCCTTTTCGCAGATGATCAAGGAGAGTCGTTTGCTTGGAAGGAGAGGAAGGGTACATGATGACGAAGAGAGCTACATGGTTGTCCATTGTTTTCAGGATAAGCAAACGTCTCCGGCTTCATGAGAAAGTGTCGACAGTGTTCAGCATTAGAGGATCTCCCTCAGATGCCGTGATGTTTAGCGTATTTTGCTGCATGCGATAAGAAACACCCCCCCCCCCAGCAAGATACCGAGGGAATACGTGCGGGGTGTGACTATACCTTATGCCAACCTTCGACCCTGCAGGAGTGGCACAGCAGAGGGCAAGAATGGGACATAGAGTTGACTGGACGCCATCCGCCTCACGTGGACAGTCGGATGGAGGAGCCCAGGGTGCAGATGGACTCCGGCACTACTTACAGAACATCGCTAAGGTCGGTTGAAGTCCTTATCAGATCCGAAGTGGACCGGCCTGGCCAGGAGGATTCCTGGGATGAGAGCCACCGCGATATCGGCTTGAGAAAGGCCGAGGTCTCCTATCACTGCCTTTGATCTTCTTGCTTCAGCAGAGTATCAATGTATGATAGAGGGCAGGTAACGTTGAGAAAGACACTCTAATATAACCGCGAAAGAGGCGGTAACAGGCCGTAGTTTGGTGCAGTATTTGGTACATGTAGTATGTCGTTACTGATCAGAACGAACGACTCATCATTCACTTAAGACCTCGGCCCTGCATGACGAATGGCGCTCTCTCACGTGCCGCCATCTCCGCAACCCCAGTCCCCGGACTACATGTACCAATAGAACCGTCTCCATAGCGGTATCATGCCTTGATCTCCCTCTCCTCTCCTCGTCTTTCCTTCTCTCCATCAAAGCAGCTCATCACTGCTCAACTCCCAGCAATGTCGAAGTCATCCAACATCCGCAACCTCCCGCTCATCCCACTCCCTCACTCCACTGTCCTCCTCCCCGGCGTCGTCGCCCGCATCCCTCTCCAGAACCGTGCCGACATTGCCGCCATCCTCGCCAACATCTACAGCAAAGCCGCAACACCGCGACCCGAAGCATCAAGCGTTACCGTTGGCTGTGTGCCGCTCAACAGCCCGTTCCTCAGTCCTGATGGCAAGCAGCTCATCGAGAACGGAGAGTCTAAGAATGACAAGAGCGGAGTCAACCAGACCGACCCGGCGCTTGCCCGGAAGGCTGATTTGTTCTCTTATGGCACAATGGCAAGAGTAACAGGTGTACAAGGCAGACGACCCGGTGAGCTGAGCCTTATGGTAGAAGGCATCAGCCGGTTCAAGGTGGAGAAGATGGTGCGAGAGAGACCCTACTTCGAAGCCAAGCTTGTCATACACGAAGATGAGGCGGTGTCTGAAGCCAATGTAGATGTCGTCGAGATGTTTGCACAGCTTAAGCAGTTGTCACGCGAGCTGATTGCGCTTGTACGGCTGTCAGCACTGCTTCCGCGGGGACCCAGCATGTCTCTGTCGCCAATACTCGCAAGACGCCTCGAATTATACATTGTACGGAAGGATCTGCAAGACGCAGGTGTACTGGCGGACTTTATGACAAACATTATCGAATGCACACACGAAGACAAACTACGGATCCTGGCCGCTTTGCCGGTTCAAGAGCGCCTGGAGAAAGCGATAGAGATTCTGCAACGACAGATTGGAAGCATACAGGGCAACAGCCGGATCATGTCCATTTCCGCCAACAATATTCCACAAAACAGCGGCGTCGACCCAGAAACTCTGAACAAATTACGGCGGGATCCCCGAATGGCTAGGGCGCTAGGACAAGCGTCTAATGGTCGCAATGGCTTGCCTGCCGGTTTCGGTGGCAATGGAGGGCAAGAGGAAGAAGTCAACGAGGCAGACGAATTGAAAAAGAAACTAGAGGATGCCAAACTCACACCCGAGGCTCAGAAGGTCGCCGACCGTGAGCTCAAGCGCTTTGCGAAGATGAATCCTCAGCAGGCCGAACATCAGGTTATTAGGAACTACCTCGAAAACCTAGCGGAAATCCCGTGGTCGAAGGTTACGGAAGACAACCTGGATGCTGCAACACTCGCTAGAGCAAAGACCCAACTTGACAACGATCACTACGGTCTAGAGAAGATCAAGAAGAGGCTGATCGAATACCTCGCTGTGCTGAAGCTGAAACAAGCCGTGAATATGGATTTGGAGCAGCAAATTAAGGCCATTGCTGAAGCCTCGCAGCCGAAGAAAGAAGAACAGTCCGCAGCTTCTGATGCAGGTGCTGCTGATTCCGGGAGTGAAGAGGACGTTGCACCCTCCAGCAAGGCTGTGGGGAGGATCGAGAGGCCAAGACAACAAAGTCCTGAAGAGATGCAGCTTCTACAGCGCAAGAAACTGGTGGATAAGTCGCCAATTCTGCTCCTTGTTGGACCTCCCGGTACGGGCAAAACTTCACTTGCCAAATCTGTTGCCACTGCCCTCGGCAGGCAATTTCACCGTTTGTCATTGGGTGGTGTGCGTGACGAGGCCGAGATCAGAGGCCATCGACGTACTTATGTCGCTGCCATGCCCGGTCTGATCGTCAACGGCTTGAAGAAGGTTGGTGTTGCCAACCCAGTCTTCCTGCTTGACGAGATTGACAAGGTCGGCTCTGCTTCAAACCATGGAGACCCCTCAGCAGCCATGCTTGAAGTGCTAGATCCTGAACAGAACCACTCCTTTGTCGATCATTACGTTAACATCCCCATTGATCTGAGCAAGGTGCTCTTCATCGCCACAGCAAATTCCCTCGACACCATCCCAGCTCCTCTCCTTGACCGCATGGAGACCATCGTTCTTTCAGGCTATACGACTATCGAGAAACGTCACATTGCTGTCAGCCATTTGCTTCCCAAGCAAATTGCCACCAACGGTCTCAAGCCGGAGCACATCGAGCTTGAAGAACCCGTTGTCGACAAAGTCATCACGTCTTACACTCGCGAGTCAGGCGTGCGAAACCTAGAGCGCGAGCTCGGCAGCGTCTGTCGTGCCAAAGCAGTCCAGTATGCTGAAGCCCGTGACACTAACACTCTTCCTGCCTACTCGCCCGCTGTCAGCATAGATGACTTGGGAGACATCCTCGGCATCGAGCGCTTCGAGGAAGAGCTAGCTGCTCAATCTCTCGAGCCTGGTGTCGTTACCGGTCTTGTGGCATACAGCTCCGGTGCGCAAGGTAGCATCCTGTTCATCGAAATGGCTGAGATGCCTGGTTCCGGTCGTGTGCAATTGACCGGCAAACTTGGTGACGTGCTGAAGGAGAGTGTCGAGGTCGCCCTCACCTGGGTGAAAGCACATGCGTACGAGCTGGCTCTGACCTATGACAATAACGAAGACATCATGAAAGCCCGCTCCATCCACGTCCACTGCCCATCCGGCGCCATTCCCAAGGACGGGCCCTCTGCTGGACTCGCACACACCATCGCTCTCATCTCGCTCTTCAGTGGCAGACCTGTCCCGGCCACGCTTGCAATGACGGGCGAAGTCTCGCTACGCGGCAGAGTCATGCCCGTCGGCGGTATCAAGGAGAAACTGATTGGAGCACTGGGAGCTGGTGTCAAGAAGGTCTTGCTTCCGCACCAGAATCGCAAAGATGCGATGGAGTTGCCGATCGAGGTTAAGGAGGGTCTTGAGATCATCCACGTGAGCCATGTTTGGGAGGCGCTCGGTCATGTGTGGCCTGATGTGCAGTGGCCCGGCAAGAGGGGGTGGAGTGGAGTTGAGAGTAGGTTGTAAGGGTGAGTTGATCACCGGCGGGTTGAGGGTTGAGTGTCCATGTTTGTAAATCGAGAGTGTGGGATCGTTGTTACGGGTTTACGCAGTTACGAGTCTTCTTTGAGTTAGATCTTGTATTAATCAGTCCGCGTCTAATTTGTTCTCCGCACTTTATTACTATGAGGCCATGTTCATGCAAGGTTGGGGAGGTCCACATGAAGGGTCGGGGAATTGTTTCTTTCCATGCCTTGAGACATTGCTTGTTTGTTCTACCCATTTGTCGATCACTGGTAGCGTGTGATTTTACATTGCCAATCAGCATAAGCATTCTAGCGCTTTCCCTTGCTAACAGCCTCGCGCCTCTTCATCCTATCCGCCGTCCTCTGCAGCGCCGTCCTGACATCACCCTTAGGCAGCGAGTCCAAATCATAGTACATAGGCGCGATATCCAGCAACCACTCAGGCTTGACAGCAGTAACAGTACGAATGTAGTTCTTGCTAGTAAGAACAAATTCGTTGTAAAGCACCCACTCGGAGTCCTGTCCAAGGACGGTCGAAGGGTGCAAGAGAACGCTCTGGTTGTCCTTGACGGTGCTGTAGTTCTTGCCGGAAGTGTCCTTCTTGGCGACCTGCATGAAGAAACCGGCACACAGCGCGCGGCGGATGTTCTCGTAGTACTTCTTGTCCTCGAAGGGCGTGGAGACGAGCTCGATCTCTTCGCGCTCCATGATGCGCTTGAGCTGCATGCGGACGTTGTCTGCTTGCTGCAGGGCGCGGAATGAGAGGAAGTGGTCGTGGCACCATTGCTTCGCGTTCTCTTGTGCTGCGGGCGACTTGAAGGCATGATAGACGTTGAGCATGGTAAGGTGGTCACCGTCTTCGTGTGCGAAAAGGTCTTTCATTTCGTCGGCGCGTTTGCGGGCGGCAGCAGGGCGGACGAAGACTTGGGGCACGGAGATGAGGGCGGTCATGGAGAGCATCTCGTTACTGCAGTAGAACTCGGGCGAGCTGATTAGCATGACTGCGAGAGCAGGGTCGAGAGGGAAGTTGGAAGCGAGCGTGCCTAGTTGGGTGAGTTCGCCTTCATCGTCCAGACAGGCGAGGTAGTTGAGCTCCTCCAGAGCGCGCATAAGAGTCTCTGGCGCGGGCGGGTCCATGAGATCGAAGTGAACAAGGTCGTCAATGCCAAGTTTCTTCAATTCCAGGACTGTAGAAGACAAGTTTGAACGTAGAATCTCAGGATATGACTGGTCGATAAGCTCCTTCTTGAACGCAGCCTCGGTGTACAGGCGGAAAGCCTTACCAGGGCGCGTACGACCGGCACGACCAGCACGCTGCTGGGCGGATGCTTTGCTGATCGGCGAAACCAGAAGCGACTCTACACGGATACGTGGGTTGTAGACCTTCTGTTTGCTGAAACCGGGATCGACCACGTAGACAATACCATCGATGGTGAGCGAGGTTTCGGCAATGTTGGTAGAGATGACAACCTTGCGACCAGGTCTGCCGCCCTTCTTGAAAGCCTTCGGTGCAGGCTCGAAAATCTTCTGCTGTTGGTGTGGAGGAAGAGAACCGTAGAGCGGGTAGCACTTCAAAGGTCCAGCATCTGCTTCTCTAATCATGTCGTCTGCCTCCAAGTTGATCTTTCTGCAAGCATCCTCAATCTCCTCCTCACCAGTCAGGAAGAGTAAGATGTCGCCCTCGGCTTCTGTGGCGTGGATCTGGAGGACAGTCCTGATGGCGGCCTCGACATAATCCCTCTCCGGCTCGGGTGTGTAGAAGATCTCTACAGGGTGTGTGCGACCAGGCACAGCAAGCAGCGGTGCGTTCATGAAGTACTTCTGGAATTTTTGTGCATCAAGCGTGGCAGACATGATGATGATCTTCAAATCAGGCCTCCTCTTCACGACCTCCTTCAGCAAACCCATCAAGATATCGGTGGCAAGTGTACGTTCGTGAGCTTCGTCGAGAATGATGGTGCTGTAACGCTTCAAGTCGTGGTCGTTCATCGCCTCGCGCAACAGCATACCGTCTGTCATGTACTTCATGATCGTCTTTGGGCCAGTCATATCCTCGAAACGAATGCTGTAACCGACTTCCTCGCCCAATTTTACGTCCATCTCGTTGGCCACACGTTCTGCGACCGACATGGCGGCCACACGACGGGGTTGTGTACATGCCACCATCTTGCCCTGGCTCTGAGGCAGATCGTCGTAAAGAACGAACTGTGGGATCTGTGTCGTTTTACCGGAACCAGTCTCACCTACGAAGACCAGAATCTGTGACTTTTGGTACAGCTCGAGGAACTCGGCGCGCTGTTGGTGTACGGGGAGGTCGCGGCGGGTCTTGAGAATGCTGAAGTATCGGTCTGAGAGCTGATTGCCGTTGAAAGGGTTCTTGGGACCGTCTTCGGCCTTCATGGCATCCTTGTCGGTGGTTGCGTGGCGCTTGAAGGTGTCGAGGATAGACGAGCCATTGTTGCCATTTGAGTAGCCATTGCCGTAGCTGTTCGAGTCTGCCTCTCCATCGCCGTTGTCCTGCATGTGCGCCAGGTACGGGTTGGCCTTGTCGGCGTCAGACATCTTCTGACGCTTGAAACGGCTCTCCGCCATGATTGCGTGTGCTGTGAGTGCTGCGAAGTGCTGCGAAGGGACACGATCAATATGGGCGTCTGCAAGATTAGACAGCGATTCCTATGAGCGGTGAATGAGCGACAGGTGGTAAATGTTGGTGTAGTGGCAGATGATGCGCCACCGGCAGTAAGGCTGGTGAGGAAAAGTTCAAGTTCGGACGCGAAGGTACATAGACTTTAGGCAGAACGAAACAGCATTGCACGAGGACCCTGATGCGATCCACACCGCCCGCGATAAGCCTTTGGCTTCATGTACATCTCGAATGCCAGGCTACTTCACAGTATTCAGCTCTATGTTTAGCTTTCACAAGATAACAGAAAACGTATGGTTCGTCACTTGGTTTTTATACATGCCTGAAAGCTCTGCCTACATACCACTCTGGGCGGGCGTGGTAATTCTAAATCCTACAGTATAGCATGTACAGCTCAACCACTTAGGCTCTCCAATTCGACCTTCCTCTCCCGGTAGACTTCCTGCGCCTCCCTCTCTCTCCTCCGCACGAAGCTCACTTCATCCCTCAAACCATCTAGACGACCCTGCAGCGCGGCATTCTCAGCGACCTGCGCCGTCCGTGCAGTGCTGGTGTCAAGGGTAGTCTTCTCCAGAAACTCGGCCGCCTCGGTGATCTTGGCTCGCAATCGCCGTCCACGCTCGACATAACCGCCGTGGATCTTTGTCAGCTTCTTCTCAAGTGCCTGTCCGCGTTGCGCCGAAGCTGCAAGGTCGTCCTGCGCCTTGTCGAAGGCTTCGGTGAGCAACTGCTCCTCGTCAAGCTCGTCTTCGGCGTAGCCCGCGAGGCCGGGCAGGATCTTGCCACCAGCGTCGTGAGCTGTTTGCCAATCGCGATTGAAAGCAGAGCCGAACTGGGATCGAGCTGAAGCGTCCTGGCCCATTTCGAGGATCACTTCCATTTGGGCCTTCTGCATACTCTCTTCGTCAAGTGCTTCGATGGGAGAGCGCGCCGTGCCTTTGACACGAGCACCGCCAAACTTGACAGCGTCGTGTGCAATCAAAAGTGCGGACTCTTCTGCGATCTGACGGGCAATGGGATCGCTTGTCAAACGAGCTGATTTGAGTAGAGCATCGATGTCGATGGCTTTGGGCCGGGGAAGTCCCTTCTGCACGACGCGACTCTGGCGTTTAAAGTCAGCCAGTGCAGCAGCTTCGGCGAGAGCGGCATTCCGTCTATCGCGAGCAGCCGAGTCTTCTTGCTGAAGAGCTTCAGCTTCGGCTGCTGAGAGCTCGACTTGTTCGTCAGGTAAATCAAGCTCGAATTCCATTTCTCGGGGTTTCGGAAGGCTAGAGAGCTTTCCGCGAAGAGAGCTGCGGGCTGCTTGTTCTTGGAGGCGAATGTCCCGTGGCGTCTGGCCAACGAGTTGCATGCTGCCATCTTGGTTTAAATTGAAGTTGTCACGGGGAGTACGCATGGGTGTTGCGCCAGGGCCACGAGCTGGAGTTGCGCCTGGCATGTTGCCTTGGCGTAGTGGTGTTGCAAGGGGATTCGGTGTTGAAAGTGCTTGTTTTGAGGGCGCAACACCTTCATAGCCTGTGGTGTTGAGTCCTTCGTGTATCGGTGTGGCCTCCCCACCCAGGAGGGCTGACTGCGTTGCCGTTCGGGCGCGGGCGTTTCTTAGCTCATTCGCGATTCTGTCTTCTTCTTGCGGAGCCATGGGCGTGCGTATCGGGGTGGCGCCAACCATATTTGTGTAGTTACCGACAAGACCTCTTGTGGCGTCGTTCTCGCTGTCCCCTGCCATTGTGCCCGCCCTGTCTCCAGACATGCCCATCTTGACAATGTCTTCGAGCTCACTCTCACTGACCTGAGGAGCAGGCAGATTTAAGCCCCGTCTCTTGCTGCTCTGTTCCGCCTCTCTGATTCTCTGCAACTGACCAGCTTTCGCCGCCGCCGCATACGCAGCAGCGCCGCTGTCCTTGTCATTCTTCCTTCGCTTAGGTTCCTGGACCTCGTCTTGACCGTCTCCCTTGCGCTTGTTCGCCAGCTGCTGCTTCCTAGGGTCGAACATCTCTCGCGAGTGCTCGTTGCTCGCCATCTCCTCTTGTGTGTCGTAGAAGCCAGGCGCCGGCGCCCTCTCGAACGGAATGTCGGCATTGTAGTCCATTTGGCCCTTCTTTCTTGTCGTGACCTTGACGTTGATACCAGCAGCCTTGAGCTCTCTCCGTTTCTGCAATTGCGCCATCCTCTTGCTCTCCTCCAGCTGCCTCTCACGAGCCTTTCTCTTAGCCTTCTTACCCTGAGTGTTTGCCAATCTAGCTCTGGCCTCAGACAACATCTCCTTCTCATCCTCATCCATATCAATCGTATCAGGCCTTGCGGGTCTAGATTCTGGCTCTGGATCTACCTCACCAGGCCTCAGCTTCCTCACATCGTCCGCGCTTGGGGCAGCACTTTCACCACCCTCAGGGCCACCAAGACCAAGCTCCCCACTCTCTCTGGCCTCAGCCTCGTCAAGCAATTTCTGATAGCGCTCCAAACACTGCGTCGCGGTGCGGCCGACGATAGGCGCGATGGTTCGCCATTGCGTCGGCATCAACTTGGCCAGGTGCAGCAACTTCTCGTCTTCCTCTCGGCTCCATTCGATTTTTCGGATACCTGGGTCCAGCCATTCTGCCCAGCGCGCTTTGCACTGCTTGGGAGTTTTTCGCGCGAGCAGCGACGAGACGCGCGCCCACTGGTTAAGGCCATATTTGGAGACGGCGGCCTTGAGAATCTCATCCTCGATATTCGTCCAGACGCCGCCTTTGACGACGGGCATTGTGAATGGTGTTTCGGGGAGGTGGTAGGATGAATGTACGGGTCTTGTGCTGTCGCGCTGCGCGAAGGAAGTTCATCTAGGTAGCAACCCTAACGTTCACCTTCGATCACTGCCACCTGTGGAATTCTAAATCTGTTCCTAGCCGAGCTCTCGACCAATCATAGAGAGCGCAGGACTTCACACTGGATCACAGGGAAGTAATCTGAACGAGTTGTAACAAGCGCCTAGGGGACACCTAGTATTGTTGTGTTCGCTTCTGATCTTTATCGTTCGAAAAGTAGTAGTTGAGTGTGAGTGAGCGCTTGCTTATGTACCATGTAAGCAGGACTGGGTCAGATTTAGCATTGCACTCCCTTGCTCCAGCTTCAAACAATGAGTGATGCCATCGCTGGTAAGAACATCAGCAAGCAGTTACTTAAAGCAGAGAACATGCCCTCGTAGACAGTACGTAAGTTCCAGACATTTCCTACGGTTCCTTCTTTATCCAACCCATCGAACAACACAACGACCATCATGCTTCCAATCCGCGCAGCCTCCCTGCGCCAACTCACAAACACTCATACCCTCCGTCTCATGCGCTCGAGTTCAACCTCGACCAGCGAGAAGAAGACTGACCTGTCACAATCCTCACCCTCGCAAGTCAAGTCCGACGCAAAACCGAGCCAGAAAGCTGCCGGCGACAACGGTGAAAACAACGGAATGAATGCTGGCAAGAAGACCATGGCGCAGCTAGACGAAGAGCTACGACAGAAAATGGCCGGCCTAGCAGGTGACGGCGGGGAGGCCGGCGTAGAAATGGAAGACGGACAGCCTGTGTCGATGAAAAGAAGTGTCAAGAACAACATGTTCCGCTACATCTGAAGACGAGAATCCGAATGCGATGGACAGGAGGATGTTTGACGCAACCTATGGACACCACAGCATCACGCGCGAAAGAGTACAACATTCCAGACGACCGTCTACCCAATCCGACCAATGTTTCAATTGAGCGGCCTGTACTATTCATCTACAAAAGCGCTCTCTCCAACAGGGCCTTTACATGGTGTCCTCCGATCCGTGCCTGCCAGTAGACAACGCCGACCTACGACGCGCCGACCTTGGCTTCTTCCGTCGCCTGTGAAAGAGAGGAGGGATTCGATGTTTCCTGGGCGGGAACTGGTGGTTGCGAGGTTGCATCATTTGCCGGAGCAGAGGCAGATGCGTGTTTAATCTCCTTGCGGCCGTTGCTCTTGTAGTAGAGCAGGACGTCACCGCCGCCGCGCCACATGGAAGAGCGGACGGTGGCAAGGGTCATGTTTGGTGGCACGATCTGCGAGTGTACATTAGCTTCGCCATCTTGCGCGAAAAGTAGTGGCGGCAATCCTACACATACCTGGTTGTGACAGTACAGCTCAAGGTACTCTTCGGGTTTCAAAGCACCTTCTTTCTCTTCCTCCTCAAGACCAGGCTCTATGCGCTCTGCAACATAAGCTAGAATTTTCTTCGCCCGCAACATCCTATTAGCGTTGAGGCGGTTGTTTCCGTCGGCGGCGATGCTGGGTAGAGGGTCGTATTTCTCAGTAGAGTCCGCGCCAGTCCCTTCTGGCTGCCACGGCTCGAGCACAAAGCTGATCTTGAAGATATCCTTGTGAGGAATTTGGTTCTTGAGCAGCACCTCGCCAAGCCACATGGGCGCAGCACGCTCTACAAGATCGCACATCTCGCCTAGGGCACCGACAGTGCCTTCGAATAGATCTGCGACGCCTCCAGCTTCCGGGCGGTCTTCTTGGATGAGAATCGTGGTGTTGAGAGGTGGTTTCAAAACAGGTGTCTCTGCAGGCAAGGATGGTGTGATGGCCGAGGGTAACTCTAGAGGTCTGATTGTGACAGGAAGGCCGTTGTCACGTGCCAGTTGCGATTGCTGCTGTGCTTGAAGAGAGTCTTCGTACGAGAAGCGGATCTTCTGTACGGTACCAAGGAAATTGTCGTCCACGACACGTGAGTTGCTAGTCTTGCTCGACCGTGAATCAGATTCTGTCTCTTCCTTTTCTTCCACGGGCGCAGGTTTGTCCTTGTCTGTAGCCTGTGGCTGGCGGCCGATTTTCTTCATGTTACTGAACGACATGCCCATGCGGAATTTCTTGCCAAACAGACCGTCTTTGCTGGGCGTGTCTTTCGGCGTCGCGCCAGCTGCGCCCTCCATTGGTGTTGTAGGATCGTTGTTCTCACCAGGTGTCTCAGGAATCTTGGCGCCTCCGGGAGATGTGATGTCGGCGTTGGCAGTGCGAGGAGCTGAAAAGTAGTCGCCGGGGCGCTCGGCGGACTTGCGAGAGGACTGTGATACCGTCCTGCCCAATGGCTCGCCATCGCTACCGGCCTCCGACGGGGCTTGTGCGCCAACCACTGTTCTGTTGGCGAGTGGAGAGGAAACGCCCGGAGTAAGTTGTCCGATGGCAATTCCAGGTGTCTGTACAGTTGTAAGGCCATTTGCGGGCTTGACTGTCGATGCAGACGGTGGGCCTGAAGCCTCCGCGTGCCAGCCGTTCGTCATTTCGCTCTGGGGTATTTGAATAGAGCCGGGTGCATTCTCTCGTTGCAGTTTCTGTTGTTCCTGTGCAGCCATGAGCTGGCTTCTGTAAACCTGGTCACGTTCAATTTCCTCCGTGATCAAGTTGGAGAAGAGATAGCGTAGCACCCATTTACCCAGGTTGAGGCGTTGGTCATCCCGGAACTCGACATCCTCGTCTAGATCCAGCTCGTCGGCATACATCTCAGCGTCGAAACAATTGTTCTCCTCCAAGACTACCGTGACGCTTCCTGTCCGCGTGTCGACTTGACACCAATTCGCTACTGTGCCATTTGTGGCGACTTCGGCCTGAACGTCTTCGATGTGTCGCTTTCCAAACGACTTGATCGGTACACACTTCAATAGATCCCACATGAGGACCTCGCCTGCCATGTCGAGTGTGAGCACTCGCCTTCTGTCGTTCAACATAACATGCTTGATCAATCCATTCTGCCCTTCTATGGCATAGTCCGGCTGATCGCGCACAGGCTGTGACACGACAGCCTCCTGGCCACTTGTGTCAGGTATGGGTCTGCGTCCGCTCGCGAGGGTAGCAGTATCAGTCGATTCGGCATCTGTTGACACGAGTGTTGGGAAGTAAACCGCGTTGCTCAATCGTAGCATATGCTTAAGTGGAATCTTTCTGGTCAAGGCGTTGGGTGTGAGTTCGCGCTCGTTCCGCTCGGGCGGGCTTGGATATCTCGACATGTTCGTTGAGACGCTAGAGCGATGCGGCTTGTGGGTGTAATTATCCGGAATGTCGATCTCGGCTCCTTCAGTGTTGATATCTGCCCAGCGATTGATACTCGGCCTGCTCGTGGCTGTCCAGATGTAACCTCCCGCAGCCTTGACCTTGTGCACGCCTTCATGTTCCTGGCAGACAGCAACAGAGAGACCCTCATCCAGTTCGATCGTGTTTCTGGTGTCGGTCTTGGCCACCATGCCGTTCTTATCCGTCGAATAAAAGACGCTCAAGTCCGGATCTTGGGAGAACAGGCTCCACACGCTAGAATCGTGCATCGTAAGTGTGTACATGCAGCGTCCTGCAGCTGTGCTCCAGACCTTGACCGTCCGGTCACTACTTGCCGTCAAGATGGTGCTTCCGTCTTGACTGACCAACACGTCGCGAATGTTGTCTGTGTGTCCTACAAGCTTAGTGACCCTTTTTCCGGTCCTCGAATCCCATACTCTGACTGTGCTTTCGGGTCCGCCGCTGCAGATTACATTGTTCGTTGCCGCGAGCGCGTACACGCTGCCCTTTTCTTTGGCCGTCAAACTTCCAGCTTCGTCTTCTCCAACGTCTATGCAAAGCTTTTGTCCAGCTCCGTTCAGATCCCAGAGACATATCTTTCTGTCTAGCCCACCACTCGCAATCCAGTCGCTCGTCGGCGAAGGAACCGCCAGAGTCTTGACGTAATCACTGTGCAAGCCGATTGGTTGCGGCGGCATGCCGTCTGTCGCGGCAGGGCGCCATAGCTTGACTGTGATATCGGACGATGCGGACAGGAGCGCCTGGTTCGAATGGCATAGCGCGATGTCGTTGATCCAATGTGTGTGCGCCTGAACTTGTTGGCGGAAAGCTGTTGGAGGAGGCTTGAAGTCGGCGGGCGGCTCGAGCGTGCTGTTAAGGTCGAGACCTAGGTCCCAGGCGCATATGACGCCGTCTCGGCCGCCGGAATATCTACACAATGGTCAGTACGTCGCTTGCTTCATGCGAACAATCAGCAGTGGAAGCAAGAGCAAGAACGTACAGTATAGCGTTGTCCGAGTCGACAGCGAGACCATTAACGCCTAGTCTGTGCCCACCCTTCTGGTTGGCGAGAGGCAGGACTGGATCATGTCAGTCGAGAGCGGGTCGAGCTGATAGACAATGCGATCGACCGTCGCATGATATAACATATGCACGGGCGCGCATGGTCGGGATTGGGCATGCTTACCATAGCTGATCCTCTGCTTTGCCTTGCGGGCCATCAGGTGGCAGACCAGGACACGCTATCACAGCTATCGCAGGCGCCGTTGCATGTGATGTTGAAGTCGCTGCGTGGGGTGGAGAGAGAGCCGCGACTTGAACTGTAGTGTCGGCTCGCAAGTGTATGCAATGTACGTGATTGGGCGCGCAAAGAACTGCAGTGGTATGATGGGTGCGGTCTGCAGATGTGGAGAGTGGACTGGAAGAAGTGAGGGATCAAGGATCAGGACCGGCGTGAAGCAATGCCACAAAGGCTGGGCTATCGCATTCGCCTGCGCGCTTGCGCTTGTTAGCCTTGCCCTGACCCGCCTCCACTTACGTCTACGTTTAATATATATCGAGGGGACTAGGTCAAGCTAGCCAGTGGAGAAGCAGAGAAGCAGCGGGGAGACCGCGGTTTGACTTCTTTAGCCAGGTGGGTGCCATGTGCTCTCAACGGTGGAAGAACAATGGAACTTCGAGAAGCCTCATCTTGCTTACAAGTAGACTGCAATGGTAATTTGTATGCAATATTTTATTTTCATTCTATCCACTCGTCGTCAAGTCAATAAACCCAGGCCCATCCCTTCATCTCAGATCATGTCATCTGGTCTCATCCGAGCCAGATATCTTCAGCTCATGTTCCTCAGCTTCTCCTGCTCCGCGGGCGTGAGCTGTGCAAATACGGCACCAAATTCTGCATCAGTCGCCTTAGACCTGAAGAAACTCAGCAGGGCATTCTGCGTCTCATCGTCACGAGCCCTGTCTACAGCACTGTCCTCTGCACCCAAAGCCATTAGTTGAGCCTTGGTCATGCCAGAACCCAGGTCAAGGAAGTCGGCAGGATCATCTTCCCACTCTCCGTTGTCACTGTCTTCGTCGTCGAGTTCTGCTGCGGCGCCGGCGTCGAGCGAGCGGTGGCCGTTGCCTGAGAGCAGCTCTTCGACGAGCACCTTGACAATCTTGAGCTGAGCTGAAATTGTCGTGTATTGATCTGGTTGCGCGCGAGCGCGAGACCGAGTCATGATGCGATTGGACTGTGGGACGACCATGTCGCCCTTGACTTGGACCTCGGCGAGGCGGGGATCTTGAAGGTCGTACAGCTTGCAGAGCGCATCGACACTGTACGTTCGTTAGCACCTATGCATTAACATCACGAAGACGGAAGAGACACTTACTTCTGCTTGATCTCGTCATAGCCAGCAAAATTGACCGAGTTCTCGAGCCATTTGCTCATGACGACCTGCAAACCACTGTTGTCGCCAATCTGTACATCGGCGAGGAAGCCGACGACTTCGTGTGCCGAGAGGAGTGACAGACGTGCGAAGACCAAAATCAAGCTCTGGATGAGGTGCGCCTGGTTGGCGGTCCCGAGTCGTACTGCCACCGCATTGAGCAGCTGCACAAGATACGGCCCCAACCTTTCGCTGCCTGCCTTTTCAACTACCTCTGCCGCCAATCCACCCACTTCAGCAGCGCCGTTGTCATCCATATCGGGGTTGAGCAAGCGGTCGATGATGATCAGTACTACTTCAAGACCACCCTTTCCGGCCTCGTCCTGCCAGGCAAAGACTTGTTCATGGTCGTGAACCAGCATGTTCTTCACAGCCGCAGTAGCAGACTTCAGGAGCTCGTCGTCCTGAGATCCAAGGAGCAACCTGTTCAAGCGGGGCATGGAAGTGGCGACGAAGTCCGGAGGCAGAGGTGAGGTGCCCTCAGCGGCCAATACGGACAGGAGCTCGGCAGCAAGATTTGCCAAAGCGTCCTCTTCGGTCATGGAAGCTACGTCAAAGGCGCCCATCAACGACGGGAGTACTTTGGCAGAAAGCTGGGCGTATTCATCATTACCCATCGCAGAGATAGTGTTTGCAATGTCCTCGAAGGTTTCCGAAATGAGGAGCGCAATTTGGAAGTTGCTTGCTCCTTGACTCGCAACAGTGAACAAGAGATCGATGCCACCGCCTGTCAGACACGACCGAGGGTCAAGCAGGAGCGCGTCGCGTAGCGTCTCAATTACAGTGATGAGAAGGTCGTCGCTGTCAGTGAGGTCGCCGAGATCTTGTGTGGTGAGGAAGTTGTTGAGAGCTGCGACAACAGCAGGCTGCAGCGGCAACGTGATGGATGTCGGCAGAGCAGCAAGATAGTACTGAAGAGCTCGGATGCATGAAACCTTGACCACCTCAGAAGGGTCTTCGGTAATAGCGTTGAGTGAGGCTTCCATGAAGGACGTGGCAACTGGGACAAGCTCATCTCCCGATGTCCTGGTCAGGCTACCTGCGACAAGGTAGCCACGCGCACGGAGGAAGACCTCTTCTTCTTGTAGAGCGTGTTTGATGAAATCGACATAGCCGTTTGCAGAGTCTGAGCCAATCTTCTTTTCGACGTCTTGGAAGTCGCTGAGCAGCTGATTCAGAAGGTACAGTGCTGCTTCTTTGGTTTTCCAGCTTGAGTTCTCCATGTAAAGTTGCCTGGTATAGGTAAGCAGACCTTCCACAGTAGCTGCGTTCAGCCATTCGCCTAGCTTGATGACAAGGTCGCCGCAAGCGGTGCGTGGCGTATAGTTGGCAGTTACGTTGGCTTCCTCTGACAAGAAGATGTTTACGTCGATGTCCCATAGACCTTCCTCCTCGTATGTAATTTGAGCATAAGCGACTGCCACCTTCATGACTTCAGTGACCCAGTTGTTCTGGTTGTTTAGTTGCTGTTCGAGCTCTTTGCGAACAGGTGGTGCTCTAAGACAAGCTTGCATGAAGTCGAGCTCCTCAAGCACGAGGAAATCCAGTGTGTAAGGCAATCCATCAGCGTCTTCCAAACGTCCTTGACGGTCCTCCTCAATGTACATCATGTGATACTGGCCCTGCAACGTCGACAACTCATTCCACGTAGCAGAAAACAGCTCTTGACTCTGCGGGGACAGGGTAGACGGGAAAAGACTTCGAATTCGCATCAGAACCTTGACACTCTGAAGCTTGAGTGCAACAATTCCTCTGTATGTCTCCGGGACACCAGGCGCTGACTCTGATTTGTCTTGAGGCGGGGCAGGTGGGAGCGGTGATTTGAGCATTGATAAGAAGAATGGGATCCAGCCGCTGAGTGTCTCCTCTGCAAATGCTTTGACCGCCGCCTTGTGATCTTCCATCACCATCTCCAACGTGTCGAAAGTCGATCTGAAGACTGACACAGCCAGTGCACGCAGGATCGGTCTCCTATGGTCAGCGATAGCAACGTTGTAGACCGCCTTCGTGAGGTCATGGGCGACCTTGAAGAACTGCTCCTCATTGAAGCAGTCGTCAACGAGCTCATTGAGAACCTTCAGAGCGCCGTGAAGCTGCCCATCAGAACCAGTAGAGACCACGTTCAACACAGTCGGAAGTAGATCTGGCCATGCGTCCGGGAAGTCGGCGGTGGCGATCTTGCTCACAACCAAGCTGGCCGCGCTTTTGATCTTTCGCTCGTCATTTTCACTCAATGCGATGTTAAGCAGCGCTTGGCGGATCTGACTCTTCCTGCCTTCGTCGGCGAAGAAATTGCCGTTGAACTCATCAAAGGCGGGAGACCAGGTTGCCAGAACAAAGGTCTTCAAGTAGAGCAGAGCACTCTGTCGGATCTGGAGTGGCACGTCGCTGTGCTGACCAATCGAAACCAAACCAATAGGAAAGTCTGGGTTAGCATACTGCTGCTTGAGCTGCAACTCGGCGGTCTTCCTGGGTCCTGGCTGAGGAGACTGTGTCTCGGTAAGCAACTGTACTAGTTGATCCTCCATCTTTCGGGTTCGGATGTGGCTAAGCTGCTAGTGCGCGCTATGACAGATCGTGCAACATAAATCCAGGCTTTGGGAAATCGTTGAGTAGTCTGTCGCGGAGCCTGATTCAGATTGTGAAGATGCTGATGACTCGACGCAGGTGTTGGAATTTCGCTGGAGAGGATAACGTCGTCGTCGCCCGCTGAAAATCGGAGTCCTTGGCCCCAAGGGCTTTGCGGGTGGGTTCAAAGGAGTGAGAGCACTTTATGTTAGGTTTGCTCGTATGCTGTGGTAAGTAATGTCACTTGTAAGACTGGCGGGTGATCCGTCTGTGAGGTCCAAGAACTTGAAAGTCATCACTCCCAAATGCAAATGCAGGGCTCAGCTCGCGAAACTTTAACTTTTGCCAAGCGGCCTGAGGCATCAACGGCACGCGACTTCATCACTCTCCACTCATCTTTCAACAGTCCACAGTGAGCTAGAGGTAACAGTCGGTACAAATTGTCCAGTGTCCACAAATCCCAGTGTCCATGGTTTTTTCTCGTCTCTGTTCGACGCGCAAAGACCAGTGGCGCCGGGTCTCACCAACGCCACCCGCCGAAGAGCCAGCCCAAGCATGAACACATGAGCATCACGATGGCAGAGCAAGTCCCAACGTTCAGAGCCTTGGTCGGCGCCTTTACAGATTTTGTCACAGTTGCCGTGCACACAATTCTCTTTGAACGCTCAATCTACCCTCGGACTTCGTTCCTAACAGCAAGAAGATACAACCACCCCGTACGCCAAAGTCGCCATCCGAAAGTCTGCGAGTGGATCAACGATGCCATTCTTGCCGTTGAAACTCAGCTTCTTAGAGGTGTTGTTTCCAGCGTCGCTGTTGTGATTATCAGCAAAGACAACAAGATCATGGAGCGATTTGTCTTTGATGCTTCCCGATTTCCTCCAGTGCCCGTGGCAGATCTGGACACGCCACTTGAGAGGAAGAGTCCCAATGGGGAAGATGTCGACGTACTACCGATGGTTGACATCGAAGAACAATTTCGTGCGACAATGAGCAGATTCACCAATTGTCAGTCTGTGCTGAAGCCTTTGCCGCAAGGCTGCACTTTCACGGTGGCCATTGAGCTCAAACCGGATGATGATGCTCCCGTTGCCCATCCGCAACCATGGATACCTGCACAGCCTGGGAACGCTGATGGAAATGACACCGCTCCTCCCACCACTACGCCTCTCCGCAAGGTCAAGGCTGGGGATCTTATCTTCGAGGCATGGATCGAGGAAGGCCAAGACAAACCTTGAGTTGCCCAACATACAATGAGATCAAGCTGCAGGCATGGTTTCAGATGCACGGCAGGCTATCTTCGGTGCTATGCTACCACAGGATACTCAGCCTGCTTACTACCGCCCCTCGACCCCGGCAGTCACATCCTCACCGAATCAAATTCACTCTGCTAGCGGAGAACGGCTCCGCACCCCGATAGAGTGACTGGAGTCTGATGGTATAAATCGCTTTCGAAACCTCATGACAACTCAACACACTACAAGTAAACACAAATCAGGTCTTAAGTTGCCGCTTGATCCACAGCGTATGCAATTATTCATGATCTTCGTATACTACATCCATCTCTATATTCGTGTTTGGGCTTTATGATCGAAAACGACGGGCCGTTCCATTTGCAGTGCCCAATTCGACTCTGACCGAGGTCAAAATCGCAAACGACCCGAATCTTCAGCACGCTTACACGTACTCGACAGCGAGGTCAACGTCAACGCAGCCCTCGGTGGTGGTGGAGTTCTCCCACTTGGCAAAGATGGCAGTGGCCGGTCCCCAGCGGAGAGCCCAGTCCTCGCAGGCTATAAGACGGCGTTAGCATCCATAACATTAAGCGCTTAAAAAGTCACAAGTTTCTCGGGTTACACTTACCAAACCAGCTGACGGGAACACCGTCGGGAGCGTTCCACTTGAGCAGACCGTCCTCAACAGCCATACCGGCGGTACCTTCCTGGCCGCTGAAGATCTGGGCGATGGAGCTAGGGTACTGCTCGGTCGGCTGGTACAGAACGAGGCCCTGGGTGTACTCGTCGCCGAAGTTCAGCGAGGTGTTGTCGAGAGAGCCGGAGATGGCGTCGGACTTCTCTTTGTGCAGAGTGGCGTAGTAGCCACCGCCGTAGGCGTACTCGGCGAACACGTAGCCCAAGGAGTTGTCGAAGTTCTCGGCGCCCTTGGCCTTGGAGTGAATGATGAATTTCTCAGAAGAGACGGGCTTGTCCTCGCGAGGGAGGACGGCGGCGCTGCAGACGGAGCTGAGCATGAGAGCGGCGGTGGCAGAGAAGAGCATTGTTGCGGACTGTTGGATGGTGATCGTTTGTGTCGTGGATGTGGTAGAATTGGTGATGTCGAATTGTACTGACTGCACTGGGAGTCCGGCGAATACTCCTATATATATGAACGCAGACGTTCAAAGATCGTCAAAGACCGTGTTCGACCTTGGCATACATGGAGCCCATACCGCTCGTATTTCTAAAATAACTTCTTAGTTAAGGTACGGCAGTGGAGCCGACTGCTTGCTAAGTGTAAAGTCCTCGGCACATGGTTGTGGCGCACGTTAGAGTTTGTACCACATGTCTCATCATGCAAGTTCGGTAGTAAGCTTCACGTTCCTGAGTAACCAAGTCGTCAGGCGTGCCGAGACTCTCCATTCTTGTGCTCAGCGACTTGCCGAGATCTAGTATCGTTGTGACCTTCAGGACACACCGTGCTGTTGGTAAGCCACTTTCCGATCTTCAACATTACACCACAGTATTGGATTCAAGGATCTACTCTCCACGATGCGTCCCTGCACGGCCCAGCGGTCGTTCCTCGCTGACGGTAACTTTCTCGGCGCAGCCGTTGTTCGGTTGTGTCTTCATCCCGGCGTTACATCTCCATCGGTCTGCCCTACGACGGCTAGTGTCCAGTGCTTTGCTTGAACCGGCAAACGCATAGTCATCTAAGCGAAAAGTGCGTCATGGTTCGCGATTCGAAAGACGCTGCTGTGTTTTTCGAGCCCGAGACTTCCAGGCTGGTGGAACAGGCATGAATCGGAGCCGCCGAAGATTACATCATTCGATGCATTGCAAATCGTGTTGCCCAAACCCTAACCCTGCGCTGACCACGATTATCTCGATGTTGTGTTGCATGAGCAAGGCTGACCTGACCTTGGAAATCATATTTTTGTTCAGGTGATCTAGGAGGTCACAAGGAACATCAGAAATGATATCTGAGAGCATCTTGACCTCGTAATCGGGCTATGGTTGCTTTCACGATAGGACGCTCCACATTCAACGTTGAATCTTCATCGGGATTTCACTCAAATGCTCTGCTGAGCCGTTTCTCGTATCGACGGCAATCGATGTTACATGCAGCATGTAGTACTCTCCACATCACCTGGAAGACACGACAGTAGAGGTACCGCGAGGCTTAGAAGATGATCTGATGACGGATGGCTGAGGCTTTCAGCGGCTGGACCTTTCATCTCGCGAGGCACAAAAGTGACACGAGGGTTGTAGAACGTCGAAGGCGACGGATGAATGACGGAAGACCACGAGACGAAAGACGACGGAAACAAATAGAGGATCGCAGAGAGGTCCCGACTGATCGAATCCAATCACTCAACCGAGCCGCTCGTACATATCGTCGCGCCGATTGTAAGTTAGCCAGTCGAGTCACGCACTGACACTCTACGATGACTTGGTATGTACACAATACCAGAGAAACAAAGCCTCACAAGCAATCCAGCAAATCAAAATTGAATACCCTGCGCCAGCCCACCATCAACAACAACATTCGACCCCGTAACAAAAGCCGCCCTCTCGCTCGCCAAAAAAACAACCATATCCGCCACCTCCTCCGCCTTGCCCATCCTACCCAGTGGATTCTCACTCATCTGTTTCTTGAAGAACTCCGGCATGCTCTTCTCGATCCCGCCCCAAACCCCATCTTCAACATAGATGTTTCCCGGCGAAACCGTGTTAGCCCGCACGCCGTCCGGCGCGTACTTGTGCGCCAGCTGCGAAGTGTAGTGGATGAGAGCAGCTTTCATAGCGCCATAGGGGGAAGGGTTAGCGGTGAAATCGATGATCCGGCCGGAAACAGACGAGATGGTGATGACGTTTCCTTTGGATTTCTGTAGGTAGGGCAGCGCGGCGTTGACGAGGGAGTGAGTGCCCATCATGTCAGTGCCGAAGGCTTTGTGCCAGTCGGCAGGATCATCGCCCATGACCAGCGCGGAGACGTTGGCGACCACGACGTCTACCTCGCCGTTGCTCTGGGCTGCGCTGGATTGGACCCAGGAGGCGACTTGGTCTGGGTTGGAGACGTCTACGACTGAGCCGTGGGCGCGTTCGGAGCTGTGAGCTGTAGCGAGGTCGGCTTGCGTTCGGCTGCAGTAGTGGACTGTTGCTCCTTCGGCCAGGAAAGATTGTACGATGGCTTTGCCGATGGATTTGGTGCCGCCTGAGGTGATTTGATTAGATGCTTCGTTCTTTCTGATTTCTTGTGGAGTTTTTTTACCAGTCACCAAGACGACTTTGCCTTCGAGATTAAGGTGCATGGCTGTAGTATGCTTGAGTGAGTGTGAGTTGTCGAGTTTCTTGTCAGATGTCAACGAACAGACAACCCTTGCAAGCAAAGGCTTCAAATTCCCAAAGACAAGATTGTGGATGATCTGATTAGTAATTGCAAGGCAACTGCGGCTTGGAGGCCTGTTGTTGTTGCCACGTCGTTGGAGTCTTGATAGAGTACATGTAGGTAGCTCATGTCACTTCTTCATCTTCATCGTCATTTTACGTTTCCCAGTTGAGGAGGTACCTCTACTTTACCGAGGACTACCGGCTTCTAGCGCAAGAAGTGTTGAACTCAAAAGTTGCTTCCAACTGTTGTCGGAATCAAGGAACTCTGATGGGCTGAAGAAAGCTCAGATGTATTGGTGACCGTTTCGCCATATACCTTGTTCACACTGCAGACACGCAACATCTGAAGAACTGCTGAATAAAAGGCCTGCGAACGGATTACTACCTTGCTGCCAGCTTGCCGGACCCGGCCACAAGTCAAGATATGATCGATTTCGTTATATGACCTACAAGCTAGAAAAAAGTACCACATGGATATCTCTGTACAAGTAATAGCAAAAATCAACACGCGGCCCAGCCTATTTCAACACAATAATCAGCAACATGAGAACAATGATAAGTATGGCAATGGTGATCCAGCTCCCGTTCCCCTTGCTCTTCCTCGCCACATTGCCCAGTCTTGTCCTGGCGCGGTCGAGCGTGCTCTGATGTCTGTCCACTCCGCTCTCCACATCCGTCAAGAGCTCATTCTGCTCGTCCAGCTCGTTACCTATCGAGATACCCAATACGCGCTGCCGACCTATACTCTGTCCGAGCGTGTCGAGTTGCTCATCCTGCTCGCGCAGCACTTGCTTGTGGTGTTCGTGGATGAGCTGATTCGACAGCTCGCTCTGGTCGGGGCCCGCCGGCTCGTCGGTGTACCGCTCTTGGTCCGAGAAGAGAGCCGCACGGTTGGCCGTCTCGATCGGGTCTTCCTCTATCTCGCCTGGGTTGTCGCGGAAACGCACGCTCTTGTTCCTTCTGGCCTGCAAAGGCCTGCTTTGCGCCGCTGCGAAGTCTTCGCTCAAGCCTGGGTTGTTTGGCCGTCGCAACTGGGGTGTGGGCGGCGCTTTTCCATGAAACTGTGCGTAAAGATCGTTGTACTGCTTTCGTAGATCTGAGATGTCTGAGTTGGGGTCCTCTGGCTCTCCTAATTCGTATTGTTCGCTCTCGAGATGCTCCAGACCTTCTTGGAAGGATGTGAGGGACCGGGTGATCTGGGCGTCATCTTTGCCGACTTCGATATTGAGAGAGACTGCTCTTTGTCGTTCGAGGAGGGAGAGTTTAAGGTGGTCGGCAAGGAGGAGGAGTTGGGATGGTGATGGTGTTGTCGCCATGCTCGAGGTTGCCTGGTTGGATAGCGGTGGTCGTGAGGGGAAAGTGTGCTGATGTTGATGTTGCAGACAGCTGAATCACGATCAAGACGCGTAGTGGGAGATATTTTGCGCTGTATTGCTGTTGATAAGGTATATGTACACTCGAGCGTAGCGGAGATGGTGATCGTACTTGCACGCACGCATGTTATAGGCGGCTGCGTCAGTGGTTTGCGGGGACAAGTCGTCGAAAGCTTAAAGTACATTCAGCCGCAGGCACAGCAACCAATGAAATACACGTACATATGTGTACACATCTTCCACAACTTCACAAATGTCGACACTTGAGAACACAAGATCATTGGGCATGATCATCAATTTTAAAACAGACGTAATCATTATATACAACCCAACCATCATCCATCATCATCGTTATTGAACAAAGGAAAAACCATTCTAGTCGACCCTTCCGATAAACAAATTTCAAGAAACAACACAGCCGTTAAACCACTGCCTTCCAGGATTCGCTTTGAACTCCCCGAAAAACATCATCTCACTCCCAATCTTCGAGGCCTTCTTGACCAAGACCCGCTGCGCATCCCCATTTCCACCGGCAATATGTCCCGGCGGCGCGAGACTATGCCCATGGCCGAGCCTGCTGGAAGCGCGACGCTTCGATCGCAGGGCACGGTTCTGGCAGCGCCTCAGAGCTATCGCGCTGCCCTCGTGGGATCTTTGCAATTGCAGGTCGCGTGAGCGGCTGGGGCTGCGGTGTCGGGTACGACTGCTCTCGCGCTGTTGCTCTAGTCTGTGACTTAGGGAGGTTGTCGAGAGGTGTGATCTTAGCTGTCGTTGAGCTAGGGAGCGGATGGCGCGGGTGAGGGCTCGTCTTTGCGCGATGGTGCCAGCGGAGGTAGGGCCGAGGATGACGAGCTTCTTGTTGTCAATGTCATTGTCGCTGTTACTGTTGTTGTCGTCGTCGACGCTGCTGGGCTTGGGTTTATTGCTGCGCGCGGTTGGGATGGCGACATCGTTGTCGAAGCTGACGTTGACAATATCGAAGTTTGGTAGTAGGAGCGGATTATCGACACCAAAGCTTGTGAGCGGTACTGAATTATTCAGACCGAAGCTTGGTGGTGGGATTGGGTTGTCGATACCAAAGCTTATTGATGGTCCCGGGTTGTCCAGACCTAAGCTGGGCAGCGGTACTGGATTGTCGAGATGCCGCGCGAGGGACGTGTTGCTCGTGTTGGTGCTCATATTGAGCATAGGTGCGACCGCCATCTTGGGTAATAGATGATGGGGTCGGGCCTTGGTTGGCCCCCGTTGATTGGTGGTAATGAGATTCGTATGCGTTTGTGACACTCCGTGCCGGTATTGTGCGACACTGAGGCGTTCGGGGAAGGTGTTTGACGAAGAGAGAGATCTAGGCACGTTTCTTTTTGGGAAACTTTTCGTACTTACAAGGTCGTAATAATAGTACCGAGCCAGGCGATAACGACGTCAACACTTATGCGACATGACTCTCTTGCCATTCTATGGAGTCATGGCAATTCGAATACCATGGCCCATGTGTCCCATGTTTTGCAGTCGATGCTGAATTTTGCAATGGGGCATCCCCGCAAGCAACACGAACTTTGCCCAGTTTTCTTTACGGTTGGACCCGCTTTTGACAGCTACACCGTTTAGTAGTAGGTCAGCATGACTTACTATAGAAGGTCATACCCGGTATGTCTTGCTCTGCGGTCAAGTTCCCTCGGGCTGCCACAGTCACATCCTGGACGTCCCAGCCATCGAATACAGTACGCTCTTGGCCGCCATGCTCAAAGATGGCGTGGTCTTTCCGACGGCACCCGCATACATGCCTAGAGAACGAGTTCAGTTCCTCGGGAACGGATGAGCCAGGTTCACGCAACATCGGAAGCCTGGTGGCGACATTTCTTTGTCTGTCGCTAACCGTCAAAGGTCGTACCGCAGAGTACGAAACCCGCCCCCTGCGTGCGTGGGTTCCTCCTCAGGTGATGCCTTTCTGGTTGTGGAAGATCAGGAAAAGTGACAGGTTATATCCTCTTCTTGAAAGGAACAGAGCGGGAAACACAGGAAGAGGACGTGGGCGTGGCATGGCGTATCGGATCGTAATTATCGCATCGAATCGATCGATGACAGCTGCGGCGAGCCGGTGTGGTTTTATTTGTGCGTCCGCCTGATATCATTGAAGAGTCTGGAGACTAAGGAAAAGGCGGACAAGGGTGGGGGGAGAAGAGGAGAGAGAACTGTCGGTGGGCTGATTCGTTGGATGCGAATTATGACTCTTGCTGGGGATGGAGAATTGTCAACTTTGCCATGTCTCGTGCGTGGTTGTTGTTGCCGAGACTACTCACTAATAACATCACCAACATCATGTGAGATGCAGGGTGAGCCCAGTACACAGTAGACTCGACTCGCCAGTTCGCCAGCAATTGTCAGTGCGGCGAGGAATAGGCAACCATGCGCACAGCCTCTCTTTTCACAAGATTTCGCATGATGTCGCACACAAATGCAAGACACGCATGAAAAAGCCATCCCTTCCCCATCACATCCCATCCCAGATTGAATGCCAGGGTGGTGGCGGCGCTGTGACATGATCGCGCATCGCACCGTTCAAGGGTGCAGTTGGATCATCGATGGCACGGATGGGTTTGCGAAAACTCTGCAATAATACATACATGGCTATGGCAACGAAGGATTGATTGATTTGTTGAATGACCCACGCCGCGCACGCGACCGCTCGGTGCCAGCGCTGCTGCAGGCCAGTAGATGAAAATGAAGCCCACCGCCTGTTGTTTGAATCTTGTTGATATGACTTGTTTTGGGCAGATGCGCATGGCAAGGAGCGCCTGTAGCCAATGGAGCAGCTGGCGGCGTGTGCATACTCATCCAACGGCGGGTACGGATGCAAGCAGCCGGCGACCGGTAGCGTAGGTGAGCTACAGGGGCGGGAAGATCTAATAAACAGTTGGCTGGAAACCAGTTAGATTTGCGAGACCGCCTTTGCCTTGTCGAAGCTACTGCTCGAAGGAGTGTGCGACTACTGTGACTGTATGGTATGGAGAAGAGGAGCTTAGGCAGGCAGCGCAGCACAGCACAGCGTGCGTCTCGCTAGCTCGCATCGTGTCGTTGATTAGTAGGTCGCGGTGAGGCTGCGTGTCATGGTGCGTTGGATGAGTTGATTATTGATTATCATGGGAAGGAAGCGACGAATGTGTGTGGCGTTTGCTCAACGAAACAACGTGCTTGTTGATCGTCCTTCTTGAAGAGACGGCTCGCGAGCAATCAAAAACGAGATTGGTGCGTGCGAGGCCTGCGACAAGAGGAATTGGATGGAAGCCGGGCATGTTCTTTTCTAGAAGACAAGCCGTTACGAAGACGGCAGGTCCGGAAGCTAGGCTCATCTTGGGGGAATCCCAGATGTTTCGCCCCGGTAGACGAAGACGATAGGAAAAATACACCGGTGTGTACACAGCAGTTGATGCACAAACCACGAGAGGGAGGATGCACTCGGCAGGCGAGAAGGAAGGCGGCACCCAAGCTCTTAGTCGAAAGTGTGAGAGAGACGTGCGGCGTGCCTTATGAGCGGTCCGAGCTGGGGGAGGAGGTTGGTGCTGTGGTGGGTGCATCCTTTTACTTTGTCCGTGGCGGCCGCATCTGTAGGCCTGCAGCACAAGCGACGCAGGCACCCTCGGATTGGTTGGACAGGCGTTGGGCGAGCAATGTTCTGGGCGGTGACGCGCCACTGCTGGCAAACGGGATACATGTCACCTGCATGATACAGGACAGGCTAACAGGGCAGCATGAACTGCTGCCGTGCCGCTGCGTGCCGGAGGGTATGTCACCATGTCAAGATGGATAGCTGCAGCTGGCAGGAGTACTGTAACTGTCTGCGTATGAGTTTGGAAGAGTCTGCAAGCGTCTGCAAGAGACTGACTGGTGGACGAGGCAGGGTTTGAGGGTGACACGGCGCTGACTCGTCTTCTTCCTGCCCTTGACACTTGGCCAAAGTTAGCCAGATGCGACACCTTCGCCGTCGCACATGGCAAGCAGTACATGCGCCGCTTACGAGAGAGGTCGGCGAAAGGCGAGGACGGGAGGGAGGGAGGCACGACTGGAACAAAGGAAAGGTAAGTGAGGTAACATGGGGAGGTACCCGGTGGGGGTATCGTTCAAGGAACGGTACAAGATCAGCGATACGTACATGTATATGATGGCACACGATGTCGAAGCACGATTCCAAGCAGTACCTCACTTCCATTCTCCCTCTTACTCACCTCACCAATCTCGTCACTACCTGACTACACTGCGCCTCCGCCAGGCTGCACACTGCATGGCATACCTCAAGGCACATAACATCACATCATCACAACGAGAGACTTCCGGGCCGGCATGCATACATAGCATAGCAGTGGTTTGATTAGTGTGTCCAAATCTCTGGGCTGAAAGAGGCTGTCTCCCGCGAGCAGCGCTGCCCTGCGTACTCTCACTTCTGCTCCTACCACTACCGGGCCCCCTTTTGCTGCGTGTTGTTGTTCAGCACACGCACGACCACGACTCGTCGTCCAGTCGCCGGCTCGACCGCCTTTCTTTTGCCACGCTGCGCCCCGGCGATTTGGCTTTGATTTGAGACGGAGCACACGCCGTTGGCCCTTCCTTGCCTTGCTTCGAACCTCTGCCGCTGGGCCCCTGCTGCGACACGCTGCCTCTAAGCCTCTAACGCCGGCTAGCCCAACTTCCACTCTTCCACCCGTTCGCGAGCCCTGTGCGGCGCGCCCTCTCTCTCTCTCCACCCCCATATACTCTCGCCTACGTCCACTACTCGCCCAACCTCTCCTCTTTCCTTTCTGCTGCATCGTTCTTCGGGACAAACCATTTCGTCACCACCAACACAGTATTACCACCGCCGTCGATTTCAAATCAAAAGTCTATCGCTTTCGCTGCGCCACGAGATCTTTCCACGGATCTCGTAACCTGATTGCACTTCGCTGCAATCGCCACATACCAGCCCAAATGTACACATCAGAGAACAGGAGCCGCGTTCAACTTCCTCCCTCCACCCCACCACCCTGTCACCGAACTCGACACCCCAGATAAACGACCCTGGTATTGCGACCGTTACCATCTGATCCACCCGCTCGACCCTTTCCTTAGCACCATCAACTGCTCTTCGGCGCGTCTGGACGCCCCCATCGGCCCTCGATGTTCCAGACACAACATCCTGTAGTCCCGCCATACTACATGCCTCAGGACTATCGAACCCCGCCGCACACGCCCGTGCCTGGCGTGGGGCACGGCTACTTTTCACCTCGACAGTACTCGTACCCTTCGACACCCAAGCCTGGACACACTCGACGCGCGACCCAGGACTACACCACTTACAAGACCACCTACACGACCACCTCTCCGCGCAAGTCGTACTACGATCCCGAGCCAGAGCGCTCATCGCCCGGCTACTACAGCTCAGCGTATTCGACGCCCAAGCGACCCGATTATGTAAGTGATTACAACAAACAGTACGCCGGCGCCCGGTATAGCTACCGGGTGCCTGCCGCCAAGGACAGCCGAAAGCCGCGTCGGCACTCTAGCAGCAAGCACCACTCCTCCCCGCGGTCGCCATTCGTCTACGACGGTGTCGATTACGACTACGAGTATCTGCCCCGCTACGAAAAGTCGCCGACGCGTCCGCCGCCGTACGAGCGCCATCAAAGTTACCACCACGGGGCACGAGCTGATCATTATCCAACTGGTCAGGTGCCTACATACACTTCCGCAGAACCCACACCACGCCCGCGACGTGCTTCCGGAGCCTCCAAACCAACTTACGCTTCTTCGCAACCGCGCCCACGCACCAGCAATGCCACCAAGCCTCCAGCCGAAGCAACTGAGGCAGACGCCCATCGCGCTGGCATCCCCGCCGGCTACTCTTACAAGAACTGGGACCCCACGGAAGAGCCAATTCTACTTCTCGGCTCTGTCTTCGATGCCAACTCTCTCGGCAAGTGGATCTACGACTGGACTGTTTTCTTCTTCGGCCCGGCAACCCCTATGACCGAAATCGCAGGCGAACTATGGCTCCTGCTTATCCAACTCGCCGGCAAGATCAAGCGAGCTGAAGACACCATGTCACGCATTCGCCAAACCAAGTCCCGTGAACTTGTTGACGAATTCCTCGATTCCGGCGAACGCCTTTGGCAGCGCTTCAACAAGCTCCTTAAAATCTGCGAGAACTACATGTGGAAAGCGGCCAAGAAGGAGAGCCGTGACGCGAAAAAGGTCACCATGGGCAAGAACAGCGGATGCGAATTTGTCGATGCCATCTTCGGGCGCGACCGCGAGTTGGAACGCACGGAAAAACTCATGACTGGAATCCGTCTTTGGAGCATGCGATTCGACGCAAACGTTGGGCCAATTCTTGCTGCGCCTCACCAGTAGAATCGGTGGCGATTCTTGCCGCCCAAGTCTGAGTCACGCGCTTAACCCACACTACAAGTCACAACACATACTTGACACACTACATCACTATCACCACCACCACAATCACCATCTAGGACAATACACAGTCTACGGGAGTTCGGCCTACGGGAAGGATTTATATCTCATCACATTACGCGGCACATATGGAGCGGCGGCTGTACGATAATTCACAAGTTCGACGCATCACCAAGGACGAACGCCACGGCGTCATCCCCAATCTACGCGTTTCGAGCGTTCACGCTTATTACTTTACTTGCATTTCTTCGGAGAGACAAATCGGAGGGAACCACGGGCTGCAGAACAAAAGTCTTGCTTGTCGATCGCGCACGCGGGCTCGGTTTTCCATCATTCTTGCTTCAGAATACCCCATATGCAGTTTTCTTCTTACCTTGATCATCAGCGTTCAGTTATTTTGGGTTTTGCTTTACCTACCTGGTTGGTTGGTCTTAGGCGCGCTCCGGATTTCGAGCGCGCGAGACCGAGGAGGTTGGCTATGCGCTGGAAAGGGATACATGGGTAAGTTAGGTCAGGTGGTATCTATACACTCGCTTCGCTTAGCTAGCCTTATTTAATTAAAATTGCTCGCTCAGTCACTTCAAGCTGTTGCCTTGCTCGTGCCCTCGTGTTCCTTATTTCTTCCAATCAAACATTTCAAGCCACTTCATTCGCCATCCCTCAACATCACACCACCAAAATCGTTCGATCATCTCGCTCTTCGCCGCCTCAATTAATACCGGTCGCTATTGAAAATCCTACGTACCTCTCGTCCATGTCACGTTCCTCTCGCTAAACCACGACAGCCCGCATGTCCTCACGGTCACGCTCGTCGGTTCGACGTCCAAACAAGACTCGCGCTGATCCCCCTCTCCCTTTCACCCCAGTCCCTGCTCGAGCATGTGTGATGTGCGTGGCCGCCGTTCCGAGGCGTGGCAGCAAATCAGTTTAGGCGTGGGAGACAAGCGTGGGATTCCTTCGGCCTGCGGGCTTGCGGGCGGCTCCCTCGCCTCTTTTTACTTTTTCGCCTGGTCTTGCCTTTTGCCTTGCCTTCCGGTGGATGGGTTGCGCTTTTCTCGTGACCCCGGACTTGCGGGCGAACTGCGCGATCATCTGCCGTTCGCGTTCGGAAGAGGGTTTGGCTTTGCGTCGTTCGTCTCTTCTTCACGGGGAGATGATCTGCACGTGTCTGCTATTACACAGCTTCTCGCTACGAAGTATACTACTACTGCCAACTATTTGAGGTACCACCGACACCTGACAACCGATCCACTCACGCTTACAATCGGCAAGAGAACTTAGCATTCCTCCCTCACGATCTCGCTCGCTCTTCATCGTGGCTATGACTCTTACCTACACCTACACCAAAAACTTCTCTAGTCTATAACGAAGCAGGACTGTCAGGCCAGTACGAGTTCGCCACGTGCTTTGTCGACTCCTTAGTATACCTAAGGCTCAGGTAGTGATGCAGGAAGCTGGCTTTACTGGGCTCGGTAGACGCCTTATGCAGTT